>Ga0105049_10011031_pt1 | contig 10363 bp, 7 predicted proteins | sample MAT06_FD_78087 | JGI IMG/M metagenome (GOLD analysis project Ga0105049, IMG submission 78087) | Freshwater microbial communities from Lake Fryxell liftoff mats and glacier meltwater in Antarctica - MAT-06 | ecosystem: Environmental > Aquatic > Freshwater > Ice > Liftoff microbial mat | place... | reverse complement strand
CTAGTCGGTACCGCAACAAGAATTTATATAAAATTGAAAAGCTCTTTCAACAAAAACTAATTGATGTTTTCTTTCGTATTTATGTTTATCGTTTTACAATTTTAAAAAAATAAAAATGAATGGTCAAATGCAGCTTTATCCGACAAATGTGGTAATTTGTAGTTAGGTTATTTAATAAAAAAGTAACATTTTTAAGTAGCATTTCGTTTTAATTAAAAACAGGTAGTATGAAACACAATATACTTTCACCGGAAAAAGGGCGCATCCTTTTATCAGAGCCATTCTTAGGCGATAGCTTTTTTAAACGTTCTGTAATATTATTGGCCGAAAATACACCAACAGGTTCTATGGGTTTTATAGTAAACAAACCTGTTGGGTACAAAATTCATGAATTAATTAATGATTTTCCAGAGTTTAATGCAGATGTGTATTTTGGAGGACCTGTTGAAAGTAATTCACTATTTTTTATTCATACAGTTCCTAAATTAATTGACAGTACTTTTGAAATTGGAGGTGGTATTCACTACGGAGGAAACTTTTCTAAACTTAAAAGTTTGGTTTCTTTAGGAATGATTCAACCTGAAAACGTTCGCTTTTTTGCTGGATATTCTGGTTGGGACGCAGGTCAATTAAATTTTGAAATGGAAGAAGATTCTTGGCTGGTTTTTGAGCGCCCAAAGAAACTTTTAACCATGAAAACCGACTCACTTTGGGGAGATTTATTGAAAGAAAGTCATTCAGAAATGGCTATTTGGTCAAATTATCCAGAAGACCCAACGTTGAATTGATTGTAAATTTTATTCGACTAAATAGTTAACTAAACTTCTTAACCAAAATACTGCTGAAGTTGCTGTAAAATCTCTCGTGTTTGGGTACTGTAAAATCTTTTTTCTCTAAACGCAATGCACCAGCGAATTCCATGAATGACATTTGTCAAAAACACTTCTTCGGCTCTGTAAAAATCCTCAGTAAGAACTGCACCTTCAACAACTTTTCGACCTGAATTTTGAAGTAATTCAATTACATTCTTACGCATTACACCAGCCAAACAACCTTCTGTGAGGGCTGGAGTTAAAATTGATTTATCGGGCAAAATTAAAAAGATATTGCTCGATGAGCACTCACAAATTCGGCCTTGTTCATTAAGAATCAATGCATCGTTCCAATGCTGAATGTCTGCATGCCTAGCCGCCAAAACATACAACAATCCATTGGCAGACTTTATTCCCGAAAGCGAATTAATTGGTTTTCTGATGTCGGAAAACAAACCAATATGATATCCTTTTTCATTCAAAAAGAAGGAATTTTCTTCTAGCTTTTCTGCCTGAATTACATAACTGCATTGGTCTGTTGCAGGTTTGTAATTACCACCATCGTTTCTAAAAACATGTAAACGAATGCGAGCAGAAGAGAAATTTTTGTTTTGTACTAACTTTAAACAATCTTGATAAACTGCTTCAATATCAAAAAAAGAAGTTTCAAAACCCAACACAAACATTCCCCCAACCAACCTTTCGAAGTGCGCGTCAACAAAAAGAATTTGTCCTTTCTGGTAATGCATGGTTTCAAAAAGTCCGTCGCCGTATTTAAAACTTCTATTGTGCACACTTAACGGATGCTGCTCAACGGGTAAAAACTGCCCATTTATACAAATAAGTTCATCCAAGTTAACTACAGACATGCCAAAAGTTGATTTAATGTTGGATTTGGCGGAAGTAAAAAACCCTTAATTCCTGCACTATTTGCAGCATCTACGTCTCGTTGTTTATCTCCCAACATAAAACTCGCATTCTTATCAATCTTAAAACGCGCAATTGCTTTTTCAATAAAAAGACCTTTTGGTTTTCTGCACAAGCATTTACCAAAATCTGGATGATGCACGCAATAATAGATTTCTAAGAAAGACAAACCTAAACCCATTAAATGACTTTTTAAGTACTGATGACAATCTTCGACCAATTGATGCGTATACAAACCTTTCGCAATGCCAGCTTGATTGGTTACAATAACAAATTCGTATCCTTGGAATTTTGCTTTTTGCATAAACGGAATTAAAGGTGGATGAATCTCAAACGTTTCGAAATTCAAGATGTAATCTCCTAATTCCTTATTTACAATACCGTCACGATCTAAAAAAATTACTTTTCTCATCTAAAAACATACATTAATTGTGTGAGAAAGTCTCTTGCTATCGCCGGACTTAAAAGTAAAGTAAGTAGCGTTCCAAAAAAACCGCCCCATAGATGCGCTTCGTGATTTACATTATCACCACCGCGTTTTCCCATATAAGCGCTATAAAGCACATACAAAACTGCCCAAACTAATGCTGGTAATGGAATGATACCGTATAATCTTATTTCCATAAAAGGGGAAAATACAACACTCGAAAATATTACTGCAGATACAGCACCTGAGGCGCCAACAGCATTGTAATAATGATTTTCTTTTTGCTTAATATAAGTACTAATGCTGGCAATAATAATGGCCGCAATGTACATTCCTGCGTAAATAAAAGTACCTAAATCTCCAAAAAACAAGAACAATTTATCCTCAACAAATTGCCCAAAGGAGTATAAAACCAACATGTTTATGATGAGATGCAACCAATCTGCATGTAAAAAACCATGTGTTAAAAAACGGTACCATTGTCCTCGATTCGCAACCATCCAAGGGTTAAACTGAAAGCGCGACATGATATTGGGTTGGTTAAAAGCCAAAACAGAAATGGCCGCAGTAATTAAAATAATGGGAAGTGTTATAGAATTCATGGGGCGGCAAAAGTACGAATACTAAAGGCTCACTCCTAAACGATTTAGTGCATTTTTTGGCAAATCAAATTTAGAATTCAACCGAGCACTTTCTTTGTAATCTGCAATTGCAATTTCTTTTTTTCCCAATTCCTCCTGACAAAGTCCTCTCATATAGAAAGCTTCTGCATAACCAGGATTTGTAATGCTAGCCTTTTGAAAAAATTCCAAAGCCTTTTCAATACTTTTATTTTGGGTATAAATGATGTAACCCATGTTGTAGTAAGCATCAGAATAATTAGGATCGATAGTAACCAATTCTTTATATACTTCCATTGCAGCCTCAAAAGCGCCTTGTTCCTGATAAAAAATTCCTAAATTATAACGTGTTAAAGAATTTTGAGGATTTATTCGCAGCGCATTTTGGTAATAATCTACCGCTTTCTTATCTCCTCTTTCAGCTAACAAAAGTCCTAGTTGCTCATAAGCTGCTCCATTTCTGGGATCTTGTTCAATAGTGGTCATAAAACTTGAAAATGCCAATGAGGTATCACCAATTTCTTTGTAAATCATTCCTTTCAAATAATATGCTTTTGGAAATTTTTGGTCCAAACGAAGTGCTAAATTTATTTCATTGAGTGCTTCTTGTCGCATTTCAACATATAAATATAACTCCGCCAATTTCATATGCGCTTCCACATTATTGGGATTCAATTTTACCGCTCGTTCTAATGCTTGTCTTGTGTACCGTGTTCTGTTTGTAGTCAAATATACATCACCCATTAACATATAATAATCAGACTTAGTGGAGTCTACAGCAACTAATTGTTGCAGGTCAATAATAGCAGAATCGGGTTTATTTTGCCCCAGAAAAAACTTTGCCCTCGCAAAAAGTGCTGCCGTATCTTTTGGATTTTCCTTCAATACCGCATTCATTCCTTCTATTGTTGTTAAATCTGCTTCATTCTTAAACGTACAGGAAAAAATAAAGAGAAATGCTAAGAGTGTTGAAATTCGAATTAAATATTTTTGCATTGTTTAATAATAATGCTGCAAATAAAGGAATTTATCTCTTTTGGATGCAACTATTATTTAAATGAGTTATCGCCAGAAAAAAGAAGGAGATTCTCCAAATTAGTAATTTTCTAATGTTAATTCTTGCAGAACGACAAATCTTTACTTCTTTTTTAAAATATTGATAATAAATTAGTTACATTCTTCACAAGAGTTAAATATCTAGGATTTTACGTGAATTCCATCTTTTTCTTACATAAGTAAGTTAAGCAACTCGTTACCTTACACTAAATGCAACACCATTTTCGATGAATAGGTATAACGAACATATAATTCAAGTAATTCAAGAAAATGAAACATATGTTCGTAACATCAATTTTAAAAAGCAAAATCACAGCAGCAATGCTTTTCTGCTTGTTAGCTTTTAACTCTATTGTTAATGCTACAAGCTACACCTGGAACGGTTCAGTTTCTTCCTCTTGGGGCGAGCCCAACAATTGGACACCTTCTGGAATTCCAGATTTGGGAGATGATGTGGTGATAAGTTCAGCTTCAAATAATCCCGTGTATGAAGAAATTTCTGGATTACAGAATTTCACATTAAACTCCGGGAGTTTAGGTATGGCCGCTTTTACATTGGTAATTTATGGAACTGCAACATTTAACGGAGGAACATTAAACAACGGAAATATTAACTGTCAAGGTCCTGTAGTTTTTGCAGGAACAACATTCAATGTAGGGGTTACATTAGTAAGTAGTTCTATTTCTTTTACATCAGCTACTACATTTAACAATCCCGTTTCATTCACAAAAAGTGGAGTCGGAACATTATTCGAAGCAGGTGGAAACACCTTTAACTCTACTTTTACTTTGAGTAACTCAGGAAGCGGAGAAATAAGACTTGCTACAACAACTGCTAATACTTATGCTGGAAATGTAACATTCAGTAATACAGGCACTGGTTGGATTTCACCCTCTTATGGTGCCACAGGAAATGCATATCAAGGAAATATTACTGTTAGTTCTACTGCTTCAAGCCCAGGCATTAGATTTGGACAAAATAATGGAACCTCTACTTTAGCTTCGGCAAGAACAATTTCAGTAGGAGGAAGTGGGTTTTCGGTTGGAGATTTATTGATTAAAAACTTAACCCAAACGGGTACTACGGCTCAATCCATAGCACTTACAGGAACTTCTGCGCTTTACATTGAAGCGGGTTGCACTTGGAATGGTAACGTAATTTTTACCTCGCCTCAACTTTATTTAAATGGTGCAACATATGCAGGAACAGTTTCAATAACTAAAAACGGGAGTACAGGTAATCAAAGTTTAGGGGGCAATACCTTTAGTAGCACAACAACTATTGCGTTATCTGGCAGCGGGGATTTTACATTAGGTGTATCAAATCCTGATATTTTTAATGGAATTACAACTTTTACCAATACAGGCGGCGGAAATATTTTGGTTGCACACGGCTCTTCAGGAAATCAATTTAACCAAAATATTAGAGTAAATTCAACTGGCTCTGGACGAGGTGTTAGATTTGGACAAGGCGGAGGTACTTCTACTTTAGCTGCAACTAGAACCATTACTATTGGAGTTTCTGGTTTTACAACAGGTACTTTAAGAATTAGAAATTTAACCCAAACAGGGACTACCGCTCAATCTATGACAGCAGCTTCAGGAACTGCTGCTTTGTACCTCGAAACGGGCACTACTTTCAACAGTAATGTTACCTTTTCTTTTCCTCAGTTATTCTTAAACGGAAGCACTTTCAATGGTACAGCAAGTTTAACTAAAAGTGGCGCCACTGACAATACAACAGGAACTGGCGGAAATACATTTGCTAGTACTGTTTCTATAACGAATTCAGGAAATGGAAGATTGTCTTTAGGAAACAGTGCAGCAGATATTTTTAATGGAAACATTACCATTTCCTCTACAGGTAGCAATATGATTCAACTGGCTTTAGGAGCCGTTGGAACCCAATTTAATCAAAATGTCATTGTGAATTCTACGGGGAGCAGCTTAGGCATAACTATTGGCAATAACGGAGGAACATCTACATTGGCCTCAGGTAGAACCATAACTATTGGTGGAGCAGGTTTCTTTTCTGGCGATTTAGTGTTAAAAGGGCTTACACAAGTTGGCTCTACAGCACAATCAATAATTGATTTTACAGATAATGTAGGTTTATATTTAGAGGTGGGAACTACATTTAATGCTCCTGTTACTTTTACAAGTGGTAAAATATTTTTAAATGGAACTACATTTAGTAGTACTTCATTACTCACACAAATAGGTCCCAATGCTGTTGTTTCTAATGGAGGATGTACATTTATTGAGGAGACAACTCTCAATAAAACAGGAGATGGTGAATGGACGTTAGCAGCAATAAATCCAGATATTTTCAATGCAGATTTGACATTAGAAAATATTGGAACCGCCCCTATCTATTTGGCCGAAGTAGCAAGTGGAACTCAATTTAATGGAAATATTTTTCTCAATTCTACAGGCTTAGGAGGAGGTATCACATTTGGACAAGGAGGAGGAACCAGCACATTAGCAAGTACTAAAATACTTACAATAGGAAGCTCTGGTTTTGATTCTGGGGAATTGCTAATTTCGAATTTTACTCAAAATGGATCAACGAGTCAAACCTTAACAACTTTTGGTAGCGGTGTTCCCGTTTTTTTAGACGGAGGTAATACATTTAACGGTAGTTTAATAATTACAAGTCCTTCGCTTTATTTAAATGGAACAACTTTTAATGCGGCTGCAACGCTAACTAAAACAGGCTCTGCCTACAATTTATCCAATGGAGGAAATACTTTTAACGGAATTACTTCAATTATAAATACAGGATCGGGTACATTTATTCTAGGAGGTTCGTCTGCCGATGCATTCAACGAAAATGTTACTTTTCAACAAACCAACTCATTTACGTTGTATCCTGCATATAATGTAAACTGCACATTTGCAAAAAACATTTCTACAACTGGTACAGCTACTGCAATTCTCTTTGCAAACAATGGTGGAAGAGTAACATTAAACGGAACAGGTGCTCAGTCCATAAATGGAAGCTCTTCACAAGCACCCGATTTTTTCAATTTAACGATAAACAAATCAAGCAACCATGTAACACTCAACTGTGTTGTTGAAATATCGAGTAACCTAACATTAACAAGTGGCCGAATTAATTCAACAGGAACAAACTTATTGGTGATGAAAGATAACTCAACTATAAGTAGTGTTTCTAATAGCAGTTATGTATCTGGCCCTGTGCGTAAAGTTGGCGACGATGCCTTTACATTTCCCGTAGGAAAAGGAGGTTTTTACCGTCCTTGCGCTATTTCTGCACCAAGTTCTGCTGGCCATCATTTTACTTCAGAATTTTTCCTTGCCGATTCAGATGGATTGTATTCACATAGCTCAAAAGATGTATCTATTGACCATTTAAGTAATTGCGAATACTGGACCATCGATAGAACCAACGGAGCTTCCAATGTAACAGTCCGCTTGAGTTGGGATGCTCCAAGTTGTGGTGTAACATCTCTCGGCGATTTATTGGTTTGCCGCTGGAATGGTAGCATGTGGAAAGATCATGGAAATGGAGGAACCACAGGAAATGCTTCTATAGGAACCGTTGTTTCAAGTGGCTCTATTAGCAGTTTCAGCCCATTTACATTAGGTTCAACAAATACCGAAAATCCTTTACCAATAAATCTTGTTCATTTCTCTGCAACACCAGTTAATGGAAATGTAAAATTAGATTGGACTACAGCTTCAGAAACTAACAATGATTATTTCGTGATCGAATCTAGCAGCAATGCTATCGATTTCGAAGAAGTTACTCGGCTCTCTGGCGCAGGAAACAGCAATGTAATTTTAAATTACCGAACCTTCGACAATGCACCTCATCCTGGTGTTTCCTACTACAGATTAAAACAAGTAGATTTTGATGGTAAATTCATGTTGTCCAACATTGAAGTAGTAAACTTGCCAACATTATGGCAAAATGAAATTGTGTTGAGCCCAAATCCTGTTATCAATTTATTGGATGTGAGATTGGATCCAGATAGCTTCAAAACACCTTTACTAGAACTAAGAGACATCCAAGGTAAATTGGTATTTACAAAAACAGATGGACAAGTAAATCCTCAAATTCCTATTAAATTAGATCTTCACGATTTACCTCAGGGACTCTATTTCTTAACAGTGTCAGAAAACAAACACACAATCGTAAAAAAACTCATCAAACAATAAAACAAACCAATTTCTAGCTACTACCAATTGCATTTATTATTTAGTCCACTATTTTATGATATTATGCCGATGCAATAGCTGTTTAGGCCAAATGAAATTGGAATAAAGCAGATATGGTACTCGTATAAAAGATGAATCTCAAAAAAAGTCAAAAAAAAATCCCGATTTAACTCGGGATTTTTTTATTAAATATTAATCTTGAATTAGGCCTTAGCCGTAGATTTAGCTTTTACAGCAGATTTTCCTTTTGCTGTTGGTTTTGCTTTTGAAACCTCTTTTGCTTTTGCAGCAGGTTTAGTTTTCGTAGCTACAGCTTTTACTTCAGGTTTTGCTTTTGCAACTTCCACTTTTGATTCAGTTTTAGGAGCAGAAACAGCAAATCCTTTTTTAAATGCATCAACCAATGAAAGTTCTTCCCAAGGGAATAATTTCACTTTCACTTTAAGCTCTGTTTTCTTGCCCTTATTAAAAGTCTTTGTAACTACTTGCGTTTCGCGGCCCATGTGACCGTAAGCAGCAGTTTCAGAATAAATTGGAGTACGTAATGCAAAACGTTGTTCAATTGCGTATGGACGTAAATCAACTAATTTGCCTACAATTTCAGCAATCTCACCATCCGTTTTGTTCACTTTTGATGTACCATAAGTGCTTACATACAAACCAACAGGCTCTGCTACACCAATTGCATAAGCAACTTGAACTAATATTTCGTCTGCAATACCAGCAGCAACTAAGTTTTTTGCAATATGACGTGTTGCATAAGCTGCAGAACGGTCTACTTTGCTTGGATCTTTTCCAGAAAATGCACCTCCACCGTGAGCTCCTTTTCCACCGTAAGTATCAACTATAATTTTACGGCCAGTTAAGCCTGTATCACCGTGTGGACCGCCAATTACAAACTTTCCGGTTGGATTTACGTGGTATTTAATTTTATTCGTAAATAATGCTTGCACTCGTTTTGGCAATTTCTTCAAAATACGAGGAACCAAAATATTAATTACGTCTTTCGTAATTTGGTCTAGCATTTTTTTCTCCGCATCAAAATCATCATGTTGCGTAGAAATTACAATTGTATCAATTCTTATCGGTTGATTTTGGTCGTTATATTCTACCGTAACCTGAGATTTTGCATCAGGACGCAAATATTTCATTTGTTTCCCTTCACGACGAATATCAGACAACTCACGCAGCAACAAATGCGCTAATTCCAAAGGCAAAGGCATTAAATTATCCGTTTCTTTACAAGCGTAGCCAAACATCATTCCTTGGTCACCAGCTCCTTGTTTCCAAGGATCTTTTTTCTCAACTCCTTGATTAATGTCCGCAGATTGTTCGTGAATTGCTGAAAAAATACCGCAAGAGTTCGCCTCAAACATATATTCAGACTTGGTATACCCAATTTTACGAATTACTTCACGAGCAATTTCTTGTACATCCAAGTAAGCCTCAGATTTAACCTCTCCAGCAAGTACAACTTGACCAGTAGTAACAAGCGTTTCGCAAGCTACTTTAGAAGAAGGATCATACGCAAGAAAATGGTCAATAAGCGCGTCCGATATTTGGTCTGCAACTTTATCCGGATGACCCTCCGAAACTGATTCTGATGTGAATAAATATGGCATCTATTGTGTTTTTACATTTTTAAAGGCGCAAAAGTAAGTAAAGCAACTCATTAAACCAATTCATTTTTAAAACCCAATAATCTTGAAGCATATCAGTGCAATTAGAAGCATTTTTATGAGGGCGCCTTGCACGCTTTCACTACTACTGCCCTCCTTCGTCGGGCGGTAGTTTGCTCAATCGTTGGCGCGAAATCTCTACTATTTGATCCTTCCATTTTAAACAATAGCAAAGCAATTTATATGCTGCCCTGCACATTTTGGTGAAGACGGAGCATTCATGTCCCCAAAATCATTCCACTAGCAGGGTAACATCTTTCTAACAGTACAAACCCAACCATGCTATCCAAGCATTACCTCAGCGCGGTAACATCTCTGTAACAATGCTAATCCCCACCACGCTGTCCGACTCCGAAGAAGTCGTATGATCTTTATAACATGCTGTTTTATAAGTAGAAGCATTACCCCAGCGGGGTAAAATATTTGTAACAGCACATTTCCCACCGCACTGTCCGACTCCGTAGGAGTCGTATGATCTTTATAACACGCTGATTTATAAGTAGAAGCATTACCCCAGCGGGGTAAAATCTGTGTAACAATGCAAACTCCGCCACGCTATCCAAGCATTACCCCAGCGGGGTAAAATCTCTGTAACATCACAAACCCCACTACGCCATCCGACTCCGTAGGAGTTGTATAATCTTTCTAACATGCTGT
>Ga0105049_10011027_pt1 | contig 10364 bp, 10 predicted proteins | sample MAT06_FD_78087 | JGI IMG/M metagenome (GOLD analysis project Ga0105049, IMG submission 78087) | Freshwater microbial communities from Lake Fryxell liftoff mats and glacier meltwater in Antarctica - MAT-06 | ecosystem: Environmental > Aquatic > Freshwater > Ice > Liftoff microbial mat | place... | reverse complement strand
CGCATGGCGCCGCAGACGCCGCCGCTTTTCGTCAATGTCAACGTCTCGGCGCGCCAGCTTATCAGCGAAAATTTCCTTGAGGCCTGCGAACACCTCGCCAGCGGTGGCCTCATCGCCGCGCGCGAGGTGCGCCTTGAGATCACCGAAACCCTCGCCATTGACGATGCGGGCGCCGCTGCCGCCGGGCTTCAGCGTCTGCGCCGTGCCGGTTATGGACTGGTGATGGACGATTTCGGCACCGGGCATTCGACGCCAAGCCGTCTCGCCAAGCTGCCCTTCGATGCCGTGAAGATCGACCGCTCCTTCATGATCGGCGGCGAGCAGGGCCGCTCGATGCTGGCGGGCCTCGTGCGGCTCGCTCAGGATCTCAACCTCGACGCCACTGCCGAAGGCGTCGAGACCGCAGAAGATCTCGCTTTCCTCGCAGCGAATGATTGCCTCTACGCGCAAGGCTATTTCTGCGGCAAGCCGCGCGATGCCGCCGCCGCGCAGGCCTATCTGCTGGAATTCAGCGAGCCGGCCGATCAGGTGGAGTAGGGCGCGGCTCTAAGCGTGCCCGCTCTCGTCCGACACCATCGCCGGATCGACGCCAAGCCTTGCCAGCGCCCGCATCCACTTGGCCTCAAGCGCATATCCAAAGACAATCTCATCGTCCGGCTCGCCGATCAGCCAGGCGTTCTCCAGCAGCTCGTTCTCCAGCTGCCCCGCCCCCCATCCGGCATAGCCGAGGGCAAAGAAGGCCTGTGACGGTCCGCCGCCGGTGCTCAGCGCTTTCAGCACATCCATGGTTGCGGTCAGCGCAATGCCCGGCGTAACCGGCAGGGTCGCTTCGTTGAGGCTGTAATCGGATGAGTGCAGCACGAAGCCGCGTGATGTCTCGACCGGCCCGCCGGCATGGACCGTCAGATCGCGCGCCTGGCCGTCGGGCACGTCGATCTTCATCTGGCGCAGCAGCTTTTCGAACCTCATGCCGCCGAGCGCCCGGTTAACCACCAGCCCCATCGCCGTCTCCGGCGTGTGGTGACAGATCAGGATGACGCTTTTCTCGAAACGGGGGTCCATCATGGTCGGCATGGCGATAAGAAGCCGCCCGTTCAGGAAGCCGTCTTCGCCGCGCCATTTGGCTTTCCGGACCATGAGTCGCAGCTAAGCGGCTTGGCGCGCGTGCCGCAACCTGAACGAGGCGTCACGCGACATTTACTGGCGGGGCCTCAAGGTTCCGGCAGATACTGACGCAAATGAACCGCCTCGCCGCTTTTCTGTTCACCCTGTTGCTCGCGCCCGCTGCCTCGGCGGGGTGCGGTGGCGACTGCCCACGTCATGAATCGGCCGACGTCGCGACCTCATGGAGTGGCGATGCCAAGGCGCCGACGCGGCTGATCCTCGCCGCGTCCAGCCACGGCCATGGCGGCCAGGTGTGGATTGCGGTCGAGATGAACATCGCCGAGGGATGGTTCGTCTATGCCGATATGCGCCAAGGCCCGGCGGGGCCTCAGCTCGAATGGAGCGGCTCGTCCAATCTCTCAGCACCCGTGATGCGCTGGCCCGACCCCGAATGGATCGAGCTCGACGGCAAGCAGGTTGCCGTCTATCGCGGTCACACGGTCCTGCCTGTCGCGGTCGGACCGCTTCAGCCCGACAATGACATCCGCATCGGCTTGCGTCTCTCCTATGCCGTTTGCGGCGAGGTCTGCCGTCCGGGCTATGCCGCGCACACCATCACGATTCTCGCCGCCCCAACGGCCGTCACCGCCGCTGCAGCGGAGCAGGCGGCCCGTATCGCCGAGGCGTTGGTGAGGGCTGAGCCGCACAAATAGAAGGCTGGACTTCTCGGGACTTGTCCCCCATCTGCCTCCTGGAAGTCCAAGCAGGAGAAACGCACATGACGATTAAAGCCGGCGATACGCTGCCCGAGGCCAATCTCACGATCATGGGCGAGAAAGGCCCTCAGGGCACCACGACCGCCGAACTCTTCAAGGGCAAGACCGTCGCTGTCTTCGCCGTCCCCGGTGCCTTCACGCCGACCTGCTCGGCCAAGCACCTGCCCGGCTTCCTCGATAATGCCGATGCGTTCAAGGCCAAGGGCGTCGACGAAATCGTCTGCCTCTCGGTCAACGATGCCTTCGTCATGAACGCCTGGGGCAAAGACCAGAATGTCGGCACCCGCATCGTGATGGCGGCTGACGGCAGCGCCGACTTCACCAAGAAGCTCGGCCTCGAAATGGACGCCTCGAAATTCGGCATGGGCACGCGCAGCCAGCGTTATTCCATGCTGGTGAAAGACGGCGTCGTCGAAAAGCTGAACATCGAAGAACCGGGCGCCTTCACCGCCTCCAGCGCCGAAACCCTGCTCGGCCAGATCTGAGACGAGAAGGGGCGGCTGCAGTGCAGCCGCCTCACCGACCCGGAATGGCCCCGCGTGCCAGCCCGTCTGCGCGCTCGTTCATCTCGTTGCCGTCATGGCCGCGCACCCAGCGCCAGGTGACCTCGTGCCGGGCGCGGGCCGCGTCGAGCCGCTGCCACAGATCGACGTTCTTCACCGGCTCCCTGGCAGCCGTTTTCCAGCCCTTCGCCTTCCAGCCGGAAATCCACTTGGTGATGCCGTCCATCACATAACGGCTGTCGGTGTGGAGCGTGACCGCGCAGGGCCGCTTCAGGGCCTCCAGCGCCGCGATAGCCGCCATCATTTCCATGCGGTTATTGGTCGTCCGGGCTTCGCTGCCGGCAAGTTCCTTTTGCGTTGCGCCATGAATGAGGATCGCGCCCCAGCCGCCGGGACCGGGATTTCCCGAGCACGCGCCATCCGTCCAGATATGCACCGGCGCCGCGTCTTCAGAGGCCATAATCGGCAGCATCTTTCACATGTTGGTGGAAGCGGAGCCAGCCAAGGCACTGCAGCGGGTCTTTGGGCCTGACGAGCGCCGAGGGATCGCGGTTGATCCAGTCATGCAGCCGCGTCAGCAGGAAGCGCAGCGCCGCACCGCGCGCCAGAACGGGCAGGGCATCGCGCTCCGCCGCCGAGAGCGGCCGCACCGCCTGATAGCGCGACAGGAACGCCCGGCCTTTGGTGATGTTGAAACTGCCATCGCTCTCAAAGCACCAGCAATTCAAATTCACTGCCACGTCATAGGCGAGCCTGTCGTTGCAGGCGAAATAGAAGTCGATGACCCCTGTCAGCTTTTCGCCGACGAACAGCGTGTTGTCGGGAAACATGTCGGCATGGATCACACCCTCGGGCAGGTCCCTCGGCCAGACGCTCTGCAGGAACGCCATCTCGTCGGCAATCACCTGTCTTAGTCCCGGTGACACACCGTCGGCACTCTCGGCAGTCGAGGCCACCAGAGCCGCCCAGCCCGCCAGTGACAGCGAATTCTCACGCCGCAACGCAAAGCCGCGGCACGCCTCGTGCAGCCGCGCCGCCGTCTCGCCCGCCTCGGCGCAATGGGCGACGCCCGGCCGCTTGGGCGACACGCCATCCAAAAATGTCTGGATCGCCGCCGGCCGCCCCGCCAGTTGCCTGACAACCGAGCCATCTTTGCCATGAACAGGCGTCGGGCACGTCACGCGGCGCGCCGCCAGGTGGTCCAGAAGGCCCAAAAAGAAGGGCAAATCCGCTGCAGCCACACGCTTCTCATACAGCGTAAGGATGTAGCGGCCCCTGTCGGTCAGCAGGAAATAGTTGGAGTTTTCCACACCTTCCGCGATGCCTTTGAGCGCCAGTACCGCACCGATGTCGTAGGCCGCCAGAAACGCCTCCAGCTCTTCGTCACCGATCTCGGTATAGACCGCCACAGCTAGGCCAGTGCGCGCGGCAGCTTGAACACCACGTCCTCGCGCGTCACCGTCACATCCTGCTGGGTGACGCTGAACCGCGCTGCCACTGTGTCGATCACATCCGTCACCAGATCTTCCGGGGCGGAGGCACCCGCCGTCAGGCCCATCACCGTCACACCCTCAAACCAGCCCCAGTCGATCTCCGCCGCCGTCTGGATGAGATAGCTTGCCTTCGCTCCGGCACGCAGACCCACCTCGGCCAAGCGCTTGGAATTCGAGGAATTCGGTGCCCCGATCACCAGCAGCAGATCGCAGCCCTGGGCGATCGCCTTCACCGCGTCCTGCCGGTTCGAGGTCGCGTAGCAGATGTCTTCTTTGTGTGGCGGCGCGATCTCCGGAAAGCGCCGCTGCAGGATCGCCACGATCTCGGCCGTATCGTCCACCGACAGTGTGGTTTGCGTGGCGAATGACAACGTCACGCCATGCGGGGCCCGGAACGCCTCGGCATCCGCGTTCGTCTCGATCAGCGTGATCGCTCCGTCCGGCAACTGCCCCATTGTGCCGATGACCTCGGGGTGCCCATCATGGCCGATCAGCAGAATGTGGCGGCCCTCGCGGAAGTGCCGCTCGGCCTCGACATGGACCTTTGAGACCAGCGGGCACGTCGCATCGAGATAGATCATGTTGCGCCGCTCGGCCTCCAACGGCACCGCCTTGGGCACACCGTGGGCCGAGAAAACAACCGGCCGGTCGACGGGGCATTCGTGCAATTCCTCCACAAACACCGCGCCCAGCGCCTCCAGTCGCTCCACGACCGTGCGGTTGTGAACGATCTCGTGCCGCACATAGACCGGGGCACCGTGTTTTTCGATTGTCTTCTCAACGATCTGGATGGCCCGGTCCACGCCGGCACAAAAACCACGTGGCGCGGCGAGACGCAGCGTGAGGTTAGGAAGGGCTTTGTCGCCTTGCATCGGCCTCGGCCAGCTTGAGCGGAACGCGCGCGCCCGTTAAAGACGGGCGGAACGCTTGGGTTTTTGCAGATAGAGGCCCGGCGGCGGCGGCGTCAAGCTTTGCCGCTTTTTCAGGGGATTTTGAGGGATATGACTAAGGCCAGCCTACTCCGCGCCGCCGCTTTTGCGCCGATCCTCGCGGCGGCACTCATCACGCCGTCACGCGCCGCAGATGACCCGACCGACATCTGCCCGGCCATCGTCATCGACGATGCCGCCCGCAATGCCGCCTATTATCCCGGCGAACCCGGCCGGAATCGCAAGGATTACAGCCATATCGCGGTAATTCTCTCGGCAGTCGCCTCCTGCGTCGAAACCGACAACGACCAGATCGTCGCCACCGTCACAGTCACCTATGCCGTCGAGGCTGGCCCGCTCTATCGCGGGGCCGCCAAAGTGACGATAAAAGTGGCCTTCAAAAAGGGTGGCAGCTCGGCGGATGCGGCTAACACCAAAGAGACGACGCTGACCAAGGGCACGCCAGCGACGGTCTCCGACACAATATCGGACATCATGATCGGCAGTGCCGACGACGTGGAAGAAGGCGGTTACACGCTCGTCGTCGGCCTGGATCCGATTAACCCGCCTGCAGTTTCACCAGACCTCGCGCCCTGAACCGGCATCTTTTGTTATGCGCCCGTCACTCGTCGCCGATCTCAGCTTTGTCGTCGGCGAAGCTTTTGCTGCCGAAGGTCTCGATCCCGCGCTCGGCCGGGTAACCGTCTCCGACCGCCCCGATCTCGCGCAATTCCAGTCGAACGGCGCGCTCGCGGCCGCCAAGGCCGCGAAGGCGAACCCGCGCGCGCTGGCCGAGAAGGTCGCCGTGCATCTCATCGCCGACCCGCGTTTCGCCAAGGTCGAGATCGCCGGCCCAGGCTTCCTCAATCTCGATCTGACGGACGAGGCGCTGACCGCCGCGCTCTCCGATCCGGGCGCATTGCTCGGTCCCGATAGCTCCGGCGCGCACGGCGCGCTGCTGATCGATTTCGGCGGCCCCAACGTCGCCAAGGCGATGCATGTCGGGCATCTGCGCTCATCAATCCTCGGCGATGCTCTCCAGCGCCTGTTCCGCTTCGCCGGCTATGCGACGACGAGCGACGTGCATCTGGGCGATTGGGGCAAGCCGATGGGCTTGCTCATCACCGAGATCGCCGCGCGCCAGCCGACGTTGCCCTATTTCGACGCGGCCTACACCGGCGCCTACCCGGGCACCTCGCCGGTCACGATGGACGACTTGGAGATGCTTTATCCTCAAGCCGCGCTGGCAGCGAAGAACGATCCTGCGCGCGATGAAGCCGCACGCATCGCCACCGCCGAACTGCAACAGGGCCGCGCCGGCTATCGCGCCTTGTGGCGTCACTTTGTCGATGTCTCGATCACTGGCATCAAACGCGAGTTCGACTCGCTTGGCGTGGTGTTCGATCTCTGGAAGGGCGAGGCAGATGTCGATCTGCTGATCGGCCCAATGCTGGAGCAGGTAAAAGCCAGCGGCATCGCCGAAATGGACGATGGCGCACTCATCATCCGTGTCGCCGAACCCAACGACAAGAAAGAAACCCCGCCGCTTATCCTCGTGAAGCGCGACGGCGGCGTGCTGTATGAGACGACGGACGTCGCGACCATCATCGACCGCGTGGCGCAGTTTGCGCCGTCGCTAATCCTCTACGTCGTCGATCAGCGTCAGCACGAGCACTTCGAAAAGGTCTTTCGCGCCGCCCGCAAAGCTGGCTACGCGGGCACGACCGAGCTCGAACATGTCGGCTTCGGCACCATCAACGGGTCAGACGGCAAACCCTTCAAGACCCGCGCTGGCGGCGTGTTGAAACTCTACGACCTGATCGAGATGGGGAAGGCCGAAGCCGCAAAACGCCTCACCGAGCAGGGCATCGGCGCCGACTATCCCGAAGACGAGCGCGACGAGATAGCCCGCCAGGTCGGCCTTGCTGCGATCAAATTTGCCGATCTCTCGAACTACCGGCTCACCAACTATATTTTCGACCTCGAACGCTTCACAAGGTTCGAAGGTAAGACCGGGCCCTATCTGCAATACGCCGCCGTCCGCGTGAAATCGCTGCTGCGCCGTGCCCGTGATGAAGGGCAGGTGGCTGGCACCATCGCCATCCACGCGGCGGACGAGCGGGCGCTCGCCCTCGCGCTGCTGCGTTTCCCCGATGCACTAACCGAAACGCTGGCCAATCGCGCGCCCAACATCATGTGCGATTATGCCTTTCGGCTCGCGCAGGCGTTTTCCAGCTTCTATGCCGCCCACCATATCCTCAGCGAGAAGGACGCCGCCCTGCGCGCCTCGCGCCTCGCCTTGTCCGCGCTCTCCCTCCGGGCGCTGGAAACCAGCCTCGGCCTCCTCGGCATCGAAGTACCTGAACGGATGTAGCGCCGTCGGATTGACTCATACCGCGCTGCACACTACCCAACCTTATCGCCCCGGCCCGACGAGAGTCGCCCTGAGGCGGACATGCACATGATCCCCAGCGGGAGAGATTGGGTGAAAACCCCAACGCCGAAGGAGCAACCGCCCCGGTAAACTCTCAGGCACCAAGGACCGCAGGGGGGATGAGCGTCTGGAAAGAGGTAGCCAGATTTTGGCGGCCCACCGACGGGGTAAGTAGCTGTCCAAGCTGCGAAATCTCTCAGGTCCCATGACAGGCGGGGTGGCAACGCAGGGAAACCTGCGAACGCTTCACCGACTACGCCTGCGAGGACCTTGAGTGATCGGCATCATCAAAACGACGCCTCTGAACGCCCTGCACCGTGAACTCGGTGGCAAGATGGTGGAATTTGGCGGCTACGACATGCCGGTCCAGTTTCCGTCCGGCGTCCTGAAAGAACACCTCCACACCCGCGCTGCCTGCGGACTCTTCGATGTCAGCCATATGGGGCAGGGCGCGCTGATGGGCGACGGTGTGGCCGCTGCGTTTGAAGAACTGGTGCCGGGCGCGATCCAGGAACTGAAGCCCGGCCAGACCCGCTACACGCTGCTGCTCAACGGCCATGGCGGTATCCGCGACGATCTGATGGCGACCCGCCCGCTCGGCGACGACGACTACCGCACGCTCTTTCTGGTGGTGAACGCCGGCACCAAAGACGCCGACTTCGCCCACATCACATCGCACCTCGGCGGCCGCTACGAGATCAACCGCTTCGCAGACCGCGCGCTGCTCGCGCTGCAGGGTCCGCAGGCCAACGCTGTCCTCGCGCGCTTCTGCCCCGAAGCTGCGACGATGAAATTCATGACTGCGGCCAAACTGAAAATCATGGGTCTCGACTGCACCGTCTGGCGCTCGGGTTATACCGGCGAAGACGGCTATGAGATTTCCGTGCCGGCCGATGCCGCCGAAGACTTCGCGCGCAAGCTGCTCGCCGAACCCGAAGTTCTCCCCATCGGCCTCGGTGCGCGCGATAGCCTCCGCCTCGAAGCGGGGCTCTGTCTCTACGGCCACGATCTCGACGAGACGACGACGCCCGTCGAAGCCGCCCTCACCTGGGCGCTCGGCAAACGCCGCAAGACGGAAAAGAATTTCCCCGGCGCTGCAATCATCATGAACCAGCTATTCGATGGCGCGAGCCGCAAGCGCGTCGGCATCCAGCCGCTGGAAAAGGCTCCGGCCCGCGAAGGTACCGAGATCCGCTCCGAAAGCGGCGAGACCATCGGTGTCATCACCTCCGGCGGCTTCGGCCCCACCGTCAATGCGCCCATCGCGATGGGCTATGTCCCGCCGGCCTATGCCGAAGACGGCACGCCGCTGTTTCTCGTCGTTCGCGGCCAGGCGCGTCCCGCCAAGGTTGCGCCCATGCCGTTCGCCTCACACCGCTATTTCAGAGGGTAAAATCATGACCGTCTATTTCACCGATCAGCATGAATGGGTCAGCGTCGATGGCGAGATCGCCACGGTCGGCATCACCGCGCACGCCGCTGAACAGCTTGGCGATGTCGTGTTCGTCGAGCTGCCCGCCATCGGCAAGATGCTGAGCGCCCGCAAGGAAGCCGCCGTCGTCGAAAGCGTGAAGGCCGCCAGCGACGTCTACACGCCGGTCTCGGGCGAAGTGACCGAAGCCAACGACGCCGTCGCCGGCGAACCCGCCAAGGTCAACGAAGACCCTGAGGGCACCGGCTGGTTCTTCAAGCTGAAGCTCTCCAACCACGAGGATCTTCAGAACCTCATGGACAAAGCCGCCTACGACGCCTTCGTCGCCACCAACGGATAGGCCCTCAACATGCGCTATCTCCCCCTCACGCCCGCCGAACGAAAGCAGATGCTCGGCGCGATCGGCGCGCGTTCTATCGACGATCTCTTCGTCGATGTGCCCGAAGCCGCCCGGCTGAAAGACCCCGTCGATTTGCCGCGCTTCATGGGCGAGATGCAGGTCGAGCGCGATCTCGGCAAGCTGGCATCGCAGAACATCACCGCCTCTTCGGTGCCGTTCTTCGTGGGCGCGGGTGCCTACAAGCATCACGTTCCCGCCAGCGTCGATCACATTATCCAGCGCTCGGAATTCCTCACCTCCTACACGCCCTACCAGCCCGAAATCGCGCAGGGCACGCTGCAATACCTCTTTGAATTCCAGACCCAGGTCGCTGCCATCACCGGAATGGAGGTCGCCAACGCCTCCATGTATGACGGCTCTACCGGCACTGCCGAGGCCGTCCTGATGGCCGCGCGCATCACCAAGCGCCACAAGGCTGTGCTGTCGGGCCGCTTGCATCCGCACTATGCCGATGTTGTCCGCACGGTCTGCGGCCACGCCGGCGCCAACCTCACCATCGAGCTCGGCGGCGTCCATCCGGTTGCGCCGGAAGACCTCGCCGCACGCATCGATGCCGATACTGCCTGCGTCGTTGTTCAGAACCCCGATGTCTTCGGCAATCTCATCGACCTGCGCCCCATCGCCGAAGCTGCCCATGCCAAGGGCGCGCTGCTGATCGCCGTGGTCACCGAAGCCGTCTCGCTCGGTCTCGTCACGCCGCCCGGCCATATGGGCGCGGACATTGTCGTTGCTGAAGGCCAGTCCATCGGCGTCGGCCTGCAGTTCGGCGGACCCTATGTCGGCCTCTTCGCGACGCGCGAGAAATACATGCGCCAGATGCCGGGCCGCCTCTGCGGTCAGACCGTCGATGGCCAGGGCCGCCGCGGCTATGTGTTGACGCTCTCGACGCGCGAACAACACATCCGCCGCGAGAAGGCGACCTCCAACATCTGCACAAACTCCGGGCTCATGTGCCGCGCCTTCACCATTCACATGACGCTGCTCGGCGAACACGGCCTCCAGCGCCTCGCCCAGCTCAATCACGAAGCGGCCTGCGATCTGGCTGATGTGCTCAGCGAAGTGCCGGGCGTTGAAGTTCTGACCCGCAGCTATTTCAACGAGTTCACGGTGAAACTGCCGGGGCCTGCCGCTGCCATCGTCTCGGCATTGGCGAAAAAGGGCCTGCTGGCCGGTGTCCCGGCCAGCCGCCTCTACCCGGGCGACAAGGATGTCGAGAACCTCCTCATCGTCGCCTCGACCGAAGTGAACACCGACGAATGCCGCGCCACCTTCGCCGCCGCGCTGGAGGATGTG
>Ga0105049_10011026_pt1 | contig 10367 bp, 8 predicted proteins | sample MAT06_FD_78087 | JGI IMG/M metagenome (GOLD analysis project Ga0105049, IMG submission 78087) | Freshwater microbial communities from Lake Fryxell liftoff mats and glacier meltwater in Antarctica - MAT-06 | ecosystem: Environmental > Aquatic > Freshwater > Ice > Liftoff microbial mat | place... | reverse complement strand
CGAGCAGGCGTGGCGTCAACCGGGACACACCGCCATCAGGGTGCAGGTGGTTCAGGAATTCCACGTCAACTTCGTGCGTATGGCCTCTTTCCTCAGCACGCTTGTGGCCACATTGGAAGATATAACTCAAAATCTACCGAAATGGCCAAAGAAGAGTTTATCCGCAGATTTTCGCGCCTACCGTTTCCTCTGAAAAGGAGTCTTCAGCCCTTCAAGGGCCGCCAGTTGATTGCAGCGTTCGTCGTAACTGTAAAAAATATCCGCTCCCAGTTCTTTGGCTGCGGCCACATGGAGGACATCATAAGTCCGGAATCCGAGCTTGCTGCTGTGGCGCAGAGAGAGTTCCTCCGCAGCATGTTCCCAGGCTTCCAAAGAAAGAGCCGATTCACGAAAGGGACCGGAACGTGAACGGCAATCCGCCCGAAATCTAGCCTGTGCGGCCGCTGTCGCCTCCGGAGCAAACCGAGTGCCTCGCCCCTGTTTCCCTGCAAAAACAAAAAGCTCAAAGGCATTCCGAATCTCGACCCGGTGAAGCCAGAGCACCGGCAAGCGCACGCCGCTCGACATCAATTCTCCGAGAGTGAACAGAACTTCCTCCGTCCATTCCGTTTCGATGTAGAGACGGGTGAAGAAGTTGGAGTCGGCGTAGGCGTTCATTCTCCAGAAACCAAGCGGTCAACCACATGCACCTGAGCACTTGGAATCGGCTTCGCGTACTGCCCATGCAGCCAATGGCGATGGCCACTGAGCCACCGACGCAGCACTTTGTCTCCACCCGGCACCTGTTTGGACTCCAATGGCGTGATCAGGTAGGATTGTCCACTGCGGGAGCGTATCACGGCACCACCCCTTTCATGGGACGCCTGCAATACCTTTTTCGGACTCCGATCCAGATCACGGACAGTAAATGTTTCCATGTCCGACATCATTGTCCGACATCCGGAAAATGTCAACCGCACAAGCCGCGTCCCAAATCCGCGGGGTCCAGGGGGCAACCCAGGCCAGAAGAACCTCGCGCAAAGGCCGCAACGCACGCCAAGGCTGCGGAAGAGTTTATCCGCGATTGACGCAGAGGGACGCAGATTCCCAGAAACAGAAAGCAAGCCACCCTGGGCCTGCCGGTTGAGGCGTGGCCGCCCCTCTTCCCTGAACACTGAAAACTTTCCCCATCTTGGGCGCATGCCCGAAAGTTGCAGGTTGTAGCCACGGCACTCTGTTGCCGTGTTCTGGAGAAAGAAGAGGCTCCAAGAGACTGGGGCGACTACAGCAGAAAATTCATGACCCGCTCAAGCCAAAGGCCTGAACCGCAAACTCCGAACGCTTGGGATAAGTCACAGCACACACTCCGCCACGGAGTCGGCGAGCAGGCGGCCTTTGCGGGTGAGGTAGCTGCGGCCTGAGTTTTCGCGCAGGAGGCCGTCGGCGGTGAGCTGGGCGGTTTTTTCCGCTGGCAGGAGATTGGTTGCCACGCCGCGGTTGGTGCGCAAGGAGAAGGCGATCTGCTCGGTCCGGCGGATGGCGGGATCGAGGGATTCGCGGAAGTCGGCGGCTTTCTCGCCGGTGGCGATGCGGCGGATGTATTCGGAAGTGTCGCTGACGTTTTTCCAGCGTTCGTCTTGCACGGTGGAAAAGGCGCTGGGTCCGAGCCCGAGGTAATCGTGGCCTAGCCAGTAGGCAAGATTGTGGGAGCAGTCGCGTCCGGGCCGGGCGTAATTCGAGATCTCGTATTGCTCAAAGCCCGCCGCGCCGAGCAGATCCATGGTGACCTCGAAAAGATCGGCATCGAGCGTTTCGTCAGGATGGTATTCGCCGCGGGTGAGGCGGAGGAAATATTCCGTGTCCTCCTCGTAGGTCAGGCAATAGGCGGAAATGTGTTCGGGCTGGAGCGCGATGGTACGGGTCAGGCTTTCGCGCCATTGCGCGAGGGTCTGGCCGGGGATGCCGAACATGAGGTCGAGGTTGATGTTGTCGTAACCGGCTTCGCGGAGGATTTCGTAACTGCGGCGGGCTTGGTCGGCGGAGTGAACGCGGCCGAGGGTTTCCAGCAAGGCGGGGTCCCAGCTCTGTACGCCCATGCTCACGCGATTGACTCCGAGAGCGCGCAGGGCAGCAGCTTTTTCCAAAGAAACCGTGGCCGGATTCATCTCGATGGTGAATTCCCGGACGGCGGAAAAATCCAGCCGCTCGCGCAGTCCGCCGATGAGGTACTGTAATTGCGTGGTTGAAAGCGCGGTGGGGGTGCCTCCACCGAAAAAAATCGTCTCGGGGCGCAGACGGTCGGCGAGGCGTTCGGACTCCTTCAACATGGCGTCGAGGAAAGCCTGGGTCTTGTTGCGGTCGCTTGCCTCCTTGTAAAAACTGCAATACGGACACACCTTGGGACAGAACGGAATGTGCGCGTAAAGATGAGAAATCATGCAGAAGAGAGTAAAGCACCTCTGGCAAAGGTCGCAAAGATCGCAAAAGAAAAATGAGAAATAACCGGTTCCGGGCGGCGCACGTGCCCCTCCTTCTTCTGGGCGCGATGGGCCTTTTAATGGCGCAAAGCGAACCCGCGCCACCCTTCGAGAATCTGCCGGAGGCCGGGGCGCCTGCTGCTCTTCCGCCGAGAATCGAACGGAGCCGCGTTTACTACGCGATGGATGCGAACGCGGTCATTCCCGTGCGCGTGATTCAGCCCCGCGTGGTTCGGCGGATGGTGGATAGCCTGGTCTGCGGCGTAACAGGAAAATCCACCCCGGCCGAGGCCTGGCGCGCGCTGGTCTCGCCGGCGGACAAAGTGGGGATCAAAGTTTCCGCCTCGGGCCGGACAATCAGTGGCACCAATCCCGAAGTGGTGGCCGCCATCGTCGAGGGTCTGCGCGAAGCCGGAGTGCCGGAGAAAAACATCATCGTCTGGGATCGCAATCTCGAGGATCTCCTGGCCGCCGGTTACAAAAAAAATGGCGGCGGTTACCAACTGCGCTGGGTGGATCCTGCCACGGGTTACGACACCAAGGCGCAGTTGAGCGCGCCGGTGTTGGGACGGCTCATCTGGGGCGACCGCAAGTTCGGCGACAAGGCGGGACTGAGATTTTCCGATTTGCTTTCGGAGGGCGATCAACTGAGCAATCAAAGTTATTTTGCCAAGGTGCTGAGCAGCGAGGTCACCAAGGTGATCAATGTGCCCTCGCTCACGGACAGCTTCCTGACCGGGATCAACGGGGCTTTTGTGAACATGACCCTGACGAATCTCGACAACTGGCGGCGGTTCGCCAAATCCGCCTCGGCGGGTGATTCCTACATCGCGGAAATTTATGCCGATCCGGTCATTCGGGAAAAAGTCGTCCTGACCGTGCTGGACGCCCTGGTCTTGCAATATGCGGGGGGTCCGTTTCCCAATCCCAATTTCGCCATGGATAATTACGCCCTGTTTATGAGCAAAGACCCGGTGGCGATTGACGCGACGGCGCTTCGCCTGATTGACGAAGTGCGCAAGACCAACCAGATGCCGCTGGTCAAACCCATGACCGCCTATGTCGAGGCGGCGTCCGAACTGGGGCTGGGGCAGTTTGCCGAGCACCGCATCGAAATGGTGCGGGTGGGCGTGGAGGGGATTCGCTAGGAAGCGTGAAACGGGAAACGGGAAGCGGGAAGTTTGATTGGGATCTCCTCAAGCGGGTCTCGCGGTCGTTTTATCTCACGCTGCGCCTGCTGCCGGGACCGGTGCGGGCACCGATCTCCCTGGGCTACCTGCTGGCGCGTTTGTCGGATACCGAGGTGGATGGCGCAGTGACGGCGGCAGAGAGAGAACTGCTGGAGCGCCGTGCAGAAATCGAGGTTTGGCTGGCGCTGTCACCTGATCGCGCCGAGATCACAAAAGTGTGGAAAACGATTCAGGAAGGCCAGCGGTTCGATGGCGAAAGGTTTGGTAGGGATGGTTATCCCAACCATCCTTTGTCCCCGGAGGAGTTGGACCGCTACACGTATTTGGTGGCAGGATGCGTGGGGGAGTTCTGGACGGATATCTGCGCGAAAAAACTGCCGGGATTTTCGCTTCGCCCGCTTGAGGAAATGAAAGCCCTGGGAATTCGATTCGGACAAGGACTTCAACTGGTTAATATCCTGCGCGACCGGCAGGCCGATGCCAAGCTCGGGCGGATTTACGTGCTGGAGGAACGATTTTCCGGGGTGATGGCGCTGGCCCATGAGCACCTTCACGCGGCGGAAATTTACGCGCGGGCAATTAGGAACCGCAGACTGAGAGCCGCCTGCGCCTTGCCGCTTCTGATGGGGAGGGAAACCCTTGTCCTGATCGAAGATGATCCGGGTGCCATGCGAACCAAGATACCCAGGGCGCGAGTCTGGATGCTGTTCGGAGTGGCGTTATTTTTTCGTCAAGGCGCGCATTGACTCGACGCAGCGCTTGAGCGCGGAGTCAGGATTCTCCACATCGGCCTCGTATTCGATCACGGCCACACCGTCAAAGCCGCCTTCGTCAAGCGCGTGAACGAAGGCCGGAAGATCAAGATTTCCGGTTCCGACAATGACGTCCTTCCACTGGCCATTGGGCTCAAAGAGGAAATCCTTGTAATGGACGCCCGTGATTTTTCCGGCGAATTCCCTGGCCCATTGGACCGGATTGCCTTGGTTGGGTCCAATCTGCAGACACCAGGCGGTGTCAATAAACAGGCCGATTTCCGGCGTGCCCAGATTGACGAGATGGCGCAGCACGTCGGGTTGTCCGCCAAACATATAGCCGCCGTGACAATGGATGCCGACCTTGATGTCAAACTCGCGGCTCCATTCCCGCACTTTGGGAATGGCGCGGAGATAACTGTCCACGCGAAAATGAGCCGAGATATGTTTGGCTCCGGCCGCTGCGGCGCACTCGAACCAGGCGCGCTCGCTCTCACAGCCATCGAAAGTCTGGACGCCCAGGGAAACAATGGAAACACCTTCACCGTGATAAATGGCGACCACTTCCGGAAAAGACCCGGGTTTGTTGAAGTCGGCATGAACACCGCAGAGTTCAATCTTATCCAGTCCGATGTCGCGGACTTTTTTGGCGACGGTGGCGTTGTCTTTGAAGTGGCGGAAGCAGTAACTCTGCACTCCGAAATCGAGGCTTTTTTTCATAGGATTGGTTGGTTCAGGAATCGAAGCGGACTTCCCGGCCCGTGGCGGAGGACCCGGCCAGGCCGTCGAGGATTCTTTGGACGGCAAGGGCCTGCTCCAGCGTTACGCACAGTTCCTCGCCCTCCAGCAGGTGATTGATGAAATTATGGAATCGGTCGTTGTGTGGAAAGCGGACCGGAGTCTTGAGGTCCTGCACAAAATGATATTCCCCGGAATTTTCGTCGCGCCGGAAGGTTTTGCCTGACACAGCGAGAGCGCCGGCTTCCGTGCCGTAAAGATGAACGTCGTGGCGGTTGCTCTCCTCCGCGTGACACGCCCAGGAAACATCGAGCGAAACGGTCATGCCGTTTTCAAAGCGAATCAGGCCTGTGGCGAAATCCTCGACATCGAATTTCGTCTCGGTCCGGTCGGATTTGCCCCAGCCGCCTTCGCCGCGGCCGAGATGTCCGAATTTCGTATAAGTCGCGCCCGACACGGACACCGGTTTAAAATTGTCGGTGACATACAGGCAGAGGTCGAGCAAGTGGACGCCGATGTCATAGAGGCACCCGCCGCCTGAGAGTTCCTTGTTGCCAAACCACGTGCCGAGTTTCGGAATGCCCGAGCGTCGAAACCAATAGGCCTTGGCATGGTAGATTTCGCCAAGGTCGCCGCGCTCGACGATCGCCTTGATTTGTTGATGGGTCGGGCTGAAGCGCATGTTCATGCCAAGGGTGAATGTTCGTCCGGTCCTTCGGGCGGCTTCCGCAACCTGCAACGCCTCGGCATAATTCATCGCAAAAGGCTTTTCCAGAATCACGTGCTTGCCGGCTTCCAGAGCCTGAATGCTCAAAGGCGCATGAAATTTGTTGGGCGTGGCGATATAGACCGCGTCGATCGAAGAATCGGCAAACAGTTGCTCCGCCGTGGCATAGGACTTGGGAATCCCGTAAGCGGCACACAATTCGCCCAGGCGGGCTGGGTTGGTATCCTGCGCCGCCCTGAGGGTGGCCTTGGGGTGATTCTTGATGATGGCAGCGCTGTGGTGCGCAATCTGGCCCGCGCCGAGGAAACCAAAATTGAGGGAAGACATGTGAAAAATATGCTGTCGGGGATTTAGTCCGCCTGGCGTGATGGTAAACAATGAGCTTCGATTGTCAAAAGTGCTTTGGCACCCTCCGATTGGGTACTCACTGCGCGGCCTGCGGCCAGACGATGTCCTTGCCATCGTGAAGGCTGCGCCGCTTGGATGGCTTGGTGGCGTCGCCCTGGTTGTCCATGCCGTCGGGGCCGATGGCATGGAGCAGATAGCCTTGGGAGTTCAGGCGGTGGTAGCGCAGGGGTTTTCCGTCGAAAGGGTCGGCCGGCACGGCGGGGAGAAAGGCCGGGACGAGATCCGACAGCGATGGCGGATAATCACCTTGGGCGAGATGGTGGCGTTGCAAGGCGAGGGCGGTCACGGTGAGGTTGACCGTGGCCTGGGTGGAAATGATGCGGCCGGAACTGGTCTCCACGGCGGGAAGAATCATGCGGCTGAAGAGGCGCCCGATGCCGGCGTCGGCGAGTCGGGCCTGGAGGTTCCGGCCGGCTTCCAACATGGGCATCCACGGGCCGGTCAGCGGATCGGCGGGGGCGAGGTCTATGAGAGTTTGATAGGTTTCGATGAATTGCTTCTCGTCGGCATGGCGGTAAAGGACTGACCAAACGGCGAAGGAACTTATGCTGAGGAACTCATCCAGCGATTTTGGCAGGGAGGACATGGCCGGGCTGCCACTCGTGGAGGAGACAGCGGAAATGGCGCTGTAGCTGGGCGCATCAAAAAATGGCAGCGCATTGGCGCGCTCCATCCGCCAGGACGGAACGATGGACGGCGTGATGGAGATGCGGGACCAGGCCTTTTGCAGAGTGTCGAGATCCGCCGGACGAAGGGCGGATGATTGCAGGGTTTCCCAAGTGAGGGTTTGCGCGATGCCAAGCAGACTCGCTGTGACGAGGTTGCTGATGAGAAGGGTTTGCTTCTCGGTGATCCGGGCCACCCGCAGAATGGCCTGGATATTTTCCACGGCGGCGGGTGCGTTGCCTTGGTGAAGAAAAAGCAGGCCTTCCTGGCCAAGATATTGACCGGCTTTGAGAGACTCGGTCACACCGGTCAGCGGCATGGAGAATCCCTTGCTGTAATCAAGTTGGGTTTCGAGGAAGGGGGACTGGCTGAGTTCGCGAATGGTGGCGAGGAGCGGCGTAAGTGGCTTGAATTTTTCCTGCATTTCCTCCCAGGGAATCGCTTTGCTGGAAACGGTGGCGTGTTCCTCCAGATGTTGGACAATGTTCACACCCGGTGATTTTTCTTCCACCGACTGCATGAGACGAATCGTTTCGGCCTTGTTGATCTCGCCCAGATCTTTGGCGACGGCGAGGAGTTCCCCGGCACGGTTGCCCTCGGTGGGCGGAGCGGCGGGGGCGAGGGCGGCGACGTCAAAGTGCTCGCCCCGTTTTTCAAGGGAAGCCCGGTATGCTTCCAACTGCTTCCGGGAATGTCCGACGGCCAGCGCAGTCAGGCCCATGGCGGCGAGGAGAAGAACAAACACCCATCCGGCCAGCCAGAGCAGGACGCGGGTGGTTGCGGTCATGGCGCGTCGCTGACTGAAACCGCCCACTCGCGCATGATGACGACGAGGCGTTTGACCGAGGGCTCGGTGAGCATCTGGGCGGCCGGGCAACTGATGGTTTCCACGAAGGCTTCGGGTGCGCATTCCGCCCAGGCGTCCTCGACTTCGCGGCCCATATCGGTGCCGAGAATGATGCCGGCCGGGCCGGAAAGTGGCTGGGCGCGATAATTTTGCAAGGCGGTGAGATGGGCGGCAGCGACAGGAGATGATGCAGGCGAAGGCAAGGGTGAGTTTTTTCCCGCCCCAAAGGAAAACACGCGGGAGAGGGTGCGTTTCCAATCATCGGGCGCGGCATTTTTCGGAGGCCGTGATCCGCAGAGGGCGAGGTAGGGGACTTGCCGCCCGGCGATGCGAAGCTGCCGGGCCATCTCCATGGCGAGGACGGCACCGAAGCCGTATCCAAAAAGATGGAACGGGCCCACGGGATCGAGCAGACAGATGCTTTCGACCAAGGCGGCGGCCTCGGTTTCCACCGTGAGATGACAGGCGGAGGGATTGGGCAGGCCGCGCGCGGTTGTGCCGTAAAGGGTCCAGTCGTCTTTCAGCAAGCCGGCGAGGGTGCGGTACTTCTGCGGCTCGCCCTCGAAGTCATGGACGAGAAATAGGAGGGGGGCGTCCGGGCTTTTGTGCAGAAGGACGAGCGGCTCCCAATCTTTCGCGGCGGGGGATGGCGGCGGCGATGATTTTGTCTCGGGACGCGAGGCCGTTGCGGGAATGGCTTTGGGCCGGGGCAGCCGGGTTTCGTCAAGGTTTCCGGCGGAGGTGAGGGGAAATTCCGTGACGATGAGCAGAAAATCCGGCCGCTGATTTTGCGGAAGAAATTGTAAAAGTTGCGCCGGTGTTGCCGCTGAGCCGGGTCGTAAAATCACCCAGGCCCCGGCTTCATGGCGTCCCCCGGTGGTGAGGAGGGCGCAATGCGCGTCGGAAATTTCCGGATGCGTCCGGAGGCTCTGCGCGGCGGGATTTTCCGAAGAAACATAGTGGAACATCCCGGAGGAATCGCGCCAGGCGGGCAGGGAAAATAGTCCGGCGTCGTTTTGCGAAAAGGTGATTTCCAACCGGCCCGGGTAATGGGGAGGAAGGGATTGCCCGGCGGGATCGAGCAGGCTGGCCTTGACGCCTGGGCCCGGCGATCCGATGAGGGAATCGCTGAGCGGCGGATGGTCCGGGTCGGAAAGGACGCCTACGGCTGCCCCGGACAGACCGGCCGGACTGTAAAAGAAAATGCCGGTGGCGTGGCCGGAATTCTGCGGGTGCCATGAGGCGGGCTGACCGGCGGAGGCATCGGTATTTTCCACGCAGACGACGCGCAGAGATTGCGGAAGAGAAGTGGAGGTCTGCTGCAAACGCGTGGCGAGAACACGCCATTGTCCATGGGAAAGACGGAGATGGGTGGGCGAGCCGTTTTCGACGATGGCGAGGGGATCGTTTTCCTCCGGCAGCACCAATGTGGCGCCGGCCATGAGCGAGCAAAGCAGGGTTTCCACAAACGCCCCGGTGCCCGGAGTGGCGAGGAGCGGGATGCGATGGCCGGGTTCGAGTTTCCAAAGCGCGATGCTCTCCTGGCAGGCTGCGGCCAGAAAACCAGGACTGAAAGAACGCAGGGCTGGTGGGGCGTCGCTGGCTGTTCCGGTGAGCAGGAAGGCATCTTTTTGCGTGGTGCTTCCGCCTTCGCCCGTGCTGTGCGCGATGGTTTCCCATTGTTGATCAATGATGAGGAGTCGGCGGGACAGGCCGTCGAAAAACGGGGCTGTGCGCGAATCACAAATAATCATTTCGACATCGGAGCTTTCGATTTTCCCTGCCAGCCAGGCCGGAGCGGAATGGGAATCGAGCGGCACACAGGTGTCTCCGGCGCGCAGAATGCCCAGCACCGCGACGGGCAGCCACGGGGTCGGGGTGAGACAGACGGCGATATTCCAGCCGTCCGCCAGATTTTCGTGACGCAGCCAGGCGGCGAGCGAGCGGGCGTGCGAATCGAGTTCGGCGAACGAAAGATCCGCATCGTTCGGCCCGGTGATGGCGAGGGTTTCCGGCTGGCGCGCCGCCGTGGCGGCGATTTGCAATTCGACGGATTCAGGCTGGCGCGAGGCAGGAGCCGGCGAGGGGGTTTTCAGGGCCTGACTTTCGGCCTCGGTGAGCATGCTGAGAGCGCCCACGTTTTGCGCGGGATTTTCCAGGATGTTCGAGATCGTGCGTGTGACCCGTTGGAGCAGAGTTTCCGCCTGCGCGGGAGGGCAGAGCGCGGGATCGGTTTCGAGTTGCAGGAGGAAGCGGTTGCCATCGCGGACTTGGAGGGTGAGGGGAAACTGCGAGTGGCTGACAACCTTGGCATCGAAATTGATCCAACGGGGGAAAACGTCGTGAATGCGGTCGTTCAGCAGCGGGGGTGCCCAGAGAAACGCGGCGGGAAACTCGCGCAGCTTGCGGGAAGGTTCCGCGAGGATGAGGGCGCGTTCGAGACTGATGGAGGAATTCCGGGCGCGTTCTTCTTCGCTCTTGGCCACATCGCGAAGCCAGATTTCCACCGGAGTTGAATGACTGGTGACAGGCAGGAAAGGCAGGAGATTTCCCTCGGTGCAGTCGGCCAGGAGCAAGGCGCCT
>Ga0105049_10011024_pt1 | contig 10367 bp, 8 predicted proteins | sample MAT06_FD_78087 | JGI IMG/M metagenome (GOLD analysis project Ga0105049, IMG submission 78087) | Freshwater microbial communities from Lake Fryxell liftoff mats and glacier meltwater in Antarctica - MAT-06 | ecosystem: Environmental > Aquatic > Freshwater > Ice > Liftoff microbial mat | place... | reverse complement strand
TCCCGCAAGGATGTTGCGAAGTGGCGTGAAGACACGATCAAGGACGGGGCCGTTGAGGTCGCGAGTCTCGATGATCTTTTACAGTCGGTTGACGGCGTCATGGTCCTCAACATCAACGGCCATCGCCACCTAGAACTTGCCATCGGTCCCATCGCTCGCGGCATGCCGACCTACATCGACAAGCCGCTCACCTGCTCGCTCGATCAGGCCCGGAGTCTGCTCGGGATGACGCGCCAGTACAGCGCGAGGTGCTATTCCGCGAGCAGTTTGCGCTTCGTCGGCGAGATTCCGAAACTCAACAAGGAGGCGTTGGGCGACATTGTCGCTATCGACGCCTTCGGGAACGGCGAATTGCTTGACATGATGCCGCACCTTTGGCACTACGGCTGCCACTCTATCGAGATGGTGGACGCGATCTTCAAATGGTCGGGGCAAGGTCCGGGCGTTGCGCGGGTCTCGGCGATCGCGACCGAAAATTACCACCTTTTGGACATGGAGTATCTGGACGGCCGGATCGCGCGGCTGCGGATGGACAGGAAGGGCGCGTGGGCCTTTGGTGCGACCGTCCATGGCACTAAGAATGTGCAGCAGTTCGTCGTCGATTTTGCCCCGGTGTACACCCGTCTGGTCGACGGCATGGTGAAGTTCTTTGAGGGAGGCGATGCCCCAGTCGACCTGCGCGACATCGTGGAAAACGTCGCTGTCATGGAGGCGGGGAACGCATCGATCGCCCAAAGTGGGGCTTGGATCACAATTTCGGCCATTTAATAGGTATTTGTTCGGTATATATGCAAGATTTCCACCCGCTTGTTGGCGGGTGGCCTTGCTTTTGGGGCAGGATCTGAGAGAATGTGAAGGTTATAGAATTTCGCCCAACCGACGCGATCAACGCGCCCATGCAGGAACGAACCATTGTTGATGGGTCTCATTCCAGTGAGTTTTGTCTTGATGTCTGCCGCGGCTTTGGCCGTGGCGGTATCGGTTGATACTGGCAGCGCGATCGAAGTTTCAACGTCTGTTCGGCAGACTTCTGATGGACCGGTCGTCATCTACTCCGCTCGCATCGAACTGACGGACCCATCTGTCGAGATTGTCGTGACGGATCCGATCCCTCACGACGACGAAGGTCCTGATTCGGTCCTGAAGTCGGCGTCTGACTGGGCGAAGACGTCGGGAACGGTATTGGCGGTCAACGCAAACTACTTCAGCAAGGTGGCCGCCGTCAGCAAAGTCGTCACCAACAAAGCGGCCGCGTCGGTCACTCCGTCAAAGACTCGTGGCGCTGGCGATGCGGAGGTTCTTGGCCTTTCCATAAGCGACGGCTTCGTGGTTTCACCGGTCCGCGAGTTCGGTGGCCTGCCGGATCCGACCATCGTCTTTGCAAAGGACGGCTCGGCCAAGATCGGCCGCTATGGGTTCAACGACTTGGCGGGGGTGTGGGATGCGGTGGCGGGCATCGGCGCTTCGGCCTCATCGGATTCTGACGGCGGGCTGCTGCTTGAGGACGGTGTGAATACTGCGGCATCGGCTCGCGTAGAGCCGAGCCGAAGGCATCCGAGGACCGGGCTTGGGGTGAGCCGCGACGGGCGGGTGCTGTGGGTCGTGGTGGCCGACGGCCGTCAGCCCGGCAGGAGCGTCGGGCTGACGCTTCCCGAACTCGCCGAGATCTTTCGGGAGTTGGGGGCGGACGACGCCCTGAATCTTGATGGTGGTGGTTCGTCATCGTTTATTTACACGCCCGAAAAGGGCGAGGCAGTCCACAACACGCCCAGCGACGGAGTTTTCCGACCCGTCGCGAATCATTTGGGTGTTCGCTTGCGGAAAAAGGTCGAGGAGCCACAAGGTGCGGGGAGCGCGTCGCCCCCGGCCTCAACGGAGCCCGCATCGAAATAGGAGCGATGCGGATAATCCCGTGGTTCATTCGAATTGAGAGATTGGCCCATTGTCGGGAACGACCGGGCCGGAAACGGAGCAGAGAGATGAGACATGTTTTGATTGTGCTGGCCCTTGCGGGTCTGGCGGTTCAGGCGACGGCCCAAACGGTCCGCCTTGTTGAGGTGAAGCGAACGGCCTTGGTGAACACCACGCCCGGTAACACTTGGTTTATCGGCCGGAACGTCTCGAGCGTGGCGTGGGACGGCACCGACGCGTACGTCGGCGGGCTGTCATTCGATACATCGGGGTCCGCGATCGCGAAGGTCACCCCTCAGGTCGGGACGACGAACGGTCTTTATCAACTCGCCGGTTCGTTTGGCTTCCAGGCGACGGTCGCGACCCGCGGCATCCAGGATATCGCGTACCGGGCCGATGGCCGGCTTGGCGTCGCCACGGACTTTGGCAGCGGCAACACGAACACGCTCCGCGCGTTCTCGGATGGCGGTGCGTTGGTGAGCACATCGACCATCAGCGCCCGGGCCAATGGTGTTCACTTTGATCCGATCGATAACCGTCTGACGTCCTTGTCGCTCGGTTCCGGCCGCGTCATCAAGGTGAACGACGACGGCACAACCTACAACGACGGCACGAAGAACTGGGATACCACCACCGGCCCCATCATCTTTCTGACCGACAGCACGCACCGCGACCTCACGATGGATGGCGTTGGCAACTTGGTGTTTCGTCGCCAGAACGCCGTTCATTCGGCAGACTTCAACGCCGGTGGCAACAACTACATCAACATCGTGCAGGAACTCCCCAGCAACTCGACCAATGTGAATGGTCAGAACATCGAGTTCATCAACGCGGGCATCAACTTCAACGCCTTCAGCATGTTTTCTGACCGGCGCGTTACGGCGGCCGGGCAGAACTGGACCGACATCGTGAAGGGCTATGACACCGCCGGCAACGCCGCGGTGACCCTCGACTACCAGTGGCTCGGTGCCTTGGGTGCTCCGGCCACGGGCAACGGGTATTACGACTTCTCGTACCATGCGCCCAGCGGCACCCTTGCCGTCACGGACTTCATCAACAACAACGTCCACATTTTCCAGGTCGTTCCGACCCCAGGAGCCTTGAGCCTTGCGGGCCTCGCGGGCCTTGTCGCCTTGCGTCGGCGCCGCTGAGACTGTTTTCAACTTTCCCGATGCGGCTTGACCGCCGCATCGGGATTTGCCCGGCATTAACACGATCTCCGATTTGCCTGCTTCGCTCGTTTCCCTCGTTCAGTCAGTTTCGCCTCGCACCGGTCTCAATTCAAGTCCAGCATGCCCGAACTCAAGTCCATCATGCCCGAGCCGGGCCGCCCTCTTTATCTCACCGTCAAGGATGCGGTGCGCGGCGCGATCGATCAGGGCCATTTCGCACCCGGCGTGCGACTCCCGAGCACCAAGGCTCTTTCGGTGGAACTTTCGGTGTCGCTGGTCACTGTGCACCGGGCGATGCAGGAACTTGTTGCGAGCGGGGTTCTTCGCCGCGGCCAAGGCAAAGGCACCTATGTCCATGAGTCATATGGCCAGACGGATCGGCCGGGGCTGGGGTACCGGTTCGGGCTCGCGTTTCATGCCGAGAGTTCATTGGCGGACGCCTACCACGGACAGATTCTTGAAGGGGTTCGCCAGGGCGTCGACAATCTGGGCGCCGACCTTGTGCTTCTGAGGTTCGGCGAAGACTGGCGGAAAGAGTGTCACGGGTTCCTGTTTGTGAACCCGTTTGAAGACCAAGTCGTGAAGATCATCCGCACGTTCCGTTCGCCCCGGGACGAAAGCCCGCGAGCGATCATGGTGGTCGGTGCGAGTTTCTCGCTTCCAGGGGTCCACTGCATCGACAGCGACAACGACGGGATCGGGCGTTCCGCGGCACGGCATTTCGCATCATTGGGGCACACGCGGGTGGGCTTTGTGGGCGGGACGGGGCGAGTGAGCAACGATCGCGACCGTTGGAACGGCTTTCGTGATTCCTGCGAGGAACTCGGGCTCGTGTTGCACCCCGACCATGTTTTTCGCGAGGACGGTTGGAAAGTTGATGAGGCTCACGGGGCCCGTTTGGAGGCCATGCTCCGCTCCGAAAGTCGGCCGACTGCCCTCTTCGCGGGCGGCTACTACTTTGCGCTGGACGTCTATTCGGCGGCGGCGGCCGTCGGCCTGCGTTTGCCCGATCAACTCTCGGTGATCGGCGTCGATGACCCGCCGAGCGCCATGCACCTGAGCCCATCGCTGACTACGTTCCGTCAGCCGCTCCTTAAACTCGGCCAGATGGCGGCGGGCTCACTTCTCGCGAATGTCCTTGACGGTGATCTCGGTGTGGGGCAGCGAACGGTGCTCCAAGCCGACCTTGTCGAACGCGGCTCGTGTGCCGCGGTCCCCGGTTTTTCCCAGAATGCCTGATCCTCTCTCCGCGGCTGACTTTCCCAAGCCGCAACAATTTCCGGTGGAGCAACGTATGAATAGCCGTCCGATCGCGACACCCCGCCTCCGTGCTTTCACACTCATTGAACTGCTGGTGGTGATCGCGATCATCGCGTTGCTCATCGGCATTCTGCTGCCCGCGCTCGGAAAGGCTCGTGAATCTGGCCGACAGGTCAAGTGCCAGAGCAATGCGAAACAACTGACGCTGAGCCTTAGCGCCTACGCCATCGACTTCAAGTTCAAGTTCCCGCAGCAGTTGGTGGGCAACACCACCAACCGGAGCGAGTACTGGTACGACGTGATCCGGCTGGGGCCCTACCTCCCCCAGATTACGTCGATCGACCAGCCCGCCGCGGGTTACGAAACCATCGCGGGGGGCGTGATGCTGTGCCCGAGCCACACCGCCGGTGCACGCAGTTACTCGATTAACTATTGGTCCGCATCAGCGGTGGGCAGCGTCGTTCCGCCGGGCGACAGCGGTGCGAGCCTTCGAGCACCGACCGGGCCGTTCGGCAAGGGCTTTGATTACGGCGCCGACTTCAGCTCGAAGATTCTGATTGTCGGCGAGATGTGGGCCAACCAGCCGGCGGTCACGCTCTCTGATGGAAACCAGTGGCTCACTGCCGCTTCGATGGGTGTGTTTGCGCGGCCGGCGGAGCGATTTGGCTCGGGCGCGGGCGTGGTGGGCGAGGCCTCGATCATGGCGGGGTTTGGTGACGGCCGGCCACCGGAGTACGGGTCGGGGTTCGATCAACCCAAGAGTTACCTTTCCTACGCCCGGCACCCGAAGAAGCGATCGAATGTGGTTGCGCCGCAGGGCAACACCGTTAACGGCTATCTTGACGGGCACGTCGCGGTCAGAGCGGCCATCGATATGGCCGATTTCGCCACCAACCGCAGCACCCTCGACACGATGTGGTCACCCAAGGACGCCGAGACGGAACGAATCCCGTGAAGTGCGGTTGCAGCGTTTCGCTGGCCGATTCCTGATGTCTCGTGCCCTGATGCCGTCTTCATGATCGAACCACCGAGTTTCGGAATCACAACACTTTCACGCCGCCGCGTGCTCGCGATGGGCGGGACGGGGCTGCTTGCACTGCTTGTCGGATGCGGGGCAGCGCGCCCCTGGCATCGGCTGTCGCTCTGGACGCTTGCGCTCCGGCCGTGGTTCGATGACTACATGGCGGAACGCATCGCCGTGTTCGAGGCGGCCTATCCACCCTTCAGAATCGACTGGGTCGATGTTCCCTACGACGCGATCGATCGCAAACTCATCGCCGCCGCGGCAGCGGGGATGGCCCCGGACGTCGTCAATCTCGCGGATCTCAACTTCGCGCGGTTCGCTTCGCTGGGGGCCTTCCGGGATCTCACGCCGGATCTGCCGATTGATGCCGATGCGACGTACCTCGCGGGTGCCCTGCCGATGTGCCGGATCGGTGGGCGGTTGCTCGGGGTGCCGTGGTACGTCAATCCGCAGGCGTTGGTCGTCAACGAGTCGTTGTTGAAGGAGGGGGGCCTTTCGCCGGCGACGCTCCCGCGTTCGTGGGGGGGCCTGGTGGAGGCGGCGCCCGCGTTCCGCGCGGCCACCGGGAAATACCTTTTCTCTCAGTCGCTGGGCGAGGAATCGCAACTCCCGATCATGATGCTCGCGGAGGGGATCGCCCTTTTCATGGCGGATGAGGACGGCCATGTGGTGAGCAACTTCGACCAGCCAGCCGTCCGCGACTACCTCTCGTGCTTCGCCAACCTTTATGCCTCGGGGAACCTCCCGAGCGATGCGGCCACGCGTGGGCACGCCCACTTGACCGACCTCTACCAAGACGGATCGCTCGCGGCGATCAACACCGGGCCCAACTTTCTGGGCCGCATCCGCGACGTCTCACCCTCCATTTTCGCGAGCACTTCGGTGCTGCCCGGGGTGGTGGGGGATCTCAATCGGATCCATATGCCGGTGATGACGATCAGCGTCACTTCGCAGTCGAGGCATCCCGAAGCGGCCGCGGCATTGGCGGCGTTCATCACGGGGCACGAGAGCCAACTCGCCCTCTGCAAACGGTCGGCGGTGATGCCGAGCACCATCCGCACGCTCACCGACCCGATGTTTACTGCATCGACCGATGCGAACGCCGATGCCGACGAGCGGAGGCTTGCCTCGGCCCGCGCAGTGGCGGCCCGCACGCTCCCCGGTGCGGTGGCGTTCACCCCTTCCATCCCGGCCTGGCCCGATCTGCGGCGGGCTTTCGAGGATGAATTCAAACGTGTTCTGCTTTCCGGCCGCACAGTCGGCGATGCGGCTACTCGCATCGACATCGCCTGGGACCGTATGCTGAAGGCGTCCGAACGTGTCACCATGTCGGCGGTCCCCGCGCCCGAACCCTATCCATCCTGAGACCGCCCGAGGCAGAATGCGAAGCGCCCACCACCCGCTGACACCGCTCGTCTTTATCGCCCCTGCGGTGATCGTGCTCGGCGTGTTCGTGGTGACCGGGTTCATGCAGACGATCGGCTATTCGCTCACGCGGTATACCGCGTTCAGAGAACCCGTGTACATCGGTCTCGACAACTATGTGCGGTTGTTCTCTTCGGACCGCTTCTGGCTCTGCCTTCTCAATAGCGCGATCTACCTGCTGGTGACGCCCGCCCTCATCGTGCTCAGCCTGACGGCCGCGATCACCGTCGAAGCCAATCTGCGGGGGATGAAGTGGCTCCGGCTCGCGCTCTTCCTGCCCGTCATCACGCCCACACTGGTCGGAAGCGTTGCGTGGCGCATCCTTCTCAAGGACGACGGCGTCATCAACACCATTCTGGGCGTGGTGGGCATCGACGCTGTCCGCTGGCTCACCGACTATCCGTTCACGCTCGTATCCGCGATGTTCGTGACGCTCTGGAAGGGCTTTGGCTTTTACATGATGATTTTCCTCGCCGCGCTTCTGGCGGTCCCCGGTGAACTCAAGGAGGCGGCATCGATTGACGGGGCCTCGCGTTTCCAGGTGTTTCGCAACGTGACACTGCCCGCCATCCGCCCCGCGATCGTCCTTGTCGCCATTGTTTCGTCGATTTCCGCGCTCAAGGTCTTTGAAGAGATCTTCGTGACCGTCCGGGGTGGTCCGATCACCCAGCAGACGGTTGTTCCGCTGATCTACCGGGTTGCGTTCGAAGAGGGGGAGTACGGACTGGCCAGCGCCATCGGCTTCGTGCTCTTCCTTGTCATTCTGGTCTTCAGCCTTGTCAACCTCTTTCTCGCACGCCGCGCAGGTTCTTGAAGGTTTCCCCATCGTTCCGGTATCCACCATGAATCGAGTTCCCATTTCGATCCGGCTTCTGACTTACGCTACCGGCATTGCTCTGGCGGTGTTGGCCATCCTTCCCGCGTTCTGGCTTATTCGCATTGCCCTGCAGCCCGCGGGGCAGGACATCGACTCGATCGGCGGGTTCTTGGTCGGCGGTTTCACGCTCGACCACTTCAAATCTGCATGGAACGACGGGCACCTTGGCCGACCCCTTCTCAACAGCGTGGTGGTCACGCTCGTGCGGGCCGCGTTCAACGTTGTCTTGGCCGCGCTCGCCGCGTACCCCCTGGCGCGGATGTCGTTCCGTGGCCGCGACACCATTTTCGTCCTGCTTCTCGCGACCATGATGATCCCCGACCAGGTTGTCGTGGTGCCGATGTTCCGCACGGTCGTCTCGATGGGGCTCTTTGATTCGCTCATCGCGGTGGTGCTGCCCTTCAGCGTGACGGCCATGGGCGTCTTTCTCTGCCGTCAGGCGTTCTCCGCCATCCCTTCCGAACTTGAGGAAGCAGCCCGCATCGACGGCGCGAACAGCCTTTACATCTGGTGGCACGTCATGCTGCCGCTCGCTGCACCGACGCTCGCGACCCTCTTTCTGTTCAGCGTCATCGGGGCGTGGAGCGAACTGCTGTGGCCGCTCATCGTGCTCCAATCGCAGGAGAACACGACGCTACCGGTTGCTGTCAACACGCTTCTCGGACAGTTTTCCACGAACCTCCGCGCGGCCTATGCCGGGGCCGTGCTCGCCCTCATCCCTATCGTTGTCGTCTTTATCGTCTGCCAGAAATACCTGAAAACCGAGCTCTTCGCCGGAGCCGTCAAGGGCTGACCCATGAGTTTCCTCGTACACTCGACGCCCATTCGCACATTCCTTCTCTTGGCCTCACTCCTCGCATCGACGACTTCGGCCCAGATCGCGATCCGGGCCGATGTTGTTCACACGATGGCCGGTCCACCCCTCAGGCCCGGCATAATCGTCATCGCCAAAGACGGAACCATCTCCGCGGTCGGAGGGCCGTCGACGCCGATCCCCGAGGGGCACACGGTGCTTGTGGCCAAGGTGGCGGTTCCCGGTCTCATCGATTGTCGGGGCACCGTCGGAGTCTCCGGCCTTTTCAATTCGCCTCATGATTCCGATCAACTCGAGCGATCAAGCCCGATGCAGCCTGAACTTCGCGCCATCGATGCCTTCAACCCCAAGGACGATCTCGTCGCGTGGGTCCGCAGCCTCGGCATCACGACAATCAACACCGGCCACGCGCCCGGGGAACTCATCTCGGGCCAACTCGCCGCGATCAAAACGACCGGCGAGCCGGTTGAGAAATCTGTTCTCAAAGACGTAACTTTCATCGCTGCCACACTCGGCCCTTGGGCTCAAAAGAGTGGCTCGACTCCGGGCACACGGGCCAAAATGGTCGCCATGCTGCGTGACCAACTCATCAAAGCCCAGGAATACAAGCGGGGTCTCGCCGCTCCGCCGGTGGTGCGTGCTGCACCGGCCGCCGTGCCGCCGGCGGAGGGAACGCCCGGAACCACTGCTACAGCCCCTGCCACTCCGCCGCTCCCCCCGTCCAGGGATCTGCGACTTGAGATGCTCGTCCGTGTCTTGGATGGCGAAGTCCCTCTCCTCATCACCGCCAACCGGGCCCAAGATATCGCCGCCGCCCTTCGGCTCAAGGCCGAGTTCAACATCCCGATCATTCTCGATAGCGCTTCCGAGGCCTACCTCCTGCTGGAAGAGATCAAGGAAGCGGGCGTGCCGGTGCTCATCCATCCGACTATGTTCCGGATGTTCGGTGAGATGGAGAACATGAGCGTGGAGACTGCTTCCAAACTCCGCGCCGCCGGGATCCCGTTCGCCATCCAGAGCGGCTTTGAAAACTATGTGCCGAAGACCCGGATTGTCCTCTTTGAGGCGGCGATTGCCGCGGCCAACGGGCTTACGTTCGATGAGGCGCTCGCTTCCATCACCATCGATGCTGCGCGGATCCTGAACCTCGACGACCGCATCGGTTCTTTGGAAACGGGGAAAGACGGCGACGTTGCGCTCTTCGACGGCGATCCGTTTGAGTACACGACACACTGCACCGGCACACTCATCAACGGTGTTCATTTCGTGGATGGTCCCCGCTAAGACACGCGAACATCGTCGAGGCTCGCGGTTTGGGTCTGGTCGTCGCCAGCGGTCCTCAAGGGCTCCGAACCCAATCGTCCATGGCAATTGCATCATGGGGTTTCACTGAGTCTAATTCGAGTCCGGCATCGAACCTTGACATATGCCCCTTCCTGAACCCTTATCTCCCGAATCCCCCGACGACCCGGCCCCCTCAAAGGTGTGGCTCATTACGGGTTGCTCCAGCGGGTTCGGCCACCACATCGCCCTTGCCGCGGCCCACTCGGGTGCGCGGGTTCTTGCGACCGCGAGGAACCCCGACGCGCTCGCCGAACTCTGTGCTGCGCATCCGGGACGCATAGTTCCCTTTGCGCTTGATGTCACCGATGCCGCCGCATGCACGGCTGCCACCCACGCCGCCATCGAGCAGTTCGGGGGCCTCGATGTCGTTGTCGCCAACGCCGGCTATGGACTTTTCGGTTCATTCCAAGACACGCCCGAGAGCCGTTTCCGGGCGTGCTTCGAGACCAATTTCTTTGGCACCGCCAACACCTTCCGGGCGGCGATTCCTCACCTCGCCAAGCAACGCTCGGGCCACCTTATAGCGAACTCTGCCGCGGC
>Ga0105049_10011020_pt1 | contig 10369 bp, 8 predicted proteins | sample MAT06_FD_78087 | JGI IMG/M metagenome (GOLD analysis project Ga0105049, IMG submission 78087) | Freshwater microbial communities from Lake Fryxell liftoff mats and glacier meltwater in Antarctica - MAT-06 | ecosystem: Environmental > Aquatic > Freshwater > Ice > Liftoff microbial mat | place... | reverse complement strand
TATCTATCATTACTTTTTTATCCCTGATATGATAGATTTTATTGATTACTGTTTAGTCTGTTATCGCTATTGCTTTGCTCATGAATAGTTTTATATATTAGTTGCCAAAGATAAAATTTGGATGTCACAGATTGTGATTTCCAATCTCCTTTCCCAATAATGTGGAACTTAGCGATATCTTCTTTAAGATCGTCGATGTCATTTACAAGGTAAGCTTCGGTTGCGCTCCCAAAACGGTGGGTACTTATTGAATCCGTCTTAAATTGTAAAGCTGAAGCCAATCGTTTCCAGATGTAAATATTATTCCGAAATAAATTTTGAAATTGTGCGTGAATTTCATTTCCCCATCAGAAGAATAACTGTCCGCGAAAAACAACCTGGATAAGATACCGTCGACGTCATATTGCTTGAGTGTATAAGGTAAAATCAATGGACCTTTATACTTCTCGCTGATGATACTGTCCGGGAAGAAAATGCAGGCAATAAGAATTATTAACGTTCGCATGAGCGTGCTGGATGGGTCATAGAGCCCAGATTCCTTCGGTCATTACTTCGGTTAGCGAACTTCAGAGGCGGATTTAAACCCGTACCAATATTCCTTTTCTGTTTTGATTACTTCCAGTTACATCATTTCAAATCGCTACCGCGTTTCCAATGGCAGGATCAAATTTCGAAAAATGTTTCTTCCCTATCTCACCAAACTCACCGTGCCCGCAGTACTAAACCACTTCTTATCCGTCCATTGCACCTCAACCACCCAGCCGAAAACACCTTGCTGAACTACATTGCCCTCAAAGGTGCCGTCCCAACCTTTGGCAATATCCGACGATTGAAAAACCTCCTGTCCGTTGCGGTTATAAACCCACATCTTGAATTGCAGAATACCAGTGCCCTCGGCCAGAAACACTTCGTTCAATCCGTCCTGATTCACCGTGAATGCATTTGGCAGATATATCTTAAACGGTTCCATAAGGCAGACCGTATTTTCTGATTTATCGGAACACCCATTGGTGTCGCTTATTTCGAGTACAACAGTGTATTCTCCACTTGTAATGTATTCGTGAAATGGATTTGTTCCCGGCTGGTAAAGCGTGTCAACTCCATCTCCAAAATTCCAGGTACCCTGTGCGCCTCCCTGACTCAAGTCGATGAAGTTAATATCTTTCGTTTCTGCAGGAATACATTCTTCCTCGGGGTTGATACTGAAATTGGAAATTACAATTGGGAAACCCGGAATGGTCACGGATGTGTCAACGCTGCAGCCCGAAACCGTATCAACCACCTCAGCAGTATACGTTAAGGAAGCCTGTGCGCTGATAGGAATACCGGCTGGAAAATTCTCACCATCCCAATTGATATAAAAGTTGGCGCTTTGCTCGATGAAAAAGCTTGCAAATCCAGTCTCCCCATAACATTTCTCCTCCGAAAAAACGATCTCAAAATTGATGGGCTGCGCAACCGAAATATCAATTGTATCGTGAATGACAGAACAACCATCCGTCATTATCAATTCGTAGGAAGTAGTAGTTGGCGGACTCACAATATGCTGCTGTAAAGGTGGCAGGCCGTTGCTCCAGTTATAAGTAATCTGACTTCCATTTCCTCCAAAAGCATTTACGTTTACCGAAGTATAATCACCATAGCAAAGCGCTGTATCGGAAACAACCAGCGCATAGCCAATGCTTGGGGCAACCGTTACCATCACGGAGTCGCTGCTGCTGCAAAATCCTTCACCCGCTTCATAATACAACCAATGCTCACCCTGATTTGCGACAAATGGATTGAAATAAACAGAATCCACAACTCCCAAACCGGTGAGCAAACCGCCCGAAGGAGTTAAGCCGATTTCATACAACGAATCAGTATAACATAGTACGTTTCCCGGCCCATCAATTTCTACCGCCTGAAAGTTTATTACCTCAACATCTATCGTGTCGGAACATCCTGTTTCCGTTACGAAAATCACCTGGTGAATGCCGTCGCCTGCCGCATTGGGATCGAATAAGCCTGTTACCGGATCTGTAATCCCATCTCCGCTATACGTGCCCGAGACATAAGATGGGCTGGCGATAACGAACGCTGGCGCTGCCTCACAAACAGGATCGGGTGGCAGTACAATATCCCGAAGCACAATAAAAGCCGCCGAATCAGAGCAGGTATTTATCGAATAGCTAAGAATATGGACACCATTACCGGCCAGCAACGGGTCGAAAAAAGAATTGTTCGGGTTAGTACCGGGAATAATTCCATCGCCGGTCCAAATGCCGCCCCATGGATAATTTTCAAGGTTACCTGCAAACAGCCGCAAAGGATCCGCGTTGGCGCAAAAAGTTAATGTATCGCGATTGATCTGCGTTGGAAGCACATACATCATTATCGTGTCGGTGCAGCCATTGGCAAGCGTATAGATTAACGGCGATTCGTAGTAATTGCCGAAATTAAACGACAAGGGATCAAAAATCCCATTGGCAGGATCAGAAATCCCGGTGCCGGACCAGATTCCGCCGGAAGGATAAAAGTCCTGTAATGTAAAAGCTGTTTGGGATGGACAAGCGCTTCTGTTCCAGCCGGCCCAGATCTCTTTTACAAATACGTCGATTGTCTGGCTACAGCCATGTAAACTGTATGTTAATGTGTGAAGCCCGCCCTGTGCCACACCAGGGTCGAAAAGTCCTGTCAATGTGTCTACGATTCCTGGCCCGGACCATCGTCCACCGGGTGGTTGAAGAGCATAAGTGACGGATGAGTCGCTTTCACAAAGGCTGTCAATTATGGTAGGCAGATTACCTATCGGCGCCACATAAATGAGAAGGTCTTCCGTACATCCATTCACAGAATAAGTAACGGTAAACGTGTCTTCAACAGCTGGATCAAATATTCCGTCAGGCGTGATGTTCTCACCAGACCAACTTCCGCCGGCGGGCGTAAATCCGGTAAGCTGAAAAGGAGCAGATCCCGGACAGGCAGCTTCCACAAATCCGGCATTGATCGGAAGAATTGTAATGTTAACGTTTGATGTACAACCGAACGCTTCAGATATTGGAAGGTAATAGCTAACGGTGTTAAGACCTCCCAAAGCGGAATCTCCATTGAAAATCCCGGCTGTGGTATCGGTGATTCCTTCTCCAAACCACCAGCCACCAGCAGGATTGGCGGTTAACGCAAATGGAGGATCGGATTGACAACGCGTTGAAGCCGCATCAACAGCAGCAGGTTGAAACACCCGAATAATTGTATCGCCGGTTGCCGGAGCGGCGGGAGAAGTATCGTCGACCGTTAAGGTGTAAATGGTGGTGATAAATGAACAGGCATTCTGCGGACCTGCATTCGGCGGAAAACCATTGCTCCATGTGTAGGAATAAACGCCATTGCCACCAGTGACTACAGCAGTTATAAATGTGCATTCCCCAAAGCAGATGCTGTCCCTTTCCGGATGCAACGTTACGACAATCGGGCAATCAAAAACCGCGAATGAATCTGTTGTTGTAAATGTCCAGAGACTGTCACAGGCGTCAAGGTAATTACTGGTAAATGCAAGTTGGTAATTACCACCGGCTTCGAGGCCCGGACTAAAAACAAGGTTGATGCTTTGGGTGCTGTCGCCAATACAGTTTACCGCCGTGGCGGATATAACTTCCTGATCCAATGGTCCGTTGAATTCAAATGCCGCAGCATAAACGGAATCGCAGTGGAATTTTTTGCTTAATAAAACAGTTGCTGTTGACGATGAACAAGCCGGAACTTCAATGATTGCATCGATCAATGGCGGAACGGGCGGAACAACCTCGGTCGTCCAGGAGGCTTCCCAACCGGAACCTGCAACATCCATATCGCTTTCAAAGTGAAGACTGATGCAACCACTCGTAATCGTGATTGGCGGAGGTATGTCTGTTCCGGAATATGCAGGACCGACCTGCGGTGAATTTTCATCCGGACCAAGATGAAATGTGAGGTAATCAAAATTCTGTTCAACGCTAAAACTTTCAAACGTAAGCGTCAGTGATCCTGGACCCTGGAGACAAATGGTAAATGTTCCGTTGGCATTATGAAAGTATTCGGAATCTTCTCCGCCTGCATCGTATAGAATTCCTTTGCATTGAGTAACAGTTGTATCGCTGAAATCGAATTCAAGCTGAGCACTCGCCGGAAAAACCAACAAGGACGTCGCAAACACGAATAGAAACTTCAGCGCGCCCCTGTTCATTCACGGATAATTACAACAGGATCTGTATTTACTTCCTGGCTCCAGTTTCCTGCCTGATCTCTTAATTTAACAGTAAAGACAGCCGTTTCGGAAGTTCCATTACCAAGCAGAAAAAGGGTATTTAATTTAATGCGCAGGGTTCCATTAATAAACAATGAATAACCTGCCGGAGCTAATGGCCTAACATGATAAGTGTCGGGACCGGATAACCTGCTGTCCTTTATTTCGAGGTCGTTGATATCCGGATCGGGACTTCCCAGATCGCCGTTCATGTCTTCGTAACGAATTTCAAGAATAACGGAATCAGTAAACTGAACAACTGTGTCGGGGCCGATTGATAATACTGCGATGATCGGCGACGATTCAACCGGGTCATCCTCCTTTTTACAGGAGCAGATTACAAAAAGCAGCAAAAAGCTAAAGGCCAGATATCTACTCATGGCTCCCCTACCTGGAATGAATAATAACGCTTGATATGCCCGGCGCTTTCTGAACGGGGAACTTCGGTTATTATAGCCTCTGGCCCGTCCTGGAGGTAAACACGCAGGAATTGTTGCTGTAAAGCTGGCAGACCTGCACAATTCAATGTTACCTTGTGTGTGTAGCTCACCGGGCCTCCCGAATAGCCATTTTGTGAAACAGGTGCCACGGCTAAGAGATCCATTTCTGCAAAACCCGAAAAATCATTTAGCGACGCGCCGGTTTTACATTTCAGATAGCCCAGTTCATTGATAGGAGTTGCATCGTCCGAAAAAGAAAAATAGACATCGATTGAAGCTGTTCCTTCCGGCACTACCACAGCTCCACTTTGAACGTTTCTTGGCAACGGCGCTGCATTTCCGCTTACTGTAATGAAAACACCTGAAAGTTGAGGCTGTAAATTCGACGACGTCGGGCCATTTCCAAACATATCCTTTGCACCGTTTAAAATCCAGGTGCGGACGTTTTGAATGTATTCTGCTTTTTTTGTCTCCCAATCAGAACCAGCATCTACAGCAAGCGGCATTATTCCGGATTGTCCATCGATATCAATCATTAATCGGGAGATTAAAACACTTGCATCAGGTTGTCCGGGAACCACGCGGAAATCGAACGTTCCTGCCGGGTTATTTTTTATCACAGGTTGAAGCACCAGCATATTGTAAGCGCTTTCAATGGTTCGGAAATCGGGCTCAAACGTTCCATCGTGGCAGCCGGAATTGGCGCATACAGGTTTGAATATATTCTTGTGAAGACCAGCGATAGAATTCGGATTGGCGGTATACGTTTCTTCCTCAGTAACCGGAGGCTGATTTTGGGGTAGATCATAAGGATTTTCATCTATGTCTTCTTTACAACCAATAATGGCCAGCGAAATGAAGAACATCAACAGCAGCTTCCTCATAAGCGGTCGAAAAGGCTCATAGATCCGGGCGCGAGAAAGCCGGCGTTCATAACATCGTCTTTTACTCCCAGAATCTGCGCAATCGTGGGAACATTATCCGCCGTAAACCCTAACGGATGCGTTTCACTGCCAAGGTTGAGATTTGTTGGAACGTTGGGACCAGCCATAACAGTAAAAACCCGTGCTGCGTTAGCGTCGCTATGGTCGAAAGCGTACCAGTCGTTGATATCCTTGATAGGATTGTGATTGAGGTTACGACCACATTCCGGCGAAGCGATAAAGATCGTGTTGGCGGCCATTTCCGGAATTTGGGTCTGAATGTAATTCCAAAGATGCCCGACCGCATGATCGGCTCTGTGCAGCGCGCGCAGGTAGCCGGTAAAGTCGCTATGACAACCATCAACTCCACTCAGGTTTACAACGGTAATTGTTGGTTTGAACCATTTCATTACTTCACAGGCAAAACCGATGTTAACGGCATCACCACCATCGGTAACGGAAGGAAAAGGAATCAGGTTCTGAGTCACCTTTTCATACGTAGATTTCATGAATGCTTTAATGTCCTGCTTTTCCTCTTCGGTATTTCCAAGCGAATCGGATCCTGCCCCAACACTACTAAAACTCTGATCGAGAAAATACTTCATCTGATAGATCGGATCTAACTCGTTTTCAGGGTGATATACCTTGGCGTTTGAGAGATGCTGGAAGCCAAGATCTCCGAATGTGATGGAAGGTGCAAAGAAGTTAGCGCCATATTTAGAACCGTAATTTGGATCTGTACTGTAATTAAGTAATGGTAACGAGTTTCCAATTCCGTTGCCGACAAACCATACTTTGGAAGCAGGAAAACCACCATGTCGTCTTAAATATTCAAAAATGGTTGGATGAACAGGCTTTTGCTTTAATCCCTGAGTCGTAACAGTACTTCCCTGAAGAAGGTTATTCAATCCTCCATAATGACCAGTAGATTGGGCCATTACTTCGTTAAACACAAGACCCTGACTTTGCAATGTTTGCTGAAGAATTCTTGGAATCGGTGTTCCTCCTGCAGCTCCGTTGCCCTGATCTGTTCCGTAAACGATCTTATCTTCGGGAGCGTCGCCATTGAAAATATTGTACATGATGTTTCCGGTGTATGGTCTTCCCTGGGAATCATCGAGGTAGCGCTGTAGAATGGATTCCTGCTGACGAACACCTCCTGCAAAAAGAACGTAAACTACATGCTGGGCTAGCTGCTGGCCGGTGGCGGCAAACAATCGCCCTGAAGGAAGCAGGTAGGGCGCTGTGAAGGCACCTGCAGATACAATTCCGGCATTGCGGATAAAACGACGGCGGTTCATAGGCAGATTTTAGTAGTAGAGGTATTCATTTGATAAAGCGAAGGAGAAATAAATCAGCTCAGGTGTTATTTGAGGGTGCCCGTTAATAAAATTCAGGAACCAGGTTTTTTCTGCTTCGGAAGGACGGCGGACGTAAAAGCGTTCGTATGTTTCGAGGATAAACTGTTCGGGCTGGGCGTGCATGATCGAATCTGTAGGAAGAATTACTTCGGGACGATTCATGAAGTTGGAGATCAACACTTCCCGTCCTAATTCTTTATCGCCGATGGACTCGAGGCAATCGGTGATTTCTACTAATCGATTTCCGGACAAAGCCTGTTGGAAAAGATTGGTGTACAAAATGGAAACATACTGTTCCTGTGTTTTTAACTTGTTTTTGGCTCCGATAGAGGGATATAGGGAAACCTGATTGACTTCGTACTGGTCTTGTTCCGTTTCCTTTTTACAGGAAAAAAGGGAGATTGATATGAAGATAAGCATTGCCCATCTCAAAAGGTTCGATGGCCGCAATGGTCTGCTTTTTTGAAAATGCTTTAGAGAAAAATTACTGTCCTTCCCGCGGGTTGAGCGATCCAACTGCCCATCGGGCTTTTTGGCTTTTTTGGAATTATAATTAATGCACATGCCATCGGGCCTGTCTCGATGGTGGAGAAGGTCGAAGTGGCCGGAATGAAATGTTCGATTAGAAATTTCCATACTCATCGCTTATAAGTATTCGTTTTTGTAATGCTTTCAGATCGGTATCAACACCATATTTCTGAAGTTCGAGATCTAGTTCCTGCGAAGATGGGTCACGCGCTAACAGCGTGTTGTAAGACCAGATGATTACACCCTGGCGACATTCTGCGCTTTGAGTCATTATCCTTATAAAATCGGCCTTCGTTTCTCCTGTATTGCTAAACAACGTTCCGGGAATATTGTCTTCCACCATATTAAAACCTGTATTAAATTCGGCTTCGGAGGGGAAACGGAAAAACAAGTCATCAAAGCAGGCATTCACGAAATTAAATGTGTTCATGTTAATGATATCGTAAATATCACAACTAATCATTGCCGCAAACTGTTCGGATAAGGTATTGCTACCGTTTTGATAACGACTTGAGGAAAGAAGCACATTCATTATCTCATCATATTTTATCGTATTCTCCTCGTAGCCGGGAAGATTATTTCCAAGCGAATCGCTTATGGCATTTTGACGGTAGATGCTGGCCTGATCTCTCAATTGTCCTTCGGAAACGCCCTCCAGGAAACGGATTTTCCCTAATTCATAAATGCGTTTATGGTAGGCCAATGCATAAGAAGTATCGCCATCGCGGAATGTATAATCAGCCATCAGCTTTGTGATAAGAAGCGTTCTGACCGAATCATTCACATTGGCAACCATCAGCGCCGCCGTTTCTGCTTCCATTTCCGAATCAAGCGGCTCACGACCGATAAGATCGATAAACATGCGGTTGACGTAGTTACGCACCTTTACCGATGGCACCTTATCGAAATAAGGAGCATCATTATCCGCGTATAAATCGTCGGTTGTTTTTTTACAACTTCCTGTAGAAAACAGTATTCCCGCGAAGAGTATCAGAACAATAAGAGCTTTCAATAAGATGCCTGAAGTTAATTGTGAGGCAATTTACAACGGACAGCTAAATAAAAATCGTCAAAAACGAAAAGCTACTTACATCGTTTCGTGCTCTATCTTAAAATAGAAGCCCGACGCCAGAAAAGAAGGAAAGGCATTGGCGATTTTCTGATCGATTTTTGCGATGGTTTTTAGCGGTATAAAAGGAAGATAGGTTTCCACGATCGGTGCAAAAACGTAGGCTTTTTTCACTTCTGTGATCTTCAGCCCGAAAGCCTTCAATTCCCTTCTCAAGCGTGGGATCGTGAAAAAATTTACATGGGGCGTCTCATAGTTTTGAGAATAAGGTTCCTTTTTTCCAAGTAAACGCTTCACCTTTAGGATAAAATTATTCATTCCCCAACGACGCATCAGATACAATGGCTGCATCGAAAACTCGAATGGACCGCGACCGTTCGGAACTGTAATGAGCAGCTTCATATTTTTATCCGAATTCTTCGCGATGTATTCGAGGATTTCGGGATAAAAGCCAATGTGTTCAAGCACCTCGGTGAGAATGATGTATTCAAATCCTTTGAGGTTGCAATCCTGCAGGTATTCGAATTTGAATTTTACGTTTGATAATGTATTGGCAGCAATGGCAATATCCAGCGTAGGCTGATGAATATCAATTCCAAGAATTTCTGCATTCGGAATAAGTCCGATTGGAATGGTAACATTTCCTGTTCCAGCGCCAACGTCAAGAATCTTTACTGATTCTGTCTCTTTCTTTCCTTTATCAATTGTGTCGTAAATCCATTCGAGACGGCTTAAATGGCAAGGATAATCAATGTAACCGGTATATTTGAGTGCTTCTTTTTTCATCAGAACTTCACCCCCAGTTTTTTAAGGATGCGTTTCCCTGTGTTTTTGACTGTTTCCTTTACGTCGGTTTTGATTTTTTTTGCCAATCCTTCTTCCGGACGAGCCTTAAATATTGTGTCGTGATATCCTTTGGCATCTTCACGAAGATCGGTGTAGAAGTATCCGTATATCGATTTTCTTCCAACGCCTTCAGGAAGCGTCATTTTATTAAAACCATGATATGAGATCTCATTGGTTTCGAATATTACGCAGCGGTTAAACGAAGGCAGGTATGATTTTTCAAGCTTGCTAACATTTGCATTCCACATTTCAAGCATGCCACCATAGCTTTCTTTCCAATCTTTATTTAGATAGATAAGAAGGTTAACCCTGCGGTGAATATTGCGGATATGGTGAATATTAAAGTCGATGTGGATATCAAGGTAACCACCGTCAACGCTGTAATGTACACCCGCGCCGAGGCCGTCTTCAACAGTAAAAAGTGCGGCGATTCCTGTAATTTTGCTTAACGCCTTATTAAACTCCGGCGTCAGGAAAAAAGAACGCAGTTGGGTAAATCCAGGATGGAAATTTTCGAAGCCCGAACCTTCCGACTTGTTTTCGTTGAGTCCCTGATATGTGCGGCTCATCTTGTCCTCGCCCGGAAAATTCTGGTATAGCGTGTTTGCAAAATCCTCGTCGAGGAAATTGTCAATCATGATGTGCTTGTAGGGTTTCCCTACCTCAAACTCTTTATGAAGGCGCTCCAGATTTGCAGGATCGTAGAAAGATTCAGGGATAATATTCATGCGGCAAATATAGGAAAATGATGATGGAATAATTTCGATGTGTGAGGGGGTGATGGGGGACAGGTCACGACCTGTCCGTGCCTCGCGCCCTGGCCGTGCTATCGCGCCCTGGCCGTGCTATCGCGCCCTGTCCGTGCTGTCGCGCCCTGTCCGTGCTTTCGCGCCCTGTCCGTGCTATCGCGCCCTTTCCGTGCTATCGCGCCCTTTCCG
>Ga0105049_10011019_pt1 | contig 10370 bp, 8 predicted proteins | sample MAT06_FD_78087 | JGI IMG/M metagenome (GOLD analysis project Ga0105049, IMG submission 78087) | Freshwater microbial communities from Lake Fryxell liftoff mats and glacier meltwater in Antarctica - MAT-06 | ecosystem: Environmental > Aquatic > Freshwater > Ice > Liftoff microbial mat | place... | reverse complement strand
GATGCCTGATTGGTGACGCTGACGAACACGGGCACCCACTGGCCGGGCCGGTAGTAACCGTCGAAGCCGGCGGTGGCCTCAACCTTCAGGTTCTCCGCCTGGGGGAACCCCGCCGACGCCAGCAGGACATAGAGCACGGCGCAGAGGCAGGCTCTGGCGGTTCCAATCTGGTGCATCATTTATCGTCGCTCTCCCCCATGTCTTTTCCCTGCGAACACTTCGGGGGATCGCGTTGGTCGTCGAGACCAATCTCCGCGCTGCTCAATCGAAGACGAGCCTTCCGCGATTCTTCTCGATGAAGGAGGGTCCGATGCCCTTCACCCTCGCCAGGTCAGAGGCCGTGCGAAAGGGGCCGTTGATTGCCCTGTACTCCACGATACGCCGCGCGATGGCGGGCCCTACGCCCGGGAGGGTATCCAGTTCCTCCACCCCCACGTGGTTGATTCGAATCGGCAAGGGAGCGGGAGTCGCAGGAACCGGCGCTACGTCACGGGCCACCGCGGGCAAATCCACCACCGACGCCGCGAGGTACGGACGCAGTCGAGCGATGGTCTTTGCGCCGAAACCCGCAACTCGGTCCAAGTCGTCCACCGTGCGAAACGGGCCATTCGCGTCTCGGTCGGCTAGGATTGCCTCCGATTTCGCAGGCCCAACGCCGGGGAGCAGTTGCAGTTCCTCCGCCGTTGCCCGGTTCAGATCAATGCGCCCGCCGGGCGCGATGGCCGCCGTGGGGGTCGCCCGCGGTCGCGGAGTGGGAGCGGGAGTTGGTGCCGCCGTTTGCGGCGACAGCACGCCGGTCGCATGATGGGTTGTGGACTGGTCTGCCGAAGGTGGAATCGGCAGAGCTGCATCGGGTGTCCGAGATCCTACGAGCGCGCCGGCTAGGATAGCTCCCAAGAGCCCGAGCACCAGCCAGCGTTCCCCCTTTTCGAATCCGGCGAACATCGATAAGTGCCTCCCTTTGCTGCTAGTGTTTGAGATTCTCGGGAGTGCTCCCCGAGGGAAGCGTCCGCTCGAAAATCTCGTGAAGTACCTGCCAAAGGCGAAGGATCGACGTGAACGAGCCCCCGCGAATCCGCAGGATCAGTTCCTTCATGTCGTTGGTGGTGTCCTGCATGCCCGACGCTGCCGCGGGCTCCGCCGTCCGGCGGCAGTGCTGGAGCATGAACTCCAGAATGTCGGCAAACTGGAGGATGTCGCTATCAGTGCCCTCCGTTGGCAGCGCCAAGTTGGCGAAGCGAAAGCTCCCGGTGGACTCTTCGGAATCCGCACTATCATTCTGCGGAGGCGGCACGCGGACCGGCAAGGGGCTCAGCACGAAATCCACCAGCTTGATGCGCTGGTCCGGGCCGATCAGCATGTTCTCTGGGCGAACGTCGCCGTGGGGCACGCCGCGCAGGTGGGCAGAATGCAGCGCCGACGCGATGTGCATCGCCATGCGGATTATCAGCGGCAGGCCAACGCCGCCGAGCTTCTGAAAGAAGTCCCGCAGGTTTCCACCGGGTAGGTATTCCGTTGCCACGCGGACGATGGGGCCCTCGCGGTCGACGAAGGTCAGCTTGCCAAGGTTCGGGTGATTCAGGTGGGCGACCGCGTTGAGTCGCTCGCGCAGCGTGTCCATCCCATCGAAGTCGTCGGCGAAGCGGTACAGCTTGAGGGCCACGGTGAAGTCCAGCAGCCGGTCGCTCGCCTTGAACGTAGCGCTCCTGTTGGTTTCCGACATGAGGCTTTCGAGCCGGAATCGCCGCGAGAGGGAGTAGATCGAGCGCACGGAGTGCGCGGGCTCCGGCTTCTGAAAGCCCATCGCCAAATGACCGACGATAATCTCGTGGCCCGTCAGCGTGGCATGGGCCCCCGAGGACTTCTCGGCGCGTTTCGCCTCGAAGGCCGCGATGGAACTTTCGAACGCCAAACGGTTCAGCAGGTCGCGGGCACCGTCGGATTCCAGCTGGCCGTTCTGATTCAGGCGGCGCATCTGCTTAAGCAGGAGCAGTCGCTGCTGGGCCTCCGACAGCTTGTCGTCGCGGCCCAGCGCAATGCGATACCAGTTCTCGGCCTCCTCCCCCATGTGGAGGGCCTCGAGGCTGCGGCCGATGCTTTCAAGGAAATGCGCCGAAGGAGGTGGCTTGAGTCCGCCCGTGGCGATTCCATCGAGCAGGTCGAGTGCTTCGCGCTCGCGGGAGAGATCCAGTAGGGTTTCGATGAGCCGGAGCCGGATACGCTCGTCGCTCGGCGAGGCTGCCAGCGCGTCGCGTAGGAGGGGGACCGCCTGCTCGCCTTGCTCAAGCGCCACCATGATCTTGGTGGCTCGATCCAGATTCCCAGCAGCGGTGTGAGCGCGGGTTGCCTCGATCCAAAATGCGATCCGTTCCCACTGAAGCGCCGCCTTGGCGGGGTCGGTCGTTTCTGTCCTGGCTATCTCCTCTGCGGTTGGGAAGGACCGGATTCGCGGTGTCTCGTCCAGCCCCATGTCCTCCACGTCTGCGGAACCCGAGGCATCGGTGGCGCTCCACCGATTCCTCCCCCCCATTGTGGAGGCTGTCGCGGGCTGTGCCTGGGCGGCGCCGTTGCGCCGGGGCGATTGCTCGGGCGGGTCCCGGTCGTCTTGGGTACCAATAAATTCGGGCCGATAGGCGGCTGCGGGCTGATGGCGCCGACGGCTTGCCAGCCGAACGAGGAGCAGGGAACCCAGAAGAGCCAGCACGACCATCAGGCCAACAATCACGCGCTGGTCCACGACGAGCACGAAGGGCGACTGGGTCGCGGCAATGGCGATGGTGTGGAGGGTTACTGGCACGCGGCGCCCCCACCCTTCCGATCGCAACCGATCAAGGGGCAAACAGGGCGGCCAATGGGCATCGCCGCTCGAACTGGTTGGTTGAGGGTCAAACTCCGCAGCCTGTCTCGGTTTGGAATCACGTGGAAAGTTTCAGGGAACCCTCTCTGACAGGCAACTCCAAAGAGGCCCACCTAACGAGGGAGTTCGGAAGGGCGCACAATCCGGCCACTACCCTCGTACAAGAGGACATACTCGTTGTAGTAGTCGAGGGGGAGCCCCGGCCGTGGCGGCGCCACCAAGGTATCGCCCGGGGCGGTGGGCGCCGGCGCGCCGGGCGGGACGATCAATGTTCTCAATGCTTTCATCCCGAGTTCGTGATACCGGCTGGGCTCAGTGGCCTCCGCAAAAAGAGCCGCATAGCTGGCATATGGGACTTCCGCGGAGAGATAAACTTGCCCCGAACTCCTCAGGCCCGTCGACAGCGCCGACTGGACTCCGCGTTCCCAGGCGGCAGGGGAGACCCTTCCCAGCCGCGATAAGCCACCGATGGCCCAGCCCGCATCCACGGCGAGCACCCCGGAAAGCGCGGCGACCGCGGCAACTTGCCTTCCCCTGTTCGCCCCCCATTCGAATGCCCACGCGGCACCCCACCCCGCCAGCAGGGCTCCCGTTGCGATCAGCATGTTGGCGCGCAGCGCATGGGGGATGCCGTCCCGGGTAAGGGCGGCGGCTAGCGGAGCCACAAGGAACCAACCCAGAAGCAGGAGACCTGTCCGCGCTTCCCGCGATTTCCTTCCGGCGAAGTCAAAGAGAATGCGGATAAGTCCCAGGCCCACCAGAAGGGAACACGCAGGCCCGAGAACTCCGCATCCAGGCAGGCCATGGCGCGCGTTGTCGTCCCCGAACACGAAGAGAAACAGCGGACTCAAGTGGGCGAAGTAGTTACCCGTCGCGACGCCCAATCCCGCCGTGATTCCGTCGGAAAAGACCGAAACCCTTCCCAGTCTTGATGAGCCTGCTCCCAGTGTATAGGCCAGCAGTCCTCCGGCGATGGCTGCGAAGACGACGGCGGCGGGAAGGAGCGCGCGGCGATTCCCCCACACCGTTGCCCTCGTTCGCGTCGCCAACCAGACGGCCACCATCGCTGGGACAACCAGCCGTGCCGGGTCATAGGCATAGGCCGCCAGTCCTAGCGCGATGGCCCCAGCCACCGCAATTGCTCGTGAGTTTCGAGTGTCGCGCCGCTCCTCCGAAGTCGCCCGCTCCAGCAACCAGAATCCCAGCAACACCAGCGGCAGCACCAAGATCCCCTGCTGGGCCCATCGGGAGAAGATCACTGCGGCGGGGCTTGTAGCCAGAACGCCCGCCGCCAAGAGGCCAACCACCCGCCCGCCGAGGGTCCTCCCCAACGTCCAAGTCGCGATCACCGCCTCGATGCCGGCCAGCGCCGCCACAATTCGCGTGCTCCAAGCGCTCAAACCCAGCAATCCAACGAAAGGGATTGTCATGTACTGGTAGATCGCCGACGTCCGATCATGCCCCTGATAGACTTCGATGAACAGAGGCATGGGTCGCGAAACCGCAATGCCATCGGCCGCCAGCACGCCATGGCGTGCCGTCTTGAGGAGCTCGAGCGCCGTATAGCCTTTCTCCAACTCGTCGCGGAAAAGGCCCTCGGGTAGATGGGAGAGCCACGGAAGGCGGAGCAGCGTGGCGAGCAGCAGTATCGCGGCCACCGCAGTGTATTCGCCGCGAAGCGCCGCCCGCCCCATCAATCGAGTCGCCAGTCGATGGCCTTGATCGATACGGGCATTCCTTCCAGCTTTCGGCGGCGTCCCGATTCATCCACCATGTGCAGTTCCTCGCCCGAGTTCTCCAGGCAGAATCGCCCGTCGAGTTCCTGCTCCCCCCGGAAGAACTGGCACTTCACCGGATCGAGCGCCACCAGCCGCGTCTTGAAGGTGTCGTCGGGCAACTGCTCGTCTCCCAGGCCGATCGCCGAGATCCGTTCCTCCTCCAGCACGATAAAGACACCGTCGGGGGCGCCGGGAATCGGGGCGATCTCCCTTATTGCCAGTTCCGACTCGAACAGCGGGTTGGGCAACTTCGCGCGCGTGGGGCCGTCGCCGGATGCGCTGACACCGGCGCTGCGAAGCTGGAAGCACGCAATGGAGCGGTCGCCATTTTCGACCTCGAACACCGCCACGGCGGAAAGGACGCCGGGCCGACCCGAGATCGGGAAGATCAGCAGCGAACGCAGCATGTCGGCCAGCGCAACGAATCCGACCTGGGCGCCGCCAATATCGTGGCGGGCGACCTTGGGCCCGTCGCACACGGCCACCGTATTGTCTGGCAGGAAGGCGATGGTGGGCGGGATTTTTCCCTCGCCGATGATCGTGTTCTTCAACTCGCCCTTGTCGAGCGACCACACGGCAAACGTCCTGCTGCCGGGATTGTAGGCCCCCATGAGGGTGCGAGCCTGATTGAATGTGAACGCGCGGAAGTCCGACCCGAAACGGCACTTCGGAGGAAGCGGCAGCGCATGCTTCGTTTTGCCTGCCTTGAGGTCGACCACTTCGATTTCCTTGGCGCCATGGTACGCCGTGATTGCGAAGCTTGCCTGCGGGTGTCCCCACATCAGGCTTGGCGATGTCTCGCCGCGTGTCTGCGTCTGCTGAAGGCGCCGGGCCAGATCGATGAGGAACGCCGAGTTGGGGAGCGGTCTGGGCATCGTCCTAGCCTTGGTGGCCAATGGCCTGCAGGAATTCCTTCAGGAAGGCCGGCGCCGTCTGCGCCAGGCGGTCGTATGTGGCGCGCGCCTCCGCGATTGTGGCTGGCTTCTTTGCGTCGCAGAGGAAAAAGTAGAACTTGATCTTGGGCTCGGTGCCCGACGGGCGAACGATCCCGCGGGTGCCGTCCTCCAGATCGAAAAGGAAAACATCGCTCCGCGGAAGGTCAAGCGCCTCGGCGGGCTTGCCATACGCGAAGACCTCGCCCGTGTCCACGCGCGCAAACCGGGCGACCGGGCGACCGTCGATGGTCGACGGCGGCGACTTGCGGATACCGTCGAGAATCGCGGCGATCTGGCGCGCGCCATCGGCGCCGGGCATCGTGATGCTCTTCTGGAATTCGTAGTGAACCCCGTGGCGGACATAGAGCTGATCCAGCTTGTCCACCAGTGTCAGGCCCTCCTTGCGCGCGTGGGCCGCCATCTCGGCCACCACGCAGGAGGCCACGATGCCGTCCTTGTCGCGACAGTGCTCGCCGATCAGGTAGCCGTAGCTTTCCTCTGTCCCATAGAGGAAGGCGGGATTGCCGCCCGCGGCCTCCCACTTTCGCATCGTGTCGGCGATCCACTTGAAGCCCGTTAGCACAAGCGGGCACGCCGCGCCGTGGCCTTCGGCCATTTTCTTCACCAGCGGCGAGGTCACGATCGTCGTCACCATGCCGGCCTGGCGCGGGGCAACGCGGGCCTTGTGATTGGAAATCAAGAAGTCGCCCACCAGCGCGCACATCTGGTTGCCGGTCATCAGGCGGAACTTCCCCTGGTGAAGCACCGCCACGCCAAGGCGGTCGGCATCGGGATCGGTGGCGAGGACAAGTTCCGCGCCTTCCTTCTCCGCCAGCTTCACGGCGCGATCAAGCGCCGCGCCCTCCTCCGGATTCGGCGAGGCCGCCGTCGGGAAGTCGCCATCCGGCTTCATCTGCTCCGGCTCGCAGATCACGTCGCGGAAGCCCCACTGCCGCAGGGCCTCCGGCGCCATTGTTCCACCCACGCCGTGGAGCGGTGTATAGACAATGCGCGGGGCGTAGGCGCGGATCGTGGGCTCGTCGATGCGCTGCTTGAGGACGGCTGCCAGATAGGCCTCGTCCATCTCCGCGCCCATCACCTTCACAAGCCCCTGGGCCACCGCCTCGTCGAATTTCGCGCGCAGCACCATCGAGTCGTCGGTGACTTTGTCCACCTCGCGGATGATCCCCTCGTCGTGGGGAGCGATCACCTGACTGCCGTCGTCCCAATAGACCTTGTAGCCGTTGTATTCCCTGGGATTGTGGCTCGCCGTGACCATGATGCCGGTGTGGCACTGAAGCTCGCGGATCGCGTAGCTCACATACGGCGTGGGCCGGATGGTGGGGGAGATGTGGACATAGAATCCGTTGGCCGCCAGCACGCCAGCCACTGTTTCGGCGAATTCGCGGGAGCGATGCCGCGAATCGTGCCCGACCACCGCCCGCAATGGCCCCGGCCGCGTCGCGTTGGCCTTCACGTAGTTCGCCAAGCCCTGCGTCGCGCGCGCCACGATGTAGGCGTTCATGCGGTTGGTGCCCGCGCCCAACTTTCCGCGCAGCCCCCCCGTGCCGAACTCCAGCGTCCGGTAGAATCGATCCTCCAACTCCTTCGCATCGCCCGCATCGGCCAGCGCGCTTACCTCGGCGCGAGTCTTCTCGTCGTAGGCACTCGACGTCCACTCCTCGATGCGGCGAGTGATGGCGGGATCGTTGAAATGCGGCAGCGTCATCATGACCTCGTGGCGGAGGGGTCCTCGCGACGCTCGAAGTCCCGATAGAGCATCGACGGCTGGATTCCCGAATTGTTCTGATACTTGCCGGATCGATAGGGCGTGTACTCCCCCACGATCTGGTGATAGAAAATCTGGCAGACCTCGACCCCTGCATAGATGCGGATCGGCTGGATCGCGGCGATCTCCAGCGTCCAGAATCCGCAGAATCCCACGTCGCCGAACCCCGCCGTCACGTGGACAAACATTCCAAGGCGCCCGATAGAGCTTCGCCCCTCGAGCATTGGCACAAAATCGTGTGTTTCGGTGTATTCGAGCGTCCGCCCAAGATAGAGCTTTCCAGGCTGGAGCACGAAACCCTCCGGCGGAATCTTGAACGTGCGCAGCGTCGGCTTCTTGCGCATGTCGAGCACGTCGTCGTCGTAGGTCGCCAGCTCTTCGTGCAGCGACAGGTTATAGCTATTGGGGTTAACCCGATCCTCGTGGAACGGGTCGATCTTGATCTTTCGCCCCAGGTGGTACTTGATCTCGATGCCAGACAGGATCATGGGGGCCCACTCGGGAATTAGGTGCAATCACCAGAACCTCCGAACCGTTGCGGTCGCCCATTGGGCGGGCAAGGGAAAGGCGGACCCCGCCGATCATCGCCCCAGTCGCGGGCCACGGCCCTTTATGTTGACAGTGTACCACCCCCGGCCCGACCCGTGTCGCCAGCCTCATTCCCCCCGTCCCCCGGAAGCCGCGTTCCGATGCTCCATCCCGCCCGCGTTCGGATTCTCCTCCTGCTGCTGCTGCTGAGCTTCGCCCATCTGGCGAATGCGGCCGTGGTGAAGGAAATACGACTATCGGAATTCGAAGGCGCCACCCGCTTGGTGGTGGAACTCGATTCCGAGCCATCCTACATGGTCTCCAACCAATCTGCCTCGGGGGGGCAGGTTACCGTCGAGCTTCACAACGTCACCTCCTCGCCCACAACGCCGCGCCAATTCGGCAATCCCGCGCTCGTCAACGAGACCTCGATCCGCCTCACCACCGACGAGCGCCGCCTGCGGATCCGCCTCACGACGACCGGGCCCGTAAGCATCGCCGATCAAGTCCTCGCTAGCCCCACCCGCCTGGTGGTGGACCTGACCCGGGGCTCGGGCCGCCGCGGCGCCGAGATCGTCGCCAGCAAGCCCGAGCCAGCCCCGCGCTACGTCGCGCCCCCCGAAGCCCAGCCTCAATCGCGCCCCGCCCCGAATGGCGCATGGCGCAAGAAGATCGTCATCGATCCTGGCCACGGCGGATCCCACAAGGGCGCCATTGGCCAGGTCGGCCGCCGAACCGTGTATGAGAAGGAAGTCACCATGCAGGTCGCCGTCCGCCTCGAACGCCTCCTTCAGGCCGACCCTCGCTTCGATGTCGGCCTCACGCGCCGCACCGACGCCTATCTGGGACTTCAGGAACGCACGGAGATCGCCGCCCAGCTCAAGGGCGCGCTCTTCGTCTCCCTCCACTGCAATGCCGTGGAGGGAAAGTCACAAACCGCCCGCGGGTTCGAGATCTGGACCTGGAACCGCGACAGCAACACCAGCGCCGCCGCCCGCGCCATCTCTCGCATGGAGAACGATGACCCCGGCGTCACCCGCAACAACAACCGCATCCTCACCACCATGATGACCGACGCCCTCGCCTCCCAATCCCTCGTCAGCCGCCGCCTCGCCAAAGCCGTCAGCGAGGCCGTCACCGCAGACCCCTACTTCCGCAAGTACGACCGTGGCGTCCACAGCGCCCGCTTCAAAGTCCTCGAGAACTACGACATGCCCTCGATCCTCGTCGAAATGGGATTCCTCACCCACACCGAGGAAGCCAAGCTCCTAGTCGACGACGCCTTTCAACAGCGCATGGCCCGGCTCCTCTATAGCGGCATCGTTTCCTACTACGAAACCACCGACCCGCGATTCCCGCGCGGTCCAAACGCCAACTCCCTGACTGCCCGGGCCAAGTAGCCATTGCCCGGGACCCACGCCATCGATTCGATGGGAAGAAGGCCATTTCAGGACGCGGAGATTTCGAGCGTGGACATTCTCTGGATCAACGGCGAGTACATGCCCCTCAACGAGGGGCGGGTTTCCATGGAGGAGCGAGGCCTCCTTTTTGGCGAAGGCATCTATGAAGTCATCGCCGCCTATGACGGCGCCCCAATCCTCATGGACGAACACCTCGACCGCTGGGAACGCAGCGCCAAGGGCATCCACCTCGAGCCCAAGTATACCCGCGAGGAGCGTGAGGAAGTCCTCCACGAGCTCATCCGCCGCATGGGCCACCCCCGCGTCACCCTCTACGGACAGCTCACCCGCGGCGCCGCCCGCCGCAACCACGCCTTCCCCAAAAAAACCGAACCCCTCGAATTCTGGTTCGTCCGCGAGCTCCCCCCCTATCCCGACACCATGTTTGCCGACGGCGTCTCCGCCGTTACCCACCCCGACGAGCGCTGGGCCCGCTGCTGGATCAAAGCCACCAACCTCCTCGCCAACGTCCTCGCCAAGCAATACGCCGCCGAACGCGGCGCCTTCGAATCCATCCTCGTCCGCGAGGACGGCACCGTCACCGAGGCCTCCGTCGCCAACTTCCACATGGTCAAGGACGGCATTGTCTACACGCACCCCGACGACGGACGAATCCTCGCGGGCTGCAAGCGCCACATGGTCCTCCAACTCGCCCGCGACGCCGACATCCAAGTCCGCGAGGAACGCTACACCATCGACTTCCTCCGCAAGGCCGACGAGGGCTTCCTCACCTCCACCACCATCAACGTCCTACCCGTCACCAAACTCGACACCGCCCCCATCGGCACCGGCCGCGTCGGCGCCACCACCCGCCGCCTCATGGACCTCACCCAAGCCGAAGTCACCCGCCGCAAGCTTCAAAACACACCCGTCACCACCTAACCCCCCGCCCCCCTCAAAATACTCGCCCCACCACGCCAGAAAACCTTTGACCCCCACCCCGCTAAACCGCCCCTATCACCCCCGCCCGAATAGGGCTGCTCCCGTGTAGCTCAGCTGGCAGAGCAACGGACTGTTAATCCG
>Ga0105049_10011016_pt1 | contig 10371 bp, 7 predicted proteins | sample MAT06_FD_78087 | JGI IMG/M metagenome (GOLD analysis project Ga0105049, IMG submission 78087) | Freshwater microbial communities from Lake Fryxell liftoff mats and glacier meltwater in Antarctica - MAT-06 | ecosystem: Environmental > Aquatic > Freshwater > Ice > Liftoff microbial mat | place... | reverse complement strand
GACATGGATGAGGGCTACGGCTGTGCAAAAAGTGTTTCTCCAGAAACCGATCAGAAAATGGAAAAACTCCGCCTCGTACAAATAGCAAAAAGCGACAACTGTACAGGATTACCTAATTTTTTGCAGTTTCAAAACGATACAGCGTAGTGTTTGTTGAGCTCTCGGATACCTTATAGTATCCGAGAGCTTTTTTTAAAACTTTAAATTACTTTTCCCAATGAGTTTCTATGTATGAATGAGTTTCAGAAAGCGACAGTGCACTTGTCGTATTACCTGTGCGAATAAAAAATTCTTCCGCTTCACCGTTTGCTTTGACGTATACAGGTTTTGGACTCCCTTTTACTTCCACGAGACAGACGTCATTGCCTTCGATAGCTTCAAATGAGACAGTCACAAATTGGCGAAACTCAGCACCAATCATATTTTTGAGAATCTGGTTAAGATGGTTTTCAAACCCATCCCTGTCTTTACGAATAAGAGAATTATAATCTTCGTCAAGTCCATAAATCTTACCGCCATCGGTTACTCCAATAAGAAGCGTTCCCCCGCCTGAATTTAGGAAGGCTGAAATTGTTTTCATGACTGCTTTTTCTAGCGGTTTACTTGTTATTTTTTGTCTTCCATCCCATCTAAACGTTTGTTTAAATTCTAGGTGCGAATGTTCCCCTTCCAAAATAAGGTCTAGAATTGAAAGTTTTTTTAGTGATTCTGCGGGTCTTTGCAATGCGCGATCAACAGTATCTTTTATGATATTTGAATAAATTTCCGCAGAGTCTATGCTTCTAATAAGAAACGGTTTGGGGGAGTTGTGACTTGAGATAGAGATTGTTCCTACACTAAGCAAAAACTCTATAGGGCTTCGTTTGTATTCAATCGAAGTTACATTTTTTAAAAGGATAGATTTTTCTTTACTAAACATAAACCCGTAGCGATGAATAACTTCTCTTTCTTTCACTCGATACTCTTCGTTATGCCACGTTAAAAATGTAATTAAAGTAATAATGAGCTGAGCAACAGAAACAACAACAACCAAAAATAAATCGTACCTAAATATCTCTCCTATAAATGAATCTTGATAAAGCTGCTCATAGTTAGCGATAAACGAAACAAGAAATACAATAACCGAGATACTAAGCTCAATTTCAATAATCCGCTTGATGAGAACTAGAGGACTTTGCTTTATAATGACAGGAAACTTCATTGAAGCTATTATACCATTTTGACAGGCCTATTACACAGGAATTACGAAGTCTTTGAAAGAGTAGCAGTGAGTACGTGATCGAGAAATTCCTGAAAACTGACGCCCGCAGCTTTAAGTGATTTTGGATACAAGGAATCTTCAGTGAGCCCTGGGAGAGAATTGGTTTCAAGTAAGTAAATTCCTCTCGGACTTATGATGAAATCTGAACGTGAATAATGACGCAGTCCGAGAGCCATATGCGAGGTAAGTGAAATCTCTTGAAGCTCTTGTTTTATCGATTGAGAAAATGTACTTGGACAGAGCTCTTGGCACAAGTTAGATACAGGACTCAGTTTATTAAATATTTTTTGCGCTTCAGTTATAATTTCTACTGGAAATAATGCATAGGATTGAGAGCTATCTAAACTATCGAGCACTCCGCATGTGGCCTCTCTTCCAATAATGTACTCTTCTATTAAAACAGCACTTCCAAATCTAAAAGCCTGCTCAACTGCTTTTTCAAAACTAACAAAATCAGTGGCAATCGCTGTTGCTAATGATGACCCTCCAGAAATTGGCTTTACTATTGACGGTTGTGGAAATGATTGAAATACACCAACTATTTTGTTCCAGGTATTATCTTTTGGATGTAACACGATAGAAACAGGAGTCTTTATATTATGCAGATTATAAATTTTTTTTGTAAGAGCTTTGTGTTGACCTAGTGCACTTGGAAAAGGATTGGAACCAGTAAACGGGGTGCCGAATGCTCCCAGTATTTGCTGGACCTTTCCATCCTCCCCGTAGTTTCCATGAAGGGCGTTAAACACTACGTCAACTTGTGAGAGCACCCTCCCTGGATTACGAGCAATTCCATCAATGTGCCAATCTCCATCACGAGAAATAACAATATCTTTTACTTCGTACTGCTTGGGCAAATGCTTCATAATGTGGGCGCCCGTTTTCAAAGACACATCATATTCATGAGATGGTCCGCCCCTGAGGACTCCCACTCGCACGGTTCCGTTCATAGATTGAAGATTCATAACCATAAGTATAACAAGACGGTTCCTAGACGCTAGAGGTGGGAAGGAATAAGAAGAACCCGCTTCGCCGGAGCTCAGCGAGGCGAGTAATGGGAATAAGGATAATAAAAGGAATATAAAATAAGAATATCTTTCCCAAGGTCGGACCTTGGTAAAGCGCTCGGACTAAAGTAGCTTTATCAATTTTTTATATCTTACATTACTCCGCGTGGGATTTACTAATCAACTTTTTATTAAATACTAACTACTTATTACTCACAAAAAGAAAGCACCTCCAGATGGAAGTGCTTGAGATAAGAGAGAATGCGGGAGAGGAAAGAAAAGGAACGAATGTTCAAGGATTGCTAGGTGGAAACACTAGCTGTCAGTGATAAATCAGCGGTCAAAAGGACTACTGAACCAGTGTATTTTCTTTCTTCTGAAAGAGCAGTCTCAACGAATCATCGATGAGGGACAGAGAAGAATTAACTTAATCTATCCATATATAAACTAGCATATATAGTTCCAAATTGCAAGTGTCAATTGCACTAGTAAAAGGATTTAAAGCTTACTATGTAAAATACGGATGTTTACGTGCTCGTAAATTCTCACAACCCCAGCTTTCGAGAGTCCATGATGTTTTTTATAGTCAGCTTGGGCATATTGAAATAATTCAAAATACAAAATAATCCTGATTCTTTTTTTCACTAGTTGCTAGTAACTAGCAACCTCCCATTACGCTATTCTATATGGTCTCCGGCGCAGGTTGGTGTGGTAGCTTTGGGCAAATCTGTGTGATTCTCCATTAGCGAGCAAGATGGATGTTTTAAATTTCACTACCGTGTTAGGATCTCCTAAAAAGTCTTTAGGTTTATGGCGCTCGTCTTTTGTAACAGCAACTATCTTGGTTTCAATCCCTTTTTTCGTAATAAATTCAAGCGCTGCATTATATTGGGCAACCCCACCATCAACCACTAGAATGTTTGGGAACTGCCATTCCGTGTGGTTGAATCGACGTTCGAGCACTTCTTTTAAATTTTTAATATCGTTTACTTCAATAGAACCTTCGCCTTTAATTTTAAATTTTCTGTACTGAGACTTGTCCGGCTCACCACCAGAAACAACCACCATAACTCCCACGGTGTCTTTGCCAGAAATATGTGCGATGTCATACGCTTCAATACGATGCTCCCCATCTCCTTTCTCGTTGATACCAACCTCAAGTTCTTTTTTTAACAAGGTAACATCTTTGATGTGATTAAGGGCAAACAATCGTCTCTTAATAATTTCAGCTTTTTCAAATTCTTTTGCCTTAGCATGCGCCTTCATTTCCGCTTGAAGATTCTTAGTTATCTGGGTTTTTTTACCCATGAAAAAGAGTTCAATATTTCTAACCAGTTTTTTATATTCTGTTTTGGTTATCTCGCCAGTACAAACTCCTGGACAGAGTCCAATCTGCTGATTAAAACAAGCTCTAAGGGGAAAGTTTTTACCTGCCTGCCGGCTAGGTAGGGTTGTAAGTTTTAAATTTTTAGCTTGCATAAATGGAGTACATTTGTCTCTAAAAGGAAAGATCTTTCGAACAATTTTTACCGCTTCTCGCAACTGAGTTCCATGGGGAAAAGGTCCGAAGATAGAGCGAGGTGGCACCCCGTCAATAACAGCATCTTTTGTAGCTAAATTCCTCCCTCGCTCGATAAGCACTCTTGGATAATCTTCATCAGTAATTACTACAAAGTTAAAGCTTTTGTTGTCTTTTTCTTTTGAATTATACAGCGGTTGATGCTCTTTAATTGTATATGCTTCAAGGATAAGAGCCTCGAGCACTGAATCTGTTTGTGTCCACGTGATTGTTGTTGCTTCTGCAACCATTTTTACTAACAGTGGCCCCCGTGTGACATTGAGGTCATTTGTAAAATAACTCCTCGCCCGATCGCGGAGTGATGTCGCTTTCCCGACATACAAAATTTGCTCTTCTTTTAACAAAGAGCTTTGTTTTCGAAAAAAATATATCCCTGGAGTATCAGGTAGGTGTAAGGTGTCGAAATCTTGACGAATCATAGAGTGTGTGACATTTTATCAAATTTTCCTTATTCAAACAATCACAAAACAAAACCCCTTGATTTCATCAAGGGGCGAGTAAGAAGATGGTGGATACCAAGATTGTGGGTGTCCTTCAGCAGAAAAAACGAAAAAAGTTAGCATGGGGTTGCAAAAACGTTTTTCCTGCTCAAAACTTGCAAGTAGTGGGTTCACAAACCTTAATAGAACGTACATCTCTATCAGCTTTTGTAACCGAAAAAGATATCCTGTCATCAGCTTCTCCTTTCCAAAGTAAAAGATTTAATTGTTTGCTTCCTGCTGGTCACGGGAACAACTTACTGAAGGTAAGACCTTAGTAGAATCATTCGTTAAAAAACTCTCTTCATTTACTGGTTTTTTTGGTGTTACGAAGTCAAAACTTTCTGCTCTTCGTAACCGCTGAGCTGAGCGTAGACTAGTACGCATCATCCTTCGGCTGTTAGACATGACTTTCTCCATGTAAGGGACTTTTCTAGCCCTATCTTTGCATAGATTATTTTTTTCTCAAAGCGTGTTTCAAGTACTCACCTGTGTATGAGGCTTTATGATTCGCCACCTCCTCTGGAGTTCCCGTTGCCACGAGTCTTCCTCCCCCGCTTCCTCCTTCAGGACCGATATCAATAACGTAGTCTGCGCTCTTGATCAAATCCATATTGTGTTCAATGACAAGCACTGTGTTTCCCTTATCTACAAGCTTTTGCAAAATTTCAATTAGTTTTCGTACGTCATCATAATGAAGTCCTATTGTTGGCTCGTCGAGTAAATAGATAGTTTTCTGTAAATGAGGACGATAAAGCTCCGATGAGATTTTTACACGCTGAGCTTCCCCGCCAGAAAGGGTTGTTGCCGATTGACCAAGTTTTAGATAGCCGAGCCCTACGTCATCCATAGTTTTTATGCGATCATATATAGCAGGGATATCTTCAAAAAATTTGAGTGCGTCCTCAACAGTCATTTCGAGTATGTCGTAAATACTTTTCTTTTTATACTTCACTTCGAGCGTTTCTTTCATAAATCGCTTTCCACCACAGATATCACACGGGACGTAGACAGTCGGAAGAAAGTGCATTTCAACTTCAATCACTCCATTTCCCTGACACGTTTCGCATCGCCCACCTTTCACATTGAAAGAAAATCGGTTTGCTTTCCATCCACGCGCTCGCGCTTCTGAGGTTTCAGCAAATAGTTCTCGAATAAACGTAAATGAGCCAGTGTATGTTGCCGGGTTTGATCGAGGAGTTCTTCCTATAGCAGACTGGTCAATCAAAATTGATCGTCCTAAGTATTCCGTACCAGTAAACGTCTTTGCGTTATAGACTTCTGCACTGCGATATCGTCGGTCAAAACGCGCTTGGAGATTCTTATGCAGGATTTCATACACGAAAGAAGATTTTCCAGATCCGGATACTCCGGTCACCGCAATTAGCTTACCGAGCGGAACATCGACATTCATATTTGTAATATTAAAGACTTTTCCTCCTCGTATTGAAATACTTCCCTTTTCAGATGTGCGACGAGTTTCAGGAACGGGCACTGATTCTTCTTCACGCAAATAGGCAAGGGTTCGTGAACCTGATTCATTTTTCTTCGCTAAAAGAAGCTGATCAAGGTATCCAGCGACAACCACATTTCCGCCGTGTACCCCCGCCCCTGGACCAATGTCGACAATATAATCAGAGGCAAAAATGGTATCTTCATCGTGTTCGACGACAAGAATAGTGTTTCCAAGATCACGAAGATTAAGGAGGGTTTTAATAAGCCGATCGTTGTCTCTCGAATGCAGGCCAATCGTTGGCTCGTCGAGCACGTAAAGGGCTCCCACAAGCCCAGAACCGAGCTGGGATGCGAGTCTGATGCGCTGAGCTTCTCCACCAGAGAGGGTGTGTGCACGACGATTAAGTGAGAGGTATTCAATACCCACATTTATCATAAAATCGAGTCTTGCTTCAATTTCTTTCAAAATAACTTTTGAGATATTTTTTTCTCTTTCAGTAAGTTTAATTTTTTCAAAAAATTCCCTTCCATCTTTAATTGACATAGAGACCACATCTACGATGTTTACCTTATCAATAAGTACATGAAGTGCTTCAGGACGAAGTCTTGCACCAAGACAAACTGGACACGGCTCACTGCCAAAGAAATGACGAGTTCCGAGGCCATTACATTCCGGACACGCACCATAGGGAGAGTTGAAAGAAAACAGTCTCGGCTCAACCTCAGGATATGAATACCCATCGTTTGGACATGACAGTTTTGATGACATCAAAAATTCTTCATCTTCTGTTTCAGCGTTACTTGCTTCTGCCCCACCATCTGTTGGATGTGCATCTGACTTTTTCTTGTTCTTAGATTCTTTAGTCTTTATTCTTTTCTTCACCGCATCATTCTTCATATCACGGAAAATAATTTTTACGAGTCCGTCAGACTCATCGAGAGCTTTTTCAAGTGACTCAGAGAGCCTTTCTTCAGCATTTTTCTTTTCTTCCTTGAATTCAGCAATACTAATACTATCGACAAGCACGTCGATCGTGTGTCTCTTTGTTTTTGAAAGAATAATTTGATCTCGAAGCTTCTTACGGACTCCGTCCACCATTACTTCTACGTACCCTTTACCAAGCAAATCATAGAGAAGTTGGTAATATTCACCCTTTCGTCCCCGCACTACTGGTGAAAATATTTCTGCATAGACAGGAAAATCCACCGCCCGAGTCGTCTTGGCGAGGGCCTTACTTTTATCGGTAATTTTTTCTAATACAAAATTCTTGATCTCCTCGTTTGAGAGCTTCTTAATCTCTTCTCCGCATATAAGACAGTGTGGGTGGCCAACGCGTGCAAATAAAATACGCATGTAATCGTAAATTTCAGTAATGGTTGCAACAGTTGAACGTGGATTGTTTGAGCGGGACTTTTGATCAATAGAAATAGCAGGAGAAAGGCCAACAATCTCATCAACGTCTGGCTTTTGCATTTGACGCAAAAATTGCCGTGCATATGAAGAAAGACTTTCAACATATCTTCGTTGCCCCTCTGCAAAAATAGTATCGAATGCTAAGGACGATTTTCCTGATCCTGACAAGCCAGTAAACACCACCATCTTGTTGCGTGGCATACTAACCGTAATATCTTTCAGATTATGGGTCCTCGCACCCTTTACGATAATCTGTTCGTCTTGGCGGTCTAATTTTTTATGAGTGTTTTTTTCCATCTGGAATAATTTGTGTAATTTGAAAGGTTGTACAGACAAAAATCCCCTCGCACAACTCTATGGGGTTACAATCATTATAGCATAGCTGTCAAGCGATGGAAATCCTGCGCTTCTTAAGCATTCGGCGACATGTGAGGTTAACAAATGAAAGGATAAAAAAGATCGTATAAATTACCAAGGGGAGCCCTTGGTAATTTACTTGGAAATTTATAAAATGTTATCTATATAAAACCGCCGTCTCTGGATGAGACGGCGGGTACTACTTACTACGCAGGCATGCGTATTACTGTTCGCAGCGGATGGTGACAACACCATCCGCGGCTTCTTCACAACGAACATTACTGAACCCACTCGACCGGAGCATCATCGCATTGGTCGAGGTGGACGCAGAGTAGTTCAGAAACCTTCGACTGGATGTTGCGGCTGGAACTGCAACGGGTGCAGGTGGAGTTACAACCACTGGCAAACGTGACTGAGGATTGGAGGAAACCCCTCCGCCAACATTCCTTTGATTTTGACGCAAAGACCGCCAGACCCACCAAATCAGTGCGATGAGTAGTAATAGGATGAGCCATGGAAATATAAATCCTAGTACGGATGCAAGGGCACTACCGCTAGACTTGAAAGCATTCACCATCCCGTCCCACCAACCTGGTGAAATGAATTGCGAAGCGCTTTTGTCACGCAGATCGCCATCAGAAACAGGAGTCATCAGAGGACCAATTCCTCCGATTCCTCCCACAGTCAGACAGTTTGGACACTTTGCCATTTCAACAAGACGGTTGCTGCAATCCGCTTTGTAGCGAATCACACCTGCCGAATCCTGAAGCACCACGGTACCTGGCACAAGTGTTTCCAGAAGGAAACGGTTCTTGTCCCGGTACCAGTTAAGCACCGTCACTGCCGTGTCGAGCCTGACTGGATGAAGGTTCATCCGGGCCATATCGACAACGGTGATTGGCTTTTTCATGATGGGGTACGAAATCGTATCCGCATCAATCGGCGCAGCCATTACACCGCGCTGGGCCTGAATTGGAGTGACCACAAAGGTCAATGTGAACACCAGCAAAAGCTTTTTCATGCGTTCCTTGGCATACGTGCGTACTACAGCTTGTCGTGTAATTCACGAAAAGCTTTGAACTAACAAATTAATTGCAAGATCAATGCTTTTCATGAATCGATGAAATGTACCTTTTTATATCTAAATGTATTATACCATATATATTATATATTGCAAGTATTTTATATATGATACGACATCAGACATGTTCAATTAAATTGAATTATTATAATAACAAAATTTGAACGAATGAAGCGGTAAAACAATTAATTTCTTAAAAATACAAAAAAACCTATTCCCCTTTCTTTAACCTTTTATTAAGCAACTCAATTTCATCGCGCAAAATTGCAGCAGTTTCAAAATCCAAAATCTTTACTGCAGCATTCATTTGGAGCTCTTTTTGACGGATCAGTTTCTTTGGATTCTTCTTAAAGATCGATTCTTCAATAGAAAGCTCAGTTGCAGCTGCGCGCTTGTTATTAAGATTTAGCTCTTCAGTGATATCTTGGATTTTCTTTATGATTGTCTTTGGAGTAATGCCGTGCTTCGTATTGTATTCCATCTGTAAGGCACGTCTTCGAGCTGTTTCTTTCATTGCACGCTCCATTGAGCCAGTAAGCCTGTCTGCATACAAAATAACTTTTCCTTCTGTGTTTCGCGCAGCACGTCCGATGATTTGAATGAGTGCTGTTTCAGAACGCAGAAACCCTTCCTTGTCTGCATCAAGGATTCCAATGAAAGTCACTTCAGGCAAGTCGAGACCTTCTCGAAGCAGATTCACACCCACCAAACAATCAAACTCCCCTTTTCGAAAAGCAGTGAGAATCTCAATACGCTCAATAGTTTTGATATCACTATGAAGATACTTTGTCGCAATCTTTTTTTCTTTCAAGAATTCTGCCAGATCTTCTGCCATTTTCTTGGTAAGAGTCGTTGCAATAACCCTTCCTTTTTTCTTAATAGCCTTTTGTGTTTCAGTAATAAAGTCATAAATTTGCCCTGGGTAACTCCCCTTCGGTTGAATAGGTCGAATCGTCACTTCAGGATCAAGAAGTCCTGTAGGGCGAATAACCTGCTCTACAACCTGCTCTGAATGCGCCTTTTCATAGACTGATGGTGTTGCGGTGGTAAAAATAATTTGTCCGACTCTCTGCTCAAATTCTTCGAATTTGAGTGGCCTGTTATCTTTTGCCGATGGAAGTCTGAATCCGTGTTCGACAAGAGTATTTTTTCGTGATTGGTCGCCTCCATACATTGCACCAATTTGTGGCACTGTTACGTGAGACTCATCGATGATGGTAAGGAAATCTGGCGTTCCATCTGCTTTGTGAGGAAAGTAAGAAAGCAATGACTCTGGAGCTTCTCCGACTTTTTTGCCAGCAAAGTGACGTGAATAGTTCTCGATACCGTTGCAGTACCCGATTTCTCTCATCATCGCTAAGTCGTAGGTGGTGCGACGTTTCAATCGCTCATATTCGAGTACTTTTCCTTCATCTTGAAATACTTTAAGTTGGTCTTTGAGTTCCGCAGAAATATCTTTAATGGCACGTTCAAGTCCACCCTCCTCAGTAATAAAGTGTTTTGCAGGAAAAAGAAAAAAGGCGCTTTCCTCCTTTAAAACTGTTCGAGAAATTGCATCAATCTTTTGAATAAGCTCAATTGTGTTTCCTGCCATTTCGATGCGATACACCACACGCTCTGAAACCGGCATGATCTCGATGGCGTTTCCAAGCGCTCTGAATGTCCCTGGAGTGAGGTCTGCGTTGGTGCGAGAAAAATGAATACTAATAAGACGGCGAATGAATTCATTGCGTGGCAT
>Ga0105049_10011015_pt1 | contig 10371 bp, 18 predicted proteins | sample MAT06_FD_78087 | JGI IMG/M metagenome (GOLD analysis project Ga0105049, IMG submission 78087) | Freshwater microbial communities from Lake Fryxell liftoff mats and glacier meltwater in Antarctica - MAT-06 | ecosystem: Environmental > Aquatic > Freshwater > Ice > Liftoff microbial mat | place... | reverse complement strand
TTGCCGTAAATGCGCGCTTTGCCGTCACCGGCTCTGTGCCAACTGTAAAAAGTGCGCTTGCGTTCTTACTGAACAATAACGTCGATGTAGTGCTACTCGATATTGAGATGCCTGGAATTGACGGCCTCTCCGCCCTTCCTGAGCTGTTGATCGCGGCCCGCGGCGCCCATGTTCTCATCGTTTCGACGGCTTGCGAAGACGGCAATGCGGCAACGATTCAGGCGCTTGCGCTGGGTGCTGCGGACACTTTGGAAAAGCCGGGTGTGGGTAATCCGCTCGCTCGATTTAGCGAGGCGTTGAGCGAAAAGCTGGAACGGCTGCTTGAGCCTAAAGGCTCAAATGTTGTTACCACCCGACCCCCCGTTGACGTGGCACCAACAGCCGGCGATTTCGATCTTGTTGCAATCGGCGCATCAACTGGAGGAATACATGCGCTCAGCCATCTGTTGCGCGCGATCCCCGCTTCGTTCCAGCTGCCGATCCTGATCACCCAGCATTTACCAGCATCATTCATGCCCTATTTCGCAACACAGCTGGCCGTGCTTGCTGGTCGTCCGTGTGTTGTCGCCACAGACCATCTGCGCATACGGCCTGGGCGGATATACATCGCCCCCGGTGACGCCCATATGGTTGTTGTCAGTATCGGCGACGGTGCGGCGATCCGGTTAAAAACTGATCCGGTGGCGAATGGCTGCATGCCTTCTGTTGATCCGATGTTTGAAACGGTGGCGAAGGTCTTTGGTGCGCGAGCCATGGCGGTGGTCCTGAGCGGCATGGGACGTGACGGCTCGGCTGGCGCAGAGGATGTCACCAAAAATGGCGGCAGTCTGCTGGTGCAGGATCAGGCCAGTTCAGTTGTTTGGGGAATGCCCGGGGCGGTCATTGACCGCGGTATCCCCGCCGTCATCATGACTCCACAAGAAATTGGTGTTTTCCTCGCCAAGCAGCGTCGGCCATGATGATGCGGGATCGGTCAGCAGTCGCAGCGACAGACGCGATAAATGTTTTGTCGGCGCTTCTGGAGGCCCGCACGGGTCAGGTTATTACTTCAAATCGCCAATGGCGGATTGAGACGGCGCTAAAGCCGCTGACGCGCGCTCGCGGTCACGCGACGCTCGAAGAGTTGGTGAGTGAATTGCACGATGATCAAACCGACATGGTTGCAGCAATGATCGTTGACGCTTTGCTCAACCAGGAAAGTTCGTTTTTTCGTGACCCGGCAACGATTGATCTTGTGGTCAAGGCGGCAGAATTGATGCACGGAAACGCACCGGGGCAACAGTTGCGTATCTGGTCAGCGGGCTGCTCCACAGGTCAAGAGCCGCTCTCATTGGCTATGTGTTTTGCTGAAAAATCTGAATTTTGGCAAAAGAACACGCCAGAAATCGTTGCGACCGACGTATCCGGTATTGTGATCGCCAAGGCCCGCGCTGGACGTTTTTCACAATTTGAGATTCAGCGAGGTTTGCCGATCCGTCGCATGATCCATTGGTTCGCCGCCGACGGGTCGGATTGGGTAGCCAGCCAGGAACTCCTCAATTCAATCCTCTTTCGCAAACATAACCTTGTCGGCGACCCAGCCCCGGCTGGCAAATTCGACATCATTTTGTGTCGCAATGTTCTCTTCTATCTGCCGCCTGCGCTACGAAATTATGTGTTTGAGAAGTTGGCCGCTGCCATCAGACCTGGTGGTTTGCTCGTGCTTGGCGCGGGCGAAACAGTGATTGGACAGACCGAGGCCTTCGCGCCGAGCCAAAACTTTCGTGGTGTCTATCAGCTGACCGCCGCCGCGTCGGCACCTTCGATGATCGGCGCGTCTGCCTCGTAATTATTCCAAGAGGTTTACAGCGGTCGATAGTCGCTTCAAGCGCGTTGAATGGATATTACCCCACCGACCCTGAAAGCTTCGCCCTTCGGGTTACGCGACATTGTGGTCGTTATCGGGATGAATATCCTGTGGGGGCTGAACATCATCGCTGTGAAAGTATCGGTCGATGCCGCCTCGCCGCTCACAGCCGGCTTTCTTCGTCAGGTAATCGTGCTGATCGTTTGTGCGTCGGCATTGCGCATTGTTCCGGGGCGGATGCGAGCGCTGACGGTGCTGGGGATGCTATCGGGAGGTGCTTTTTATATTGCTGTCAATCTGTCGCTCGCTGTGTCCAACAACGTAGGCGCGCTGGCAATCGCCGGGCAATTGGGTGTGCCGTTCTCACTGCTGATGACAGTCATTATCTTCGGTGAGCGCATCCATCTCCCCCGGATTGCAGGAATCCTGCTTTCATTGGCGGGTGTTGCGCTATTGGTCTTTGATCCCGCTGCGGCAGGCGAAGGACTGGGCCTGGCATTGACGGCGCTGGCGAGCCTAATCTGGTCGATCTGCTCGATTATCCAGCGCTATCTGGTGGGCGTGCGCGTCCTGACGATTTACGCCTGGGTGGGATTTTGGGGGACACTGATCCTTGGGATTGCGGCTTGCCTGAGGGAGCCTTCGGCCATGCTTGCTATCCCGAATTTACGTGCAGGCACACTTGGCTTCATTGCGTTCTCCGCAATTGGATCGACGGTATTGGGGCAGGGATCAATGTCCTGGTTGCTGCAGCGACACTCGGTAGGGGTCGTTGCCCCACTAACACTGGCATCGCCGGTGATTTCGGTGTTTACCGCTTCTTGGTATTTCGGCACGCCGATCACGGCGATCATGTGGATTGGGGGCGCAATGGCAATGCTTGGCGTAGCAATTGTAACGATCAGAACGGCTCGCGCGGTGACCCCGGTATGACCATCGACCGTATCGGTGACATGGTAATTGTCGAATCACCGTCGCCCAATTTTGATGACCGTGCCCTGCCAGTCTCGATGATCGTGCTGCATTATACCGGGATGCAGGATGCAGCTGGCGCGATTGCGCGGCTGAGTGATCCTGAGGCCAAGGTCTCAGCGCATTATCTGGTGGCAGAAGACGGCGTGATCCTGCGCATGGTGAATGAGGACAAACGCGCCTGGCACGCGGGCAAATCGCATTGGCGCACGATCGAGGATATCAACAGCGTCAGCATCGGGATTGAGATCGTCAATCCGGGTCACGAATTTGGCTATCGCCCGTTTCCGGACCAACAGATTGAGTCCGTGATCGGTCTGGTTGCCTCGATCAAGGATCGGTATCAGATCACACGCGGCAATATTGTGGGCCATTCCGACATTGCGCCATCCCGCAAGCGCGACCCCGGTGAGCTTTTTCCGTGGGGGATGCTTGCCCGACTGCGCCTTGCCTTGCCGCGCCCAACCAAGAATTTGATGGACCCCAATTGGACCGAGGGCGGCTTCCTGCTTGCGCTAGAACGGTTCGGCTATGAGGTGGCGGAACCGATGGCCGCCATCATGGCGTTCCAGCGCCGGTTCCGCCCCGAACTGATTGACGGAGAGATTGACGCAGAATGCCGGATGATCCTGCTCGCGCTGCTGTTGCCAAAGCCGCAAGGGGACGACTAAGGCTGCTGGACCAGAGGGTCGGGCGGCCGCGGGTGCGATTTTCGCACGCGAGGAAAGTCCGGGCTCCACGGAAACGACGGTGCCGGATAATGTCCGGCGGGGGTGACCCCAGGGAAAGTGCCACAGAGAGCAGACCGCCGATGCTTCCTTCGGGAAGACAGGCAAGGGTGAAAGGGTGCGGTAAGAGCGCACCGCGCGACTGGTAACAGAAGCGGCACGGCAAACCCCACCGGGAGCAAGACCGAATAGGGGCGGCACGAGGTTTCGGCCTCAGGGCATCGTTCCGGCCCGCCGCCCGGGTTGGTTGCTTGAGCCTGTATGCAAATACAGGTCTAGAGGAATGGTCGCCCATCCCCGGCTTCGGGGTGGACAGAACCCGGCTTACAGACCCTCTGGTAATTTATTGACTGGTTCTAAATGCGGCATGGCGTTCCCATGGCAAGCTGCCTAAATGATGATGTATATGACACGTTCTACTCGATCGGTTGACTGGGGATTCCCGCGCTGGCGCGGCTACGGCGCCGGGCGTGAGGCGACGCAGGTGCGGCTTTGTGACCGCCATGGCTGTGCAGAACCCGGCAATTGTCCCGCGCCGAAATCCCCCAATAGCCCCGAGCGATGGTATTTTTGCGAGCCGCATGCCGGCGAATATAATCGCGGCTGGAATTATTTTGAGGGGCTGACTGCCGAGGAAGCGGCCGCGCGGCAAGCCGAAGAGGCGCGCGACACCAGCGGTTACACCGAGGCGAAACATTATGGCTGGGCAGGGCCGGGCGACGGCAGCCGTTCCCGCGACGAGATGCGTGCGCTGGATGTGCTCGAACTGGAAGCCGACGCTGATTTTGAGGCGGTAAGGTTGGCCTGGCGGCGGCTCGCAAAGTCATGCCATCCCGATGTGCGACCCGGCGATGCCGATGCGGCAGCACGCTTTCAGGCGGTTCAGGCGGCTTACGACGTCTTGCGCGTCGCTGAGGATAACCGCCAGTGGCGACCGCAATAAAGGCGTTCGTCAAATCAGACTGGTTGACGGCTTTGCTGGTTTGTTCGCGATGCTCCAAACGATTGGGCGGCGGGTTTGGCAAGTCGGGCAAAAAGTCATTGGCAAAGGCATTGCGCAAACATTTGGAGCTTACCCGTTTCCGAAAGGCGAGGCTGGGCGTTGTTGAGGTCAAATGTCTTGGCATATGCCCACGCGGTGCGGTGATGCTTGTCGATACGCGGCAGCCAGAGCGCTGGCGTCTGATCGCTGCAGGCGCCGATCTTGCGGTATTGATTGAGGAGCTTGGGCTTGGGTCCGATCAGCCCGCAACGTAACGTTCGGCCGTCGTCCTGATCAGCGAAATCATGTTGGGTATCCCTTGTGTCCGGTTGGAACTGAGCTGATTTTTGAGGTCAAACGGGGCGAGCGCCTCAGCGATGTCGATCGCCACGATCGCGGCTGGCAATCCATCCTGAACAGTCAGGAGGACGAGCGCGATAATCCCTTTGGTAATCGCGGCATTACTGTCGGCCATAAAATGGAGCGCGCCATTCTCGTGGCGCGTTGGGTAAACCCATACCGAGGCGGAGCAACCGCGCACCAGGGTCAGATCAGTCTTCAGCGCGTCGGGCATTGGCGCAAGCGCCTTGCCGAGATCAATCAACAATCGATACCGGTCATCGGCATCCAGAAATTCATATTCGTCGCGGATATCGGCAAGGCTGTTCATGCCAGCCCCGCTAGCAGGGGTGGACGTTAAAGGTCCACCCCGGCGGCAATTGCTTCAAGCTTGCGAAGTCGTTCTTTCAGGTCCGCAATTTCGATCCGCGCGCTGGCGTTGGGCAGGCTGGCTTGCTGGTGCTCGCCGTGTCGGGCGATTTCCTGCTGCTTGAGCGCCAGCCAGCCCCGCCATCCGGCGAGTGCTGCAAAAGTGATCATGCCAAGGCCGGCCAAGCCCGTTGCGGCCAGCATCAGATACAATGTCGGCTCAACCATAACCTTGCCTCCTTCTAGCTGCGGTCGCGTAGCTTCTCGATCTCACGATCGAGCATCACGCTGCTGTTGGTGTCCGTCGCCAACCGTTCGAGCACGGCGATGCGTTCTTTCAAGTCGCGAACTTCGCTGCGCATCCGCAGATTGTCTGCGTCTGTTTGGGGGGACGCGATGCCCTTCGCCCGGATCCGTTCGCGCAAAAGCCTACCTACCGTGGTGACCACAACGATCGCCACCACCATTTCGAACACGCCCATTTACCTGCTCCCATATTTCTTGTTTTAGTTGAGTGGTGCGTCGCGCAGCCGTTCAATTTCATCCGCGACGTCGATGCCGCGGTCCGTAACGATCCGTTAGAGCACCCTTACGCGTTCTTCGATCCGCCCGGTGCTTGCGGCATATTGCGCAGCGCGTTCAGCGATGGTCTTGCCTTCGATCTCCAGCTTGCGCTCGCGGTGTGCGAACCAGGGCTTGACGAGGTGGCTGCCGATCACGGCGACCAGGCCGATGCTGACCGCCAATATGGGCATAATGAGGAAAACATAGGGCGCCATGATCTGCTCCTTAATTCGCTTTGCCGCGGAGCAGCTCAATTTCGTGATCTAGACTGTGGCTGCTGTCGGTGACGATACGTTCGACATTGCCAAGCCGATCCTTGACTGATCCCAGTTCGGCGCGCAGCTGCGCATTCTCCTGGCTGAGCAGCTTGATACGCTCGATCGATTCAAGGTCCTTCTTGGGGTAAAGCGCCTGGCCCCATTGGCCATCAAGCGGATAGCCATTGCGGATGCGCATCCAGGTTGTGAGCACCCAGCCGACCATCGCAGCGACCCCGACTATCGCCACCATTGGGGCGATGGTTTGAAAGAAAGCGATTTTTTCCATGTTCGTTATCCTTATCGCAGCGCATCAATGGCGCGGGCGGTGCGCTCAGCTGGATCGGTGGCGATCCGTTCGAGAACCGCGATCCTTTCCTCCAGTCGGCTGACCTGACCGGTGAGCCGATTATTCTCGGTTGATAGCAGTTCGATCTTCCGGTCCGCCAAGGGTTCGGATTTGGTGACCGGCTGGCCGCCCCATTCGCCGTCCACCGGATAGCCGTGCTTCGCGCGGATCCAAGTGGTGATGACCCAGCCGATGGTGCTCATCGCGATGATCGAAAGGACAAATCCCGGTCCAGCCCAACTCATGTAACTTCCTCCCTATTGACGGCTCAAACGCTTAGCGCAGGCTTTCGATTTCATCTGCCAGGCGCGTGTTGCGGCTGGTGTAGGCCAGTTCGATATCAGCAAGCCGACGATCAATGTCGCGGAACTTGGAGCGGACATCGCGGGTGCTGCGCGCGGGATTGGACCGAACGCCCTGCCAGAACTTGGCATCATCAGGCGTTTCGTAAAGCCCTGCGGGTTTGTTGTCGGCCAACCATGCGAGCATACAATAGGCGATCAATGTCCAGGGGAAGCCACCCGCCAGCGTTAGAATGACGGTGCCAACGCGGACCCAGAGCACCTCGACCCCAGTGTAATCAGCAATTCCCGCACAAACGCCCAGCCATTTGCCATTGGTCTTGTCGAGATAGAATTTGGTGCGACGAGCACTCATGGTCAGTTCCTCCTCGTGATTTCGTAATCGAGCGCTTCCGTTTCGCGGCTGCCGCCCAGTTTCCATTCGGGATGATCAGCGGCGATGATCCGCTCGATCGTGTTGAGACGGTCTTCCATCCGACGGGCGGTATAATGCATCTCGTCGAGCAGTTTTTCGTCTTCACCCGTTAGGGATGCAGTCTTCTTCCACTGAGTGATGTAGTGGAGGATGATCCAGGGCAGCCCGATAAAGAGCGTGCCAAAGAGCATCACCGGGACCATTATGTCTTCCATCTCAATTTTCCCGGTTCACGCGCGCCTTGAGCGCTGCAAGATCGGCCTCGATCTTCTCGCTTGAGCGCAGCTCGGCGATTTCTTCCTCAAGCGACTTCGGCGGCGCACCAAGGCTGAGCGCGTCGGCACGACCTTCGGCGAAATCAACGCGGCGCTCCATCAGTTCAAAACGCGAGAAAGCGTCCTCCACCTTTGGGCCGGCATACATCTCGCGCATTTTCACGCGATTATGCGCCGATTCGAGCCGGGTCATGATCGAGTTCTGCCGCGTCCGCGCCTCGCGCAGCTTGTTCTGCAGCTTGGTGATATCTTCCTCAGCAGCCCGGAGCGTATCGTCAAGCACGGTAATTTCCGCACTCAACTGATCGCTCATGTCGGCGGCCTTCTGACGCTCAACCAAGGCCGCCTTGGCGAGATCTTCACGATCCTTGGACAAGGCAAGTTCAGCCTTTTCGGTCCAGTTCTCCTGAAGCTTGTCCAGCTTGCCGATGTGGCGACGCATTTCCTTTTGATCCGCGATCGTACGTGCGGCGGATGCGCGCACCTCGACCAGTGTTTCCTCCATTTCAAGGATGATCATGCGGATCATCTTGGCGGGGTCTTCAGCCTTGTCGAGCAAGTCAGTGACGTTTGCGGCGATGATGTCTCGGGTTCGGGAAAAAATGCCCATCTGGATACTCCTGATTGGTGAACTGGGGCCGGGGCGGTAGGGGCGCACCGCCCCGGCAGTCTTGCCGCCCATTGGGGACTTAGGCGACAAGAGAAGCAAGTGCAGACTGTGCTTGGCCCGACTGAACCACAGCTGGAGCGATTGCGCTGAGCACAAAAGTGGTGCTGACGACGAGGGCAAAGGCCATTGCGGCGACGGTGCTGGCGATGCTGCTGTTCTGATAACGATTGTTCATTTTGGGTCTCCCTTCGAATTCTTGTCATTGCGACGCTGCCCTGTTCGGCAGATGCCAACAGCTTCGCATAAAGCGTGCCAGTTTTTGAAACCGCCGTTTTCCGCCATTTCTGAACAACGGCTGTCAGTTCTGTTCATTTATCTCTTGCGAAAGATTGGGAAAATACGCCAATAATCGGGAATGGACAGAGTAACACAGGTGATTGGTCAGTCAGGCGCGTTTCTGGACGTGCTGGAGCGGGCAAGCCGGGCAGCAGCGCTGGACCGCCCGGTGCTGGTCATTGGCGAACGCGGGACTGGCAAGGAACTGGTGGCCGAACGGCTGCACAGGCTGTCACCGCGCTGGGACCAGCCGCTCGTCATCATGAATTGCGCGGCGCTTCCCGAAACGCTGATTGAGGCTGAATTGTTCGGGCACGAGGCGGGTGCTTTTACCGGCGCGACCAAGGTGCGGGCAGGGCGCTTTGAGGAGGCGCATCGCGGCACACTGTTTCTTGACGAGCTGGGCACGCTGTCAATGGCGGCGCAGGACCGGCTGTTGCGTGCTGTTGAATATGGTGAGGTAACGCGGATCGGATCGTCTCGTCCCTTGCGCGTTGATGTCCGGATTGTCGCTGCGACCAATGAACATCTCCCGGCCAAGGTGGAGAGAAATCAGTTTCGCGCCGATTTGCTTGATCGGTTGTCTTTTGAGGTGGTGACGCTGCCGCCACTTCGGGCGCGGGTTGGCGATGTGCTGGTGCTGGCGGAGCATTTCGGGCGGCGGATGGCATCGGAACTTGGATGGGTTGATTGGCCGGGGTTTTCGCCAGAGGCTGTCGATACGCTGATTTGCTATGCTTGGCCGGGCAATGTCCGTGAACTCCGCAACGTCATCGAGCGCGCGGTGTATCGCTGGGAGCGGGATGGGCCGATTGACGAAATTCAGTTTGATCCATTTCACTCGCCTTATGCGCCGCAAAGCCCACCGCCTCGCGCTTTAAATACCGCATCGGAGGCGGATGTCGTGTCGGGACCAGCATCCCCCGTGATTACCGAAGAGGTGCCGGCAACGGATTTCAAATCAGCGGTGGCAAAGTTTGAATATGAGATGCTGAGAAAGTCGCTTGAGGATAATCGCTTCAACCAACGCGCCTCGGCCGAGGCGCTCGGGTTGAGCTATGACCAGCTGCGTCACGCGTTACGGCGGCATAATCTGTTGCCGGGCTAAGATTATCGAACGAATCGGTTGCGTCGCTGGGCAGGGATACCCAATTGGGCATGAACGGTTTCGCTATCAACGCATCCCGTCGCGTCGTATTATTGAGGAGTAAATCCAATGGCTTTTGAACTGCCCGCTCTCCCTTATGCCAAGGACGCTCTTGCGCCCGTCATGTCGTCTGAGACATTTGATTTTCACCACGGCAAACATCACAAGGCCTATGTTGATAAAACCAATGGCATGCTCGCCGACAAGGCGCTTGAGGGTGCCAAGCTGACTGACGTAATCAAGGCGGCAAAGGAACGCGGCGACAAGGGCCTGTTCAACAATTCAGCGCAAATCTGGAACCACACGTTTTTCTGGCACTCGCTGACGCCAAATCACGCCGCACCATCAGGTAAACTTGCCGAGATGATCACCGCTGATTTCGGGTCGACCGAGGAACTGGTGAAGCAGTTGGTCGCCGAATCAACCAACCATTTCGCCAGCGGCTGGGGCTGGCTGGTGCTTGATGGCGGCAAGTTGAAGGTCACGTCGTTGCATGACGCCGATACGCCAGTGGTGCATGATGGCATGAAGCCGCTGTTGACGATCGATGTTTGGGAGCATGCCTATTACATTGATTATCGCAACGCGCGCCCCGGCTATCTTGAAGCTGTTACCGGCAAGATTCTGAACTGGGAATTTGCATCACATAACCTTGATGGCGAAGGTGTTAGCCGCGCTGACCAAGGCTGAATTGACGGACCCCGCCGTGCTTTTGCAAGCGACGGCGTGGCGGGGTCAACCCTCTGGTGGTAGTGGGGCAGCCGATGCGGTGTCTGCCTTCATACCGTGCCGCACCAGCATGGGTATGTTAGCCATGGCAAATGCCAGGGTCATAGGGATGACGCCCCAAAGTTTATAGCCGACCCAAAAGTCCCAGGAG
>Ga0105049_10011014_pt1 | contig 10372 bp, 8 predicted proteins | sample MAT06_FD_78087 | JGI IMG/M metagenome (GOLD analysis project Ga0105049, IMG submission 78087) | Freshwater microbial communities from Lake Fryxell liftoff mats and glacier meltwater in Antarctica - MAT-06 | ecosystem: Environmental > Aquatic > Freshwater > Ice > Liftoff microbial mat | place... | reverse complement strand
CAGGCGCTCGACGACGCGCTCCCGAATACCAGGGCCCTGTTGGGTAAGATCCTGCGGCTCGACATCGACAATCCCGTGCCCGGTCTCGAGTACGGCATCCCGGCCGACAACCCGTACGTGGCGGGCGGTGGGCGACCCGAGATCTGGATCCGCGGACTCCGCAACCCGTGGCGGTGGTCGTTCGATCGGTTGACCGGCGACATCTGGATCGGTGATGTGGGCGCGAAGATGGTCGAGGAGCTCAACGTGCTCCGTCCGAGTCAGCAACCGGGCGCAAACCTCGGCTGGATGTTCTGGGAGGGCAGCGTGTGCCACCTGGGCGACTGTTCCAGCCCGCAGGTGTTGCCCAAGGATGAGCGGCTGAACGCCGAGGGCTGGTACTCGATCGTCGGTGGCCAGGTCTACCGCGGCAGTCGCTTTCCAGACCTCACGGGCTGGCACTTCTACACCGATCACTACAAGGGAGGTCTCGCGACGGCGATGCTCGAAGCTGACGACACCCTCACGGTCATCGACCTCCCTGGCAACTACCCGAGCAACATCACAAGCATCCACGAGGACGCCGCTGGCGAGCTCTATGCGACCGGCGCCACGGGCCAGATCTACCAGCTCGTCGTTGCTCCCTGAGAGCCAACCGCATCGACGCAATCGAGTCGACAAGGATGTGGTAACTACCCGCATCCATCCCATGAACGACACCGACTTGCGCACCGAGGCCCGCGTGTTCGGGCGCTACCTCGTGGGCGAGGCTCCGTCGGAGGTGCTCGTCGAGCGGTATCGCGCTGCGAATCACGCGATCCCCGCGGTGCAAGGCGATGACGCGGTCGTCGCGTACACGCGACAACACCCGTGGTCGGTGTCACTGCTCGACGCTGCAGCCGGCCTGGTCGCGTCGGGCTCCCTGCTGCGCAAGAAGCTGCTGGTGATGACGGCGATCGTCGAGACCACGCCGGAGCTCGCCACGAAGACCGAGCCTCGCGTGGTCGGCCTGCCGCAACTTGCCGTCCGACTCGGCGTTGCCGGGGTGCGGACCGCGTTCGAGGTTACTGCCGGGCTTGCACTCTCGGCCGTGGTGAAGCGCCGTGGCTGACGCCGATGTGATCGTCGTCGGATCGGGTGCCAGCGCGGTGAACGCAGCAATGCCGCTGATCGAAGCGGGGCGCGCGGTGCGCATGCTCGATGTCGGCAACGCCGGTGGCCGCTACCCGATGCCCGATGGTCCGTTCGAGCAGGTCCGCCGCACCGATCCCGATCAGCATCGGTATCTGCTGGGCGATCATTTCGAAGGCATCGCGCTCGAGGACCTGGGTATCGGGGCACACCTGACACCGCCGCGACAGTTCGTGTGCGAGGACGCGGATCGCTTGCAGCCGGTGGCCTCGACGTCGTTCTTCCCGCTGCACTCGCTCGCGGTCGGCGGGCTCGCAGGCGCCTGGGGCGCCGGGGCGCCATGCTTCGTCGAATCCGACTTCGCCGGGTTTCCGATCGGGTTCGCCGATCTCGCGCCGCACTACGAGACCGTGGCATCACGGATCGGGATCAACGGCACGCGTGACGATCTCTGGCCGTTCCTCGGTCAGCTCGCCGCGCTCCAGCCAGCGGTCGAGATCGATCACAACGGCGCGACGATCCTGGGCCGCTACGAGCGCGCCCGCGACAAGGCGAACCGTCGGGCGCTCTATCTCGGTCGGCCGCGCCTCGCGATGCTCACCCAGCCGCTCCGCGGCCGGTCGGCGAACCGGCTCTGGGATACCGACTTCTGGAGCGATACCGGCGGTAGCGTGTACCGCCCGAGCTCGACGGTCGACGAGCTGCGCGCGTCGTCGCGGTTCGAGCTGGTCACCCGCAAGCTGGTCGTCGACTTCGTCGAACGCGATGGCTGGGTCGAGATCACCGCACGCGATGTCGATACCAACCAGCTCGAGACGCATCGCGCTCGCACGTTGGTGCTGGGCGCAGGCACGCTCGGCACCACTCGCGTGGTCTTGCGATCGCTTGCTCGCGCCGGTGCCCGCGTCCCGATCGTGTGCAACCCGCACACGTACATGCCGATGCTCAACCTCAACCAGCTCGGCAAGCCGATCCGCGACGCGCGCCACAGCCTCGCGCAGGCCTGCATGGTGTACGCACCCGATGGTCTCGAGCGGCCATTCACGGTCGGCCACATTTACTCGTATCGCTCGCTCCTGATGTTCCGACTGATGAAGGACACGCCGTTGCCGCACCGCGAGGGTCTCGAGATCCTGCGTCATCTCTCACCGAACTTCGCCGTGATGATCCTGCAGCACGCCGACCATCCGACGCCCGCGAAGTACTGCGAGCTTGCAGGCGAGAAGTTCACTGTCGAGTACGCGTCGAGCACGAGCGAGCAGGCCGCGAACCTCGGGGTCGAATCCGCGATCGCGAAGTCGCTGCTGCGCATCCGCTGCGTGAAGCTACGCGCCCATCACGCAGGCCATGCAACGAGCACACACTTCGCGGGCACGCTGCCGATGACGGATCGCGACGAGCCGCTCACCACCGATCGTGACGGCAAGCTTCGCGGCACGCGCGCGGTGTACGTGGTCGACGGCTCGGTGTTTCCCACCCTGCCGAGCAAGGGCCTGACGTTCACGATGATGGCGAACGCGAATCGGATCGCGACCAAGCTAGCGAGAGCCTGATGATCGTCCGCTCCACCATCCGCGCCGATCTCGAGGCTCTGGCGGCGCTGCACGCGGAGGCTCTCCCGACTTCGCTGTTCACCGCGCTCGGTCACGACGCGCTCGTGCGCTACTACGCGTACGTCGAAGCCTCGCCCTACGAGACCGCGTGGACCGCAGCCGAAGGCGGGGAAGTGGTCGGTGCGTGCGTCGTGTCGTACCAGCCAGACCGCGTGCTTCGCCGCTTCGTCAGCCACGCGCCACTTGCATTCGCACGCGAGCTCGGGAAGCTGGTCATCCGCGATGCCGGGATCCGCGGCAAGATCGTGCAGAAGTTGCGCGAACCGTCGAGCGGCGAGCCCCTCACGCCCGAGGTGACGCAGATTTTTACTGATCAGGCACAGCGGGGTCGCGGCATCGGTGCCGCGCTGTTACGGGGCTGCGAGGCGAAGCTGCGCACAGCCCGGATATCCAGGTACTTCGTTCACACCGAGAGAGATGATAATACCGCTGGAATCCGATTCTATCGACGAGAAGGCTTCACTTCGATCGGTGAGTCGCGATCGTTCGGCCGGGCCTTCCTGGTGATGCAAAAGGATCTCTAGATGCTGACCTCTCCTCGCTCTCGCGCCCGCTTCTACGCCCGCTGGACGAACTACCAGAAGGTCGCCGCCGACGCACTGCTCGGCCGGATCCACGACGGCGACGATGCGGTACCTGCGATGGAGCGAGAGCTCGCCGCGTTCCTCGGCGTCAAGCACGCGGTCGCGATGCCGCAGGCGCGCGTGGGAATCTACCTGACGTTGAAGGCGTTGACGGCGAAGAAGAAGAAGGTCGTGCTCTCGCCGTACACGATCCACGACGTCATCAACATGGTCATCTGCGCCGGCGCCACGCCGGTGTTCGCCGACATCGATCGCGGAACTTGTAATATCGACACGGCCGAGGTCGCCCGCCTGATCGACAACGAGACTGGCGCGGTGTTCGTGACCCACCTGCACGGCCTCGCCTGCGACATCGAAGGTGTGCGCGAAGTCTGCCGCGCGAAGGGCGTGCCGCTCGTCGAGGACATGTGCCAGTCGCTCGGCGCCACGGTCGCCGGCCGCCGGCTCGGGACGTTCGGAAAGGCAGGCGTGTTTAGCTTCGGGATGGCGAAGAACGTCAACAGCCTGTACGGCGGCGCCGTCACCACCGACGACGACGAGCTCGCCGCGTTGCTGCGCGACGAGATCAAGGACTTCCCGTACCAGACGGCCGAGCTGCTGCTCAAGCGCGCCGCGTTCTGCATCACCGGCGACATCATGACCGCCGATGTCGTGTTCCCGCTCAGCACGTTCTGGATCTTCCGGTTCGGCTACCTCAACCAGGTCGAGGCGCTCAACAAGCGCTGGCGCGGCGAGGACGCACCACAGCTCAAGGAGCAGATCCCGGAAGCGTATCTCCGCCGGATGACGCCGATGCAGGCGCGCCTGCTGCCGCCGCAGTTCGCGCAGATCGATCGGCTCTCGCAGATCCGGGTCGGTTACGCGCGGATCTACGACGCGCTCTCGCGCATCCCGGACATCATCACGCCGCCGCTTCGCGAGGACGGCTCGCACATCTATCTCAACTATCCGATCCAGGTACCCGACCGCCACGCGCTGCTCCGCTACGCGATGCAGCGCGGCCGCGATCTCACGGTGCAGCACATGGGCAACACCGCCGATTATGCGTGCTACGCGCGCTGGCACCGCGACTGCCCGAACGCACGCGCGACCGGCACATCGGTGCTGTTGATGCCGTGTTATTCGGGATACGGCGAGAGCGAAGTGCACAAGAACGTCGAGGTGATCGAGCGCTACTTCGCGACGGAAGCGAAGACGATGAAGGCCGCGGCCTGAGATGTGCGGAATCTTCGGCGTCGTCGCAACGACGGATGACTCCCCGAAGGCGGAAGCGCTCAATGCCGAGCTGTTCCGGCTGTCGGAGTCACGCGGCAAAGAAGCGTCGGGCCTGGCCGGGATCGCAGGCGATACGATCCGCGTGCTCAAGTCGCCGGTGCCGTCGAAGCAGCTGATGAAGACGACCGCGTACGCGAACTACGTGCGCGACGTCGTCCGTGCACCATGCTCGTCGCCCACCCCTCGCGTCGCCACGATCGGTCACTCGCGCCTGGTCACCAATGGCTCGCAGGTCGAGCACGCGAACAACCAGCCGGTCGCGGTGAATGGTGCGGTCGGCGTGCACAACGGGATCATCGTCAACGAGCAGGCCCTCGCGCGGCTCCACGCCATCGAGCGCACCAGCGAGCTCGACACCGAGGTGCTGTTCGGGCTGGTTCGCAAGCAGCCGTCGGTGGTCCGCGGGTTGCGCAACGCCTACGCCGAGATTCAGGGTGTGGCAAATGTCGCGATGTTCGCGGCCGAGCTCGACCAGCTCGCTCTCGCGACCAACAGCGGCTCCGTGTACTACGCGGTGCGCGGCAACTTGTTCGCGTTCGCCTCGGAGCGCTACATCCTCGACACCGCCCTCGAGCGTTGTGACCTGGCGCCCGGTGCGACGCAGCTCGCAGCGGGACACGGACTCCTCGTCGACCTGTCGACGGTCGAGATCCAGATGTTCGAGCTCGCCGGCACCGAGGTCGTCAGCGAGCACAACGGCATCCATCGCACGGTGGTGGTGGAGGCGCAGGTCCGGCAAGCCACCACGTCGAGCTTCGCCGGCGTGCGCGAGCTTCGCGAGCCCGCGTGGTTCACGGAGGCCAACGAGAAGAACCGCGAGCGCGTCTCGAAGCTGCGCCGCTGCGTGCGATGCATCCAGACCGAATCGATCCCGTTCGTCGGCCTCGATGCCGACGGCGTCTGCGTCGACTGCCGCAACCACACCCCGATCGTTGCCAAGGGCCGCGCTGCGCTCGAGGAAACGCTATCGCGCCGCGATGCCACGCGCGTGCTGGTGCCGCTCTCCGGCGGCCGCGACTCCTGCTACCTGCTGCACTACCTGGTGACAGAGCTCGGGATCCGTCCGATCGCGTACACCTACGACTGGGGGATGGTCACCGATCTCGCACGCCGCAACTGCTCGCGATTGTGCAGCCAGCTCGGCGTCGAGCACATCATCGTCAGCGCCGACATCCCGCAGAAGCGCGACTACGTCCGCAAGAACGTCGAGGCGTGGCTGCGCAAGCCCGACCTCGGCGTGATCCCGCTCTTCATGGCGGGCGACAAGCAGTTCTTCTACTACGCGGAGCAGGTGCAGAAGCGCACCGGGATGAGCTGGCAGATCTGGGGCAACAACAAGCTCGAGCGCAGCGACTTCAAGACCGGGTTCTGCGGCTTCGATCGCGCGGGCTACAAGGACAACAGTCTGATCCGCATGGGTGCGTGGCACAACGCGCAGATCCTCGCGTACTACGCGAAGGCCTACGTGACGAACCGCGGGTACCTCAACGCGTCGATCCCCGACACGCTGTTCTCGTACTTCCTCTACTACGTGAAGAAGCTCGATTACCTCGACTTCTTCGACTACATCCCGTGGGACGAGCAGACGGTCGTGTCGACGATCATCGATCGCTACGGCTGGGAAGTCGCGACCGACACCAAGTCGACGTGGCGGATCGGCGACGGCACCGCGTCGTTCTACAACTTCATCTACTGGACGATCGCCGGCTTCACCGAGAGCGACACGTTCCGCTCCGGACAGGTCCGCAACGGCTCGATGACCCGTGACGAAGCGATGCGCGTCGTCGACGAAGAGAACAAGCCGCGCTGGGCCTCGCTCGACTGGTACTTCCGGACGATCGGCGTCGATCTCGAGAAGTCCGTCCGCACGATCCTCGCGCAGTCGAAGCAGTTCTGATCGTGAGCCAGCTGCTTCTGTATGTCGCGCTCCACGTGCTGGGCGTTGTTGTATGCATGGCGGTAGGGCCGTGGCAGCGGAGCTGGCTCTGCTCTGCGTTGGGGTTTGCGGTCGGGCTCGCATGCATGGTGCTTGTGTCCGTGGCGGCGCTCCTCGTCGGGGTCTTCCAGTTCGGCGTCATGGCGGTTCTCTATGCGACGTTGCTCGGCGTCTGCATCACCGGGTCAGTGAGACGACAGCGGTGGAATCGGCGCACGCTCCAGGCCGCAGGAGTTGGCGTGCTCGGGTTCGCGGCCCTCTGCTTCCCGTTCTGCTACTGGAACTTCTCCGCCTTCAGCTACGACTCGCACATGTTCGTGATGTACGGGCGTGCCCTTGGCGCCGAGGGTCACCTGTCCCTCGACATGCTCCAGAATCTGGACAAGTGGGGGATGTTTCAGGTGGTCGCACACGCCATGAGCGCGTTTGTCAAACAGGACTACTTGTATGGTTTGGCGCCGGCATTCGCGGTGTCGATGTTGGCGACGTTTGCGGTGGTGCTCGGTGAAGCCCTCGGCGAGCTGCGTGTCGAGCCGCGCCACAGAGCGCTCTGGATGTGCCTGGCCGTCGTCGTCTTGCTGGCCATTCCATTGTTTCGATTCCACGTCGTGTACGTCCACAGCAACATGGGATCCGCAGGCTACCTGTTGTTCTTCATCGCGTTGTTCTGGCTCGCGGAGGTCAAGAACGACGCGTCCTATCTCCCGATCGCGTTCTTGTCCTTGCTCGCGTTCACCGTCCTGCGCGTGGAGGCGGTTCCCTTCGCGCTGGGGTTCCTGCTCCTGAACGTGATGAACACACGGCTTTCTCGGCGAGAGATCACCCGCTGGTACTCGCTTTACACGGCCGTGCTCGTGGCGTGGTTCGGGTTGCTCGCGTTCGTCGTGCCCGCCGACTCGGTCTACTTGACGCCGAACAAGTGCCTGCTGTTCGTCGCTGCGATCGCGCTGCTGTTCGCGTACTCGTTGGTGCGAGATCGCTGGTGGTTTCGTCGGCTCACCCCGTACATCCCTCATCTCACCGTCGCGGCGTGCGGCCTGGGCATCGTCGCTGCCTACCTGACCAACGAAGCGAACATGCGCGAGTCCGCAGGGATCTGGCTCGACGATCTCTGGTCCTCGACGTGGTGGGCCTCGATCTGGAAGTACGTCGTGGTCCTCGCGATCGTCGGCGTGGTGTTTCCGGCGCCGCCGTTTCGCAAGTCGCTGGTGCTCGGCATCTGGCTGTTCTTCGGTCTGATCCTGATCTTGTCGTCGACCGGGACGGCCTTCGGTCCAGACATCGATGGCTCCCTGATCCGGATGACGATCCACATCCTGCCGATCGTGGTGTTCTACGGAGCTCTCAAGTTCGCACCGCTCCTGGCCGCGACGCGCGCGCGATAGACAGCCTCGGGCACGATGTAGAGCGGGTCACCGTCACCGATCGTGGCGACGAACACGTACTTCTTCACGTCGCGATCCCCGGCGAGCAAGTAGAGCTTGCGCTTCTGCAGCACGCCTTTATCCGAGGCCTCGGTCGCCAGATCTTTCCACGCCTCGGCTGGAACCGCCTCGACGTCGGTGGAGCCGGTCACGTGGGTCCTACCGATGTTCTCCAGTTGCCACCGGTACTTCTCGAGCGAGGGACCGACGAGCAGATCGGTGCCTTCGAGCACTCGCTCGATCAGGTAGAAGGCGGCGAGCTCGCCGGAGATCACGTGGCTTCGATTCCTCGACGCTTGCGTGACGAGGCTCTTCGACCAGATGATCTGGTGGCGAATGTTCGGCAGGCCGTGCTTGATGCGCACCACGTGCCGAACCTCCGTGACGACGAGATAGAGCCCGAGGATGATCACGCCCCAACCGATCACCGGCCGTGCGATCGGCCAGCGGTCTAGCCAGCGGAGGTGGAACGGTTGGGGATCCGACATGAAGACGCTACTTCGGTCGCACGAGCAGGAGCTGAGCCCACCAATGATTATCACCTCGGGACGGCTCTCGACTGTCCGCGCCGACGAGGCGTTGCCAGACACCCACGAGCTTCGCCCATCGGGTGGGCGGCGACACGATGACGCTGTTGTCGATCCACTGCGACGCCGGCAAGAGTGGCTCGGGATCGGGATACTCGCTCCGGGTCGCCTTCCGGATATAGACGTACGGCGGCGCGGGGCGCGGCTCGACCGTACCGTCGAGGACGAGCTCCTCGCGATCGAGGAGCAGCGGTTGCATGCGGTGCACGTAGTACGGCGAGATCACCACCGGCGTGCCGGGAAACAGCTCGTGGGCGCGATCGAGCGCAGCGAGGAACGCGCGCACGTCCCGCGCCCGGTAGAGCGTGCCGCTCATCGGAAGCGCAGACCGACATTCGAACAGGCCGACGATCGCCAGCACGGACACCAGGGCCAGTCGCGTGCGCGCACGGGGACGCCGCCCCTGCCAGCGTTCGATCAGGATGCTCGTGGCGACCGCCGTCATCACGGCTGCCGGCAGGAGCACGATCGCGTAGTACCTGCCCTGGATCGGGGGCGCCAGGTACTCGGAGAAGCTGGTCGACCCGATCGTCATGTAGAGCGCCGGAAACCAGAAGAACATCATGATCCCCGCGTTGCGGGCGCGCGTGAAACCATACGCAATCGACCCCGCGATCAACAGCCACGTGCTCAGTGGCATCCATCTCGTGAGCTGGCGGGTCGCATAGCCGAGCCTGTCGAACGGCGTCACTCCCTCCTCCTGCATCACGACGCGTAGCTCCTCCGCGGCGTCCGAGAGATATGTCAGGCGGTTGATCCACTCCCCGGTCAACACCCGCAACACGACGAGCTCGACGGCGAACACGACGACGATCCCCAGCGTGAAGATCGCGCCGTTCTGGATCCACACCAGCGCTCGGAGGCTCGGGCCCGCGGTCATGATGAAGACCGCGGCGGGCACCGTCAGGATCACCGCCGTCTCCTTGCACCAGTAGCAGAGCCCCACCATCACACCGGCGAGAAAGTAGCCGAGGAATCGTTGCTTGCTCCACGACGTCAGCCGGACTCCCGGATCCGCATAGCGGCGCGTCGCGACCAGCGCGATCATCGAGAGTCCGACGCAACACGCGGCGGAGTTGTCTGGGAGCACGGCTCCGGCGAAGCCATAGAACAGCGGATTGATCGCCACCAGCGCGGCTGCGATCAAGCCCACGCGCTCGTCGAGGAGAAGCCGCCCGAGCACGTACGCGATCGGAACGAGCGCGAGATGGTAGGCGATCTGAAACCACAGGAGTGCCGTGAGGCTTCCGTCGGTGATCCACCAGATCAGCGCCCCGGGGAGCACGACCCCGATGCGTGTATTGCCGAACTCGGGGCTCAGATAGCCGTCGCTGGCGATGCTGCGAGATCCCTCGATATAGGCCACGTCATCGCTGCCGTAGAACCCCGTGAAGAACAGGAGATCGAGGAACGTCGCGATCAGCACCAGCCCGACAACGATCCGGACGCTCCTGCGATCCAGATGCTGCCGGAGCCAACGGAACACCGCGGGAATCTAGTGGAAGGATCAATTCTGGTCTAGCGCACCGAACCACTCGAACGGAACCGACGCGTTGTCCCGATGGTGGTAGACACACGCGACGGCATGATCGACGCCAGCCATCCCTACAGGTCGCTGCGATTCAAGCGGGGCTACTTCGCGACGACGGGTGGTGACTTGCCGCAACTGGATGCGAGCTGGCGAGGCTGGAGCTCTGGAGATCTACGGATCTCCCACGATCCAGATCTGCAGTTTGCGGCGTGCGCGAATGACGGCCGCCTCCAGGTTATGGTGGCGATCGTCGGGCTGGTGGTTTCGCTGGATGTGACCTCGACGGATCCCGAAGCGATCGTCGCGTTCCTG
>Ga0105049_10011013_pt1 | contig 10372 bp, 8 predicted proteins | sample MAT06_FD_78087 | JGI IMG/M metagenome (GOLD analysis project Ga0105049, IMG submission 78087) | Freshwater microbial communities from Lake Fryxell liftoff mats and glacier meltwater in Antarctica - MAT-06 | ecosystem: Environmental > Aquatic > Freshwater > Ice > Liftoff microbial mat | place... | reverse complement strand
GCCATTCATCATCAGGCTGTATTCGAAGTTCGCCTGAGCGGAATAGTAGACCGCGCGCGGGATTGCCTGGACATCGACAGTCAGACCGATCTGGGTCAGCATCGGACCAAGTGCCGCGCAGGTGGCCGCATCCGTCGCTTGGGCATCCGATGTGCAGTTGATCGTGATACGGAATCCGTCAGGATAGCCCGCTTCAACCAGCAGGGCCCGAGACGCTTCCGGATCGTAGGCGAGAGCTGGCAGATCGTTCGCATAACCGAAGAACCCTTCGGTGATGAACTGATTGGCCGGGACGGCGTTGCCCTCCATGATCCGCGACGCGAGCGCTTCGCGGTTGATCGCCATCGAAATGGCCCGCCTGACGCGAAGATCCTGCAAGGGGTTGCTTGTCAAGGGCGATCCGTCATTGGCAGAGATCAACGGTGTGTCGTCGCGGAAGTCCATGAACATGATGAACAGGACGATGCTGCGACTGCGGTAGATGTCCAGGGAACCTTCGGATTCGATACGCGGCATGTCACCGGCCGGCACCGCGTTGATGAGGTCAACCTGCCCGGAGATCAGCGCCGCGACCCGGGAACTGTCGTTGTTGATCTCCGTGATCGTCACACGATCCCATTGCGGCACGTCGCCCCAATAATTCTCGAAAGGCTCAAGTACGAGCTCGGTCTTGGGCGTGAATGACACCATGCGGAACGGCCCGGTGCCGATGGCTGCCGCGCCGGAATTGAAGTCGGCGGCCGGCGTAGCTGCATCAATCTCTGACGGCAGGATGAAGACACGTGTCAGGTCCAGCAGCAGCCCGGGCGACGGGGCAACGGTTTTGATCTCGATCGTATGATCGTCGATGACGGCAACGTCCGCGATTCGCTGGATATAGGTGTTCAGGCCGCTGTCCGCACCAGCGGCAACCGGAATCCGCGCAATGGAGGCGACCACATCTGCCGCGTCGAATGTGCTTCCGTCATGGAATGTCACCCCTTGGCGCAGATTGAAACGCCAGGTCGTGTCATCGATCATCTCCCAGGACTCGGCCAGCCCCTCGAAGGTTTGCAGTTGCGGGTCCAACATGACCAGCGTCTCATAGACGTTCCGCACTGCCGAAATGTTGTCTCCGACAGCGGAAACGTGGGGATCCATGGATTCCCCGCCCACGCGCAGGCCGATGTTGAGCTCTTCGGCAGCCGCGACGCCCGTCATCAGCGCGAACGCGCTGACGCCTAGAAAGAAACGTGAACAACGCATGTGGTGTCTATCTCCCTTGTTGTGAGACGGGCCTGTCTTGATGCGGCCCACTGTTCCATTTTCCGTCCTGCAGGTTCGCCAAGGCAGCAGGCAACGACACCATGCGTAGTTTGGACTGTATAACAGTAATGCAGAGTTCTTGTTTTTTGGCAAGAGGCAGCGTCGGCCGTTTTTGTGCACGACATCAAGCTGGACCGCGGGACATTGACTGGATCGGACGTCGGGCATCGCCTGACGTCAGCTGTGGCTCCGCAGCGGCCCCCAAGAAATTCCTTGAGCAATGATTGTCCTATTGTATAACAGAAAAGAAGCGTCGCAGACGTTAGCCTTTTCTGCTGCTGGGGGGATCAAGAAAGCCATGGCGGTTTCAAGCAAGACCAACCTAGCGATCGTTGGCCTGGGGCGCTGGGGCGAGGTTCTGGTGCGCTCGGTGCAGGGCAAGAGCGCTACCACCGGGTTTGGGGCCGTAGTCAGTCGTTCGCCAGACCGGGTAGGTGCCATGGCGCGGGATCTTGGGTTGGTCGTTCTGCCCGATCTTTCGGCTGCCCTGCTGGATCCGGCGATTGACGGCATCGTTGTCACGACGCCGCATTCTAGCCATGCCGCCGCGATCGCCGCATGCCGCAGCGCCGGTCGGCCGGTGTTGGTCGAAAAACCGTTCACGCTGACTCGGGCCAGTGCGGATGCCGCAATTGAACACGGCAGCAGCATGGTTTTCGCCGCGCACAATCGGCGGTTCCTGCCTGCCGTCAAAGCGATTCTCGATGCTGTCCGCGACGGCGTCCTGGGGGACCTCCTGCACATCGAGGCGAACTTTTCAGGCAATATGGTGGGGCGCTACAAGCAGGGGATGTGGCGCGCCGACGACAAGGAGAGCCCTGCCGGGGGCCTCGCAGGCTCTGGGATCCACATGATCGACCTGATCATCGCGTTGGCCGGGCCAGTCGAATCTGTCCACGCGCAATCGTCGCGTCGTGTTGTTGCGCTGTCAATCGACGACACCATGACCGCCACTTTGCGGATGGAGTCCGGGGCGAGCGCCGTTCTGTCCTGTGTCACGGCCACGGCGAGCTGTTTCCGGCTTGAGGTGTTTGGGACGAACGGTTCAGCAGAGCTGCGCGGGGTCGAGCAACTGACGATTACGGCCCTTGATGGGTCATCGCGCAGCAGCAACTTCACGCCGACCGACATTGAACGCCTCGAACTGGAAGCGTTTTCTGATGCCATACGCGGCACGGCGGAGTTCCCGATAACGCTGGAAGAGGTGCTGAACGGAGTTTCAGTCTTCGAAGGAATCAGCCGGTCGCTGGATTGCGGCAGGACCGTATCGGTCCGCAGGTCCGACACTCCATAAATCAGACAGTCAAAAAGAGAACAGAATACATGGCCCGCCGCTTGGAATCCTATCTGCTGACCCCCGGTCCCGTGACCGTGCCGCACGCGATCAAAATGGCAATGATGGTTGATCGCAGCGCCAACTCGGTTCCGGTGATCGAGATGGTGCGCACTATCCGACGCTATCTTCTCGAAATCTGCAACGGCACCGCGCACTATGAATGCGTGCCGCTGCAAGGCAGCGCGACCTATGCCGTCGAGGCGGTCTTCCAATCGCTGGTGCCGAAGGGGTCTCGGATCCTCGTCATCGAGAACGGCGCCTATGGGGCCCGGATGGCCCGAATTGCAGAGGTGGCCGGATTCGAAGTCAAGAAACTGAGCTTTGGGTTGCAGCCGATGCCCACGGGCGAGGATGTGGCCGCAGCACTCGATGCCGACCCGGACATCGACTATGTCGGCCTGTGCCATGTGGAAACCTCGACCGGTGCGCTTAATCCGATCAAGGAAATCGCGGCCGCGGCACGCGCGCGGGGCAAGAAGGTCATAATCGACGCGGTGGCGTCCTTTGGCGGAATCCCGATTGATGTCGAGGAACTGGATCTGGACGCCCTGATCATTTCTCCGAACAAGTGCTTTGAATCGGTTCCTGGCATCGGCATCGTGATCGCGCGGCGGACAACCCTTGTGGAAGCAAAAGGAAGGTCCGTGTCACTATGCCTCGACCTTCACGATCAGTGGGCCTTTCTGGAACAGAACGGGTTCTTTCGCTGGACACCGCCGACGCATGTTCTGGGGGCGTTTGCAGAAGCTGTGCGCCTGCATGAAGCCGAGGGTGGGGTGCCTGCGCGCAACGCGCGGTATCGCGAACACTGGAGTCGGCTCGTGAACGCGTTGCGTCAGCGAGGCTTTACCACCTTGCTACCGGATGCGCACAACGCCCCCATCGTGACCTCGTTCAATGTGATCACAGATCCAAATTTCACTTTTAACAAACTCTTCCATGCGCTGGACAAACGTGGCGTCATCATCTTCCCGGGCAATTTTCCGGCGGTCGGCACGTTTCGGATCGGGGTCATGGGCGACCTCCAGAAGGCGGATATCGACTATATCATCCAGTGTATCGACGACGCCATGGAAGAAATGGGCGTGAACCTGGATGCCCCCGCACCGATGGCTGTGCCCAGATGACTCACGTAGTTCTGATCGATCCGCAGTTCCAAGAGTATCCTGACGTCGAACGCGAGATCCTGCCAGAGCCGCACAGGCTCGATATCGTCCGCCTTGGGGACGCGAAGGTGGACGGGAAGTTGTTTCCCGGTGCGGATGCCATCGTCAATTGCCGCAGCCGGCACGGGATTTCGGAAGAAGTCATCGACAGCTTCGACTCAATCAAGATCGTGGTGCAATCGGGGGTGGGCTACGATCACATCGACCTCGCTGCCTGCGGACGGCGTGGCATTCCTGTGTGCAACACGCCCGACTACGGCACGATGGAGGTCGCTGATCATGCGATCGGCCTGACCCTTGCTTTGTGCCGTGGGATTCCTGCCTATGACCACCGTCTCCATATCCGCGACAACGCGTGGCAGACCTTGGCCCTGCCGGTGGCGCCTATCCGGCGGCTGCGGACCCAGACATTCGGCGTCATAGGTTTGGGCCGGATCGGCATGGCAACCGCCTTGCGTGCCCGGGCACTACAGATGCGCGTCATCTTCTTCGATCCATATCTGCCGCCGGGCGCCGAATTGTCCGTCGGACTCGAGCGGATGAAAACGCTTGACGATTTGTTCGGGCAATCTGACATCATCAGCATCCATACACCGCTTTCTCCCGAAACATTCGAGCTTATCAATGCGGATGCCATTGGAAAGATGAAGGAAAACGCGATCCTTATCAATACAGGGCGGGGCAAGATCGTTAGCCTCGACGCGGTCGAGGCGGGATTGCGCAGTGGCAAACTCTGCGCGGCGGGACTCGATGTTCTGCCGGTTGAGCCGCTTGACAGATCGCATCCGCTTATCAAGGCATGGACAGAGCGCGAGGACTGGCTGGAGGGCCGCCTCGTCATCACACCGCACGCCGCTTTCTATAGCCCCGAAAGCCTGCGTGACATTAGAAGCTTTGCAATACAGGCCGTGATCGACTACTTACCGGGGGGCAAGCTCAGGAGCTGTGTGAACCTGAGAGAGCTGAAACAGAATGGGTTCTTCACAGATTTGAGGCTGTAACAGGCGATGGAAGACGGTCTTCGTCCGGGAAAGAGTAGCAACAGGTCATCGCTTAGGGCTATTCGGTCTCTCAAGAAGGTCACGTTGTCGGAAACCATAGCCGACATGATTTCGCAGTCCATCGCGAATCAGAGCATCAAGCCTGGCGAACGGATCGTCGAGGTCGCGCTTGCACAAAAATTGAACGTAAGTCGGGTGCCGGTCCGCGAAGCGCTAAAGATTCTGGCGACCCAGGGCGTGTTGCAGGACGGACGCCAGAGCTACGAGGTGCCGATTTACAACGAACGGAGGGTCGGCCAGATCCATGAAGCGCGGATGATCCTCGAGACGCTGCTGCTGCGGGATGCCATTCGGTGTTGGCACGAAGGGAAAACCAGCGTCGACGCACTTTCCGAGCCGCTTGAACAGATGCACGCTGCGGCCAAATTCGGTCAGATCGAAGAATTCAGGCAGGCGGATCTGGCGTTTCACCGCGCGATTACCCTCGCTGCGGAAAACGAAATTGTGCGCACTTTGTGGGAAACGACCGCACGCCATGTCCTGATCGTTCTGAATGTCCCGACCCTCAAGAGAATCGACCTGAAGCAGCTTGCACAGAAGCATACCGAGCTGAGGTCGTTCATCGTCCGGCAAGTAGCGCAACCGGGCCCCGACGAAGACATCGGTAAGGCTCTCGCCCGGCATTTCGTCTAGGGCGATGCTGGATCCGGTGGCACCGGCCTAGTCCGTCTGTGTCACGACATCTGGCGCCAGGTGGCAGGCGACGACACGACCGTCACCCATATCCCGCTGCAACGGTCTCTCGATCCGGCACAGATCAACCGCAAACGGGCATCGCGGATGAAACGAACATCCGGACGGTGGGTTCATCGATGAAGGGATCTCGCCACGGATCGGTTCGAATGCGCGCCGCCGTTTCAGCCGCGGCGCTTCGCGCAGCAACGCGCTCGTATATGGATGCAGCGGTTTGTCAAAGAGCGCCTCACAAGAGGCAATCTCGACCACCCTTCCCAGGTACATGATGGCAATCCGGTCGGCGACATGCCGCACCGCGCCCAGATTGTGGCTGATGAAGATATAGGTCAGGCCAAAGTCGTCTTTCAGGGACTGGAACAGGTTGAGGATCTGCGCCTGTACCGAGACGTCAAGCGCAGACGTGGCCTCATCGAACACCACGACTTCGGGGTTGACGGCAAGCACTTGCGCAATGGCGACCCGCTGACGTTGCCCACCTGACAACTCATGTGGGAACCGGTCTTGAAATGCCGGGTCTAGGCCGGCGCTCCGAAGCAGGGATGCCACCCGATCACCGGCATCGCTGCGGGACATAATGCCGTGAAAGACCGGCGCCTCGGAGATCAACTGAAAGATCGTCTTGCGCGGGTTGAGCGAGGTCATCGGATCTTGAAAGACCATCTGGACGCCCCGCACCCAATCCTTGTGTTCAGCGCCCTTCAGACTGGCGACGTCCTTGCCTTTGAACAGGATCCTGCCGTCGCTGGGCGGCAGGATTCCGGCCGCGATGCGCCCCAATGTGCTTTTGCCACAGCCGGATTCACCGACGATACCCAGAACCTCGCCTTTCTCCACCTCCAGTTCGACGTCAGAGACGGCCCATACTGTCCTTTCGCGATAGTTCGCGCCAAGCCGGTTCAAGACCTTTGCGGCCAGGTCGAGGCGCATCGTGAACCGGCGATTGATCCGGTCGAGCCGAAGCAGGGCAGTCATGCGGAGGCCCCTGTATCCAGTGGGCGAACGCATCGCACGCGCCGCCCGTCCGGTCGTGTCGTCAATGGCGGTTCCACGTCGCATTGCGCGACGCGAAGCGGGCAGCGCGGGGCGAACTTGCAACCAGGGGGCAGATCGAGCAGCTGCGGGGTCATCCCCGGTATGGGCGTCAACCGTCCCTTTCTGACGTCGATGTCCGGCACGCTGTCGATCAGGCCACGGGTATAGGGGTGCAATGGATGCTCCAGCACCTCCCGCACCGGCCCGGATTCAACGACGCGCCCCGCATACATTACAATCACGTTATGCGCGAGGTTTGCGACGACGGACATGTCGTGGGTAATCCAGACCAGTGCTGTGCCATGGGTCTGGCAGATGCGCTCGATCTCATAGAGGATCTGGCTTTGGATTGTCACATCAAGCGCCGTGGTCGGCTCGTCCGCGATGATGACCGACGGATGGTTCAACAGGGCGGTGGCGATGGAGACACGTTGCCGCATTCCGCCAGAAAGCTCGTGCGGATAACCATCCAGACGCTCTTCCGGCGAGGGGATGCCAACCAGCGCGAGGGCATCGCAGGCACGCTGGCGCGCTTGCTTGTGGCTGACGTGCCGGTCATGTGCCGTAATTGCCTCGGTCATCTGGCGCGAAATCTTCAGCACCGGATTCAGCGTCATCATCGGATCCTGAAAGATCATAGCCAGCTTGTTGCCACGAATATGTCGAAGTGCGGCTTCATTCTTTCGGTCAAGTGTTACGCCGTCGACACGTATGGTGCCCGAGACAACCTTGCCCGGTGGGTCGACCAGGCCCATGATAGACAAGCCTGTCACGGACTTGCCAGACCCGGATTCACCCACGATTGCCATGATCTCGCCGCGCTGAACGGTAAACGAAACGGAATCGACGGCGACGACCCTGCGGTTTCCGACTCCGAATGTAGTCACGAGGTCGCTGACCTCGAGGACGGGCGGGCGCGCCGCGTCCGTCGAAATCATGGGCCTGCCCGGATCGTCTTGTTCCGCACCGATCATGACTGCCCCCGCGGATCGAGCATTTCACGCAGGCGGTCGCCGATGAGGTTGAGGCTCAGGACTGTAAGGACAAGAGCGATACCCGGATAAACCGTCATCCAGTAACGTCCTGAAAGGATATGCTGAAAGCCGTTGGAGATCACCATTCCAAGGGAGGGTTCGGTAACCGACAGTCCCAGCCCGAGAAAGGACAGCGTCGCCTCAAGCAGAATCGCATTCGCAACCTGTATCGCCGCTATCACCATGATTGCGGGCAGGCTGTTGGGCAAGAGATGCCCCAGTATCGTACGGCTTTCGCTAAGACCGAGCGATTTGGCACCTGCGATGTAATCCTTCTGGCGTTCCACCAAGGCTGCACTTCGGGCAGTGCGCGCGAAATAGGCCCATTGAACGGTGACAAGCGCGATCACAACCTTGTCGATGCCCGACCCCAGTGCCGCCAGAAGGACAAGTGCCACGAGGATCGCCGGAAAACTCAGCTGAAAATCGACAAGGCGCATGATTATCGCGTCGATGCGCCCGCCGCGATAGGCCGCAAAGATGCCGACAAAGCCGCCAAGCGCAAAGGAGATTCCCCCCGCCCCGAGCCCCACGGACAGGCTGATACGCAGCCCGTAGAGGATCATGCTCCAGATGTCGCGCCCTTGATCGTCGGTCCCCAGGACATGCACGAAACCTGCAGAACCAACCTCACCCGGCGAGAGCCTGCTGTCCATGAGATTCAGCACCATCATGTCGTACGGGTCTTGCGGTGACAAAAGCGGCGCGGCAATCGCCATGAGAACAATCGTGCCGAAGATGACCGCACCGATCACCCCGGTCGGGCTCTCGGCGTATCTGCGCCCGAAAATGCGCAAACGTCGCGACCTTTGACGCCAGGGGCTGTATGGATGCGTCGTCAATTGTTCCCCTCCATGCGCACGCGCGGATCAAGAAACGAATAGGCGATGTCCACGATCAGATTGATGATGACGAATATGACGGCTGTCATCATCAGGTAGGCAACGATCACAGGGCGGTCGAGAACGCCGATGGAGTTGATGATCAACCGCCCCATGCCGGGCCAGGCAAAGATCGTTTCTGTCACCACGGCGAACGCAACAAGCGATCCGAATTCGAGCCCGATAACGGTGGTGAGTGGCAAAAGGATGTTGCGGAATGCGTGAACGCCCACCACGTCGCGCTCTCGCAGTCCTTTGGCCCGCGCGAAGCGGATGTAATCCTGCTTGAGCGTCTCTTGCATGCTGGCCCTGACCAGACGGATCACCAGACCGAGTTTGAACAGCGCCAGGTTGAAAGCGGGCAGAACGAGGTGCGAAAGACCATCAAGCGTCAGAAAGCTGAATTCGACCCCGAGGACCGATACGGTATCGCCCCGCCCCCCGGACGGCAGGATGCCAAGCTCGACACTGAACACCAGAATCATCATCAAGCCGACCCAGAAAGTCGGCAAGCTGAACCCGAGGATCGAGAACCCCATGATCACCTTGCTGGACCAGTGGTTCGGCCGGTAGCCCGCCCACATTCCGAGAGGAATTCCGATGACGAGCGCGATGAAAAGGCCGGAAAACGCAAGTTCGAGCGTCGCGGGCAACGCTGTCCCGATGAGTGAAAAGGCCGAGACGCTATAGACGTAGCTCTGGCCAAGGTCGCCCTGGAGAGCGCCAGCAACAAACCGGAAGTACTGCAGCGGCAGTGGCAGATCGAGCCCCAGCCGCTCGATCGTGGCCTGCTTGAGTTCTATCGATGCCTGGGGGTTGATCAGGATGTCGACCGGGTTGCCAATCAGGTAGATGCCGACGAACACGACCACCGACATGGCCACAATGACGAACACGCCCTGCAGCAGGCGTCTGACGATGAATAGTGTCATTCCGGCCCTTTCTGCCCAGCTTCGCGCAATCGTCACCTCGCGCGACCGGTTGTCCGAAACCAAACCAAAATTCCGGTCGAAGTCAACATTTTTGTTAGACAGTTCATCAGTTTCGACTTATGTCGGCGGCATGGAAAGCCCCGATTGCATTGCAAGTAAGCTCCGCTCCCTCTGGGGTCAGGAGGAAGACATGATCTTCCTCAATCATGGGTCATACGGGGCGACACCGACAGAGCTTCTTGACGAGCAGCACCGCTGGCAATGCAGATTGGAACGCCAGCCGTGTCAGTTCATCAACCACGAACTGCCCGTCTTGCTCCGATCGGCGGCAGCGCGACTGGCCGAATTTGTGGGCGCGTCGCCGGACTCTCTTGCCTTTGTCGAAAACACGACGAGCGGCATCGGTGCGGTGCTGCGGTCGCAGTCCTTTCAGCCTGGCGACGTGATCGTGGTCACCGATCATGTCTACAATGCAGTGCGACAGACGTTGCGCTATCTGGCCGACCGGACTGGCGCGCAGGTCCGAATCATCGAACTGGGTTTACCGGTCGCCGACGCTGAAACCCTGGCCCGGCATCTTTGTGAGGGTATCGACGCCTTGGTGCGGCTGGTGGTGATCGACCATATCGCTTCGGCTTCGGCAGTTATACTTCCTGTCGAAGTGGTGGCGGCGCATTGCCGGGCTCTTGGCGTGCCGTTGTTGATAGACGGGGCTCACGCGCCTGCAATGCTATCTCTGCGTCTCGACGAACTGGATGCGGACTACTACGTTGCCAACTGTCACAAGTGGCTTTGCGCGCCAAAGGGATCGGCCTTCATCCGCGTGGCGGAACGCGCGCGCGAGGGTCTGCATCCGCTTGCGATCAGCCATGATTTCGGCGCTGGATTTCCGGCAGAATTCGACAAGGTCGGAACCCGCGATGCCTCTG
>Ga0105049_10011006_pt1 | contig 10374 bp, 10 predicted proteins | sample MAT06_FD_78087 | JGI IMG/M metagenome (GOLD analysis project Ga0105049, IMG submission 78087) | Freshwater microbial communities from Lake Fryxell liftoff mats and glacier meltwater in Antarctica - MAT-06 | ecosystem: Environmental > Aquatic > Freshwater > Ice > Liftoff microbial mat | place... | reverse complement strand
GAGGTCGGGGTACAGCTTGGCGCACGCCACCATGTCGGCGGGTCCGTTGTGGGCGCGATCGAACTCGAGCAGGGGCAGGCCCTTGTGGCCGCAGATGATCTTTACGCCGAGATCACGAGCCCGATCGACCACCGGGAGCCCAATCGATGGATCGTCGAGCGCGAAGCCGCGGCCATCGGGCCCCCACGCGGTGTACACCTTGAAGGCCGACACCTGGCCGGTGGCGGCGGTCTCCTCCACGAGGTCGAGGCGAGCGTCGAGGTCGCCGAAGTTCGGGGCGATCACGTCATGCACGAGCACGCGTGGCTGGCCCGCTCGGGTGAGCGAGGCCGCGAACTCCTTGGTGCCCACCTTCTGCTCGAAGGTCACCGGTGCGTCGGCGTCGTAAGAACTCGCCGTTGCTCACGATCCCAGGCACGAACGGCAGCCCCGGACCCTTCGTCATGCTCGGAGCGTACTGACGCGTTCGGCCCCGTGGGCGGTCAGTGGACCACGATGCCGGAGAGGTCCTCGACCGACTCGGGCCAGGTGAGGTTCATGCCCTCGAGGACCTCGACCATGATCGTGGCGACGGCCCAGTCTCGGTACCACTTCTTGTCGGCGGGGATGGCGTGCCAGGGCGCGTGCTCGGTGCTCGTCTGGCTGAGCATCTCAGAGAACGCCGCCTGCCAATCGTCCCACCGGGCGCGCGCGTCGAGGTCGGCGCGATGGAACTTCCAGTGCTTCTCCGGTCGGTCGAGGCGGGCCTGGAGTCGTGCCTTCTGCTCGTCCTTCGATAGGTGGAGGAAGAGCTTCACGATCGTGGTGCCCTCGTCGACGAGCATCTCCTCGAAGGCGTTGATGTGGCGGTAGCGCTTGCGCCACTGCGCCTCGGGCACGAGGTCCAGGACCCGCACGGCAAGCACGTCCTCGTAGTGGCTGCGGTCGAACACGCCGATCTCGCCGTCGGAGGGAACGTGGGCGTGCACCCGCCACAGGTAGTCGCGTGCCAGCTCGGGTTCGGTGGGAGCCTTGAACGAGGTGACCCGGACGCCGGCGGGGTTCACGGCACCGAAGACGTGCTCCACGGTGCCGCCCTTGCCCGACGTGTCGATGCCCTGGAGGACGACGAGGACGGTCTCGCGCCGCCGAGCCCAGAGCATCTCCTGCAGCTCGGCGAGCCGGGCGACGAGCGGTTCGGTGGCCGCTCGCGTGGCCACCTTGTCCCCCGGGGCGGCGGCGGTGTCGGCCGGGGAGAGCGTCTCGAGGTTGACGGCGGCGCCTGGCTCGATGCGATGGGGGTGGTGGTGATCCATGAGGAGCCGAGCGTACGAGAGACTGCCCGCGTGTGTGACCTGCTGTGTGCCCTCCCGGAGGCCACCGGCGCCGCGACCCTGTTCGCCAAGAACAGCGATCGACCGCCCACGGAGCCCCAGGCCTTCGAGTGGCATCCCCCGCGTCTCGACCGAGGTCGGGTGCGGACGACCCACGTCGACGTTCCGGCGCTGTCATCGCCAACCCTTGGTGTGTTCGGTTCTCGGCCCGCATGGGGGTGGGGGCTGGAGCAGGGCGTGAACGAGGCCGGCGTAGCGGCGGGGAACGCCACGATCTACACGACGCTGGACCCACGCTCAGCCCCCGACGCCCTCACCGGCATGGACCTGGTCCGCCTCGTGCTGGAGCGGTGCCCGACGGCCGCGGCCGCCGTGGATCTCATCGAGGGGCTGCTCGCCGCCGTGGGGCAGGGCGGCTCCGGGCACGAGGGCGAACGGCGACCGTACTGGTCGTCGTTCCTGATCGCGGACCCGACGTCGGCCTTCGTCGTGGAGACCTCGGGCAACGTGGTCGCCGTCGAGTCCGTCACCGCGACTCGGGCCACGTCCAACCGCACCACCATCCCGGCGTTCGATGCCGCCCACCGGCATCCGAAGCAGCCGGTGGCGCGCTTGGTCGACCCTCGCCTGAATGCCTCAACGCGCGTGTTGGAGCACCGCCCTGTGACGGTCGCCTCGCTACAAGCGCACCTGGCCTCGCACGAGGGAGCGGACGACGGGTGGACGGTGTGCATGCACGTCGACAGCCCCGCGCACCAAGAGGCCACCACCGCGGCCATGGTGGCCGAGCTGCCGGTCGCCGCCCCTGCGACTGTCCACCACCTCGTGGGCTCCCCGTGTCGGAAGACCTGGAACACCTTCCGCTTCTGAGGGTGGGCTCAGCTCGCGGGGAGGTCGAGCACGACGCGGGCACCGCCGAGGGGGGCGGTGTCGATCCGGGCGGTGCCGTCGTGCCGTTCGGCGATGCGGCGCACAAGGGACAGGCCCAGGCCCGCCCCGCCCGCCGCCGGCGTGCGCGCCCGATGCTCGTCGAGGCGCACGAAACGACCGAACACCCGCTCCCGGTCGGCCTCCGCGATGCCCGGCCCGTCGTCGTCGACGATCACCCGGGCGCGACCGTCGCGCTCCTGCACCGACAAGCGCACCGTGGTGCGGGCATGCCGGCCGGCGTTGTCGAGCAGGTTGGCCATGGCTCGCCGAAGCTGCATCCGGCTGCCCTGCACGACGACTGGCCCCGGTGCGTCGACCTCGATGATCACCTCGGCCCGGTCGGGCGCGCGGCGACGCGCTTCCTCGTGGGCTTCGGCGGCCAGATCGACGGCGACGGCGTCGGGCATGGGTGCGCCCTCGTCCAGGGTGGCGAGCAGTAGCAGGTCTGCGATCACGGCCTCGAGGCGCGCCTCCTCGACGAGCAGCCGGTCGGCGATGGCCGGCCAATCGTCCGGACCAGCGGTGCGTTGGGCCACCTCGAGCTCGGTGCGGATGGCGGCGACAGGGCTGCGCAGCTCGTGGGAGGCGTCGGCCACGAAGCGCTGCTGGCGGGCCGAGGCGTCCTGGAGCCGATCGAGCATGGCGTTCATCGTTCGGGCGAGGCGGGCCACCTCGTCGTCCGACGCTGGCACCGGCACCCGACGGTCGAGGGTGGAGCCGGTGATGGCGTCCACCTCCGCACGGATCGATTCGACCGGCCGGAAGGCCCGGCCGGCGAACATCCACGCGAGCAAGGCCACCCCACCGACCAGCACGGGGAACGCGAGGAGGAGACCTCGCTTCACGTCGTCCACGCTGCGGCTCACGGGTTCGAGGGGCGTCGCCGCCACCAGCTCCACGAGCCCGATCGGGCTGTTCACCGCCGCCGTGGTCAGCACGAGGACCCCCCGCGGTGGCCGGCTGGCGTAGACGTCAAATCGGGCATCGACCCGGAGTACGTCGGCCTCGTCCGCGAGGGTGTAGAGCGGCGGGAGATCGAACACGGGGGTGGTGGCGGCCACGACGCGGCCGTCCACGATCACCTGGATGTAGGAGCCGGTCGGCGCTCCGAGGTTGAGATCGGCGGGGGTGCGGCCACTCGCGATGGCCGCTCCGAACACCTCGAGCCGAGCCTGGTCGGTGTCGCGGAGGTTGTCGGTGAGGGTCGCTTCGACGGCGCGGGTGACCCAGGTGCCCGCGAGCAGCACGGCGAGGCCCGTGACGATCGTGGTCAGCAGCGTGATGCGCAACCGCACGCCGCGCAGAACGATCGGCATGGTCACGAGTCGTCCACCACGCGATATCCAGCCCCGCGCACCGTCACGAGTGAATGGCGGTGGAACGGAGCGTCCACCTTCTTGCGCAAGTAGCCGATGTAGACCTCGACGATGTTGGGGTCGGCGTCGCTCTCCTGGCCCCACACGTCCTCGAGCAGCCTGCGCTTCGGCACGACCTCCGACGTGTGGCGCATGAGGTGTTCGAGCAGGGCGAACTCCCGGGCGGTGACGTCGATCGCCACCACGCCGCGCTGCACCTCGCGCGTGGCCGGGTCGAGGCGGAGGTCGCCGACGACGAGCACGGCGGGACGCGGCGTGACGCCGCGTCGCAGCAGGGCGCGCAGCCGCGCCACCAGCACGACGAAGGAGAACGGCTTCGAGAGGAAGTCGTCGGCCCCGGTGTCGAGCGCCTCGGCTTCGTCCCACTCGCCGTCCTTCGCCGTGAGCATGAGGATCGGCGTCCACACGTCCTCGGCCCGCAGCGCACGGCACACGCGATAGCCGTTCATCCCCGGCAGCATGATGTCGAGGATGATGACGGCGTAGCGGTGGTCGCGGGCGCGCTCGAGGCCCTGCAAGCCGTCGTGCACCACCTCCACCTGGAACCCCTCGGCTTCGAGCCCGCGCGCGATCGCGTTGGCGAGCCCCACCTCGTCCTCCACCAGCAAGACGCGCACGTCGTCAGTCTCGCCCGTCTGGTTGCCGCCACGGGAGTCGCTGCCTGTGAGCGGTCTCAGGTGTCCGCCGGTCGTCGATCGGTAGTGTCGACGGGATGCCGCCGTCCGGGACCGCCACGAGGACGTCCGCCGGGAGTGTGCCCACGCTGCGCAAGGCGCTCAAGGGCACGGTTCCCTCACTCGAGGTCGAGCACCGGTTGTGGGCCGAGGGGCACGAGGTCGTCGTCGGCATCGACGAGGTGGGGAGGGGGGCGTGGGCCGGCCCCCTCACGCTCGGCGCGGCGGTGGTCCCCAAGGATCGGCGGGTGAACAAGATCCGCGACTCGAAGATGCTCAGGGAGGTCGAACGAGAGGCCATCTTCGACCGAGTGGCCGACTGGTGCGAGGCGTGGTCGGTGGGCCACGCCAGTGAGGAGGAGTGCGACGAGCTGGGCATGTCCGAGGCCCAGCGCCTCGCCGCTCGGCGGGCGCTCGATGGCCTGGGCCTGCCCGCCGATCGGGTCCTGCTCGACGGCAACTGGGACTTCGTCGGCGACGGTACGAGCGAGCTGCTGGTGAAGGGTGACGCTCGCTGTCTCTCGATCGCGGCGGCGTCGATCCTGGCCAAGGTCACCCGAGATCGCATCATGCGGGCCGAGGCCGAGCACCTGCCGTACTGGAGCTTCGAGCTCAACAAGGGGTACCCGTGCCCGAAGCACAAGGTGGCGCTGCAGGGCGTCGGTCCGTCCGCCATCCACCGCCGAAGCTGGGTGTTCATGGACAACCTCTCGTGGCGCGGCCTGCCCCGCCTGGTGCCGCCGCCGCCGATCGATCCCGCTCGCCGCAATCAACAGTCGCTGTTCTCGTGACGGCGGAGCTTCCGGCCGAGCTCACGCGGGAGGTGCGCCGCACCCTCAGCGACCTGCGCGCGGTCCACCTCGCGGCGACGGCCTGGCCGGCCGTGGCGGGCGACCTCGGCAAGCTGGCTGCCGCGGTCGGGCGCGCCGATGCCGAGGTGGTGCGCACCACGCTGAACCCGGTGGCCCAGGCCACCTTCGAGGGCAAGGTGCGGGGCCGGCTGGCGGCGGCCGACAAGCCCGCCGCCCTGGTGATCGCCACCAAGCCCACGAGTGCGCTCCCGGCGGTGGGTGCCGTGAGCGCGACGTTGCTCATCGGCATCGGCTACTTGCTGGGCGGGGCGCTGGTGGCCGCGCTGGCGGGAGTGTTCGCCCTGTTCATCTTCGGGGTCGCCTTGGCCGGCACTCGCACCACGAAGGATCGGGTCGACCAACGCCGCCGCCGTGGCCTCGCCCCCACGATGGAGCCCACCGAGCCAGCGCCCATCGTCGTCGCCGACGCCATCAGCCGCATCGAGGCGCTCCTCTGAGGATGTCCGGGTTCACTCGCCACGGCCTGGTGATCGGGAAGTTCTACCCACCCCACGAAGGCCACCACCTGCTGATCAGCACGGCCGCTGCCTGCAGCGAGCGGGTGACCGTGCTGGTGCTGTCGCACGAGGTGGAGTCGATCCCTCACGCTGATCGATTGGAGTGGCTGCGCGAGGTGCATGCTCACGAACCCCACGTCACGTTCGAGGGGGTGACCGACGACCATCCGGTGGACTTCACCGATGTCGCCATCTGGGACCTCCACGAGGCCGTGTTCCGCGCCGGGGTCGCGGCCGTCACCAGCGAGCCGGTGACGGCCGTGTTCAGCTCGGAGGAGTACGGCCCGGAGCTGGCCCGTCGGCTCGGGGCCGTGGCGGTGCCCGTGGATGACGACCGCGGGCTGGCCCCGGTGAGCGGCACCGCCGTGCGCGCCGATCCGATCGCGCACTGGGCCCGGTTGGCCCCGCCGGTGCGGGCGTGGTTCGTGCGACGGGTGGTGGTGCTCGGAGCAGAGTCCACGGGGACCACCACGGTGAGCCATGCCCTCGTGGACGCGTTGCGGGCGCGCGGCGGTGCCCACGGCCTCACCCAGTGGGTGCCGGAGCACTGCCGGACCCTCGCCGTCTCGAAGCTGGCCGCCGATCGAGCGGCCGCCGTGCTGAACGGGATGGTGCCGCCGGAGATGGCCGAGCTCGTGTGGCACACCGAGGAGTTCGTGGCGATGGCGCGGCAGCAGAACGCGCTGGAGGACTCGGGCGCGCGCTCGGGCGGCCCGGTGCTGGTGTGCGACACCGATGCCTTCGCCGTCGCCATCTGGCACGAGCGCTACCGCGGGGCGGCGGACGACGAGGTCGAGGCGCTGGCCCGGCGGCACCCGCTGTACCTGCTCACCCACGACGACGACGTGCCGTTCGAACAGGACGGGTTCCGTGACGGAGAGGCGATCCGCCCCTGGATGACCGGTCGGTTCGACGAGGCGTTGCGGGAGAGTGGGCGTCGGTACGTGGTGCTCGAGGGCTCGCTCGGGGAGCGGGTGGCGGCGGGCCTGTCCGCCATCGATGCGCTGCTCGACGAGGGGTGGGCCCTCGTCGATCCCCTCCTGCCGAATTCTTGACCGTTCGGTCAAGTGTGTGGTTCGCTCCTCGCCACGATGACCACGACGGACAGCACCCGGGCTGATCGCAACACCATCCGAGCGCGCTACGCCGTCGAGCGAGACAAGCGACTGCGGGCGGACGGCAACGAGCAGTACGTGGAGATGGCGGGACAGTACGCCCACTACCTCCACGATCCGTACACCGAGGCCACGCCACGAGCGCCGCTCACCGATGAGGTGACCGTCGCGCTCATCGGCGGAGGGTTCGGAGGGCTCATCACCGGGGCTCGCCTCGTGCAGGCTGGCATCACCGACGTGCGCATCATCGAGAAGGGGGGCGACGTCGGCGGCACCTGGTACTGGAATCGCTACCCGGGGGCGCAATGCGACGTCGAGTCCTACGTCTACCTGCCGCTCCTGGAGGACACCGGCTACCTCCCGACGGAGAAGTACGCGCACGCGCCGGAGATCCAGGAGCACTGCCAGCGCATCGCCACGCACTTCGGTCTGTACGACAACGCGTGCCTCAGCACGGAGGTCACCTCCGTCGAGTGGGACGACGCCGCGTCGCGGTGGATCATCCGCACGAACCGTGACGACGCCATCCGCGCCCGCTTCATCGTGATGGGCAACGGCCCGCTGCACCGGCCAAAGCTGCCCGGCATCCCCGGCATCGAGTCGTTCCAGGGCCACTCGTTCCACACGAGCCGGTGGGACTACGCCTACACGGGTGGCCACTCGAGCGGTGGCCTCGACCGACTGGCTGGCAAGCGCGTCGGCATCATCGGCACTGGTGCCACTGCGGTGCAATGCGTGCCGCACCTCGCCAGAGCCTGCGAAGCGCTGTACGTCTTCCAGCGCACGCCGTCGTCTGTCGACGCCCGTGGGAACCGGCCCACCGATGCCGAGTGGGCGGCGTCGCTGGAGCCCGGCTGGCAAGACGAGCGCATCGCCAACTTCACGGCGCTGACCTCCGGTGGCATGGCCGCGGTAGACCTCGTGATGGACGGGTGGACCGACGTGTTCCGGCGCGTGGTCGCCATCCTGAGCGAGACCGGCGACATCACTCCGGAAGGCATTGCCACGGCCCTCGAGGAGTCCGACTTCTCGAAGATGGACGAGATCCGATCGCGCGTCGAGAACCTCGTCGCCGATCAGGCCACGGCCGACTCGCTCAAGGCCTGGTACCGCCAGTTCTGCAAGCGCCCGTGCTTCCACGACGACTACCTCCAGAGCTACAACGAGCCGGGCGTGCACCTGATCGACACCGACGGTCGGGGGGTCGATCGGATCACGGCGACCAGCGTCGTGGCGGCCGGCCAGGAGATCGAGCTCGACTGCCTCATCTACGCCACCGGCTTCGAGGTGGGCACCCCCCACACCCGACGATCCGGATACGACCTGACCGGTCGCGGTGGCGAGACGCTGTCCAACCATTGGGCCGACGGCACCCGTTCGCTGCACGGCATGCACGTGCACGGCTTCCCGAACGCCTTCGTCGTCGGGTTCAGCCAGGGCGGCTTCACAGCCAACTTCCCCCACCTGCTCGAAGAGTGCTCGAAGCAGATCGTCCACGTGGTCGCGGCGGTGCTCGAGCGCGGCGCGGCGACGGTGGAGGTGAGCGCCGCGGCCGAGGAGGCCTGGGTGCGCGAGATCATCGAGAACCCGCCTCGCTGGGGTGGCTTCGGCAACACCAACGGCTGCACCCCCGGCTACTACAACAACGAGGGGCAGCAGCATCCCCACGCCGCTCAGAGCGGCTTCTACGGCGGGGGAGCGTTGGAGTTCTTCCAGCTCCTCGCCGACTGGCGCGCCAACGGCGACCTCGCGGGCCTCGTGCTCAGTTCTTGAGGATGTCCTTGAACGGGCTGTTCGAGTCGATGCCCGAGTCCTTGGGGAGACCGAGCACTCGCTCGCCCACGATGTTGCGGAGCACTTCGTCGGAGCCGCCGGCGATGCGCATGCCGGGCGTGCCGCAGACGAACTGCGACCACGCGTAGGTGCCCCACTCGCCGGTGTCGGCCACCAGGCGCGGGCCGAGCACGCTGGCCACGAACTCGGCCGTTCGGGTGAGGTTGTCGGTGAGGGCCATCTTCGCGATGGACATCTCCGGCCCCGGGAGCTGACCGGCCTTGATCTTGTCGAGCGCCCGCTGGTTGGTGAACTTGGCCACCTGGAATCGGGTATAGAGGTCCATCAGGTCGTCGCGGTGCACGGCGCTCTCGCCGTAGCCGAAGTGCCGGAGCATCTGGGCGAGGCGAGTGACGTTGGCCAGGCCCATCCCGCCTCCGCCGCCGCCGGCGCCGATGGAGGACCGCTCGTTCATGAGCGTGGTGAGCGCCACCGACCAGCCCTGGTTCACATCGCCCAGGCGGTGGTCGTCGGGCACCCGCACCTCGTTGAAGAACACCTCGTTGAACGACGCGCCGCCGGTCATCTGGCGGAGCGGTACCACCTCCACGCCCGGCGCGTGCATGTCGACGACGAAGCCCGTGAGGCCCTTGTGCTTCGGCAGGTCGGGGTCGGTGCGACAGATGATCTCGCCGATGTCGGAGTACTGCGCGCCGGAGGTCCACACCTTCTGGCCGGTGATGATCCACTCCTCGCCGTCGAGCTCGGCCTTGCACTGCAGGCCCGCCAGGTCGGAGCCGGCGCCGGGTTCGCTGAAGAGCTGGCAGCCCACGAGGTCGGCCCGATACATGGCGGGGAGGTACTTGGCCTTCACGTGGTCCTGGGCGTGGTCCTTGATCGTGGGCGCCACCATGCCAAGCCCGATCCCGAAGTAGCTCTGGCCCGGCACCTCGTACTGGCCCTCGAGGTTGCTGTAGAGCCGGTCGAAGGTGGCCGGGAGCTCACGACCGCCGTAGGCCGACGCACCGGTGATGTAGCCGAGGCCCGCGTCGAAGCGCTTGGCCCGCCACTCCTTGGCGGCGGCCAGCTCCTTCAGCTCCTGGTCGCGGTCCACCTCCTCGAACATGGCAACGTCGTCGTCGCCTTCGCCCCACACGAACTTCTTGTCGCCTTCATCGCTCTTGGGCTTGGCGTTGGCGTCGAGGAACGTCCGGCACTCGGCCTCGAACTCGTCGATGGTGGGCTGGTCGGCCATGTGGTGGATCTCCCTGCGGCAGCAGAACTTGACTGGTTGGTCAAGATAGCCCGGTCGCTAGGGTCAGGCCATGTCGAGGCGCTGGACGATCGGGCTCTGCGTCTGGACCTTCCTCGTGTGGACCACCCGCATCGGCAACATCTGGAACGACGACGCTCTCACGGACGGCGAGAAGTGGGGCCGCACCGGCCTGGCGATGAGCTTCACGGTGCTGGCGCTGGCCGTCATCGTCGCCCTCGTGAAGCGGGCGGCGTGGCTGCGCCCGGCGGCGGTCGTGCTGGCGGCGTGGACGACGGCTGTGTGGGTGGTGCGGGCCGTCGGCGTCGCCACCGGTGACCACGACGCTGCGTTCGTCGCGGTCCACCTCTTCCTCGCCGCTGTCTCCCTCACGCTGGCGGCTCAGGCGGTCCGTCGCTAGGCCCCCCTCCTCAGTGGTCGCTTTGCCTCGCCCGGTCCGGCGTGAGGACCGTGTCGAGGCTGAGGGTGAGGCAGCGGCAGCCGCCGCCTGCCTTGAGGAACTCGGAGACGGGGCTCTCTACGACGGTGAAGCCCCATGCTTCGAGCTGGCG
>Ga0105049_10011000_pt1 | contig 10375 bp, 4 predicted proteins | sample MAT06_FD_78087 | JGI IMG/M metagenome (GOLD analysis project Ga0105049, IMG submission 78087) | Freshwater microbial communities from Lake Fryxell liftoff mats and glacier meltwater in Antarctica - MAT-06 | ecosystem: Environmental > Aquatic > Freshwater > Ice > Liftoff microbial mat | place... | reverse complement strand
CTTCTATCTTCACTTTTTATCTACAGCGCTTTGCGTTTTCAAAAATTTATCTTTATAGCCGTAGTCAATCTTGTTACTCCCTTCCCAGTGAAAGATTAGCGGTGCGGCGCGAAGCGCCGCAACTTGTCTTTTGGTTTTTGATTTGTCCTAATAAACTTGGCAACAGCTACACCACTAAAACTCTCAACAGGCTGCAATGAACAAGCCTCCCCCAAATGCCAGATAACTTTGATAGTCAATTGACATATCGACTCAGCATTCCAGAGCCAGAGAATCATCTGCTAGAAGTTGAATTGGCGATCGCCAATTGGCAAAATGACATACTCAATCTAAAGCTACCAGTATGGACACCTGGATCTTATTTAGTAAGAGAATATGCGAAAAATCTACAAGACTTTATCGCCATTGATGAGTTGGGAAATTTACTAGAGTGGCAAAAAATTAGTAAAAATCATTGGCAAATAAATTGTCAAGATAGATTAACCAATCAAGAAAGCATCTTAGGCATTACTATTCGCTATCGCATTTTTGGTAATGAGCTAACAGTGCGGACTAGTCACATTGATAGTACCCATGCTTTTTTGACAGGTGCATCCGTATTTATGTATGTTGCTGAACCACATCAGCTTAGGCAGCAACCTTATACAGTTGAAATTGTTAATCTTAAGGAAAACTGGCAAGTTGGCACGGCTTTACCGACTGTGCCAAATCGCTCTAATACCTTTTATGCCAAGGATTTTGACACCTTAGTTGATAGCCCCTTGGAAATCGGACTGCAAGAACGCTATGAATTTGATGTGCTAGATAAAAAACATCGCTTTATTGTGTGGGGACAGCACAATGCTGATATGGAGCGCATGGTCAGAGATACATCTGCGATCGTGGCTGTGGAGTCAGAAATGTTTGGGGGACTGCCATATGATCGTTATGACTTTATTCTCCATGCTGGCAATGGATACGGCGGACTAGAGCATAAGGACTGTACGGTACTACTTTACAATCGCCTTGGATTTAGGAAAGAAGAAAGCTACTTACAATTTATGAATCTTGTTGCCCATGAATTCTTTCATACATGGAATGTGAAACGGATTCGTCCTAAGGCTTTAGAAAAGTTTGACTACGATCAAGAAAATTACACAGGTTCGCTATGGTTTAGTGAAGGCACTACTAGCTACTACGATCAAATTTTTCCGCTGCGGGCAAAACTTTACAACGCTAAGCATTATCTAAAGCTAGTTAGCAAGGGCCTCACCAGACTCCAAACCACCTTTGGGCGGAATGTGCAGTCTCTACACGAGTCCAGCTTTGATACATGGATCAAGCTCTATCGTCCTGATGCTAATACCCACAACAATCAGATTTCGTACTATCTCAAAGGCGAAATGGTATCGATGCTGTTGGACTTACTAATTCGGCATAAAACTAATAATCTGCGATCGCTAGATCGGGTGATGCAGATTATGTGGGAGCGCTTTGGTAAGGATGAAACTGGTTTTGAAGAAGCAGAACTACATCAAGTCATTGAGAATGTTGCAGGCATGGATTTGTCCAATTTCTGGAAAGACTACCTCTACGGCACTAAAGAGCTAGATTACAATTATTATCTTGAACCTTTTGGTTTGGAGTTACGCAATAGTCGTCAAGATTTTCCGTTTATTGGCATGACTCTCAAAGCTAAAAGTGCGATCGCTGAAGTTGAAAAGGTCGAAATCGGTTCACCTGCCCAAAAAGCAGGTATCAGTTCTGGCGATTTGGTACTTGCGATTAATGAAATTCGAGTTACGGCTGAAAATTTTAATGATAGATTGCGCGACTTTTCGGCGCATGAAGCGATCGCAGTAACTATCTTTCAACAGGATCTATTGAAGACTGTCAAAGTGACTCTACAAGAGCCAATTGCCAGTCATTTTGAACTAGCTCAAATAACCAACGCATCACCAAATCAAGAGATAAACCTCCAAATGTGGCTGAATATTTGAGATTTTCAGCATCAAAATTGTAGGCATAAATAAACCCAAAAAAGCTGTAGCGCACGCTGCGCGTGCGCTACAGCTTTTTTGGTAATTAGAAGCCCTGATCGCTTAGTCGTTCTCCCTTTTAGGATGACTAAAGATATATAATCTTAATTAAGGAATTTTATGGGAATATCGCTGTTTTAAAAGCGGACATACCACACCAAGGACATCACAATTATGGGAATGACACTCACCGAAAAGATTTTAGCAAAAGCGTCAGGTAAAACACACGTTATCCCTGGCGAAAATATCTGGGTGAATGCTGATCTGCTGATGACCCATGATGTCTGCGGTCCTGGAACGATTGGTGTGTTTAAGCGTGAATTTGGTGAAGACGCTAAGGTTTGGGACAAAGAAAAATTAGTATTGATTCCCGATCACTATATTTTCACTAAAGACGCAAGAGCCAATCGTAATATCGATATCTTGCGAGAATTTGCTAAAGAACAGGATATTAAGTACTTCTACGACATTACTGATCTTTCTGACTTTAAAGCAAATCCTGACTACAAAGGTGTTTGCCACATTGCCCTCGCCCAAGAAGGACATACTCGCCCTGGGGAAGTACTCTTTGGCACTGACTCCCACACCTGTAACGCAGGAGCTTTTGGGCAGTTTGCCACTGGCATCGGCAACACTGATGCGGCTTTCGTGTTGGGTACTGGTAAGCTCCTCATCAAAGTTCCTGCCTCGATGCGGTTTGTGTTTGATGGCGAAATGCCTCCTTATTTGTTAGCTAAGGATTTGATTTTGCAGGTGATTGGCGATATCAGTGTCAGTGGGGCAAACTATCGGGCTTTGCAAATTGAGGGTGAGGCGATCGCCAAAATGACCATGGAAGAGCGGATGACTATCTGCAATATGGCGATCGAGGCAGGTGGCAAAAATGCAGTCATCGCACCCGATCAAACTACTTTCGACTATGTGCGATCGCGCACAAGTAAGCCCTTTGAGTCCTTCTATGCCGATGCTGATGCTGATTACTATTACGTCAAGCATTATGATGTTTCCAAGTTAGAACCAGTTGTTGCTAAGCCCCACTCTCCTGACAATCGCGCCCTTGTCCGTGAAGTGCAAGACGTAAAGATTGATCGCGTTTATATCGGCTCCTGTACAGGTGGCAAAACTGAAGACTTTTATAACGCAGCCAAACTGCTTAAAGGTCAACAGGTAAAGGTTCCTACATATCTAGTACCCGCTACTCAAAAGGTTTATAACGATCTATTTAACTTAAAAATTGACGAATTGACACTTTCAGAAATTTTCTTGCAATCTGGATGCATTGAGCCAGCTTCTCCTTCCTGTGCTGGTTGTTTGGGAGGTCCCCAAGATACATTTGGGCGCGTCAATGAAGCTGAGGTTTGTGTTTCCACCACTAATCGTAATTTCCCAGGACGCATGGGTAATAAGCAAGCACAGATTTATCTAGCTTCTCCTTACACTGCGGCAGCTTCAGCATTGACAGGACATATTACTGATCCTCGTGATTTTATGTAATTTTAAACCCAAAAGAGAGGCGGCGCTTCGCGCCGCCTCTCTTTTGGGTTTAATTATGTCTGCCTAATTACAGCCTATTGATGCTTTAACGGGTAAAGAAAAATTTTTGAAAGTGCAAAGCGCTGTAATGCGAATTCACAAAAGTATGCCAACACTGTGGTTGCAAGATTAAAAAAGTCAAAATTAGTTACATAATAAAAATCACAGTTCTATCAAGTTTTTTTAATGATTGAAGTTATCCAATCAGTCTTGCAATCGACTATTGATGGGGTTGCAGTTGGCAGTGTTATTGCTCTTGCGTCAGTTGGTTTGACGCTTACTTACGGAATTCTTCGCCTTGCTAATTTTGCTCACGGGGACATTCTTACATTGGGGGCGTATCTTGCTTTTTTAGCCAATACAACATTCAACCTGAATATTTGGTTGTCGATCGCTATAGGAAGTGCGGTTTCGATTATTTTTGTGCTGCTATGTGAAAAAATCCTGTGGCAACCGTTACGAACTAAGCGAGCTACTTCCACCACGATGATGATCGTTTCCATTGGTTTGGCTTTGGTAATCCGCAATGTGATTGTTTTGATTTGGGGAGCTAAACCACAAAAATACAATTTGCCAACTTTCCCTGCGATTAAGCTATTGGAGTTGTCAATTACACGCAATAAAATTGTGGTGATTATCGCGGCGGTCGTCTTGATCGCAGGACTATACTACCTGTTGCAAAACACAAAAATAGGTAAAGCAATGCGCGCAGTTGCCGATAACCCTGAGCTTGCTAAAGTTGCAGGAATTAATGTCAATGCGGTGATTATCTGGACTTGGGTGATTGCTGGCGGGATGACTGCGTTTGGGGGCAGTATGTATGGTCTAATCACCAATCTGCGTCCAAATATGGGCTGGTTTTTAATTTTGCCGATGTTTGCTGCTGTAATTCTTGGCGGCATTGGCAATCCCTATGGCGCGATCGCGGGAGCTTTGATTGTGGGCATTTCTCAAGAGGTTGCCACAACCTGCCCTGCGGCACTGGGAGACTTCCAAAAATACTGCATTGGCACAGACTATAAACTAGGTGTCGGTCTAGTAATTATGATTTTGGTGCTGCTGTTAAAACCCCAAGGTCTATTTAAAAGCACGATATAACTAGGGCTACTCCCCGATTAGCAGTGCAGCGCGAAGCGCCACATCACTAATTCTTGGATTTTATAGTTACTAATTCCTGCAATTTAGAAATTAACTCTTGTTCGCGATAGGGCTTACTAAAATATGCTGTCGCCCCAAGATCGCTCGCTAACTTTTGATCATGCGCGTTGTTTTTGGATGTAAGTACAATTACTGGCAAATACTGCAATGACTCATCAGCACGAATATCGGTTAGCACCTTAAACCCATCCATTTGCGGCATTTCTAGATCTGTAATAATTACGTCAATACTGAGGTGGCTGTGCTTTAGGAGGGCGATCGCTTCTTTGCTGTCTTGGGCTTGCTCTGTAATAAAACCTGATTTAGATAAAGTCATTGCCAAATAGCGCCGCACATTAGCAGATGATTCTACGATTAAAATCTTGCTTGGTCGTGGGGTATTTTGAGCAATCGTTCCAGATTTTTCTAGATTTTCAGTATCTAGATGTGAATTTACTGAGACTGCTTTTGATAAATCAAGTGATGGCGCATCCGCACCAAAAAAGTCAGACAAACTACTTAAATTATCGATATAGTCGATTGGTGTCTCTTCTAACTGCTCAGAGTTTGCCGCAGTATTGGCACTTGAAATCATTTCATTGGATTGCGATCGCGAGGATTGGGCAATTATCTCCACCGTATTCAATAAAGCCACTGCTTGATTATTGCTCAAAATCACAGTACCGATAAAAATCGGTGGTAGGACAATATCGCCTTCAACTTGATGGAAAGTCGCTTCTTGGTCATGCCAACAGCCATCAGTCAACAGCGCGAAAAGAGTTTCTTCATGCTGAATAACTAAAAACGAAGGAATAGAGGTATTGGGCGTAAACCAACCTGCTTGCTGATGCAAGTGATTAGTTGGTTGGGGAGAGTTTAATTTAAGCAACGAATTAAGTTTTACTATGGGAATGTTGCGATCGCGCCATAGTAAAGTTTCGGGTATCTGCTGCTCTCGCAAATCAATATCAATTGGAACTGGCAGCACTTCTAAAACCGATTGGCTAGAGACAGCCATACATACATGATTAATATCAATTAGTAATACTCGAACCAGAGAAACTGGATTGGGAAAACTAATTATAAATTCTGTACCTTGGTTAGGCTGCGTCTGAACTGAGATCTTGCCGCCAACAGCACGTACTTTTTGGCGAACATCGCTCAACTTAGAAGATTCAGTCGGATATATAGAAGATTCCGAATCAAAATTTGGCTCAAAAATTAAGTTAACTATCTGATCATCATTCATATCGATGGTTGTGAATGTTGATGCACCGGCAATCAAAGCTGATTGTTCTAGTTGTGAACGAATTTTACTTACATCAATTCCGCGACCATCATCACTGACTTTAATCACAATTCCTGAATTGGTTTGCTCTGCTGTAACTGAAATTTTTGCTTGAATCGACTTGCCTAGCTGTTGGCGCTCGTAGGGTGTCTCAATTCCATGCTTAAATGCCTTACGCAGTAATATCTCCAAAGACTCGGCAATTGGCTCTGATAACGATCGCTCAATGCCCACTTCCGCACCCTGTAAAATCAGCTCAACTTGCTTGCCATGAACAGTAGACAGATTTTGGAGAATCCGAGGAAACTTGCCCACTAAGCCAGAAACTGGGTGCTTCAAAGATTGGCGCAGGTGCTGACGTAAATGGGTAACATCTTGATTCATCGCATCGGCTTGCTGCACAGTGCGATCAAGCATATTCGATAATTTATCAAACGTATGCTGTAACTGGGCGATCGCTGATTCGCTTGAAATGCCTAGTTCAGAATTTAATAAACTGATGTTTTGCTGAGCTTCTGTTGACAAAACTCGAAGCTCTCCTAAATAGACATCTACACCACTCTTTCTCACCGATAGCTCTTCTGATAAGTCCCCTAGCATCTCCATATAGCTCAGGGGGATTTTGATATTATGATCGTTAGATCTTGATAAAGATTCTTTCAAAGAAGACAAAGATTTAGGGTCGTGACCATGATAAATCGGAGACTCTTCAAAGGCTGTATCAACCTCTGGGGTGGCAAAGTCTGGTTTGAGAGACTCCTGTAAGGTCGCCAATAGTGAATTATCCTGCACTGTGGGATAAGCATCTAAAATCTCTGGAGAACTTAGGCTGCCCTCAGAGTCTAAAGAATTCCAGAATAAACAATCATCCTCCTCTGATTGCTCGAAGGGTTCTTGAGACTGTGCAGAAACTTGATTGCCGAATTTGTCAGCGCTGTCAGCAAAATCTCTCTCACCTATTAAATCAAAGCTAGCTTCTAGTTCTTTCAGTAAAGAAACTTCGCTATCGTCCATTTCCGACCAAGATTCAAGATTAGAAATTTTAGTCCACATATTGTCAATATCTTCATATTCTTGATCGGTTTCTTCTAGGAAGTTATAGCTTGGAGTATCCTCTTCTAAGTTATTCCAGTTAAAACCTTGTAGCTCTGTTTCATCATCACTGCCAAGTAATTTGTCACCGTCTGAGCCTGTAAAAATATTGATCAGCATTTCAGGCATTGGCAGAGGATCGAGATTTCTTGCTTCTTCTCTACTATTTAGATTGTTATTGCCTAATAGATCTGGATCTAATTGTTCTAGATCTGACAAATCAGAACTATCTAATAAATCATCAAGATCTCCCTCAAAAGGTTCAGGTAGAAGGCTAGGAAATAAAGTCTGTAATTCTTGATTAGAGCCAGATAAGTCTACTCTAAATTCTTGTGATAACTCATAATCAAATAACTGTGAGTCTTCTATGCCATCACTCAATGTGAAAGGTTCATCAAGATGATCGCCTGATTCCAAAGACTCAATCTGCACAAACTTGTCATCATCTAATCGTAAATGTTCTTTAATTTGCTCAAACAGTTCGGCTTGCAAATTTATCCAGTTGGGATTAGCAGCTAAATCTAAGCAGTATGCGTTAATAATTTGACTTATTAGGTCGATTGCTTCAAGTAATAACCCCTTAATAATCCAATCAATATCAAAATAGCGATCGCGTAGTAAATTAATTGACTGATCAAAGTTTTGACTAACCACTAAAAAAGGATGATTAGGTATACAAAAATTTGCCCTTGTCGCGGACTCTCTTAGCAGACTATTAGTAACGATTAAAGAATCAAGATGTTGGTAGAACTTTGGATTCCTAACATCTAAGACCGATGTTTTTTCTCTAAGTTCACGAATATAATTTTGAGATTCTTCAATAAAGATCTGCTTAACTTTTGACATATTTTCAATCGTGGAATGAGTCATTAGATATAGCTCTATAAAACTTTAAGTTGTGATGTTAGATTCCCTAACCCTAGCGAGTTTTAAAATCACTCAATGACTGCTGTAAGTCTCCAGAATATCGCTTAGTCGTCTTCATAAACTTAGATACTTCCGCAGAAGAAGTTAGAGTTCTCTGCGCTATGTGAGAAATATCTTTCATCAAGTTAGCAACTCCTTCAGAGGTCTGCACCTGCGTCAATGTTGCATCAGAAATTGACGACATTAATCCATCAATTTGTTGAGAAACTAGAGAGATTTGTTGGAGACTATTTTTTGCGGCGATCGCCAAATTTGTGCTTTCTACAACCTGTTGACTGCCTGCTTCAACTACAGCCATGACTTCACCAGTTTCGATCTGAATATTGCTAATTAGAGTTTCAACTTCTTTACTAGCCGCAACTGATCGAGCTGCCAATTCGCCCACTTCCTCAGCAACCATGACAAAGCTATTATTCTTATCCCCTGTGCGAGAGGCGACCAAAGTAGCGCTAATTGCCAAGAAGTTAGTTTTTACGGCAATTTCATTGATTGTAGAAATTGCTTTGGCAATTTTTTGAGAAGTTTCGCCTAAGTGTTTAACTCTCTTAGCAGTGGTGGAAACTGTGCTTTGCAGAGCATTGACCTTATCCATCACGCCATCAATGGAGCGATCGCTTTCAGCTACACGCTCTGCGACAGTCTGAGATGTCTGTACTGCTTGCTGACTAGTATTGATGATTGTAGTTGCCGATAACTTTGACATCTGAGCCGTATTCAGAGATCGGGTTACTACATCCACCTGCCTTTGAGAGATGCTAGCTAAATTAGCGATCGCCTGCTCATTCTGTCCCAAGGAAAAATTAACCTGATTTGCTGAGGATTTGACTTGATTAACAATGTTTTGCAATCCTCGCATCACGTCATCAAAAAATACAGTTACATCAGTAAGGTCACTACTAACTGCTTTAGTAGATACCGTGAGATCTCCATCTGCTAAGGATTGCATCTCTTTAAGCATCTGCATTAGCTGTCCCTGAAGTTCTTCTTTCTGGCGACGATGGCTCTCAAGTTCAGCATTGCGCTGAACCATTTCTACACGCACTTTTTTACCTAGCTTTAAAATGTTCTCGTCTGTCAAGTCTTCGTCTTTTGCCCCCTGTTTTTCATCCCGCGCTAGCTTAGTCAGCACCTTAAATAGTTTCACCACCTGTAACTGCAATCGTTGTTTCTCTTGCTCCTGCTTTTGGAGCATTATTTGAAACTGTGATGTCATAGTGTTGATGCTTGCAGAAATGTCTGACAATTCGTCATTTCCAGCCACACTTAGAGATATAAATTCTGCGTCTGTCCCACCCCGAAGCAAGCCTCTTAAAGCCATCCGAATTTCTTTTAATCTACTGCTCAGTTTGCGAGATAGGGTATAGGCAATCAAAGCCACCAGCAGAGGTGTCCCTGCAATACCAATCCCGATCGCCATGAGTAATTGTTGGCTGCCAACTACTGCCGATGATTTATTAACTGTAGTCAGTACATCCCAAGGTGACAAACCATAATTTTGCATCTCTAAAATAGGCGCATAGGCAAGGATTTGCATATTGCGATCGCTACGAGCAATGTCCCGTAAATCCGCAGACTGAGCCGACCTCAACTCAGGCAACATCATAAAATCGTCCAAAGCTTCTCCACCAATACTAACTGGCTGAGAGCTAGCCACATATTGATTAGAGCTATTAATTATATAAAAATCTGTTTTCCCATTAATCTGAGTCGATTTATCAGCATTACTGCTCGGACTTGTTTGTCCTATCAATAGCTCATCCCTTAAAGAAGTCTCCAATGGTTGTAAAGGAATCTCTACTTGTAAAATCAGATCGACCTTTTGGGAAACGGAACTCTTGATAGCGACTAAAGCATATACAGCAGTCCCATCCTGTACCACCACTGGTTCATTTAGTAAAACACTATCAACCGCACTAACTTTGGCAACAAGGCTAGGATCAATAGCTTTTAACGGTGAAGCACTAGCAGTTTTTGTTGGCACTTGCGCTAATACATTGCCGCTAGTGTTAAATACAGCCATACTGCTGTACTGCGGATAGGCTTGACTGTAGAGATTTAGCCGATTTGCTAATTGTTGCTGATACTGACGTTGTTGAGCTTGAATAGCTGTAGCTGTTGGTCTAGCTGTAGTTGTTGGTCTAGCTGTAGCTGTTGATCTAGCTGTAGCTGATTTACTAGCCTGTAACGTGTTCTGTCCTTGCCCACTAGACATTAGTAGCTTCTGCAGCACCCTTACGTCACTAACCTGTTGCTGCAAAAAAGTTCCCGTTGTTTTCGCGATCGCCAAAGCTTGAGCTTTTTGCTGTTGTCGCGCCTTTCCCAATAACAGCCCATCTCCTATTTGATAAGCAACTACTCCTAGAGCGATCGTTGGAACTGT
>Ga0105049_10010999_pt1 | contig 10376 bp, 12 predicted proteins | sample MAT06_FD_78087 | JGI IMG/M metagenome (GOLD analysis project Ga0105049, IMG submission 78087) | Freshwater microbial communities from Lake Fryxell liftoff mats and glacier meltwater in Antarctica - MAT-06 | ecosystem: Environmental > Aquatic > Freshwater > Ice > Liftoff microbial mat | place... | reverse complement strand
GACCCTGCCGTGCTGGTGTTCGGCCAGGAGGGACCGGGTCTGTCTGAAGCCATGGCGTCGAGCTGCACCTCGGTGCGGGCCATCACCCAGCACGGCTCCACGAGGTCGCTCAACGCCGGCGTTGCCTCGGGCATTGCCCTGCACACCTGGACGGTCCACCACCTCGCCTGGCTCCGCGACGGTCCGGGTCCGTAGGTTCTGTGGGTGGCCAACAAGCGCGACACCAGCAAGCAGAAGCGAGCCCGACAGAACCGATCCCAGCGCAGCGCGCTCAAGGCTCGGAAACAAGCGGCCTCCGCGCCGCCCGAGGCCCGTCGCACGAAGGCGTCGGCCGCGGCGGTTTCCGCACCCGGCACCAAGAAGGCCAACGGCGCCGCCAAGCGTGGCGGGTTCTTCTCACCGAAGGGCGATCGTCCGCCTCGGCCACCACGGCCCGGCGACCTTCCGGTCGACATCGACACGCTCGAAGGCAGCTGGTTCACCAAGCGGGTGATGGTCCCCGGTGGCCGCCAGGTGCTCACCGGCCTGGCCCTCACGGTGGTCTTGTCGGGCATGCTCGCCTTCCAGAAGTTCCGGCCGAGGGGCGCCCCGTCGGACGCCCCGAATACCGAGTCGCTGTGGGACCTCCTGGGCGTAGCGGCCGTACCGGTCCTGCTGATCCCGATCTTGGCCATGGGCGTGGCCTCTCAGTTCACCTTGTCGCCCCGACGCCGAGGCATCTGGATTGCCATGTCGGTCGTGATGTCGTTCGAGATCCTGATCGGGTTCAGCATGTACCTGTTCTCGGTGGGTTTCTTGATGTACGGCGTGTGGCGAGCCGCCAAGGTCGAGGGACCAGTGCCTGGCTCTCGGTCCGCCCGGGCCGCCGAGAGGGCTGCGGAGAAGGCGGCCGCTCGCGCCGCGGACAAGGCCAACGAGTAGCTCCGAACAACCGTTCCTCTTGACGTTGGGCGGTCCGAGGAGGAAGGTGGAACTGCGTCCGGATACAGCATCCGGCAGCACGGGAAACCACCACTCGCACGCCGTTTCGTGAGGAGGCCAGGAACCACCGTGAGGACCACCGAACATGTGGAGCGATCCCCTCCGGGCTGACGAAGATCACCCCGTCGGTCAAGGCGCACCTGCCACCCGTTCCCATTACGGACCGCGGATGCGCATGGGAGACGGCCACGCCGCCTCCTGCTCGCCACCGGGCCCGTCCACACATGCGGCGGGAGCAGACCGCCTCGATCGACGAACCTGAACATCCCGCCCTCGCCGCTCCACCCGCGGCGGCGGCGGGATGTTCGCGTCAGGCGGGCGGGAGCGGGGGAGGCGGAGGGGTCGGGATGTTCACGACCGGTGGTTCGATCGTCGACGGTCCGGCGGGCCTGCTGGCCTCCTCGGTCCGGATCCGCTCAGTCTCTTTGAGGTGGCGCTCGAGACCGGCCTGGGATGTGGTGGCGCGCGCCTTGCGTCCGGCATCGCCGCCGTCATCGCCGGCGAAGAGCTCGGCGACGGCGCCGAGGCCGGCAAGTCCGGAGGCGAAGTCCGCAGGCAAGAAGATCTTGGTGGCCTGGCCGTTGGCGATGCGGCCAAGGGTCTCGAGGTACTTGACGGCGAGCAGATCGGGCGATGGATCACCCGCGTGGATGGCGTCGTACACGGTGGTGATGGCCAAGGCCTCTCCCTCGGCCACCGTGAGCTGGCGGAAGCGCTCCGCCTCGGCCAGGGCGCGGGTGGCCTCGGCATCGCCCTGGGCCTGCAGGACCTGGCGCTGGCGTTCGCCCTCGGCTCGGAGCACGGCAGATTCCTTGTCGCCCTGGGCCGTGGTGATCGCGGCCTCGCGACGGCCGTCGGCCTCGGTGACCACGGCTCGACGAGTGCGCTCGGCCTTCATCTGCTCGTGCATGGCGTGCATGACATCGGGCGGTGGATCGATGCGTTGGATCTCGACGCGGACCACGCGCACGCCCCACTTGTCGGTGGCGTCGTCGAGGATCTGGCGCAGGTCGAGGTTGATCTTGTCTCGGCTCGTGAGCGCTTCGTCGAGCTGCATGTCGCCCACCACGTTGCGGAGGTTGGTCTGGGCCAACTTGGTGACAGCCAGGATGAAGTTGGCCACGTTGTAGACGAGGCGCTGCGGGTCGGTGGGCTCGTAGTAGATGACTGCGTCGACCGAGACGACCACGTTGTCGGCGGTGATAACCTCCTGTGGGGGCACGTCGACCACCTGCTCGCGCATGTCGACCAAACGGATCTTGTCGACGAAGGGAACGATCGTCCTCAGGCCGGGGTCGAGCGTCTCGGTGTACTTGCCGAGCCGCTCTTTCACGCCTCGTTGGAAGGGCTGGACGATCTTGATCGAGCTGATTGCGAGGATCAGCAGGAAGAGGGCGATGATGCCAAGAGCGGCGACGAGTGCCACGGGACTCCTTGAGGTGGTGGTGTGGTTGGTGAGGCGGTCAGGGTTCAGTCGGCGGTGAGGTCTTCGGTTGATGGCTCGACGAGCGAAACGATCGCCCTCGTGCCTCGGACCTCGGTGACGGTGACGGACGATCCGACCGGAATCGGGGTTCCGTCGGACGACTCGGCGCGCCACTTCTCGGCACCGAGCATGACGAACCCATGGCCGTGTTCGCCTTCGATGGCCTCGATGACGCGGGTGCGTACGCCGAGCTGACGGTGGGCTCCGACGCCTTTGGTGGGCCCGCCTGCGTCGAGGCGCTTGGCGAGGGGGCGCATGGCCGCCAGCAGAGCAGCGGAGACGACCACGAAGGCCGTCCACTCCAAGCCGAGGCCCACGCCCGCGAAGGCCAAGATGGCGGCCACTAACGCGCCGATGGCGAACGGAGCGAGGAAGAACGAGCCGGCAATGGCGATCTCGCCCGCACCGAAGGCCAGCGCGGCAATCAGCCAGATCCACCGCCAGGTGTCCGGATCGTTGTCCACGAGCCCATCCTTTCGTCGTTCGGCGCCCGCCGCCTGCTCCCACCCTAGGGCAAGGGTGTTCGGAAGCGGCGGCTGATTCGGCGGACCACCTCGGTCGCTGCGACCAGTACCGTGGCCCGCTGTGACGGCCGATCTTCGACTCCTCAGCATCCATGCGCACCCCGATGACGAAGCCTCCAAGGGTGCTGCCACCGTTGCCAAGTACGTGGCCGAGGGCGCCGAGGCCACCCTTGTGTGTTGTACGGGCGGCGAGGCCGGCGAGGTCATCAACCCGGCCATGGACCGGCCCGAGGTGCACGCCAACCTGGGTGCCGTTCGCCGGGCGGAGCTCGACGCGTCGGTGAAGGCCATCGGCTTCGCCGAGGTGGTGATGCTGGGCTACCGCGACTCGGGCATGCCTGACTCGCCCGAGAACGTCGACCCCCGGTGCTTCGCGCGAGCGCCGCTCAGCGAGGCGGTGGAGCGACTGGTACGCATCATTCGGCGCGTGCAGCCTCAGGTCGTGCTCACCTACGGCGATGAGCAGGCCGGGTACCCCCATCCCGACCACCTACGCGTGCACGACATCTCCATCGTGGCCTGGGACGCTGCGGGTGACCCCGAGCAGTTTCCCGAAGCCGGTGCGCCGTGGGCACCGTCCAAGCTGTATTACTCGGCGTGGGCGAGGGACCGGTTCCTTGCCTTGCACCAAGGGTTCACCGACGAGGGACTGACCTCGCCATTCGACCAGAAGTGGTTCGATCGACCGTCCCACGACCATCGCATCACCACCAAGGTCGACATCACCGGCTACTACTCGGTGCGCAGCGCGGCGCTGCGAGCCCACGCCACCCAGATCGATCCAACCGAGCCCTTCTGGTTCGGCCTCAGCGACGAGGTGGTCGAGCGGGTCTACCCCTGGGAGGACTTCGAGTTGGCCCAGGCCAGGATCCCCACCGACGTACCCGAGAATGACTTGTTCGCTGGCCTGCGAGCGGGGTCGGTCTGATGGTGGACTATCTCTCCGAGGCCTGGCTGGCGGCGCCGGTCGACCCGCTGGCCGAAGCGTTCGCCGCAAACGGCGGATCTGGCACCATCGCCCGGATCGTCACCAAGGCCCCCGATGGCGAGGTGCGCTTCACCGCCGTCGTCTCCGACGGCGGCGTGCGGTACGCCATGGGCACGGCGGCCGATGCCGACGTGTCGTTCACCGACACCTACGCCAACGCGCTCGCCATTCTTCGGGGGGAGCTCGACCCGAATGCGGCGTTCATGCGGGGGGCGACCAAGGTGACAGGACCGACAGGCCTGCTGCTCGATGTCATTGCGGCCAGTCGTTCCGACGTGTTTCGCAGCGCGTGCGCACGGGCGCTCGGCGAGACGGCGTAGCGGCGTTCAGCTGGCGCGCTGGAACTCACGGAGGTCGCGGAATCCGATGCGGCGCACGTTGGCCCGTTCCAGCTGACGGGGCAGGTTGGCGTCGAAGCACATGAGGTGGTGGTCGTCGACCCGGCTAGCCCAGGAGTCATCGAAGGCCCGTTGCTCGGGCGTGTCGAGTGCTGGACGCACGTGGAGTTCGGTCACGCCCGGTTCGAGGTCGGCGATGGCGGACTCGATGGCCTGGCGGCTGCCGGCGCCCGCAACGTGGACGAAGTGGTCGGGGAATACGACCCCTTCGGTCGCGGCGAGGTTGCGGAACGGGAACCCGACGGCCCGCTCGGTGTGCGCAGCGGAGAGCCGGATGGGCAGCGCGAACTCCACCGCGAGGTCGAGGTAGATGTCGAAGAACTCCGGACGAAACTGGAGCGCTCCGAGGTGCGAATCGAGGTGGGTGACGTCGAAGCCCCACAAGATGGCCCGCTCCACCTGGGCCCGGAGCTCGCGACGGGCCTCGTCGAGGTCGGCGTGGTCCCAGAGGTCTTCGACGGTGCGGGGGAAGCCGCCATCGCCGTCGAGCAGCGACGGAGCATGGGTGATGGGCCCCCACCGGTAGCGGTCGTGCTCGCTGTTGAGGGTGAGGTGCACGCCGATGTCTTCGCCGCGGTACTGGAACGCGGCGTCGCGCGACCAGGGGGCGGGAACCATGAGCGAGGCGCTCGTGGCCAGGCCGTCGCGCAGTGCCTCGAAGGTGGCAGCGTTGGCGGCGTGGCTCAGGCCGAGCCCGTCCGCGTTGATGATGACCAAACGTTCGTCGGCGCCGTAGCCCAGGCGTGAGGCGAGGTCGCTCATCGGGAGGAACGCTACCGTCGTCAGCCACCTGCGGGACACGATGCCCACTGCCCGACACCTGCCTGTTGGGCGGCCGCCCGCCGGGCCGCGAGGTCCGAGCGGTGGGCGGTGTTGGGCGAGATGCTCAACGTGTCGGCATGGCCGGTGTCGACGAGGTCGCCGTTGATGAATCGGCCATCGGAACGCCGCCACACGTAGACCAGGAGCCGGCCAAATCGATCCCGTGCCTCCTCGTCGCGCTGGAGGACGACTTCGGTCCCCGGCGGGAGGAGCTCCTTGGTGCGCGCCGATGCCTCGGGCCCGAAGCACTCGACCGGATGGTTGGGCTTGACGGTCTCGGGGGTGTCGATGCCGAGCAGCCGGGCCCGCTCGACGGCGCCGTTCGTGAGGCGCAGGTCGACCGTGTCGCCATCGGTGACGTGGCTGACCGTGGCTGGCAGGCCTCGGACGCCGTTGGGCAAGACAACCGAGCTGGGAGCTCGAGGAGCGGTGCAGCCGGGAGCCGCCAGCGCGAGTGCGACGATGAGCACCCCGGCGGGGACGTGGGCGCGCAAGACCATGGTGGATCCGATCGGAGGAGGAGATCGGGCGGCCAGGCCGCGAGTGCTACGGGCTCAGGAGAGCCGTTCGATGATGGTGCCCGTTCCGAGGCCGCCGCCGCAGCACATCGATACGAGGCCGTAGCGCCCACCGGTGCGCTCGAGCTCGTGGAGGGCCTTGGTGAGGAGAATGGCGCCCGTCCCGCCGAGGGGGTGGCCCAAGGCGATGGCCCCGCCGTTGGGGTTGACCTTCTCGAGCGGAACGTCGAGTTCTTTGGCCCAGGCCAGCACCACCGACGCGAAGGCCTCGTTGATCTCGAAGGTGTCGATGTCGTCGATCGTGAGCCCGGTGCGGCCGAGTAGCCGATGGGTGGCATCGATGGGGCCGGTGAGCATCAGCACCGGGTCGACGCCGACGAGGCACGTGTCGACGACGCGAGCGCGGGCCTTGAGGCCCAGTTCGTCGGCCTTCTCGCGGGTGGTGAGCAGGAGCGCGGCGGCACCGTCGGAGATCTGCGATGAGCTACCGGCGGTGTGTACGCCGTCCTCTCGCACCACGGCCTTGAGCGACTGCAGCTTCTCGAGGGTGGTCTCCCGGAGGCCCTCGTCACGGCTCACCGTGTGGAAGGTGCCGGTGGGCTTGCCCTCCTCGTCCACGTCGGGTGCCTCGACGGGCAGAATTTGGGTCTCGAAGCGGCCTTCGGCCCAGGCCTGTGCTGCGAGCTGCTGCGAGCGCAGGCCGAACTCGTCGGCGTCGGCCCGAGTGATGCCCCACTTCTCAGCGATGCGCTCGGCACCTTCGAACTGCGAGGCGAACTCGTAGCGCTCGAAGTAGGACTTGGGAATCGGCCGCCCGTAGTCGCCCTTGGCGTTGGACCCAATGGGGACTCGGCTCATCGACTCGACGCCGCAGGCCATGGCGACGTCGACGACGCCGCCAGCGACAAGTGCCGTGGCCAGCCCGGTGGCCTGTTGCGACGAGCCACATTGGGTGTCGACCGTGGTGGCCGGCACCTCTTGGGGCAATCCCGCAGTGAGCCACGCCGTGCGGCCGATGTCGAACGCCTGCTCTCCGATCTGACTCACGCAGCCAGCGATGACCTGCTCGATCGCCCCGGGATCGATCCCGCTGCGCTCGATGGCGGCACGTTGCACCGCAGCGAGGGTGTCGGCGGGGTGGAGGGTGGACAGTCCGCCCTTGCGCTTCCCGACAGGGGTGCGGACGGCTTCGACGATGACGACTTCAGGCATGGGGGGCAGCGTAGACCGCGACTTGACCGGACGGTCAAGAACGTGGGTGCAGCGGTGCGATCAGGCAGCCGAGCGCCGGGTGGGCTCGGCTGGGCGATGGGCGGCGAGCACGGCCCGTGCGGTTGCGATGCCGCGGCGACCCGTCTCCTTGGTCTTGGTGTCGAGCTGCCAATCCTTGCTGGCAGGAATGAGGGTGAGTTGCGATGCCATGGCGACATTCTCCGCAGGGGGTCTGACAACGAAGCGCTCTGGCTTCACCTGCGGATGGTGACCTCCGTGTCTGCCAACACCGTACAGGTGTTCGATGTTCCCGTCGAGTACATGTTCGATCGAAGCGAGAGGGTCAGCAGGGAGCGCCTGGGGCCACCAGCGCCCAGGGCACGGTGCGCTCCACCACCGAGGCGAGGTCCAGCAGGAGCTGGTCCTCGTGGTGGCGGCCCATGATCTGCATGCCCACGGGCAGTCCCTGGAACGGCTCCACGGGCACCGAGATGGATGGGTTGCCGACGATGTTGGCGGGGATCGTGAGCGCCCCGTTGTTACCCAGGCCCACCTTCTGGTCACCCACCCGGGTGTTGTGCAGCACCTCGGCCGGGAACGCCACGTCGGGGTTGGTGGCGCAGATCACGAAGTCGACCTCGTCGAACAGCGCCGCCATGGCCTCGTTCAGCGCCGTGCGGCTGGCTTCGCCCTTGGCCACGGTGTCGAGGTTGACGGCGGACTCAGCGAACTCCAGCCCGAACGCGATCGATGGCGTGAGCTGGTCCTTGCACTCCGGCCACAAGCCGCGCAGATCCTCGTACAAGGCGGAGAGATTGCCGAGCGCCCAGTCGACGTCGACCTTGGGCAGATGCACGTCGAGGTCAACGATCTCCAGCCCGGCGTCGCGCGCCAGCGCTTCGGCCGCCGCCACTACCCGCTGTTGCACCTCGTCGCGCACCACGGCCGCGCCGAGCGTGGGTGCGATCGCCACCTTCTTGCCTCGAAGGTCGAACGTGCCCAGATCGCGCTCCCAGCCGTCGATGCGCGGGAGCGAGTAGGGGTCGTGCATGTCGTAGCCGGAGGTGACGTCGTACCAGCGCGCCACGTCGCGCACCGAGCGGGCCTGGCACCCCACCACCACGGTCATGGGGGCGATCCATGTCTTGGGGCCGCGAGGAATGCGCCCCGCCGTGCCCTTCATGCCCACGAGGCCGTTGAATCCGGCCGGGATGCGGATGGAACCACCGCCGTCGCCACCGGTGGCGATCGACACCAGGCCGCCCGCCACCGCAGACGACGAACCACCCGATGACCCACCGGCAGTGCGCCCGTGCTGCCATGGGTTGTGGCAGGTGCCGTGGAGCTTGTTGGTGGACACGTTGAGGCCGCCGAACTCCGAGGCCAGCGTCTGGCCCACCGCGACGATGCCGCCGCGCTGGTTCAGGCGGGTGAAGTGGGTGGTGTTCGAGTCCGCGATGCGATCGGCGAAGACCACCGATTCCTCGGTGTAGGGCCACCCGGCCACCGGCTCGAGCGACTTGATGCCCACCGGGACACCGCCGAACGGAAGGTCGATGTCGGCCGACGCGGCCTTGGCCCGGGCGCCCTCTTCGTCGATGAACACGAACGCGTTGAGGTCACTCGCGGCAATGGCCGCCAACGAGGCGTCGAGTTCCTCGACGGGTGAGCGCTCCTTCGCCCGGAAGGCATCAACGAGCGAACAGGCATCTCCAAGCCACGGGGTATCGGTCATGGCGGCGGAGACTAGATGGCGAACTGGACCGCCGTGCGGTCTGCCGCGATGGGTGTAACGAACGCATCGATGGCGGCCTGGTGTGCTGCATGGTCGCGGTAGGTCTCGTAGTCGGCAACCGAGGAGAAGTCGGCGGTGACGGCGAAGTCCCACGACGTGGGGTTGACCCCCACATCGGGCCCGACCCGATAGTCGACGATCTCCGGGATGATCCCAGGCAACTCGCCCAGGCCAGTGGCAAGGGCCTCGACCTGGTCTGGGGTGGTGCCGGGGTGGAAGCGGAAGCACACGACGTGACGCAGCGACATGGGGGGACCCTAGACCGCGATGGGTATGACCCTGCTGAGCACGTTCTATGGTCGGTGTCCGTGGACGCACGGGAATTCTTGGGGCTCGAACCCACACACAACCCGCATCGCTGGCACTTCTCGGTCACGCCGGGCATGTCGACCGGGGGCGGCTTCCTTTTCGGTGGGTGTGGCCTCGCTGCGGCCATCGCCGCGCTCGAGGGGACCACCGAGCGGCCGCTGGTATGGGCCACGGCGCAGTATTTGTCGTATGCGAAGCCGGGCTCGGTGGTCGACGTCGACGTGACGATCGCGGTGTCGGGGCGCAACAGCACGCAGGCCCGGGCGGTGGGCCACGTCGCCGACCAGGAGATCTTCACCGTCAACGCTGCGCTCGGCGCCCGCGACCTCGATATCGACCAGACGTACGTGACTCCCATCGACGTCCCCCGGCCCGAAGATTGCGACCCGCGTCCGCTGCGGATCCCTGGCGAGGAATCGATCATGAGCCGGCTCGACCTGCGCCTGGCCAGCGCCAGCGCATGGGAGGACCTCATGGGCACGCCGGCAGCCGATGGTCGCTCCGCGCTGTGGGCCCGGATCCCGGACCTGCTCGAGCCGTCGGCGGCGGCGTTGGCGATCCTTGGCGACTACGTGCCGTTCGGCATCGGCCAAGCACTGGGTGCGTTTGCTGGAGGCAACTCGCTCGACAACACGCTGCGGGTCATACGCATCGTGCCCACCGAGTGGGTGCTGCTCGACATCCAGGTCGACGGCATCGCCAACGGGTTCGGCCACGGCACCGTGCGGCTCTACGCCGACGATGGCACGCTGATGGCCACGGCCAGCCAGTCCACGATCGTGCGGTACTGGGCAACCGACGCCCAACCCAAGGAGCCCTCGTGACCTATCACGGCTACGGCATGACCATTCCGTTCATGGGGGTGCCCCTCCACGAACAGGGCGACTGGATCCGAGAGCTTGCTGACCTGGGCTACACCGATGTGTGGTCGAGCGAAGCCGATGGGGCCGACGGGTTCACCCCACTCGTGCTGTCGTCGGTGTGGCGCCCTCGCTGCGGTTGGGCAGCGCCATCGTTCCGAGCTTCACCCGCGGCCCGGCCACCATGGCCCAGTGCGTGGCGGCGCTGGCCGATGCCGCCCCCGGGCGGGTGGCGTTCGGCATCGGCACGTCGAGCAACGTGATCGTCGAGCGCTGGAACGACATTCCCTTCGTCGAGCCCTACAAGAAGACGCGCGACATGGTCCGGTTTCTGCGCACGGCGCTGACCGGCGAGAAGGTGAAGGCCGACTACGACACCTTCTCGGTCAACGGCTTCAAGCTGAGTGCCGTCCCGGAGGTGCAGCCCAAGATCTTGATCGCCGCGCTGCGCCAAGGGATGCTGCGCTTGGCAGGCGCCGAGGG
>Ga0105049_10010998_pt1 | contig 10378 bp, 9 predicted proteins | sample MAT06_FD_78087 | JGI IMG/M metagenome (GOLD analysis project Ga0105049, IMG submission 78087) | Freshwater microbial communities from Lake Fryxell liftoff mats and glacier meltwater in Antarctica - MAT-06 | ecosystem: Environmental > Aquatic > Freshwater > Ice > Liftoff microbial mat | place... | reverse complement strand
GCGCCTGCTGGGCGATGGCGGCGAGATCCGGGTCGATTTCCTGGCGCGCGATCTGCGTGCGCTGCGCCCCGGCGGCGCCGAGCCGGATGAGAACATGCCGGGCTGGGGCCGCGACCAGGCGAGTTGGACCGAGCATGACAGCCTGGAGGCCGAACAGCGCGCCTTCATCGCCAGCATCCAGCACGCGGCCCCGGTGGAGGCCAATGCCGCCGTGGCCCGTGCCGCGCTGGCGACAGCGCTGCGCATCGAGGCGGCGCTGGGGTGAGATGCGACGCCCGCCTCATCGCGCTGGGCATCGCGCCATCCACCCACGCGTTGCTGGTGGACTGAGCGCTACTGCCGCGGCTCGGCGATGCTGAAGCTGATTACCCCGCCGAGCATCAGCGGATGGAACTGCGCCGACAGCCCGCCGCCTTCATCCTGCCTGAATGTCAGCTTGCTGCCGGCCCAAAGCCCGAGCTTGCCCTCCACCCAGCGCGACGCCCCCAGCGGCTTGGTCCATTCCCATTCCGCCTTCAGGCCAAGCTTGCTTTCCATCTCGACCGGCGGAAGTGTCAGCGACGCGCCGAGCGCCAGCGCCAAGCTCAGCCCGGTCACGTCATGTTCCCATTTCAGTGGCTTGAGGTCGATGCTGGCATGGCCCTTGATCCACTGCCAATCGAAAGGCGTTACCTTGGCCCCGGCATTGAACTCGCCAGCCTTGCCCAGGAAGCTCAGCCGGTAGAGGTCGGCGGTGAATTCCAGCTCGGTCTTGATCGGCTTGCTGGGCTTGAGCGGGTTGAAACTGGCACTTCCTTCCAGTTGCAACTCGGTGGTCCAGCCGGTTGGCGGCACCACGTAGCGCCTGGCCGGCGCGCCCAGGTAGATGCGGTCCTGCATCACCGGCAGCACACTGGGCATGATCGGCATCAGCCCGGGCAGGATAAGGGTGGCGGGCCGCGAAGATCCGAGCCAGGGGAATTCGCGCAGGAGTTCTGCGCGAAGCAGCAGGTTGCCGCTGGGTGGCAGCAATGGCGGCATCGGCGGCGGGCGGGTGCCGGGACCGGGCGACAAACTCAGCCACATCAGCCAGTCGCGCATCTGCTGCGTCCATAGTGCATCCTGCGGATCGTATCGGAAGGAGGTGAAGGCCGGCCCGCGTGGCGGCGGCCGCCAGGGTTGCGACACCCCCACCGGCGCCTGGGAGAAGCCCGGCCGGGACCCCGCCGCGGGCTCGGGCATGCGCAGCAGCGTGGCCTGCGCCGTCAACCTCTCGCGTTGCAGCAGACGGCCCAAGGTGCGCGGCCCGACCACCCCATCCGCCACCAGGCCCCGGCCGCAACGCGCCTGATACTCCTTCGTCCGGGCTTCGGTGCGGGAACCAAAATCGCCATCGAGGGCAAGCGGCGCCGCGCCGGGGATGACGATGTTGAAGGCCTGCTGCAACAGCCGCACTTCGCCGCCCTTTGAACCGCGTCGAAGAATGGTCATGGCATTCATGGCCTCCATGGGCATCTAGCCGGCGCCTGGCGGCCGCCGCCAATAAACTATTCGCGGGCGGGCCGCCCGGGCTTTGCCGCACGCCGATGTGGACAGCGGCGCGGCACGGCGTCACCCTGGACGAATGCAGCGCCGCAACCTCCTCGCCACCCCTCTCGTTCTCGCAACGCCCGCCCTGGCGCAAACCACTCCGCGCCGGCTGCACGCGCTGTCCCTGCTGGGTGACCCGGCGCTGCCGCAGGACTTCCCGCATTTCCCCTGGGTGAACCCCCAGGCCCCCAAGGGCGGCGAGGTGGTGCTGGCGGCATTGGGCAGCTACGACAGCTTCAACCCCTTCATCCTGCGCGGCACGCCGGCCATCGGCATGGGCAATATCTATGACAGCCTGCTGCAGGAAAGCAGCGATGAGGCCAGCGCCGAATACGCCCACCTCGCGCAATGGATCGAATTGCCGGCCGATGGGCTGGGCGTCACCTTCGAGCTCAACCCCGCCGCGCGCTGGCATGATGGCCGCCCCGTCACCGCGGCCGATGTGGTTTGGACCTTCGAGACCCTGCGCGCCCAGGGCCGGCCGTTCTACCGCGCCTATTGGGGCGACGTCGCCAGCGTCACCGCGGAGGGCGAGCGCCGCGTGGTGTTCCGCTTTTCCACCAATGAAAACCGCGAACTGGCGCTGATCCTGGGCCAGATGCAGGTACTTCCGAAGCATTTCTGGGAGGGGCGCGATTTTTCCCGCCCCATGCAGGACATCCCGCTCGGCTCCGGCCCATATCGCGTGGAACGGTTCGAGAGCGGCCGCGGCCTGACCTATGCCCGGGTGGACAATTACTGGGCTCGTGAGCTGAACACCCGCCGTGGTCAGTATAATTTCGACCGGCTGCGCTACGAGTATTTCCGCGACAGTACCGTGGCGTTCGAGGCTTTCAAGGCGGGGCAGATCGATTTCCGCACCGAGAACATTGCCCGCGATTGGGCCACCGGCTACGACTTCCCCGCCGTCCGCCGCGGCCTGGTGAAGCGCGATACCATCCGCCATGAAATACCGACGGGCATGCAGGGCTTCGCGATGAACCATCGCCGGCCGCTGTTCCGGGATGTGCGGGTGCGCGAGGCGCTGGTGCAGGTCTTCGACTTCGAATGGATGAATGCCAACCTGTTCTTCGGCACCTATGCCCGGACGACGAGCTTCTTCTCCAACTCCGAACTGGCCAGCACCGGCCTGCCCGCCGGTCGCGAGTTGGAAATTCTGGCCGGCTTCCGCGCGCAACTGCCCGAAGCCCTCTTCACCCAGGAATTCCGCCTGCCCGTCACCGATGGCAGCGGCAACAACCGCGACGGCTTGCGCCGAGCGCTGGAATTGCTGCGCGGCGCGGGCTGGACGGTGAACCGCGAACGCCGGCTGGTGAACGCGCAAGGCCAGCCCTTCCGCTTTGAAATTTTGTTGAGCTCCCCGAGCTTCGAGCGCGTGGCGTTGCCGTTCGTGCAATGGATGCAGCGCCTGGGCATCGAGGCCACGGTGCGCACGGTCGACCCCGCGCAGTACCAGGTGCGCATGGATGGCTTCGACTTCGACATGACCGTGGATGTGATGGGGCAAAGCCTCTCGCCTGGCAATGAACAGCGCGACTACTTCAGCTGCGCGAAAGTCCAGGAAAACGGCAGCCAGAACATCCCCGGCATCTGCCACCCCGTGGTCGATGCCTTGGTCGAGCAGATCATCACGGCACCGAGCCGCGAGGAGCTGGTGGCCCGCACCCGCGCCATGGACCGGGTGCTGTTGTGGCAGCATTTCGTCATCCCGAACTGGCACACCCGCAGTTTCCTGCTGGCGTTCTGGGACAAGTTCGGCCGGCCGGAGCGCAACCCGCGCTATGGCCTGGGCTTCCCGACGACCTGGTGGGTGGACGCAGCCCGCGAACGGGCGTTGGCGGAGGCGCGCCGAAGCCTGTGACCAGCTACCTTTTCCGCCGCCTGCTGCTGGTGATCCCCACGCTGTTCGGCATCATCGCCATCAACTTCGCCGTGGTGCAGTTCGCCCCGGGCGGGCCGGTGGAACAGGCGCTGGCGGAGCTGCGCGGCGAGGGCCAGACGCTGGGCCGCATCACCGGCGAGGGCGGTGGCGAAACCCGCGCCCCGCGCAGCCAGGGCGGGGCCGAGGGCGCCAGCACCTACCGTGGCGCCCGTGGCCTGGACCCGGCGGTGGTACGCGAAATCGAACGCGCCTTCGGCTTCGACAAGCCGGCCTGGGAACGCTTCTGGGACATGCTGTGGGGCTATGCGCGGTTCGACCTTGGGCGGTCGCTGTTCCGCGACCAGCCGGTGTGGGATCTGGTGGTGCAGAAGATGCCGGTCTCCATCTCGCTCGGCCTTTGGTCCACGCTGATCATCTACCTCATCTCCATTCCGCTCGGGATCATGAAGGCGGTGCGCGATGGGTCGCGCTTCGATGTCTGGACCTCGGCCGCGGTGCTGGTGGGATATGCGATTCCTGGGTTTCTGTTTGCGGTCATGCTGGTGGTGCTGTTCGCCGGCGGCACGTTTTTCCAATGGTTCCCGCTGCGCGGTCTGGTCAGTTCGGGCAGCGAGGCCTGGCCGTTCTGGGACCGTGTGCTGGACTATGCCTGGCACATGGTGCTGCCCACCATCACGCTGGTGATCGGCGGCTTCGCGGGCCTGACGATGCTGACCAAGAACGCGTTCCTGGACGAGATCGGCAAGCAATATGTGCTGACGGCCCGCGCCAAGGGTGCGGGAGAGCAGCGGGTGCTCTATGGCCATGTCTTCCGCAACGCCATGCTGCTGATCATCGCAGGTTTTCCCTCCGCCTTCATCGGCATCCTGTTCACCGGGGCGTTGCTGGTGGAGATCATCTTCTCGCTCGATGGCCTGGGGCTGCTGGGCTTCGAGGCTGCCATCCGGCGGGACTATCCGGTGATGTTCGGCACGCTGTATTTCTTCACCCTGCTGGGGCTGGTGATGCAGATCGTCTCGGATTTCTGCTACACGCTGGTCGATCCGCGGATTGATTTCGAGGCCAGGAGGAATTGATGCGCGGCCTGACTTTCCCCTTCGCCGCGCCCAGGAGGCCGGACGCGAGATGATTCTCTGGCAGCAACCCGATGGTTCCGTCCTCGCCACCCCGCAGCCCGCGCATGCCGTCATCGCCGGCCAGTTGATGCGCCGCCTGGCCGACAAGCCCGAGCCGTTCGAGCCCGCGGTGACCGCGGCGATCGAACATGACTGCCCCTGGCAGGGCTGGGAAATGGCGCCGGAATTCGACCCTGCAACCGGCCTGCCGCGGCTGTTCAACGCGCTCTCGGGCGATGAACACGTGCCGATGTGGGAGGATGGCGTGCGCATGGCGCTGGCCAATTTCGGCCTTCTGGTCGGGCTGCTGGTGATGCGCCATGGCAGCCACATCTATCGCCTGGGCATACTGGGCAACCGGATCGCGCCGTCGGCCGTCAGCCTGGCTGCCATGGAGGGCTATATGGCGCGGGAGCGCGAACGGGGTGTGGCGATCATGGCGCGTCTGGGGATGAGCGAGGCCGAGGTGGCGCCGCTCTCGGCCAAGCTGGCCATGGTGGACAGCATCGCGCTCGCGCTGTGCTGGGGGCAGACGAATTTCGCCGCGGGTTCCAGCACGCTGATCCGCAGCGCGGCCTTCGCCGCCCGGGTCGCACCCTGGCCCTTCGATACGCCCGGGCTGGAACTCTCGACCGAGGCGCTGCACCTCCCCGGCCCGTTCGCCGATGAGGCCGCGATGCGCGCGGCCTGGCCGGAATTGCCGCGCCGGACGCTGCACTTCACGCTTTCCGCGGCGTGACCTCAGGCGTGGTCCATCACTGCTGCATTGCCGCCCGCACGCCGCTCCATCGTCCGCAGGAGGCTGGCGGCGGGCGGCGGGACCAGGCCGGGAGACCGCAACCGACATCCCCTCAGCGGGCGCGGCGATGACCCTCAGCCCCATCACCCGCCGCAGGCTGGGCAATTTCCGGGCAAACAAGCGGGGCTGGTGGTCCTTCTGGCTGTTCTCGGCCTTGTTTCTGGTGACGCTCTTCGCCGAATTCATTGCCAATGACCGGCCGCTGCTGGTGCATGTCGATGACCGCTGGCTGGTGCCGGTGCTGGTCGATTACGCCGAAAGCGATGTGGTGGCCGACGGTCTGCCCACCATTGCCGATTGGCATGATCCGGAAATGGAACGGGCCATCGCCGAACGGGGCTGGGCGATCTGGCCGCCCATCCGGTTTGCCCATGCCTCCGTGGTGCGGAACCTTGGCCGCCCCGCGCCGGCGCCGCCCAGCGCCCGCAACTGGCTGGGCACCGATGATCAGGCGCGCGATGTGGCGGCGCGGGTGATCTATGGCTTTCGCATCTCCGTGCTGTTCGGCTTCACGCTGACGATCATCGCAAGCTTCATCGGCATCGCCGCCGGCGCGGTGCAGGGCTTCTATGGCGGGCTGACGGATCTGCTGTTCCAGCGCTTCATCGAGATCTGGTCGGGCATGCCGCAGCTTTTCCTGCTGATCATCCTGGCCAGCATCATCCAGCCGAGTTTCTGGACCCTGCTGTTCTTCCTGCTGCTGTTCTCCTGGATGGGGCTGACGGGGGTGGTGCGGGCGGAATTTCTGCGCGGTCGCAACCTCGATTACGTGCGCGCGGCGCGCGCACTGGGTGTGGGCGACGCGGCGCTGATGTTCCGCCACATCCTGCCCAACGCGATGGTCGCCACGCTGACCTTCCTGCCCTTTACCCTTTCGGGCTCGGTCACCGTCCTGGCCAGCCTGGACTTTCTCGGGTTCGGCTTGCCGCCGGGCTCGCCCTCGCTGGGCGAATTGCTGAGCCAGGGCAAGAACAACCTGCAGGCGCCGTGGCTCGCCTTCACCGGCTTCGTGGTACTGGGCGGTGTGCTGACACTTCTGATTTTTGTGGGCGAGGCTGTGCGCGATGCCTTCGACCCGCGCAAACTCCCCGGCGGCTCGGCATGAGCCTGCTGTCGGTTGAAAACCTCGCCGTGGCCTTTCGCGGCAAGCGGGTGGTGGAGGACGTCTCCTTCACCGTGGAGCCGGGCGAGGTGGTGGCGCTTGTCGGCGAATCGGGCAGCGGCAAATCCGTCACCGCGCTGTCCTGCCTGCGGCTGCTGGCCAGCGGCGGCACCAACCCGCAGGGGCGGGTCATCCTCGACGGGCAGGATGTCATGGCCGCCCCGGATGCCGAGTTGCGCCGGCTGCGCGGCGGCGTCGCCGGCATGGTCTTCCAGGAGCCGATGAGCTCGCTCAACCCGCTGCACAGCATCGGCCGCCAGGTCTCCGAGGCGATCACCCTGCATCGCGACGTCTCCGGTGCGGCGCTGCGCGAGGAGGTGATGGCGGCGCTGACCCGCGCCGGTCTGGCCGGTATGAAGGACCGCCTGGGCGCCTTCCCGCACGAGCTTTCGGGCGGCCAGCGCCAGCGCGTGATGATCGCCGCCGCCCTGGCCAACAACCCCAGGCTGCTGATCGCCGACGAGCCGACCACGGCACTCGACGTCACCATCCAGGCCCAGATTCTCGCGCTGCTGGCGGAACTGAAGACGCGGCTCAACATGGCCATGCTGTTGATCACGCATGACCTGGCGATCGTGAAGCGCCATGCCGACCGCGTGGTGGTGATGAAGGATGGCCGGGTGGTGGAGCAGGGCCGCGTTGCCGAGGTCTTCGCCAACCCAGCCGCCGCCTATACCCGCATGCTCATCGCCACCGAACCCTCGGGCCGCCCGGCGCCGGTGGCGCAGGATGCGGCGACAGTGCTGGAAGCCCGCGATCTGCGCGTGCATTTCCCCATCCGCCGCGGGTTGCTGCGGCGTGAGGTTGCGCGGGTGCGCGCGGTCGATGGCGTGAGTCTGAGCCTGCGCGCGGGCGAGACGCTGGGCGTGGTGGGCGAAAGCGGCTCTGGCAAGACCACGCTGGGCCTGGCTTTGCTGCGGCTGGTGCCCAGCCAGGGCGCCATCCTGCTGGCCGGGCGCAATATCGATGGTTTGTCCCGCGGGCAGTTGCGGCCGCTGCGGGCGGCGATGCAGATCGTCTTCCAGGACCCCTATGGCAGCCTCTCGCCACGCATGAGCGCGGGCGACATCGTGGGCGAGGGGCTGGCGGTGCATGAGCCGGGCCTTTCCGCCACCGCGCGAGACACACGGGTGGCGACGGCGCTGACCGAGGTCGGCCTCTCGCCTGAGATGATGCCGCGCTACCCGCATGAATTCTCGGGCGGGCAGCGCCAGCGCATCGCCATCGCCCGCGCGCTGGTGCTCAAGCCGCGGCTGCTGGTGCTCGATGAGCCGACCTCGGCCCTCGATGTCTCGGTCCAGGCCCAGGTGGTGGAGTTGTTGCGCGGGCTGCAGGCGCGCCTCGGCCTGGCTTACGTGTTCGTCAGCCATGATCTGCGCGTGGTCCGGGCCATGGCGCACCGGATCGCGGTGATGAAGGATGGCGTGATCGTCGAGGAAGGTGAGGCCGAGGCCCTGACAGGCCAGCCGCAACAGCCCTATACCAGGGCTCTCATGCAAGCGGCCTTCCTCCATGAATCCTGACGTCGAAAGCCCGGAACTGGGCGAATTGCGCGAATTGCTGAACAGCGAGCGCGCGCGCCTGGGCGTGCATATCCGCAAGATGAACAGCCCTGGCAGCCCGGTCTATGATTATTGGGAGAATGTGGTGCCGGCGGCGGTGATCCTGTTTGCCAGCTTTGGCGCCACTGGCTTCATCCATTTCTATGTCGGCGCGATGGTGCTGGCGGTGGGCTGCTGGTGGTGGCTGACGAAGGTGCAGCCGAAGGTGAAGGACGGCGTCTTCCACCGCACCGCCGAACTCGCTTTGAACAATGAGATGCAGTTCCAGCTGCTGTGGTCGCGCGGCATCCTCACGCTTTACGCCAAGCTGCCGGATGGCGCCGAACGTGTCGCCACACGGCGGGATGACTGGCGGGAATTCGTCCGCAGCCTTCGTACCGAGGTGTCGGCCTCATGACCGCCGCTTCAGCTCTGGGCGCCGTGCCGGCGCTTCGACCATCGGAGGCGGCATGACCATTCTTCTCTCCACAAAACCCGCGATCATGCAGACCTGGCGCGACGCCCTGCTGGCCGTGGACCCTGCTCTCGACATTCGCCTCTTCCCCGATGCCGGCCTGCCCGAGGACGTCGAGGTGGCGGTGTGCTGGAACAGCCACGATCTGGCCGAGCTGCGTCGCTACCCCAACCTCAAGCTGCTGATTTCCATGGGGGCGGGGGTGGACCATCTGCTGCGCGCGCCCGGGCCGCCGCCGGGCGTGGCCGTGGCCCGGCTGAAGGATGAGCGCCTGACCACCGCCATGGGCGAATGGGTGCTGCTCAACGTGCTGCGCTTCCATCGGCAGGACGCCGAATACCGTGCCCAGCAAACGGCACGGATCTGGCGCGAATTGCCCGCACCCGACACGGCGCAGCGCCGGGTCGGCATTTTGGGCCTGGGCCAGCTGGGCACCCATGCCGCGGGCTTGCTGCGCATGGTGGGCTTCCCCGTGCTGGGCTGGACGCGCCAGCCGCGTGAGGTGGCGGGCGTGACCAGCTTCGCCGGCGCCGAAGGCCTGGCCCGGATGCTGGGCCAGACCGATATCCTGGTCTGCCTGCTGCCACTGACCCCTCAGACGCGCGGCATCATCAACCGCGAGACGCTGGCGATGCTGCCCCGCGGTGCCTTCGTCATCAATTCCGGCCGCGGCGGCCATGTGGTGGCCGATGACCTGCTGGCGGCATTGGACAGCGGCCATATCGCGGGTGCGGCGCTGGATGTCTTCGAGCCCGAGCCGCTGCCGGCCGAACATCGCTTCTGGGGGCATGAGAAGGTGCTGGTCTGGCCGCATGCCTCCTCCATCACCATCCCGCGCAGCGCCGCACCGCAGGTGGTGGAGAATATCCACCGGATGCGGCAGGGGCGGCCGCTGATCAACCTGGTGGATTTCTCCACCGGGTATTGATCAGCCAAGCAGGGTGGTGGTGCGGCGCTGCAATTCCGCCAGCAGGCGTGCCGCACCGCCTTCGCGGATCAGGCCGGAGAACTCGCTGCGGCGCGAGGCCAGCTCGCTGATCGTCCCCGTCAGATAGACATCCACCACCCGGTTGTTGCGCAGCAGGTAACTCAGCACCACCGGTTCCTGCCCGCCCGTGCGGTTGAGCGTGGTGCGGACGAGCATGTCGCCATTGGGGTTGGTCTGCACGCCCTGGGTGGAGAAGGTCTCGCCCGAGAAGCCGTCGAAGCGCGCGGCGTAGGTGGCGATGGACCAGCGCGAAAACGCCTCGGTCAATGCTGCCTGGTCGGCGGCGGTGAAGCCGGTCCAGGGCGGGCCGACCGCGATGCGCGTCATCGCCGGCAGATCGAAAGCCCGGCCCATGGCCGGCATCAGGCGTTCGAACCGTCCGCGGACGCCAAGCCTGGGCGCGTTGTGCATCACGTCCAGCAGCGCGTTGTGGAAGCCCTCCACCACCGCTGTGGGGCTTTGCGCCATGACCGGGGCGGTGAGGAGAAGGGGAAGCGCCAGCAGCGTGCGTCGGGTCGTGCTCATACCGGGTCCAATAGCATCGCGATCGGGGCGAAACGAGGGTGGACCAATGGCGGGACAAAGGCCAAAACCCGGCAATGCGCGAAACGCTGACATGTCTGTTGACGGGCGGCACCGGTTTCCTGGGCAGTGCTGTGGCGCGCGCCCTGCTGGCACGCGGCCACCGCGTGGTGGCGCTGGCCCGTCCCGAAACCCCGCGCGGGGTCCTGGCGGGCCTGGACATCGCCTATGTTCCTGGCGACCTGACGGATGCCGCCAGCCTGGCCGCCGCCCTGCATGAATGCGACGGCCTGGTCCATTGCGCGGCCGATTACCGCATTTTCGT
>Ga0105049_10010996_pt1 | contig 10378 bp, 6 predicted proteins | sample MAT06_FD_78087 | JGI IMG/M metagenome (GOLD analysis project Ga0105049, IMG submission 78087) | Freshwater microbial communities from Lake Fryxell liftoff mats and glacier meltwater in Antarctica - MAT-06 | ecosystem: Environmental > Aquatic > Freshwater > Ice > Liftoff microbial mat | place... | reverse complement strand
GGAAGCCGGGCTGGTGGTGCGGTCCTTGCTCGGCACGCAGATCGCCCCCGAAGACGTGAGCGGCGTTCCCAAGCTCATCAACGATCGCGCCGTGTTCTGCCCGCCCCGGCGGCTGCTTCCCGAGGATAACAAGCCGTTTTGCCTCTTTCTCGATGAACTCCCCGCTGCGCCGCCGGACGTGCAGAAGGCGTTCTATTCCCTGCTTCTGGAACGCCGTGTAGGGGAATATCACTTGCCTCGGGGAACGTGGGTGGTCGCCGCCGGGAATCGTAGCGAAGACCGTGCCTTGGTACGCACATTGTCGAGTGCGTTGGTGAACCGAGTGTTCGTGATCGCGGTGCGCGTCGATGCCGCCGAATGGTTCGCGTGGGCCGAAAACGCAGGGATTCGGGCCGAGATTCGTGGGTTCATCCGGTTTGTGCCGCCAGCATTGCAGCGCCCCGTGCCGCCGGACCCCGTGCCATTCTCGACGCCGCGCTCGTGGGCCATGCTGTCGCGCGACCTCGACCTGGCCGAGCGTGGCGGGCACCTCACGAACGAAGAACGCCGTGCGCTGGCGTTCGGCCGCGTCACGCCCCACGATGCCGGGTTGTTCTGTGCGCTCTGCGAAGAAGGTCTCGGCGACATGCGACCCGTGCACGAATACTTCGAGAACCCCCTGCTACTTCCCAAGACAGAAACCGCGATGTGGTTCCTCGTGTCCCGCACCCGCAACGCTGTCGCTTCCCGCGAACTGGCCGACATGAGCCACGAGAAGGTGAATGCGTTCCTCGTGGCCGTCGGCGAGGAATACCGCTTCGCGCTGTTACTCGATCTCGTGGAACCGTGGGCCGAACTCGGAGCCACTGCGTTGATGCTGGCGAGCCTCAAGGAAATCACTGGCTTGCCGCAACTCGGTTCCGCGAGTTGAACGGCTCGATTGTGCGCAGTTTCGCACAGTTCCGCGCGGCTTGGTTGAATTTCGCGCAGTTATGTACAATTCCGATTCTCCGAACGCCCGGACGACATGACCACACCCACAACTCCTGCACTCCCGCAACCGACGCCCGAGCAAATCGCCTTGGCGAATGCGACGCGGGCACTGAAACTCGTGTGCGCGAACTTACCGCACCTCAGCGGGTTGGCGCACTCCGTTCGCCTGAAGGTAACTCGCTGCTATCCCGTCGCGGCCATCGGGGCGAGTGGCCTCATGCTCGTGAACCCGCAAGTGTTCTCCGAAACGCCGCTGCCCGATCTGGTTTTCGTCGTCGCGCACGAACTCATGCACCTCGCGCTCGACACCTTCGGCCGTGGTGGCAACGCTAACCCGTACCATGTGAACGTCGCTCACGATTACGTCATCAACGACATTCTTTCCGTGGAACTTGGTCAGGCCGTGCCGCTCGGCGGGTTGGTTCGCCACGGTGCCCGCAAGGAATCGCTCGAATCCCTCGTTACGGAATTGGCCCGCAACGGTGCCGCGACTCACCCGTCAGGTTGCTGGTCGATTGAACGCAAGAAGAAGCCTCGCAAGCAGAAAGGGCCGAAGTCCGCGATGCAGGACGAGTTGGAGAAAGCCGGGTTACTGCCCCCGGAAGCCGATGAGCCTGACTCCAACGATGAGGAATGCGATAACAATGGCGACACGCTTTCGAGTGAGGAAGAAGCCGAACTCGAACCAGGTATGGGGCCAAAAGAGCGCGGCGCGATCCGGGAACGTGTGCGCCGCGAAGCGGTGCGGGCCGTGAGCCTGAAGGAACTCCGCGAGCAGATCGAGAAGAGCGCCGGCGCACGACACGGACAGGGCGTTGACGGCGGGGCAAGTCAAACGCTCATGGACGCCATCGCTACCGCTTACCAACCGCCCTGGCAACTCGCCCTGCAACACTGGCTCGACGCCGTTACACCCGGACCACGCAGTTTCGCCCGCCCCAGCCGACGCGGGGCCGACCGTGCAGACGGCATCATTCTCCCCGGCCGCAAACGCGAAGGCTGGGCACTTCACGTCGTCATGGATACGTCCGGGTCGATGGTCAGCACGCTACCGCACATCCTGGGTCTGCTCGCCTCGTTCTGTGAAGGGGCCGGCGTGAATCAGGTTCACATCTTGCAATGCGACGTGGGCGTAACCTCGAATGTGTGGGTCGATCCCGCCGAGTTGGCGAGCTTCCAGGTTACCGGGTTCGGTGGCAGCGATATGAGTCCCGCGATGGACGAACTCGCCGAAGACGCGGAAGTCCACGCGGTGCTCGTGCTCACCGACGGCTATATCTCCTACCCCGCCGACGAGCCGCCCTACGCGGTCCTCTGGGGCCTTGTCGATGGCTACAGCGGCTTCACCCCACCATATGGCACGGTCGTTCAAGTGCGCACGTGATGAGGCGAGACCGGCCGTCGGGCGCTTGCCTGCTGTTTCCGCACATCGTAAAGTCTGCGGTAATCGCATTGTTCCCCAGCATAGCCAACACGCAAGGAGACTCTCCCAATGAGCTTCACCCAAACGCCCGACGGCCACAAGAACGGCAAGGGCAGTTACCACCAGATCGGCCTCGTCCGCGGCCAGTTTGGCGGCGTCCCCGAGGCCAAGTGGATCAAGTTCATCGCGGACGCCGGCTTCGATGGTTGGGAAGAAGCCTCGTGGGAACTCGACCTGCGCCGCTGCGACACCGACGCCGGAGCCGCCGCCTTCGCCGCCGAACGTGTCGCTCTCGCCAAGTCGCACGGGCTGGAAATCTTCACCGTCGCCACGCACCTTCAGGGCCAAGTCCTCGGCGACGAACCGAGCGCCAAAACGCTCAACTTCTGCTCCGGAAAAGGTCAGGCCAAACTCGCGTACAAGGCGTGGCGACAAGGCGGGAACACACCGCCCCGCACCGATCCGTACTTCGTGCCGCCCGAAGTCGCCAAACTCGTCCAATTCGAGGCATTGCGCGACTTGCAGGCGTGTGTGCGCTACGCTGGGCACCTGTCGAAACTCCAGAATCGCAAGGTCGCGCTGCCCGGCTTCGTTGGCTCGCCCGCGAACTGTTGGAGCCATTGGTTCCTGTTCCCGCCGCTGCCCAGCAACATCGAAGGGTTCGACATCCCCGACGTGCGTGAAGTGTCGCTGGAGTTGCTCGTCGAACGCTTCGCCCCCGTGTGGAACCTGTGCAAGGAGTACGGCGTGACGTTCGACCTGGAATGCCACCCTAGCGAGCGGGCGATGGGCGACCTCGAGAGCGCGACCGACTACATCACATACCTTGGGAAACAAGGCTTCGACCACACCGTCGTGGGCTTCAACCTGGATGGCTCGCACATGGAGTGGCAGAACGTGTCGGTGATTCAGTTTATCCGCGAGTTCCCGCAGTATATCCACTGTGCCCACGTCAAGGGTGTGCAGGTGGAACGCGAACACTGCCGGGGCGGGCGACTCGGCGGGCACCGCAGCATGGGTCACTGGACTAACGGCTGGAAGTTCGTGACCGCCGGCACACAGCGCGATGCGAACAGCCTCGAAGAGATCTTCATCGAACTGAACCGCGTGGGCTTCGATGGGGCCGTCAGCATCGAGTGGGAAGACAACGACGCCGACCAGTTCGCGGGCGCGCGTTCGGCCCTGGGGAACTGCCGTCGCGCCGACCTGCCCCCCAGCGGCTTGAAGCACGACGAAGCGTTGAAGGGGTAAACGCAACGGGCACCGCCCGTCGTTCGGGTCAAAGTGTTTCCGACGCTAAACCACACACCCCAGAATCGGAACCATCGGAATCATCCCATTCAAGCGGAAGAATTTGTATCAGATAGAGGCTTGGCCGTTGTGCTGTAACGACTTATGCGGAATTGCATCGGACGAGGCCGGCCGGAATCATTCCCGTTAGAATCGGAATCATCCCGTTTCGGCCGGAATCATTCCGTTTCGGTCGGAATCATGCGGAACCGTCACAACCTACTTTGTCAAGTAACGACTGCCGGATACTACGCCGACGCAGGCTGAAGCCAAATGCCCGCGAATTAGCCGTAATATGAGCGTTGCAAGGCCCTTAAGGGATTCCGCGATTGGTGGATGATGATAGTGTATTGAGGTTCACTCGCGGCCGAGAATGACACATAGCCGATCTGCGCTGCTCGTGGCAAACCGGCGACTTTACGGTGCGCCGCTCACCATGAAGGCAAACCGGCGACCTTACGGTGCGCCGCTCACCATGAAGGCAAACCGGCGACCTTACGGTGCGCCGCTCACCGTGGCCTTGGCCCGCCGTGCTCGTGGTGAGCGGCGCACCGTAAGGTCGCCGGTAGACTCAAACTGTGTGTCAGTTTCGACCGCGTGAAGTATAACGCATAGAGAGTGGTTTCCTTTAATGAAGAACAAACACCTGGCGAGCGGAGGGTCGTGAGACCTCCGAGTGAACATCTACCGAGCAGTCGCCTAATCCCGGTCGCATAGCTAAGATAATAGGCCCGCTGCCGCGACCCAGGATAACCCGCCATGCGCTTTCACTTCCCGCGCTTCTTGATTGCTTCCGCCGTATTGCTCATCGCCACCGGCTCGGCCGGCGCGGTGATTATGAAACTCACCCAACTCGCGGATGTGTTCAACGACGACTACATCTTCGTTGCGAGCGTGGACAAGCTCGACCCGGCCAAGCCGTCGGCCATCTTCAAGGTCGAGAAGAAGCTTAAGGGCGAAGTCCCGTTCGACAAGCTACCGGTAAACATGACTGGCAACGCCGAGGCGAAGAAGGTCGGCGACACCAAGAAGATGTTCGAGAGACTCGACGACACGCGGAAGGTCGTGTTCTTCGTCAAGGAACGCGCCGGCACCTTCAACGCCAAGGCATTCGTGGAGGGAACATGGTTCTCCGTGCAGGGCACTGAAGACCCGGCCGACAAGGTTGTGCGCTGGGCATTCCAATGCGGCGAACCATTCCTGCGTCGCACGTTCAAAGGCACCACCGCCGAGATGGTGCGCGTCGTGGAAGACGGGTTGGCGAATAAGGCCAAGCCACCCGCCGCCAACGAGAAGGAAGAAGCCGGCTACGGCCCAGTCGTCGAGAAGAAAGAGAAGAAGTGCGACACATCAGAGCGCGGAGTGGGCAACCCGCCTGCAACTTCCCAAGCCGCGCTGTTCGGAGTCATCCCCTCGTTCGCGCTGCTCGGCCCGATGGCGATTATCGCGGCACTGTTCCCCGGCGTGTTCGCCAGGATGGCCGTGGGCATGAAACGCTGGCGGGCGTTCCTCGTGGTCGCCAGCGCCAATAGCACGCTTGCGTTGATCTACTGGGCGTTACTTGAATACTGGCCGGAAGCGTTGCCGGGCGGCTGGTGGGGAGGGGTGCAAGCATTCACAATTCTACTGTTGGTCGGCACCGTTGTTGGGTTGTCGTGGGCGGGTCGCCGTTACCGCCGGATGGCCACCGAGGAACCCGCCGTCACCAGTGCGCCGTCGCGGACGGAACTGTACGCCCTCGCTGGCCTGACCGCCTTCGCCGCGTTCACGGTTGTTCTCGTCACACTCTTTCAGGACTTTAAGGCGAACTTCGCCCTGCCGTTGCGGGAGTTCACGTTCATCGGAATCGCCGTGCTAGTCGCCACGCTCTACGCAACTTACCGCTACCTGACGCCCCACGTCGATGCCCCGCTCACGACACCCACTTCGCCAACGCAACCGCTGCGGCTCAGTTTGTCGGGCGAAACCGTCGCGCTCGGCTCGCTGTTCCTGTGTGGCTTGCTCTGGACGCTGAGCAGCGCAACCAACGCGAACTACGCCATCAGCACCGAAACCGGCGATGCGGAACCCATCGGCCCACGGTTCGTGAGCGTCAAGACGTTCGAGGTGAAGAAGTCGCACCAAGTTATGTCCGGCATCACGGTGAGTGGTGATCGCATCTACTTCGGGACCGTCTACAAAGGCGGTTCTGACGAAGGCCAAGTCGTGTGCATGAACCGCGAGACCGGCGAGGTCGCGTGGCGGTTCGGCGACAAGGAACAGATGAAGACCGTGTTCTGCACCCCCACGGTGGTGGGCGGCAAGATTTACTGCGGCGAAGGCACACACGAAGACAAAGCCTGCCGATTGTTCTGCATCAACGCGGACGGCAAACCCGGCTGGGATACACCCATCGACACGACGAGCCATACCGAAGGCGCACCGGCTCTGAGCGGGGACAAGCTGTTCTTTCCGGCGGGCGACGAAGGACTCATCGCCGTGAACGCCAAGACCAAGGCCGAACTGTGGCGGTTCAAGGGCGGACCCGACGCGGGCATCCACATCGACGGTGCCCCGACAGTGAGCGGCAACCGCGTGTTCGTCGGCAGCGGGCTGTACACATTCGTCGCCGTGGCGCTCGACACCGACAGCGGCAAGGAACTCTGGCGCACGGACTTGAAGCTGCGTTCCTTCGGTGCCCCATTCGCGGCCGGTAAGCACGTTTACTACGGCATCGGCACGGGGAACATGGGGCCGGACGTGTTCGAGTACCCCGAGGAGAACGGGAAGAACAAGGAAGACAAACCCGCCGGCGCGGTGGTGTGTCTCGACATCGAATCGGGTAAAGAAGTCTGGCGGCGCGACTTGCCGAAATCGGTTCACACGGCGATTGCCGGGGATGCCTTCAGCGTGTACGCCGCGTGCAAAGATGGCAGCGTCCACGCCTTCGACCGCAAGACGGGCAAGCCCCGCTGGCGCACGGGCATCGGCTTCGGCATCACGGCCCCGCCCGCCGTGGCCACGAGTGGTGGCTTGCCCGTTGCGGTCTACGCCGTGACGCAAGACGGGAACCTGATGTGCCTGAACCCGCACACCGGCGGCGTGGTCTGGCAGAAGAAATTGCCCGGCTACACCTACAACCCGCAGGGGCAGAACGAGGTTCTCTGCGGCCCGACCGTGGTGACGACCGCCACACCCGCCGGCAGCACGCGCGCTATCTACGTCGGCGCGATGACCGTGGACCCGGAGAACTACGCGAAGCGGACGTGTGCCGTGTTCCGCTTCGAGGATGTGCTCGACGGGGAGTGAACCATTCCCGATGCCGCAAGCGGCGGAGAATGGAGGCGGAGAGGTTTGCCGTCCGTCTTTGCTTCGTGGTGAGTTATACTTCGCGCGGCCGAGATTGAGACGTTTGATTTGAGTTGTTGTTTATACTTTGAGGCCAGGATTGACACCTATTATCCGCCGAGCGGTGGGCGTAAGCTCACTGTGCTGACAACCACACTGGGCTTACGCCCACCGCTCAGGAATCGTCTCATTCCTAACCGCGCTGCGAATACCAACCTCGGTCCAATGACGAAATGACGAACGCTTACCGCATCCGAGGACGCCATTCACACTGGATGTTGATACCCACGACGGTGGCCGTCACGTCGTGAGGTTGGCCGCCAATCGTCGCGGTTCCCGTGTACTTGTCTTTCCCTTGTTCGGTTAACATGATGTTCTCGGCTTCTTTGCCCGATTCTTGCCGGATCACATCCTTCATGGTTTGTTTCACCTTCTCCAACGTGACCCGTTCTTTCGCTTCCCAGCGAATTTCCGTGCTGCTGACCGTCGCCGTCACGTCCCAGATGTCCGCTCCCAAGGCTGCGGTGCCCGTGTAGTTTCCGCCGCCCGACGTTTGAACCTGCACGCTGTCCGGCGTCTTCCCCGTCTTCTCTTTCAACCCGTCGATTACGGCCTCTTCGACCTTCTTCTTCTCGGATTTGAAGAGGTCGCAACCGGCCGCGCTGCTCAACATCAGCCCGGCGACCAAGAATCTGACCGCGATGCCCATAAATCCTCCGCTCGGTTGGGAAACCAGCACAACTCACGGTTACAGCATACCCGGCTCAGGCAAACCCGGCGAGCGCGGAAGTGACGCTACCACGCTGATTCACGGCTTCAGCGGAATCTTCGTGATCTGCTCAGCGGTCAGCGCCGTGTCGTAGATGAGGAAGCCGCCGACTTGGCCCTTATAAGTCAAGCCGTTCGAGTAGTTTACGAAGCCCCAAACTTTGTCGATATCGCGCTGATCGGTGGCCGCGACCTCGAAGGCGAACTTGCGGGGTAAGTCGAACCGTTCGGGATTCCCGCCGTTGACGGAGACGGTCATCCTCCCGATCAGTGCGTCCACGGAACAGATCACAACCGACCACTTTTCGGCCGCGATCTCAACACGTGTGGCGATCCGCTCCCGGTTGTTGTTGAACGTCACTTCCACACATCCATCGCTGTTGCGGCCAATCTCGAACCAACGGTAACCTGGGCCGGCAACCAGGATCGGGCTGACTCCATCGGTCCCTTCACGGGGCTTGGCGAACTGGTCGGCCTTGAAACGAACGGCGACGGTGAAACCGCTGTACCCGATGTCCGGCGTGGTGACGGTGACATCAGAAGCCGTGTCGCTGCCTTGCGGGTATTGGCCATTCAGGGAAATGAAGCCGGAGTTGAGCGGGGCATTCAGAATCCTGAGTTGAGCATCGCCGAGACCACGGTTGCTCTTGTCGCCGTCGAAGGTGTACAGCACATGGGGCTTGGGCAATGCGACCTCTTCGGGTTGGGGCGGCTTCACCGGCAACTTCACGGGCGGGGTTGGCGGGTTCGGCAGCGTAACCGGTGGTACGATGATCGGCTCCGGCTCCGTTGTGGGGTCGGGCTTAACGTGGGCCGGCCGGCCGCAACCGATGGCGAACGACGCAAGCAGGCAGATTGAGATGAAGGCGATCCGGGGCGGCATCAGACTCGACTCCGGCGAATAATGGATGTCAGCCTGGAGGTTAGTTCGCGGAAGCGGCGATTGCAAGGGTGGACGTGGGGCGAACACCACGAACGGTTGGTCGCCTCGCACGCTTCCGTAGAATGTCCCGATCCGACACAGAGGGCAAAGCAATGGCCGACATCCGGGGATTCCGTGGGTTCCGTTACGACTTGGGCCGCGTCGGCACGCTTTCCGATGTCGTTGCCCCGCCTTACGATGTGGTTAGCCCTGAACTCCAGCAGAAACTCTACGAAGCCAGCCCGTTCAACGCGATTCGTCTGGAACTCACCAAGGACGAACCCGGCGACGACGAGAACGAGAACCGCTACAGCCGGGCCGCCGTCGCCATCCGCGAATGGCTGGTCGCCAACGTGATTCGCCAGGACACGGCCCGCTCGCTCTACATCTACGAGCAGGAATTCGAGGTCGAAGGCACCACCTACACCCGCCGTGGGTTCTTTGCCCGCGTCCGCCTCGAACCCTTCGGCAAAGGCCAGATTTACGCCCACGAACAGACCATGTCCGGCCCAAAGGAAGACCGCCTGAAACTCTACCGCGCCACCGGCTTCAACCTGTCGCCCATCTTCGGGCTGTACCCGGATGTCGAAGGCGAGGTTGCCCGCGTCCTCGACCCGTTCACGCTCAAAGGCCCGCCGCTCGTTGCCAAGGATCACCTCGGCGTCACAAACCGGCTGTGGACGATCACCGATTCGCATACCATTAGCACGGTAATCGGCCTGATGGGTCAGAAGCCGGTGTACATCGCCGACGGCCACCACCGCTATGAAACTGGCGTGAAGTACCTCGAAGAACGGCAGTCGCTCGGCGAAGTTCTCGACAATGAAGCCGCCCCGAACTTCACGCTGATGATGCTCGTCGGCATGACCGACCCCGGCCTCGTGATTCTCCCCACGCACCGCCTCCTCGGCGGTTTCGGGCCGGTCATTTCCGACACGTTGCAAAGCGTACTCGCCGGGCATTTTGACATCATCGAACGCTGCGGCACCGATGCGAAGGCCGCGTGGGACTACATCCAGATGGACGGCTCGCAGACGACGCTCGGTTTCGGCACAGTGTCCGATGGGCAGTGGATCGTGGCGAAGTTGCGCGACCCCGAAGGCCCGACGGCGATGGCCGAACTCGCCCCCGATCAGAGCGACGACTGGCGCGGCCTGGGCGTGAGCGTGTTGCACCGCCTCGTGATCGACCGCTTACTTCGCGAGAAGATCGGCGGAACCCCAACGTGCCGCTATGTGCATCTCCTCAACGAAGTCGCGGCTTCGGTAACCGCGCGCGATTGCGACATCGCCGTGCTAGTGCCACCCGCCACGATGGGTGATGTCGAACAGATCGCCGGCCACCTCGAAAAGATGCCGCCGAAATCGACGTACTTCTACCCGAAGTTGCTCACCGGAATGGTGTTCAATTCGCTAAAGCGCGACTGAGCGAGGTATTCCGCGGTTGAACGGGGACAAGTCACTCAAAAAGGTGGCCGAGCAGCACGAAAGGCTGCGGTTCAACTGGCGGCATCGGCGGCCACGATTCGCCGCACATCCGGAAGCTGTTCAAAGGCCACTATCGCGGTCGCCGCTACGCCTTCGGCTACCCCGCGTGCCCGGACCTCGAAGACCAGGTGCCGTTGTTCACGCTCATCGACCCGACGCGAATCGGCATCATGTTGAGCGATCAGTTTC
>Ga0105049_10010992_pt1 | contig 10382 bp, 12 predicted proteins | sample MAT06_FD_78087 | JGI IMG/M metagenome (GOLD analysis project Ga0105049, IMG submission 78087) | Freshwater microbial communities from Lake Fryxell liftoff mats and glacier meltwater in Antarctica - MAT-06 | ecosystem: Environmental > Aquatic > Freshwater > Ice > Liftoff microbial mat | place... | reverse complement strand
GCGCTTTGGGCATCGATCTGGACCGCATCGAGGCGGTGGCCAAGAGCCAGCAGTGGTGGGACGGCCGCGGTGTGCAGGCCGACAGGCTGCAGGAACACGGCTTCGACCCCGCCGCGCCAATCTGCCGCTTGTGGATGGAGCTGACGGCCCAGTTGATCGGCTTCCCGCGCCACCTGAGCCAGCACCCCGGCGGCTTCGTCATCGCGCGCGACGACCTGGCGCAACTGGTGCCGGTAGAAAACGCCGCGATGGAAGGCCGCAGCGTCATCCAGTGGGACAAGGACGACCTCGACACCCTGGGCCTCTTGAAGGTCGACATCCTGGCCCTGGGCATGCTCAGCGCCATCCGCCGCGCGCTGGACATGGTGGGCAACAAGCGCGGCACACCGCTGGCCCTGCATGAAGTGCCGCCCGAAGACAAGGCCAGCTACGAGATGCTGTGCAAGGGCGACAGCGTCGGCACCTTCCAGGTTGAAAGCCGGGCCCAGATGAGCATGCTGCCGCGCCTGCAGCCGCGCTGTTTTTATGACCTCGTGATCGAAGTCGCCATCGTCCGGCCCGGCCCCATCCAGGGCGGCATGGTGCACCCCTACCTGCGCCGACGCAGCGGTGAAGAGCCGGTGGACTACCCCAGCGACGAAGTGCGCCAGGCGCTGGAACGCACGCTGGGCGTGCCCATCTTCCAGGAACAGGTGATGCAGCTGGCGATCCTGGCCGCCGACTTCACGCCCGGCGAAGCCGACCAGCTGCGCCGTGCCATGGCGGCCTGGAAGCGCAAGGGCGGCCTGGGCCTGTTTCATGAACGGCTGGTGGGCCGCATGGTGGCCAAGGGTTACCCGCTGGACTATGCCGAGCGCATCTTCAAACAGATCGAAGGCTTTGGTGAATACGGCTTCCCCGAAAGCCACGCCGCCAGTTTTGCGCTGCTGGTGTACGTCAGCGCGTGGTTGAAGTGCCACCACCCCGATGCTTTTTTGGCGGCCTTGTTGAACAGCCAGCCGATGGGTTTTTATGCGCCCGCGCAACTGGTGCGTGACGCGCGTGAACACGGCGTGAAGGTGCTGCCGGTGGATGTGACAGTGAGTGGGTGGGACAGTGTGTTGGAGGGCGTGGCGTGTGAAGAGCCCTCACCCCAACCCTCTCCCGCAAGCGGGAGAGGGAGAGGGAGTAAGACTTTTGCATTGCTCCCTCTCCCGCTCGCGGGAGAGGGCAGGGGAGAGGGCAGGGGTGAGGGTCTGCGAAGAGGTGATGGCCTGGTCCCCGTGCGCCTGGGCCTGAACCGCATCAGCGGCTTCCCCAAAGACGCGGCTGAGCGCGTGGTCACAGCGCGTTCGGTCGCGGTCTTCACCTCGGCCGAAGACCTGGCCCGCCGCGCCGGCCTCAATGCTCAGCAGCTGGAACTGCTGGCCCAGGCCGACGCGCTGGCGCCGCTGGTGGGCCACCGCCACCAGGCGGCGTGGGCGGCGGCTGGGGTGGACACCCGCGCCACACCGCTGCTGCGAGCCACCCGCACCCAGGAAGCCGCAGCTGTGCTGGCTGCGCCGGATGCCGGCACCACCGTCCTGGCCGACTACCGCAGCCAGGGCCTGAGCCTGACCCAACACCCCGTGGCCTTGTTGCGCGACCAGTTGGCGGCGTTCAAGGTGCAACCCGCGGCCGTGCTGCGCGACTACCCGAACGGCCGCTTGGCGCGGGCCAGCGGCCTGGTCACGCACCGGCAGCGGCCGGAGACGGCCAAGGGGGTGGTGTTCGTGACGCTGGAAGATGAAAGTGGCTCGGTCAATGTCATCGTCTGGCCCAAGGTGGCTGAACTTCAGCGTCGGCCGCTGTTGGCGTCCACCTTGTTGACCGTGTACGGCGTGTGGCAGCGCGAAGGCGAGGTGCGTCACCTGGTCGCCAAAACCCTCATCGACCACAGCGACATGCTGCAGGGCCTGGCCACGCGCAGCCGCAACTTCCGCTGACGCGCAACCGCTTGCCACGGCCGCAGGTGAACCGCCGTCAGCGCCTTTGAACCCGTCGGCACAATCCGTTGCAATGCTTTCAGACACCACCCCCTCGCTGCCGCTGCCCATTGAATGGCTACCCGCCCAGGGCGCACCCCAGCAATTGATCGTGCTGCTGCACGGCTGGGCCAGCAACGCCGGCGCCATGGCACCGTTGGCGCAGGCGCTGCGTGCGCACTTTCCCCAAGCTGCCGTGCTGGCACCTGAAGCGCCGCACCCGGCTGACACCCGTCGTGCAACGGCGCCCGACCAGATACCCCGCCGCCAGTGGTACCCGATTGCGCAATTGAGCCCTGACAACTGGCCGCAGCGTGTGGCCGCTGTGCTGCCCATGCTGCACGCCTGGGTGCTGGCACAACAGCAGCGTTTGGGCGTGTCGCCAGCCGCCACGTGCCTGGGAGGCTTCTCACAAGGCGCCATCCTGTCCTTGGCCCTGGCCATGCAGAACGACGGCCTGTGCGGACGGGTGCTCTCCTTTGGCGGGCGCCTGGTGCAGACGCCACAGGCCGCGCCGCGACAGACCACCATTCACTTGTTCCACGGCAGCGCTGACCTGGTCATCCCTGCCCAGGGTTCACGCGAAGCGCTGGAGCAATTGGGCGCCTTGCAGGGCGATGCGACCTTGGACATCGCTGCCGATGTCGCGCATGAACTGCATCCGGCGTTGATCAACAGCGCCTTGCAGCGCCTGCAGACCCACATCCCGCTGCGCACCTGGCAGGCCGCACTGGGCGCTGCGCCTGTTGCGTAGACCTTTTCAGACACTGACACCCATCACCATGCTGTACCTGCTTTCCCCCGCCAAAACGCTGGACTTCGACACCCCCGCGCCCAACGCGCTGCTGAAAAAAGCTTCCGACCCGCTGTTCACGCCACAAGCCGCCGAGCTCATCGCTGTGCTGCGCAAACAAGGCGTGGCGCGAATCGCAGCATTGATGGACATTTCAGCCCCCTTGGCGGATTTGAACGTGGCGCGCTACCAGGCTTGGCAACCCGAGGCCACCGCCGCCAACAGCAAACCCGCCGTGCTGGCTTTTGCTGGTGATGTCTATGGCGGCCTGGACGCCAAGACCTTGACAACCGCCGACCTGAGCTGGGCGCAGCAGCATGTCGTGCTGCTGTCGGGTCTGTACGGCGCGCTGCGCCCGCTGGACCGCCTTCAGCCCTACCGGCTCGAGATGGGCACCGCGCTGAAGAACCCAGCCGGCCGCGACCTGTATGCCTACTGGGGCGACACGGTGGTGCAGCACCTGAACCAACGCCAGGCCGACGAGGCCAAGCCCGTGGTCGTCAACCTGGCCAGCATCGAATACGCCCGAGTGGCCTTGCGTCCTGCCCTCGAGGCCCGCGTCATTCACTGCGTCTTCGAAGACTGGAAGACTGACCGTTACAAGGTCATCAGCTTCTTCGCCAAGCGCGCCCGCGGCTTGATGGCGCGCTACGCCATCCAGGCGCGCGTGAATTCGCCCAAGGCGCTGGCGGCGTTTGCGGCTGACGGGTACGCCCTGGACGCGGCCGTGTCCGAGCCCGACCGCCTGGTGTTCAGGCGCCGGGTCTGAGCACGGGCGCCCTCAACGCTTGGCAAAATGCGCCTCATGACCGCCATTGCCCAAACCATCACCCCCGAATTGCGCCGCTGGATCATTGACCAGGCGCAAACGGGTTGCCGACCCGAAGACGTGTTGAACGCCATGAAGGCCAGTGGCTGGAACGAAGAGGTGGCCATTGCAGCCATGGAGGAAACGCTGGAGCATCGCCTGAAGGAAGCCACTGCCTTGCCGCCGGCAGACGCCGTGGCATGGCCAGTGCAGATGCCAGACAGCAGCGTGGCCGCCAATGCGCCGCCCCTGCCTGAGCCCGACTTGAGCGGTGGAGCTTGTGTGATCGACGTTGCAGGCCACGCTGTGCGGGTCTTGACGACGCTGAGCCACCCGCGCGTGATCGTCTTTGGCGGGCTGCTGAGCGACGCCGAATGCGACGGACTGATGCAGTTGTCATCACCCCGGCTGCTGCGGTCTGAGACGGTGGACAACACCACCGGCGGCAGTGAAGTCAACGCCTCGCGCACCAGCGACGGCATGTTCTTCGAACGTGGCGAAACCGAGCTGATCACCCGAATCGAACAACGCATTGCCGAACTGTTGAACTGGCCGCTGGACCATGGCGAAGGTCTACAGATCCTGCGCTATCGGCCGGGTGCGGAATACAAGCCGCATCATGACTATTTCGACCCCGTCCACCCCGGCACGCCCAAGATTCTGGAGCGGGGCGGACAGCGTGTGGGCACTTTGGTGATGTACCTCAACACCCCCACGGCGGGCGGCTCCACCACCTTCCCCGACGTCGGCCTGTCCGTGGCCCCCGTGCGCGGCAACGCTGTCTTCTTCAGCTACGACCGCGCCCACGTCAGCACCCGCACCCTGCACGGCGGCGCGCCAGTGGTGGCGGGCGAAAAGTGGGTGGCAACGAAGTGGCTGCGGCAGGGGGTTTTTCGTTGAACGTCGATGCAATTCGGCATCAGGCCAATGCCGAATTGGACCCCAAACAAAAAGGCGCGCTGGGTCAATTCATGACGCCTTACATCACCGCCCAATTCATGGCCGGTCTGTTCAACCGCACCGACGCGGCGCTGCTGCTTGACGCCGGTGCGGGCATTGGCTCCCTCACCATGGCAGCCAGTCAGGTTTTGCGGCTTGAATGTGTGGAGACTTGGGAGCTGGACCCCGTCATGGTGCGTTACCTCAAGAGTAATCTGGAGAGCCTTGGGGTGCCTTTCGAATTACACCAAAAGGACTTTATTCTTGACTCTGTTGATCGAATTCAGTTTGGCGAAGGCGCACGGTTCACGCACGCCATTCTGAACCCTCCCTACAAGAAAATTTCCGGAGATTCAGTTCATCGCCGAGCCTGCCAGTCGCTTGGGCTGGAGACAGGCAATCTCTACACGGCGTTTTTGGCTTTGGCAATTCTGCAGATGCAGGACTTTGGGGAAGTGGTCGTCATCATTCCCCGGTCGTTTTGCAACGGGCCTTACTACCGGCCGTTTCGCGAACTGTTGCTTGACAAGTGTTCCATTGACTGCATCCATGTTTTCGAATCGCGAGACCAAGCCTTCAAAGACGACGAAGTCTTGCAAGAGAACATCATCTTGAAGCTGACTTGCGGCGGGCATCAAGCAGACGTACTTTTATCGACTTCGGTGGGCGCAGACTTTGTCGATGTAACTGCGCGAACGGTAGCCTTCCATGCCGTCGTTCAACCGTTGGACAAGGACCGATTCATACGAATTCCAAGCCATGACTTGGATGGCGCGGATAACTCGGCGCTGTTCACCCATTCGCTTCAGGACTTGGGCCTCCAGGTGTCCACAGGACCGGTCGTTGACTTTCGGCTCAAGCCCTGGTGGAGCCAGGACCCACAGCACGGTACTGTTCCGTGCCTCTACCCACATCACTTCGGCCCGCAAGGTTTCGAGTGGCCCAAGGCGCACAAAAAACCCAATGCGATCTTTCGCAGCCCCGAAGTTGACAAGTGGCTCATGAAGTCAGGCATCTACGTGATCGTCAAACGCTTCTCGGCGAAAGAAGAACGGCGACGTGTCGTGGCTTACCTGGTCAAGCCGGAGGACATTCCAAGCGATCTGGTCGGTTTTGAGAACCATTGGAATGTGATCCACATCCGTAAAGGCAGCCTGCCTTTGGATCTGGCAAAAGGCATGGTGATGTTCCTCAATTCGACGGTTTTGGACAACTACTTTCGCGTTTTCTCAGGGCACACGCAGGTCAACGCGACCGATCTTCGCAACATGAAGTTCCCTAACTTGGAACGCCTTCGGCTCATGGGCGACAGCTATAACCAATGCATGCCACAAGGCGAGATTGATGCCTTGGTCGGTGTATGAGCAAAAAGCGCAAACTCAAGGAAGCGCTGACCTTATTGGCTGACCTGGGACTCCCCAGACAGCAGATCAACGAACGAACCGCTCTTTGTCTACTGGCGTTGATCGATATGAAGCCTGCTTCAGCGTGGAGTGCGGCCGGCGCGCCGCTGCTGGGCATCACGCCCATCATGGATTGGGCCGCTGCGCACTACGGTGCCACGGTGACCAGCCACGGGCCCGTCGATGCAAAGCGTCAAATCGAACTCGCCCAGATTTTTGCCAACTCTACTGCCGGGCTGGTCTATGTTTCTGCCTTCTCCAGCCGCAAGACTTTTCTGCGGTATCTTGATGTGATCGCTTGGGAATCGGAGGTTTGGATCGCCGACGCGCCAACTCACATGATTCACTTCAATGGGTCGCGCTTTTTGGGGCCGTACTGAACTGGCGCTGCATTTCCCCTGACGTCAACACCCGCACCCCAGGATGCGCCTCTCGCACGGCCAGCAGCAGTGCGCGGGCCACGGTGCTGGCCTGAATGGGCCGCCAGGCTGCGGGGATCAGCGGTGACAGTGGGCCTGCTATGGCCAAGGCGATGCGCTCAGCCAGCCTGGGCGCCTGGTTCAAGGCCGCGCGGTCGCCGGCCAGCAACGACGGGCGGGCCACAACCAGAGTGCTGAAGCCAACGGTGGCGAGCGCGGCCTCCACTTCGCCTTTGACGCGGCTGTAGAAACTGCCCGAGGCGGGGTTCGCGCCCAGCGCCGAAACTACCCCGAAACGCGTTACACCCGCCTTGCGGGCAGCGTTGGCGAAGGCCAGCACGGCGTCGAAGTCCACTGCACGAAATGCTGCTTTTGACCCGGCTACGGCAATCGTTGTACCCAGGCAGCAAAAGGCCTCTTCAGCAGCCGGCATGGCAGGCAACGCGCTGTAGTCCACCACGTGCACCTGCTGCCCGGGTGACGTGTTCCTGGGCGCGCGGCGCAGCAGCAAGTGGACGTCACCCGGCCCTGCCCACAGGCGCGCCACTTCCCGGCCGATCAGGCCGCTGGCGCCGGCCAACAGGGCGGTCATGTGGCCACCGCTCGCGCCGCTGTGGCTTGGGCAGCTTGTTCTGCGCACCCGGGTGAGTATCGATTTGCTCGCATGGCGTGTCCCTCGTGCGCCGATCATGCGCCCTGAACCTGGACGCAACATTTATCCTGAAGCCCAGGCAGCATTCGGCCTGCAACAAGCGAACAGGAAACCAACGTGAACGCCATCTCTTTTGTCAAGCGGCCCGAGTTGTCGCGCTACGAATTGCGCGTCGACGGCGAACTGGCCGCCTTGGCCGATTACGTGGACAGCGCTGACACCGTGCGCATGGTGCACACCGAAGTGCTGCCCGGTTTTGCCGGCCAGGGTCTGCCGACGAAACTGATGGCGCAGGCCGTGGCAGACGTCCGCGAGCAGGGCAAGCAGGTCGTGGCTGAATGCAGCTTTGTCGCGGCCTATTTGCAGAAGTACCCTCTTGCGTAAAGCTCGCCTGAAGCTCGGCTGAAGCTCAACAGCAGATCACCGAAAGTTCTGCAGCAGCCGGTCCAGTGCCATGGTGAAGGGCTGTTCCATCATGGGTAGCGTCAAGAACATGCCCAGCAGCCCCACACCCAGGGTGAGCGGGAAGCCGATGGCGAAGATGTTGATCTGCGGCGCCACGCGGGACACCGCGCCCAGCACCAGGTTGACGAACATCAGCATCGTGATCAGCGGCAGCGCAATCCACAGGCCCGTGCTGAAAATTTCCGCACCCCATTGATGAGGTTGCAGGGCGCGCACGAAGGCAAATGGCTCAGGGCCAACCGGGAAGCTGGTGAAGCTCATGGCCAGAGCCATCACCACCAACAGGTGGCCGTTGATGACGATGAACAACCACGCCACCATGGTGCCGAAGAAGCGGCTGGTGGCTGTGGCGGTGCTGGCCGACAGCGGGTCGAAGAAACCCGCAAAGTTCAGGCCCATTTGCAGGCCGATCAGTTCACCTGCGAACTCCACCGCGGTGAACACCACGCGCACGGCAAAGCCCAAGGCCAGGCCGATGACGACTTGCTGCACAACCAGCAAAAACGCCAGCGACGAGCCCAGGGCCACCACCGGCATGGGCGGCAGGCTGGGCTGTGCGGCCAGGGCGATCAGCGCCGCCAGGCCGATGCGCACCTGCGTGGGCACCGTGCGTGAACCGAGCACAGGCAGGGCCGCAAACAGGGCCAAGGCGCGCAGGAACGGCCAGATCAGTGGCGAGAGCCACGCCAGAATCTGTTGCTCGCTGAAGGTGATCATGCGTGGTGCTTGGCGCTCGGCGCCGGGTGAGTCTGCCGACTAGACTGCGTGACAGATTGGCGTTAGCCAACCGCGCTGGGAATGGCCAGGAGCATGCGCTGCAAGAACTCCACCAGCGTGGACATCATCCACGGGCCAGCCAGCATCAACACCGCGACAGAGGCCACGATCTTGGGCACGAAGCTCAAGGTCGCCTCGTTGATTTGCGTGGCCGCCTGAAAGATGCTGACCACCAACCCGACGACCAACACCACCAATAGCACGGGTGCCGACACCATCAGCAGCACGAACAAGGCGTTCTGCCCGGTTGAAAGAACCAGTTGTGCGTCCATGGTGTGTGTTCCAACTCAGGTCACGAACGAGGCCGCCAGCGACCCGAGCAGCAGATTCCACCCATCAGCCAGCACGAACAGCATCAGCTTGAAGGGCAGGGCTACCAGCACCGGGCTCAACATCATCATGCCCAGACTCATCAGGACGCTGGCCACGATCATGTCGATGATGAGGAAGGGGATGAAGATCATGAAGCCGATCTGGAACGCGCTCTTCAACTCACTTGTCACGAAGGCTGGCACCAGCACGCGCAGCGGCACGTCTTCGCCTTTGACATCGGCGGGCAGCTTGGCCAGCTTGGCAAACAGCTGCACGTCGCTTTGCCGGGTTTGTTTGAGCATGAATACGCGCAGCGGTCCAGCGCCCTGTACCAGCGCCGCATCCAGCGCCAGTGTGCCGGCCGCGTAGGGCGCGTAGGCCTGCTCGTAGACCTTGTCGAAGGTCGGCGACATCACGAAAAAAGTCAGGAACAAGCTCAGGCCGATGATCACCTGGTTGGGGGGCGCGGCCTGTGTACCCAAGGCCTGGCGCAGCAACGACAGCACGATGACGATGCGCGTGAAGGCCGTCATCAGCAGCAGCACTGCGGGCAGGAACGACAGCGCGGTGAAGAAGATCAGCGTCTGTACCGGGACCGAGTAGCTGGTGCCGCCCGGGCCTTGCGCCGTCAGCAGCGGCAGGCCACCGGCTTGTTGCGCCCAGGCGCTGCCAGCAGCGGCCAATGTCAGGGCCGTTGCAGCAGCCAGGCGGGTTGCGTTGCGCGGGGTCATTTGGCTGCAGGGCCTTTGCGAATGCGACCCAGCAGCTGTGCAAAAGTGGTGCCTGCTGTCAAGCCCGTTGTTGGGCCCGTTGTTGAGCCCACGGATGAGTTCGCTGTTGTGGCGTTTTTGCCTGACGCTGCCGTGGCCGGCGTGAGTGGCGCCATGGTGTGCACCGTGCGCACGCTGTGGGGCGTGACACCCAACACCAGCCACACCCGGTCTTCGCCCTGGCCCACTTCCACGGTCACCAGCTTCTGTTGCGCCGACAACGGCATCACCGCCACCGTGCGCGGCAGCCCGGCGGCAGGCTGGCCGCCCAGGCCCGTCAACGGCGAACGCTTGAGCAGCCAAAGCACCAGCGGGATCAAGGCAATGACGGCGAAGAACCACAGCAGCGCTGTCCACAAGGAGCCGGGTGCGGTGACGATCGGGCTGGTGGTCATGGTGCTTCAGCCGCGGCTCAGACGGCGCATGCGTTCGCTTGGCGTGACGATGTCGGTCAGCCGAATGCCGAACTTGTCGTTCACCACCACCACCTCGCCCTGGGCGATGAGGTAGCCATTGACCAGCACGTCCATGGGTTCGCCTGCCAGCGTTTCCAGTTCGACCACCGAGCCCTGTGCCAATTGCAGGATGTGTTTGATGGGAATGCGCGTTCTGCCCAGTTCCACCGTCAACTGCACGGGGATGTCGAGGATCATGCTCAGGTCATTGACCGCCGGGCCGACACCTGACTGCGCGAAATTTGTGAAAGCCACGGGGGCCACACTTTCAGCGGGCGCCGTCACCTGGCTGGCGACCTCGGCTGGCTTGCTTTCCGACAGTGCTGATGCCCACTCGGCGGCCATCCGGTCTTCCTCGGACATGCCTTCAGTGCTTGTGTTCTCAGCCATGGTTCAGGGTCCTGGGCATGGTGTTGCCGGTGTCACTGGGCTTCGCTGAGCCATGACAGATTGGAGGTGGTGATCAAGCGGTTGACCTTCAGCGCATAGCGCTTGTTGCTGGTGCCGTAATGGCAGTCGAGCACGGGTACGCCGTCGATCTTGGCCTCGATCATCGGGTTCAGATCAAGTTCGATGAAGTCACCCG
>Ga0105049_10010990_pt1 | contig 10383 bp, 5 predicted proteins | sample MAT06_FD_78087 | JGI IMG/M metagenome (GOLD analysis project Ga0105049, IMG submission 78087) | Freshwater microbial communities from Lake Fryxell liftoff mats and glacier meltwater in Antarctica - MAT-06 | ecosystem: Environmental > Aquatic > Freshwater > Ice > Liftoff microbial mat | place... | reverse complement strand
TCGGCGGTTAGCCCTTGGGCCATCCGTATCTCAGTACCGTGATTCACTGTCCACGCCGTCTTGTGCGTCACGGCTTCGATCAAACCGGCCGCGGACGGGTGGCCGTTGCCGCTCTTTTTGACGCCGCCGAAGGGCAGGTGCACTTCCGCGCCGATGCTCGGCAGGTTGACGTAGCCCATGCCGTATTCGCATTCTTCGCGGAAGAGCCGCATCCGACGGTAGCTTTCGGTAATGACTGCCATCGAGAGGCCGAACTCGGTGTCGTTGTGGATGCGGACCGCGTCGTCGTCCCCGTCGAACGGAACGATGGCGACGTGCGGGCCGAAGACCTCTTCCTTGAGGCACCGCAACTCGGGTCGATGCGTGGCGGTGTAAACGAACGGCGAGAGGAAGCAGCCGCTCGTCGGCGGGAGTTCGCGGGCCGACACGATCACCTCGTCCGCCTCCTCCTCCGCGAGAGCGTTGTATTTCAACACCTTTTCGACCGCGGCGCGATTGATGAGCGGCCCGGCGAAGTTTGCGGGATCGAGCGGGTCGCCGAACTTCAGCTTGCTCGCCAACGCTGCGAACGAGGCGGCGTACTTTTTCACGAGCGAGCGGTGGACGAGGATTCGGCTCGCTGAGACGCAGCGCTGTCCCGTAGTCTTGAAGGCGCTCAAAATCCCGGCCCGCACGGCCAGTTCGAAGTTCGCATCTTCGCAAACGATGATCGCATTTTTGCCGCCCATCTCCGCGGCTACAGTGCGGTCCGGGTACTCCGCCGAGAGTTGCTGAATCCGCTTTCCGACTTCGTAACTGCCGGTGAAGAGAACGACGTTGACACTCGGGTTTTTCACGAGTGCCTCGCCGACCGGTCCGTCGCCGTGGACGAGGTTGATGACACCCTTCGGGAATCCCGCTTCCACGAAAAGCTCTACGAGCTTCTGCCCCATCGCGGGCGTATCTTCGGACGGCTTGAACACCGCCGTGTTGCCTTCCAACAGCGACGGCCCCAGCATCCAGAGCGGCACCGCGAAGGGAAAGTTCCACGGCGTGATGACCGCGACGACGCCCCACGGTTTGCGGCGGATGAACGCATCTTTTTCGACGAGTTCCGAAGCGACGATTTCCCCAACGGGCATCCTGCCGGTGCCGAAGACGTACTGCACCATGTGCAGCCCTTCGACGACTTCGGCACGGCACTCCGCGATGTTTTTGCCGTTCTCCCGAGCCATCAGCAGCGCGAGCGCATCCGTATCGCGGTCGATCAAACGAGCCAACCGTTCGAAGCACTCGGCCCGGTGAATGCGGCTCGTGCGCCGCCAGTTCGGGAACGCCTCGCGGGCCGCGGCCACGGCCTGGGCGCATTCCGCGGCGGTCGCGGTGGGGAAGTGGCCGATGGTTTCCGCGAGATCGGCCGGATTCGAACTCGCGAAATCGCCCCGCGGCGGTTGCCAGGTTTCGCAAATTAAAAGGCGGCCGACCACGGGTTCGATGATCGAACGGGACATAAAACGCCTCCGAAACGGAGAGGAAGGAGGCTGCAAAGGCAGTAATCTCTCGATGCCGCATTCTACGCCCGCGAGTCGAGAACCGTCAGCCGAACAGCGAACGGATGACCGATCCCTCGCGGACGATCATCACCGGTCGGCCGGTCGCAGTGCGGTACTCTTTGCGGTGGTCGATCCCGAGGGTGTGGTAAAACGACGCCGCGAGTTGGTCCGGCGTGTAGCCCTCCGTAGCAGGACCCATGCCCTTCGCATCGGACGCCCCGATCACTTGTCCGCCTTTAATGCCACCGCCCGCAAGGAGGGCCGTCATCGCCCTCGGCCAGTGGTCGCGGCCGGCCTTGTCGTTGATCTTCGGCGTGCGGCCGAACTCGCCCACGACGTAGACCGTCGTGGTGTCGAGTAGACCGCGGTCCCTCAATCCCGCAAGAAGGGCCGAGAGCCCGGTATCGAGTTGCGGTAGTAATCCGGTTTGCAAACTCTTGAAGTTGTTCGTGTGCGTATCCCATCCGGTGAAGCTCACGGTCACGAAACGCACGCCGGCCGCGATCAATCTCATGGCCAACAGGCAACTCATGCCGAATCGCCCATCGCCGAACGGCTTCGCGACATCGGGTTTCTCGCCGCTGACATCGAACGCCTCGCGGGCCTTGGGCGAACGAATCATGTCGAACGCTTGGCGGGCAAACTTGTCCATGCCGTCGATGAGCTTGCTATCCGCCTCAGCACCCTTGAAAGTAGTGTCGAGATCGTCGAGGAGGTTGTTTCGCTTTTCGAATTGTTCGACGGTCAGGCCATTGCCCAAAGTAATGCCGCGAACCGAGAACGGAACGTTGGGTTTCGGCACGTCGTTCGTCTGGAGCGGAGCGTATCGAACGCCGAGGTAACCCGCTTTCTGCGGCGTCGTCGGCACGGCGACGAAGTGCGGCAGTTCCTTGTCGCCCGCGAGTTCCTTGCTCGCGACCGCCCCGTAGCCCGGATAAACGAGCGACGGAATCGGCCGGTTCCCCGCGTTGAGGTACTCGGTGCCGAGTTCGTGCGCCGCGATGTTGTGGCTGACGCCGCGGACGATCGCAAACGTATCCGCGAGCTTGGCGAGCTTCGGCAAATGCTCGCAAATGCGAACGCCCGGAACGTTCGTATCGATCGGTTTGAAATCGCCGCGGACCTCCACCGGCGCATCGGGTTTGAGATCGAAAGTATCCATGTGGCTCGGCCCGCCGCCGAGGTAGACGAAGATCGCGGACGTGGCCTTGGCGGGCTTCGTTTGATCGGCCCGCAGAAAATCCGCGAGCCCAAGGCCGGTCCCAATCGCGCCGACGCGGACGAAGTCTCGGCGACTAAGACCATCGCAAAATCGTGCCATGATGTCCCGTGGTAAAAGTCAACCGCGTAGCCGCGACGCGCGAGCGGGGCGCCGCGGGCTCAGCGATTGACGATGAACTCTTTCGTGTTAATCAACGCCCACAACAGATCGCGCAACCCGCTTTGTGAATCCTTCGCATCCGTCAAATACTTCCTCGCGATGCCGGCCTCGCGTTGGTCCGGCAATCGGCTCAGGGTCCGCAAATAGGCTTCGATAATCAGCTTTTCCGAATCCTTGTCCTTGGCCACTTGCTTCAACCACCCCTCGGGTCGGTCGAGCAGTTTCAGCACTTCGGGATCATTCCGAAGGTACACCGTCTGAAGCAGTGCGGGCTCGTTCGAGCGTTCGCAATCGCAGTTGGTGGCACGGACCGGTTTGCCGAGGACCATCACGGCGTAAGCATCGGTTTGACGCCCGCCCGCGAAGCCGGTCGATCGGCCGATGGCCCGCGATCTCTCCGGGTCGGCGTCCAGTTTCTTCCGTTCGGGATCGGACGCGGTCGCAAGCACGACCGCATCGTAGACCACCTCCGCTGGCAATCGCCGCAGCACCGCTCGGCTCAGATTCCGCTCTCCCAGTCGATTCGTGTCGTTCGGTTTCCAACTCAGTTGATAGGTACGGCTCAGCACGATCGTGCGGTGCAGCCACTTCATGTCGAACTTGCTCGCAACGAATCCATCCGCGAGGTACTCGAGCAATTCCGGGTTCGACGCCGGGTTGGCAAGGTTGAGGTCGTCCGGCGGATCGATCAACCCGGATCCGAAATAGTTCGCCCAAACGCGGTTCACAAACGCTTTGGCGAAGTACGGGTTGTCGGCGTCTCGCATCCAATCGAGGATCGGTTGCCGCGGGTCGGAATACGTCGCGTTCACCACTTCCTCGCCTCCGAGCAACTTCGGCGTGATGACGCGCCCGCCGACTTTCACGCCCGGCTTCACACCGGGTTTCGGCTTCTGGCTCGCTGGCAGGTGGAGTTCCTTGAAGGGGAGCACCTTACCGGACGCAAGCAGGTCCACGAACTTCCGTTTGTAATTGCCCGAATCTTCGTCGAGGGTTTCCAGCCCGGTCCCCTGGAGCATCGCTTTCGATTCGACCCGCGAACCGGACCCGTAGCGAACGCCCGCGAAGAACGCGGTGAACTGGTCGAAGTCTTGCTTCGTCCACTGGTCGTAGGGGTGCTTGTGGCACTGAGCGCACTGCAAGCTCACGCCGAGAAAAGCGTGGGCGAATGACAGGGCTTGCTCTTCGGGCTTGCCCAGGTTGCGGCGAGTCCAGAAGTAAGGCATCGTGTCGCGGGTCGCAAAGTCCGCGGGGTTCTCCTTGCGGAAGTACGAACTCATCTCGCCGCAGTAGTCCGCGAAACTCTGATCGGTTCGCCGACCCACGGCGAGGGCGATCCCCGCGACGAGTTCGTCGTAGGGTTCATTGTCGCGAACGCGGCGATAGATCCAGTCGTACCATTGACCCGCCTTCTCGCGGTTCAACCCTTGTTCGCCGCCGAGCGGGCCCGTTCGTTCGCTGTTGCCCGTGAAGTCCGAAAGCTTCGTCGCCCACCACGCGGCATAAGCCGGGCGAGCGAGCAACTCCTCGACCTTCCTCGTCCGCTTCTCCGGGTCAGCGCTCGTGTGGAATTCTCGGACTTCCTGGACTGCGGGCAGCGTGCCCGTGAGGTCGAGACTGACGCGGCGAAGGAACTCGCCATCGGTGCTCAAGTCGGACGGCACGATGCCGAGCTTGCGGAGTTTCACCGCGACCAGTTCATCGACTTTCGTCGGCGTCGTCACCGCGGGATAACTCGTTCCGAGCTTGTCCGAAACCGGCAAAAGCACCGCCACGGGAACGATGCCGTTGTCGTAGAACGCGACCACGGCGGTATCGCCCTTGCCCATCGCATTGACCATTCCCGAGACGTCCACGCTCGCGATCGATTCGTCGTTCGAGCGAAACCGACAGAGCGGCGTCACGTCTTCGCGAGTGCCGTCGGACCACTTCGCAATCACCTTCAGCTTCGCGGTGTCGCCCGGCTTGCCGAAGACGATCTCCTTCGGTTCCACTTCCAATGCAGCGAACGCCGCGTCTTTTGCCTTCGCTCCCTCGGCCCCGGATTGAATCCACCGTTGAATCAGGTTGTACTCCCACCCATCCTTGGCCATCCGCTTGCCGCCCTTGTGCGGTTCGTCGAGCGTGGGCTTGCGGAGGATCGCACTCTCGGTCGGTTTTTTGCGGTCCACTCGGGGAGACTCACCCCCCGCGATAGCGGCGTAGTCCGCGGCGAAGTCGTAGCCGAACAGCGAGAGTCGGAACCCGCCTTGCCCCTGGAACGACCCGTGGCACGCCCGCCCGTTGCACCCGAGGCGGCCGAACAGCGGAACGACGTGCCGCTGGAAACTCGGCACTTCTGAGGAGATCGTTTTGAAGCGCTCGCTCACCGGCGCGGCGACAGCATCCTCCGCGAAGGACGAATCGGGTACGGCGAGCACGACGATTGCCATTAATACGATTCGAGCGCGGGTGGGCATGGTCTCGCTCCCGGTCACTTCGGATAGCTCCCAGCAGTATGTCCGGTTTACGGCCAATTCACCAGTGGGCTCCGGCTCGCGTTCGGGTATAACCGTTTCGGCCCGCACGCCACCGGTTCAGGAACGCCCATGCAGATGCAACTGAAACTCCAACTCTCGGCGTTCATGTTCCTCCAGTACTACATCTGGGGGTCGTGGTACGTCAGCATGGCGTCCTACCTGAAAAAGGTGCTCAACTTCCCGGATGAGCAAATCGGCTTGGCCTACGGGGCATTCGCCATCGGCTCGATGATTGCCCCGTTCTTCGTGGGCTTGATCGCGGACCGCTTCTTCGCCACGGAAAAGATGCTCGGCACGCTCGGCCTGCTCGGGGGTTTGCTCCTCTTCGTTCTCCCGCAAGCTGCGACGTTCGGAACCTTCTATCCCCTCTTGATCCTCTACTGCGTTACGTTCGTCTCGACCCTCGCGCTCGGCAACTCGCTCTCGCTGCACCACCTGACGAACCCCAAGCGAGACTTCCCGCGGGTGAAGAGCCTCTCCGCGGTCGGGTGGATCGCCGGCGGCGTGACCGTTAGCCTGATCGGGGCGGAAGCGGTCGCGGACCAGTTCTACCTCGCGGGCGGGCTCTCGATTGCCTTTGGAGCCTTCGCGTTCACGCTGCCGCACACGCCGCCGAAGAAAGTCGGTGCGGACGTTTCCATCGGCGAGATCCTCGGCCTCGATGCGCTCGCGCTGCTCAAAAAGCGGTCGTTCGCCGTCTTCATCGGGTCGATGTTCCTCATCTGCATTCCGCTCTACTTCTACTTCGTTTGCATGCACCTCTACCTCGGCCAACTCGAATGGGAGAACACCACGGCCTGGATGTCGCTCGCGCAAGTGTCCGACGTGGTCTTCCTGATCCTGCTTCCGCTCATGCTCCATCGCCTCGGGTACAAGGTCACCATCCTCATCGGCATCCTCGCGTGGGCCTTGCGGTACTTCCTGCTCGCGGGGAGCGTTGCATCTTCCGCCGATGTTCAAACTGCGATGATCTTCGGGGCCATCCTCCTCCACGGCGTTTGCTACGATTTCCTCTTCATCGCCGGGCAACTCTACGTGGACGACGAGGCCAACGAGCGGATGCGCGGGGCCGCCCAGGGGCTCATCGCGTTCATCCTCTGGGGCGTCGGCGCGTTCGTCGGTACGGCCCTCGCCGGGGCGGTAATGGCGGCCCACAAGCTCCCCACACCGGTTGGAAAGATCGAATACGACTGGGCGGCCATCTGGATGCAACCGGCCATCGGGGCATTGCTAGTCCTCGGTGTTTTCCTGCTCTTCTTCCGCGAACCGCGGAAGTCGCCGACGATTTGAAAGGAACGATCATGCTGGATCGACGAACATTCTTGGGTGCGGTCGGCGCGAGCGTGGTCGGCCTCAGTGGGCGCGCCGCGGAACCCGAAAGAGCGAGGAAGAAACTCGCCATCGTCACCACGGAGTGGCGATACCGTTCCCACGCCTGGCACATGGGCGAGCGGTTCCTCGCCGGTTACCCCGTGAAAGGGCGTTGGCATCGACCTGCGATCGACGTGGTTTCCGCTTACGTGGATCAATTCCCCAAGGGCGATCTGAGCCGAGACCGCGAACGCGAATTCAACTTCACGATCTACAAATCCGTCGCTGAAGCCCTGCGGTGCGGCACGGACAAACTCGCGGTCGATGCTGTGTTGGTCATCGGCGAGCACGGCGATTACCCGAACAACGAATTCGGCCAGAAGAAGTACCCGCGATACGAATTCTTCAAGCAAGTCGTGGAGGTCTTCAAGAAAGACGGTCGGACGACGCCCGTTTTCAACGACAAGCACCTATCCTGGAACTGGGAATGGGCCAAAGAAATGGCGAATACGGCCCGCGAGATGAAGTTCCCGTTCCTCGCCGGTTCGTCGTTGCCCGTGACGTGGCGGATGCCCGCGATCGACCTGCCGTTCGGGGCCGAGGTCGAAGAAATGATGTGCGTGGCGATGGGGAACGTGGACAGTTACGACTTCCACGCCCTGGAAGTGATCCAGTGCATGGCCGAGCGGCGTAAGGGCGGCGAGACGGGCGTGGTCGCCGTCCAAGCTCTGCGCGGCGAACCCGTCTGGAAGGCGATGGACGCGGGCGGGTGGGATCCGCGGTTGTTCAAAGCGTGCCTGAGCCGCAGCCAGACGCTGGCCCAAGATTCCACAACGAGCCACCGCTACCCGACAGTCAAGCAAATCCGCGAGTGGGTAAAAGTGCCCGTGGCTTACCGCATCGAATATGCCGACGGATTGAAGGCCACCATGCTGTTGGTGAACGGACTCGTCGGCGACTTCACCTTCGCGGCCCGGCTCAAGAGCGAGCCCGAACCGCTTTCGACACTGTTCTACCTGCCGCCCAATCCCAACGTGGCTTACTCCGCGGCGCTCATGTCCAAAGCGGAAGAAATGTTCGTGACTGGCAAAGCTCCATACCCAATCGAGCGAACGCTGCTCACGTCGGGTTTGGTCGAAGCCGGAATGCGGTCGCTCGGGCAGGAGCAAAAGCGACTGGAAACGCCGCACCTGAAGATCCGCTATCAACCGCCGAAGGAATCGCTGTTTTGGAAGGAGTAACCAGTTTTCTTTCCACCCCAAGCGTCGGAGGGTTTCGCATGGCACGCTTCGTTCTCGTCGTGGTTGTGCTGTTGGCCGCGCCGCTCTTCGGGTTCGCAGCCGAGTTCCGGGCCGGAGCCGCGGCCGTGGACGTCACTCCGGAGCGGTTCCCCGTCGCCGTGAATTGCGGGTTCATCGAAGTGACCGGGACCATCGCCCGCGATCGGCTCCACGCTCGGGCCATCGTGCTGGACGACGGGACGACTCGGCTTTGCATCGTCATCGTGGACAACTGCATGATGCCCCGCGAATTCCTCGACCGGGCGAAGGCGTCGATCGCGGCGGAGACCAAAATCCCCGCGGATCGCCAGTCGATCGCCGCCACGCACACGCACACGGCCCCCGCAGTAATGGGCTGCCTGGGTTCGGACCCCGATCCCGTTTACCCAGCATTTCTCGAGCGACAGCTCGTGCAAGTCGTGCGGCAAGCCATTGCGAATCTCGGTCCCGCGAAAGCCGGTTGGGCGGTGGTCTCGGCCGCATCGTTCACGAACAATCGGCAGTGGATCCTCCGCTCGGACAAGGTCCGCAACGATCCGTTCGGCAACCCGACCATGCGGTCGAACATGCACCCCGGCTACCAGAACGCGGACTTCGTCGGCCCGTCCGGACCCACCGACCCCTGGCTCTCGATCCTCTCGCTCCGAACTGCGGACGACAAACCGCTCGCCGTGCTGGCGAACTTCTCGATGCACTACTTCGGCTCGGCCCCCGTTTCCGCAGACTACTTCGGCAAGTTCTGCTCGAACCTCGAAACGAAGGTCGCCCCCAATTCGAAGGCGCCGCAATTCGTCGCAATCATGTCTCAGGGCACCGCGGGCGACCTTCACTGGATGGATTACTCGAAGCCGAAGGCCGATCAGACCATCGAGAAGTACGCCGAGGCACTCGCGGCTCTGGCTGCCGGGGCAATCGAGAAAGTCGTTCACAAAACGGATGTCTCGCTGGCGATGGCGGAAACTCTCGTCGCGGTCAATCGTCGCACGCCCGATGCAGACCGATTGGCATGGGCGCAGAAGGTCGTCGCCGGATTGAACGGCAAGAAACCCACGACGCAACCGGAAATCTATGCCCGCGAAGCCGTGATGCTGCACGCGGAGCCGACTCGCGAATTGAAGTTGCAGGCCATTCGCATCGGCGAACTCGGCATCGCCGCGATTCCGAACGAAGTGTTCGCCATCACCGGATTGAAGATCAAGGCACAGAGCCCGCTCGCGGCTACGTTCGCGATCGAACTCGCGAACGGGGCCGACGGATACATTCCGCCCGCGGAGCAGCACGTCCTCGGCGGATATACGACTTGGCCCGCACGCTCGGCGGGCTTGGAGGTCGGTGCTGAAAGTAAAATTGTCGAAGCGGTGCTCGGATTGCTGGAAAAGGTTGCCGCCAAGAAGCGACGCAACCTGCCGGACCCTGGGGACGAACCTTACGCGAAGCGGGTGTTGGCTAGTAAACCCGTCGGTTATTGGCGGCTTGGGGAACTCGCCGGACCGAACGCGGCGGACCTCGTGGGCAAGAATCCGGCTACATTTGAGCCGGGTATCGTTTTCGGACTCGATGGGCCGCTTTCTCGACCGTTCGATGGCCAAAAGGCGATGAACCGCGCGGCCCACTTCGCAGGCGGTCGATTGGCGATCAAACTACCGGAGCTTGGGGAGAAGTATTCCGTCGAGCTCTGGTTCTCGAACGGCTTCCCAGGCGATGTGAGGGACACAACCGGAACTCTTTTAACGATGGCAAATGGTGACACCGCAGGTGATCGACTCGTTCTTGATGGCAAAAACGGCACGCCGAACGCGCTCGCCATTTCGGCGTCGCTGACGGGCGAGAGCTTCCACTCCACCGCGACCGCGGCATTTCGGACTTGGACGCACGTCGCGTTCGTTCGGGACGGGCCGCGAGTGGTCGTCTACCTCGACAGCAAAGCCGTTGTGGATGCCGTCTCGCCGCGATTGGTGAAGGCGAACCTTTTGTGCGTCGGCGGTCGCCCGGATCGGGCGTTCGGTTTCGAAGGCCGCATCGCCGAAGTCGCGGTGTTCGACCGAGCTTTGACCATTAATGAAGTCGGCAATCGAGTGAAAAAATAACCCGAAGCGTGGGCGAGGATCGTTCCTCGCTCACGCTTCGGGTTAGTGCGGCATCCGAGTCAATCGCTTTAAGACAAGATCCCCGAGACAACTTCGCCCTTGACCAGTTCGCGGGGCTGGTTCAGGTGATTGTAGACGATCGTGTCCGGCTTGATGCCGACGCTGTGGTAGATCGTCGCGAGCAGTTCGGTCGGGTGGACCGGAAGTTCGAGCGGAGCCGAACCGGTCTTGTCCGAGACGCCGTGGACGTAGCCGCGTTTGATGCCGGCCCCG
>Ga0105049_10010988_pt1 | contig 10386 bp, 10 predicted proteins | sample MAT06_FD_78087 | JGI IMG/M metagenome (GOLD analysis project Ga0105049, IMG submission 78087) | Freshwater microbial communities from Lake Fryxell liftoff mats and glacier meltwater in Antarctica - MAT-06 | ecosystem: Environmental > Aquatic > Freshwater > Ice > Liftoff microbial mat | place... | reverse complement strand
AGGGGAGAGGAGTGAGGGGAGAGGAGTGAGGGGAGAGGAGTGAGGGGAGAGGAGTGAGGGGAGAGGAGTGAGGGGAGAGGAGGGAGGGGAGAGGAGTGAGGGGAGAGGAGTGAGGGGAGAGGGGTTTTGAGTTGGAAGAGAGAAGTGAGGCGATGGTGAGAAGAGAGGTAATGGAGGCAGTGGGGGCAGGGGCGGGATGTTTAGCCTTTAGCCTTTAGCCTTTAGCCTTACGGCTGACTGCTAAGTGCTAGATCTTGATTTTGGCAGCAAATGTACCCAAATGCTGCTGTCGCCATTGGGCATCGGCTTGACGATCGGTTTTAAGTTCCAACACCCGTATTCCAGTGGTTGGTAAAGGCTTGAGTCGTTGTTCTAATTGTTGCCAGGTTGTGATTTGTTCATGCTCGACCTCATAGGTGGCGCAGAGTTTGGCAAAGTCGATCGCTTGTGGTGTGGCAAAAAACGCCTCAAAGGATGGATTGCCTTGAGCGATCGGCAGCATCTCGAAAATCCCGCCGCCGTTGTTGTTGATCAGGACGATCGTCAGGTGCCCAACAAACTGCTGGCGTAACAAAAAGCCATTCGTATCGTGCAGTAACGCCAAATCACCTGTCAGCATGACGCTACTTTGCTGTCGATGCGCGATTCCCAACGCCGTGGAGAGGGTGCCATCAATGCCATTGGCACCACGATTGAAAAACGGCTTCACTCTGGAGTTTCCGGGTGTCCAGAACCACTCGACATCGCGGACGGGCATACTGCTGCTGATAAATAGAGGCGTTTCCGCTGGCAGCACTTGAGACAGCAACCAGGCAGCTTTGCCTTCAAAAAGAGTGTCTGTTTCGCGCATTGTGTGGTCAACGTTCTCTTTAACTTGCGCTTCGATCGTGCGCCACAAGTCGAGATAGGGTTTCGCAGTAGGAGTTGGTTGGGGAATCGTTTGGAGGAAGGCGGCGATCGACAGCCTCAGATGCGTTGTGTTGCCATGCAGCGGATCAAGATTACGTCCATCGGGATCAATAATCCATTGACGGGGCTGTGTCTCTGCTAACCAGGTACGAAGCTGTTTACTGGTGGGCATTCCACCCACACGAATCACCGTTTCAGGGGCAAGTTTCTCCGCTAGTGCCGCCTTTCGCAGTATCAGGTCATAAGTTGTAATCAAATTGAGATTCAAGTCAGCGTAGTTTCGCAGCGGTGAAAGTCCTTCTGCCAGAACCGGATAGCCGAGGGTCTGGGAAAGTTGGGCGATCGCGTGGCAGTACACCTCTGGCGCTTCAGGTTGGGCAGGGCCAGCGATGATGATGCCGTGAGGGGAGTAGGGAGTGGGAAGTGGGGAGTGGGGAATGGGGAGTGGGGAATGGGGAGTGGGGTGTGGGGAGTGGGGTGTGGGGAGGACAGAAGTGAAGAAGGCTTCGGGGCTGAAGGTAGAGGCGAGGGCTTGAGCGTGAGGTTGTGGAATGGGAGCAAGGGGTTCTCGAAAGGGAAGGTTGAGGTGAACGACACCGGGAACTGGGTACAGAGTTCTCTCCCAGGCGTAGATGAGGGTTTGCCGAAGGTAGGCGAGCATGGGTCGTTCTAGCGACGGCATTGCTAGTTCGGTCTGCCAGTTGGGAAAGGTGCCGTAGAGTTTGTGCTGGTCGATCGCCTGTCCTGCATTGCAATCCCGTAGTTCAGGCGGACGATCGGCAGTCAGAATAATCAGGGGCACACCGCTTTCTTTCGCCTCAATAGCAGCGGGATAAAAGTTCGCGCCTGCAGTGCCAGAGGTGCAGATCAGCACTACTGGACGATGACTTTGACGGGCAATGCCTAACGCAAAAAAGGATGCCGATCGCTCATCCAGCACGGGAATCGCTTCAATTTTGGGATGAATGGCAACGGCAAGTGCAAGGGGAGCAGAGCGAGAACCAGGACAGACGATCGCGGTAGTCAAGCACAACCGAGAAAGCGTTTCTGCCAGAATCGAAGTCCAAACCAGATTGGTATTCGTAAAATCAATGGACATAAGAACGTTAAGAGTAGGCAAATAGCCTAACGCATCATGCGTCCGGGTCGATCCCTTGCGCTCTCAGCAGTGCGGCTAAACGTTCTGACCGTTGACGTTCTTGCTCCAATTGGCTTTCTGCTTGCTCCAATTGGCTCTCTGCTTGTTCGAGTTGCCGCTCTGCTTGTTCGGTGCGGACTTCTGCCAGTGCTGCTTTCTCCTGTCCGTTCAAGAGCAAATTGCCTTGAGTGTCCCACCAGCGTAGCCAGGGCAACTCCAGATTGAGGTAGTGTCCCTGCCAGATGCCCAGTTCTACGCCCATTTGAGGGATGGGGTAATGTCCACGATCGTTGGCAGGCAGCAGATGATATTGACCCTCAACTAAGTGATAAACCTCAACGCTGGCTTTCGTGACTTCGTAAATACCGTAAAACGCAGGACGAATGACCTGTTCGTAAATCCAGAATTTGCCCGTCCAGGGCGTTTTGTCGCGCTCTTCCGCACCCGTTCCTGAGACAAATTCTAGGACAATCAACGGCGCGATATATTCTTGCCACAGCACATAGGAACGCCGAAACGTCCCATTCAGCGTGGGCGGCACGTTGGGCACATAAAACCAATCGGGCGATTCGGCTCCACGCACCAGCGGCTCTGTGATGCGCCAGTAAATACCAGTGTCCTGTCCAATGAAATAATGTGCGTCGGAATGCAGCGCGTCTAGCGTCGGCGTAATCGAGTCGGTAAGCAGAAGGCTCTGCGGATGCTCCAGAGAGTTTTTCACAAACGTACCGTCTGACTCTGGCAGTTGGATGTGGTTAGGCAGTTTGGTAGCCGAATTGGGCAGCTCCGCAAAAGAGGTCATGGCGGGAGGGGCGATCGTGTCTTGCTTCAGTTTAGTTGGTGGGAGAGTGAAGAGTGGGGAGTTTTGAGTTTTGAGTTTTGAGTTTTGAATGACTCCCTACTCCCTACTCCCCACTCCCTACTCCCTATTCTCTTCTGCCCTCTGCCTTCTGCTCACACTAACGCCTGCAAAAGCGCCTGAAGTTTTAGCTGCACTTCCGCTAGTTCCCGATCGGGGTCTGACCCTTCGACAATGCCCGCGCCTGCAAAGAGTCGAGCATGACAACCGTTGAGGAGTGCCGATCGAATGCCTACCGCAAATTCACCGTTGCCGTGATGATCGACCCAACCAATCGGCGCGGCGTAGAGCGATCGCTCAAAGGGTTCGTAGCGGCGAATGTAGTCACAGGCGATCGGACGGGGCATTCCAGCAACGGCAGGTGTGGGATGAAGGGCTGCTACCACGTCCAAGAGATGAGTGTGAGCGGCAACCGTGGCGTGAATGGGGGTTTGCAAATGTTGAATATTAGAGAGCTGGAGCAGACGCAAGGGTAAACGTTGAGGCTTCAAGCCCAGTTGAGCAAGCTGTTGCTGAATAAACTGATCCACAACGCGATGTTCGTGCAGTTCTTTAACGCTGTGTAACAGCCGATTTGCCAGCTTCACATCATCATTGACCGTTTTGCCGCGTGGCGCTGACCCTGCCAGCGCATCGGTTTCGAGCTGTCCATCATGTAGGCTGACTAACCGTTCTGGACTGGCACCGATGAACTGCTGCCCGTTCCCGTTGCTGCTTAAAAAGAGATAGCAGCCTGGATAAAGCTGGCGAAGATTGTGCAACGAGGCGATCGCATCAAAGGGTAGCGGCGACACAACATCCACTGCATGAGCCAGCACAATTTTGCTCAAAATATTTTGCTGAATCAATGACAGTGCAGACTGGACGGCTTGCTTAAAGTGCTGAGTCCCTGCGACATCGCGTGTTTGCCGCAGTAGACGATGATCGATCGCGGGCAGCAGCAAGGCATGGCGAATCGATCGGATACTTTGCCATGTTTGCCACACCTCATCAATACATTGCTCAAGCTTTGTAGCGGCATGAATGCACAGATTGGCAACAATAACCGAGCGTTGGTTGCAGTAAGAAACGTGCCACTTTGGTAGCACGATCGTAGCCGCTGGAACGCGTGAATCTTGAGGGGAAGCGTCATCAAAAAAGGCAAAGCTACAGAAAAAGTGCGGTCCGGCTAAGGGCAGATCAAAACTGCCATAGGTTGCAATCTCAGCCAGGGTGGATTGAATGAAATGCTTGGCGGTGGTAAATCGGTTGGCACCGTCAACTGTTTGGTGTGCTACTGCGCCAATTGCGGCAACGACAACGCCTTCATTCACATCATTTTGATCACGCTCTCGTTTTTCAAAATAAAAAGCAGGCTGACCAGACGTGGCAAAGCGCTGCAAGATCACAAGCGGATCAACAGCATCAATTACTTGCGAAAGGCTAACAATTTGTGCCTGTTTTTTCTCTCGTGCAATCTGCTGATGCCTAGATAAAACGTGATGCAGTTCCTTTCGACTTTGAAACAGACTGTTGCGATGAGGTGTGACGGTCATGCAAAGGATGAGGAATGAAGGGACAGGAAAAGGGCTGTGGGGTTCGTGAGGTTGTAAGGTTAGGAGTAACCCTGACTCCTGACTTTTAACTCTGCTTGCCAGCTTTTCATCACGGGCGGGAGAGAAGCGTAGCGAAGGGTTTTAAAGCACGCCCTAATGTGAAGGCAGTGCGGGCAATGATGCTAAATATTTGTCAATCAATCAGCGTTTAACCTCCTGACTCTTTGATTCTGACACCTCACCCCTCGCCCCTCACTCCTCACTTCAAATATTGCGAAATTTGAAGTCTGACGGGCTTGTCGGCACGCTTGAATCCACTGAATCGTAGAATGATAAGGCTTCTCAGACCAAGTGTATTCTTAGCCTTCAGGAACGATGACCATAAAAATGGCTGGTGCCTCAGCAACGGTAATCGCTTCAGCGACGCGCAAAAAACTGTGGCTGGCAGCGATTAAACCACCGATGTACAGCGTGGCGATTATGCCGATCGCAGTGGGCACCGCGATCGCCGTTGCCGAAACCAAAACGTTGCAGACGGGCATCTTCGCCATCTTTGCCTTCGCCGCGATCCTCATCCTGGCGTGGGAGAACCTCGCGAACGACGTGTTTGACTCGGAGACAGGCGTTGATGTGAACAAAGCTCACTCGATGGTGAACCTGACCCACAACAAGCCGTTGATTTTTTGGCTAGGGAATTTGTGCCTTGCTACCGGACTGTTTGGCATTGGCGCGATCGCAGCCATCCAGCACGACCTCACAGTCGTTGGCATTATCCTTGTTTGCTGCATTCTGGGCTATATCTACCAGGGTCCACCCTTTCGCCTCAGCTATCAGGGCTGGGGGGAAATTCTTTGCTTTTTTGCGTTTGGTCCCCTCGCGTTTGCAGCGGCGTATTACAGTCAGACGAAAGCCTTTTCAGGCACGAACGTCGCCGCTTCTGCGATCGTCGGCGTTTCCACTAGCCTCATCCTGTTCTGCTCCCATTTTCATCAAGAAGCAGATGATGCCGCTGTGGGTAAGCGATCGCCGATCGTACGGTTGGGCACGAAACGCGCCGCGCAGTTACTCCCCTGGCTCTGTGGCAGCATTTTTGCGCTCACGGCTTTCTGCGTCTGGTGGGGCATTTTTCCAGTAACAACGCTGCTTGTCTTTGCCAGTCTGCCGATCGCGGTCAAACTCTGCAACCACGTCGGTACAAACCACAACAAACCTGAAAAAGTGAGCAATTGCAAGTTTATTGCCGTCGCGCTGCATTTCTGGAGCGGTATCTTTTTGGGTCTTGGCTTTGTGCTGCCTCAACTTTTGGGCATCGGAGCGGTACTGCCAACATAAATGCTCTACCAGTGGGAATTTCGAGCGTATCAACGACGCTTCAAGCACGCGTTGCAGACTAGCCACGGTAGCTGGTCGCTGAGAGAAGGCATGCTTCTACGGTTGGTGGATGAGGTTGGCAACATTAGTTGGGGAGAAATTGCGCCGCTTCCCTGGTTTGGCTCCGAAACTCTTGAGCAGGCACTAGAGTTTTGTCACCAATTGCCAGCATTACTCACAAACGAGCGCATCTTTTCGATTTCTGACACCTTGCCAGCCTGTCAGTTTGGCTTTGAAGCGGCGTGGGAGGGCATGAGGGAGTCGGCGATCGACAACAAAACGCCCGATCAACTTGGAAATGTGCCAAAGCAAGCGACATTTACCATTGAGAACTCGACACTTCAAGCTCAGAACTCGGACTTTCGAGCTTTGAGGTCGAACATTGCAGCGCCGAACTCGACACTTCGACCTCAAAGCTCGGATGTTGCAGTTCAGACCTCGGAACTCGGAACTCGGAACTCGAATGTTGCAGTTCAGACCTCGGAACTTCAACCTCAACCCTCAAAATTTGAGCTTGATCCCACTCCCTACTCCCCACTCCCCACTCCCCACTCCCCAGCCCTTCCCCAGAGCGCCCTCCTACCCGCAGGAGAAGCTGCCCTAAACTCCTGGAAGGCACTTTGGGAGCAAGACTTTCGCACCTTTAAGTGGAAGATTGGGGTTCAGGCGATCGCCGCCGAACTTGAGCTTTTGCACTCGCTCACTCAAAGCCTCCCTGCCACAGCAAACTTGCGCTTAGATGCGAATGGCGGACTTAGCCTGGATGACGCGGCTCAATGGCTAGAGACGTGCGACGCGATCACCGCTAATCCAAACCTGCCTGTAGCCATGGAATACCTTGAGCAACCGTTAGCTGTTTCGCAATTCCAGGCGATGCAGCACTTGAGCGATCGCTACACAACGCCGATCGCCCTTGACGAATCGGTTGCCACACTCCAACAACTCCAAACCTGTTATGAAAACGGTTGGCGCGGCATTTTTGTCATCAAACCTGCGATCGTCGGTTCCCCCACCCGCCTCCGCCAGTTTTGTCAGGATTATGCGATCGATGCGGTGTTTTCGTCTGCTTTGGAAACAGCGATCGGGCGACATATGGGGCTACGGCTGGCAAAGGAGTTAGGGAATCCTGAGCGGGCTATGGGCTATGGCACAGCACATTGGTTTAACGATGTCGAAACGAGCGACTTTGAACAGCTATGGCAGACCCTTTAACCTCTCTCAAGCAACGCTCTGGAGACGATTGGCTGCCTGGTTACAACAGTCAGGCTTTTTTTGATCTAGCAGAGCGGTTGCTGGAGGAGTTGCGATCGCGCCCGCATCCCGAAACACACCTTACAATCCTGCTGGCAGAACGCGATTCGCTGACGTTTCTCCCGCACTTTACCGCTGCCTGTGCTGGGAACTGCAACATTGTTCTCGCCAACCCTGATTGGGTAGAAGCAGAGTGGCAGCAAGTCTTTGAGTTGGTTGTACCTGATCTTGTCTGGGGCGAGGTAGCGAAAGCAGAAGCTAAAGGCAAAAGGCAAAAGGTAAAAGGGCAGGCTCAATGTCTGCCTCTCACCCCTCACTCCTCACTCCTCACTCCTCACCCCTCACCCCTCACATCCTCATCCCCACAGGCGGCACGTCAGGTAAAATCCGCTTCGCCATCCACACATGGGAAACGCTCATGGCATCGGTGCAGGGCTTTTGTGAGTACTTTGAGGTCGAGCAGGTCAATTCGTTCTGCGTGTTGCCGCTCTATCACGTCAGCGGCTTGATGCAATTTTTGCGATCGTTCACCACAGGCGGCAGGTTAGTTGTGATGCCGTTTAAGGCACTTGAGGCGGGCGATCGCAGTCCCATTAATCCCGAAGAATTTTTTCTTTCACTGGTGCCCACTCAACTTCAGAGGTTGCTGGATCGAAGCCAGGAGTCAGGAGTCAGGAGCCAGGAGCCAGAAGTTTTCCCTACTCCCCACTCCCCATTCCCCACTCCCCACTCTCTACTCCCCTGGCTCTCTCGTTTCCACACCGTTCTCCTCGGCGGCGCACCTGCCTGGTCAGACTTGCTCGATCGCGCCAGAACGCACCGTATCCGCCTCGCTCCCACCTATGGCATGACTGAAACCGCCTCCCAAATTGCCACCCTTAAACCAGACGACTTCCTCAACGGACACACCAACGCTGGACAAGTCTTGCCCCACGCCCAAATCACCATTCGCAACCCCTCTGGCGACATTCTCGCCCCTCACCAAAGCGGCATTGTCACCATCCAGGCAAAATCACTGTTTTACGGCTATTGTCTAGATTTGCCAGACAATCACTATCGATCAGAAGTGATAACAAAAACCATCCACCCACCAACGGATATATTAGCCCCACGCCAGAACTCATATTCGGGGGGTTTGGGGGAGTTAGGACCACAAGCGGCGGGGGACGAAGTATTTTCTGTGACGCTGTGCCACGGAAAATACTTCGACAGGGGGGAAGTCCCCCGGAGGCAATCTTCAAACGAAGCCGAAATATCTGCACACCACAACTTAGAGCAAGAAGAAAGAGTCTTTCAGCCCGACGACTTGGGCTTTTTTGACACCAACGGCTACCTGCACATCGTCGGACGGCAAACCGACAAAATCATCACAGGTGGCGAAAACGTCTTTCCCACCGAAATCGAAGCCGCAATTCGATCGACGGGTCTAGTCCAAGATCTATGCGTCATTGGAATCAGCGATCGCCACTGGGGACAAGCGATCGCCGCCGTTTACGTACCCCTCAATGCCGACACTGCAATCGCAGCCATCCAAGCTGCCTTGAGCGCCAAACTCAGCAAATTCAAACACCCCAAACATTGGCTTGCCGTCGATCGTCTACCCCGCAATGCTCAAGGCAAAATCAATCGACCCCAAGTAGAGACGATCGCTAAGAGGGCTTTGCCCACCGTTCCAGCCATTGAGTAACTTCTAGCGGCAGCGATCGACGACTGCGCGTGGCTGGATCAATACACACATGGCGAGTGGTTGCCTGACTCACCGATCGCTCCAACCTACCTTCCAAAAAAACCTCGTAAGCAAGCTCAAACCCACTCTCTTGCACCAGTTTCGGAGTCAGGTGTACCTCCAGGCGATCGCCACAGACCATTGGGCGGAAAAAATCGACAGCGGCATGGGCGATCGGCAACGCCACCTCAGCCCCACTGAAAAAAGTCCTTAGATCAATCCCTACTGCCGCCAACGCTGCCTCATACGCCTCGTGACAGATCGCCAACACATTTGCGAAATAAACAACTCCCGCCGCATCCGTATCGCCAAACCGCACCGTTCGCCGATAAACAAAGGGCATACCTCACCTCCAACACCCAGCACCCTACACCCTACACCCGTTGCTCACCAGATATTTACAGTCGATCTAATTCAGTCCCTACAGTTGCCGCAACATCTCTCCCAAAACTCTCTACACTAGAGTATGAATGACGAAGTAAGGAGAACTGCATGACAGATTCACTGTCCGCTCGTGATCTATTCCGGGCTGCCTACGAAAACCGCTATACCTGGGATGCCAGCTTTCCAGGCTACAGCACCGACATCACAGTCAAGCAGGGCGATCGGCTTCATACAGGCAAAGCCCGCATCAACCACGACCTTACCTATGACATTACCGATGTCTCCGACGACAAAGCCAACGAACTCCTCAAAGGTCAAGTCTGGGAAATCGCCGTTCACCGCGTTCGCAAACCGTTTGAAGAAACCCACGGCAAGAACGTATTTGAGTTAGGTGGAACCGACGAAACGGGAGCCGTTGCTATTGCGGTCAGCGGCAAAGCCATGGGCGACGGCTACAAAGTGCGCAACAACGAAGTTTCCCTCGTGCATCGCCACATTCACGGCGTTGTTGTCACCATCAACACCTTCAGCACGATCGACACGGGCGAAGGTTACCTGGCAGAACGCTACGATTCCGTCTATCGCGATGCCAAAACAGACGAACTCAAAGGCTCTAGCCAATCTGAAGATACCTACGAAAAAATCGGCGGTTACTACATCCTCACTCGCCGCGTCATCACAGAAGACCAGCAAGGGGAAATGATAGTGACCGATTATGGCTTTTCTAACATCAAGCTGCTGACACCCGTCGCGGTGTGAGGGATGAGAGGTGAGGGCTAAAGGCTGAGAGTTTTGAGTTAATTGAGCGGTCAGCAGTCGGCGGTCAGCTTTCTTCTAACAACTGCTTCTCCCTCCTTCGCTTCCCTTGCTTCCCTCTCCCCTCTCTCCTCACCTTCCTTAATGCGCTACGATCGCCATAAACCACAACCAACACTCCAACAGGTGAATCATGACCGAAACATTAGAACTGACCCAAGTTAACGTTGAAACCGTGTTAGACGAACTGCGCCCCTACCTCATGGCAGATGGCGGCAACGTTGAACTAGTCGAAATCGACGGACCGATCGTCAAGCTGCGTCTGCAAGGCGCTTGTGGTTCCTGCCCCAGCTCTGCTATGACCTTAAAAATGGGCATTGAGCGTCGTTTGCGTGAGTTTATCCCCGAAATCGCTGAAGTTGAGCAAGTTCTCTAGAAAGGCTGAAGGCTGAAGGCT
>Ga0105049_10010983_pt1 | contig 10389 bp, 5 predicted proteins | sample MAT06_FD_78087 | JGI IMG/M metagenome (GOLD analysis project Ga0105049, IMG submission 78087) | Freshwater microbial communities from Lake Fryxell liftoff mats and glacier meltwater in Antarctica - MAT-06 | ecosystem: Environmental > Aquatic > Freshwater > Ice > Liftoff microbial mat | place... | reverse complement strand
TCGCGATTGATCTGGTTTTAAAGATCCGCACTGCCCAAAGGTATTTATCGAGACGCAAAACTAAGTTGGGAGTTTGAGGTTAGATTTGATGGTTAAGTTTACGAAATAAGCAATTACCAATCACACTTAATACAACTACGTAATACCAACACTTAACAATTAACAATTAAAACTTAACAATTAACAATTAACAATTAACAATTAACAATTAACAATTAACAATTAACAATTAACAATTAATTAAATTTCCTCTCTCTCCATTTTGATTTTACTGGCTGAACAGCTGCAGACTGAATATTCAGCGTCTTTTTATCTTTATCAATTGCCCAGGCTGCAAATAAAGCTGCTACTTCTGCCTCATCCTGAGATAATGGTCGTTCTAGCTTTTCAGGTGTAAAATAAAGCTTGACGAAATTCGTATCGAAATTGCCGCTGGTAAAGGCTTCGTGCTTCATCACATAACGACAGAATGACAATGTAGTTTCTACGCCGGCGATTTTATAGTCATCAATTGCGCGGATCATTTTATCAATTGCAGCCCGACGGTTTTCGGCATGCACAATTAATTTACTAAGCATTGGATCGTAATAGATCGGAATATCCATTCCTTCCTCAAAGCCGCCGTCAACGCGAACTCCATTTCCAGAAGGCAGTCGATAAACGTGTAGATTTCCGATATCCGGAAGGAAATTATTTGCCGGATCTTCTGCATAAACACGAATTTCCAGTGCATGCCCGGTGATCGTTAATTCTTCCTGGGTGAAACTTAGTTTTTCGTTGCGTGCAATGCGGATCTGTTCTTTTACAAGATCACGACCTGTAATTAACTCCGTTACAGGATGCTCCACCTGCAGACGTGTATTCATTTCCAGGAAATAGAAATTCAGGTTTTCATCCAATAAAAACTCCACTGTTCCAGCTCCTGAATAATTGCAGGCCATTGCGATCCGCACCGCACATTCACCCATTTCTTTTCTCAGTTCTGGTGTAAGAACCGATGATGGAGCTTCTTCTACAACTTTCTGGTGACGGCGTTGAATGCTGCATTCACGTTCAAACAGCGAAACACAATTTCCGTGATTATCCGCCATCACCTGAATCTCAATATGGCGGGGCGAACCGACATACCTCTCAATAAAAACAGATCCGTCGCCAAAAGCAGAAACGGCTTCAGACACTGCAAGATCGAGCTGTTCGTTAAACTCATCCGCCGATGAAACAATACGCATCCCTTTTCCACCGCCACCTGCCGACGCTTTAATTAAAATTGGAAAGCCAATTTCGGCCGCAATTTTCAGTGCATCTTCTCTATCGGTAATTGGCTCTGCAGTTCCAGGAACCAAGGGAATATTGTGAGCTTTCGCAGCAGCTTTTGCGGCCAGCTTTGAACCCATCATTTCCATTGCTTCTGCCGACGGGCCTATAAATGTTAAACCGGCATCTTTAACCATCGTTGCAAATGCCGCATTTTCAGATAAAAACCCATAGCCCGGATGAATCGCATCGACATTTAATTCTTTACAAACGGCTATAATTTTTTCACCTCTTAAATAAGACTGAGAAGAAGCTGCAGGTCCAATACATACAGCCTCATCGGCATATTTTACATGTGGTGAGTTGCGATCTGCTTCCGAAAAAACAGCAACGGTAGAAATTCCCATTTCACGCGCAGACCGCATAACCCTTAATGCAATTTCTCCGCGATTGGCAACAAGTATTTTTTTCAAGGCGTTTTAATGAATAATCTTTTTAACAACTGTTCCTTTTTCTGAGATCATACGGATAAAATAAATCCCGGAGTTTAAGTCAGTAAAAGAAATTAATTCCTTGTCCGATGATATTTCCTTTTTTGTCCAGATCAACCGGCCTGAGGCATCAGTTAGATCTGCGTTCCAATTGCCAATTCCTTTAAATTCAACAATTAAAAATTCTTTCGCCGGGTTAGGAAAAACAGTGAAGCCAGCCTGATTTGCATCGTTAATTCCGTTGAAAACAACTATTTCAGGCGCTGAGGTGGAACTACAACCTTCATTATTCGTGGCAGTAACAGTGTAAACACCGCTTTCCAAAGCCGAAAAAGTAGTTGAATTTTCACCGGCAATCTCAAAGCCATTTAAATACCATTGAAGCTCAAAAGGAGAACCTGTTGTAAGGTTATTTCCACTAGCTGTAACCGTTGGCGGCGGTGGAACTGCATTTACAATTACAACATCCGGCGAAACAAGCGTATCCGAAAACTGGCTGTTTGAGGCGATTAGAGTTACCGAATAAATTCCCGTTGAATTAAATGTAATTACAGGGTTATCAGCCGTTGATGTCTGGACTTCAGGCCCGTTAAATGTCCAATCAAATTGTGAGGCATTTTCACTCTGATTGTTGAACTGAACAGGAACGCCCTCGCAAATAACAGCAGTTGCAGCAGCATATGCAGCTACAGTCGGCAATAAAACAGGGGCAGTACAAATTCCGGAAATATTAATATTATCGAGGTAAATATTATTTCCGGCATCGTTGTAAACCTCAAACCTTAGCCTCAATGAATCAACACCATCAAATTCAGAAAGATCAAACGTATAGCAGTCTACACCAATGTCGCCGGTCGTGCACCAATCATCGGAATTTGCGGGAACGAAATTGCTTGAAAGTAGTCCGGCAGTTGCCAGCGAACCAGGGCCGGCCAATGTTGAGACGCGCTGCCAATTATTGCCGTTATCAATTGTCACCAAGATAATAAGAGTATCCTGCTGGGCTTGAATTCTCCTGCGATGTGCGTGTTCAAAGGTCAGTTGATTGTTACTCGTTTCAGCAAAAGAAATAACCGGACTTGTAATTAAGTCACGTTGTCCTTCTCTATTTTGATTATTGAAAATATTAATTCCTGCTGACCGAGTCCCCGGAACAGAACCTGCTGTTGTGTACAATTCCCAGCCATTCTGGTTATCCGGGTTTTCAACAGTCCAGCCGGTTGCCTCAAAATCAGCACTTTCAAATGTTTCGTTAAAAACCACCTTAGTGCCTGTGTTGGTAACAGATACATAGTTCTGGAATTCAACGGTGTCGGAACCAAACTCGTTGATTGCAATTAAAGTAACATCGTAGCTCCCAAATTCACCATAGGTTATTATCGGTTCTTCTGCAGTTGAACTTGCGGGAGAACCGCCCTGAAATTGCCATACAAAAGAATCTGCATTGGAAGATGAGTTATTGAAAAACGCAACGTTTATGCCCGGACAACCTGAATTACCCTGGGAAGAAAATGAGGCAAGCGGCGGCGAATTGGGATCACAGATATAAGATTGAACGCCTGCAACAGCTCCGAGAAGATTCAGGCGTCTGCTTCCGTTCACCAATCCGTCCATGGCAGGTAAAACATCCGCACCGTTAAACAGGTAATTCCGCATCTGCAGAGCCACATTTGCCGGATTAGCCTTGTATTCCTCAATTAGCTGAGGACAAGCCGCGGCGTACATCAGTCCAATGGAACCGGCAACAAGCGGCGTCGCCATTGATGTTCCGGTGAGGTTTCCATAATTTGAATTCTGTGTGGTTGAATAAATATCTGTTCCCGGAGAAGCGATATCGATCGAAACTACACCATAACCGGCAGATGCATATTTTATGTCGGCCCTGGTACTGTTTGTCACAGAAACGAGGAATTCAGAAGCACAGGCCGTTGGAATATCACCCTGAGTATCAATATTGTAATTCGCATTAGCAGTTGCACCGGCGCTCAAAATGCCATACGAGCCCAGCGTATCGTAGAAAGCACACCAGATCGGGAATTCGGAAGGATCACCGAGATCTACTCCAAATGATGAATTTGTCGAAACAACGAAAGCGCCTTTCTGACCGTTGGTCTGGTCGTACTGGATGCGCATTTCGGCAGCATAGGCATAAGCAGCAACGACGGTAGCTTCATCGCCCGACGAGCCTGAAATCGGAAGGACTTTAGCGGCCCAGTTTACCCCTGACACCCCAGTTCCGTTATTTCCCCTTGCCGAAACGATTCCGGAAACGTGCGTCCCGTGATTAGAAACAGGAATAACGCCATTGTCATCGTAGGCATTCCAGCCATTAACGTCGTCTATATAACCATTGCCGTCATCATCTATATTATTTCCTGCAATTTCGTCCCAGTTGCGAAAAATGTTCTGTTGAAGGTCGGGATGGGTAATCTGAAAGCCTCCGTCAATAACGGCAACTACAATTGTATCGCCCAAGGTACTGATTCCACCGGTGGTAATATCCCAGGCAAGTGTTGCATCAATGTCGGCGCCTACTGTTCCGCCACTCTGACCTGTATTTTTCAACGCCCATTGCTGAGTAAAGTTGGGATCGTTCGGAACTGTTTCCCTAAGCTGCACTTTGTGGTTGAGTTGGATAAGATCCGCCTTTTGCAACCTTCTTAATTTTTCGATAGTTGCCTGTTCTGTCCCCGCCGCAGTCTGAAAAAGCCAGATATTGAATCTTTTTGAAAGGGCTCTTATAGGAACAATCCCGGCAGATTGTTTTTGAGCTTCCCGAACGAAATTTTCCTGGCTGTATCCAAAAGGAAGTTGAACTATTAATTCACCGGGAACAAATTCCGATTGTGAAAAAGATGAAAGCCATAACAATGAGCAGAAGCAAAGCGATAGAAAACGAAGAAACATCAAAACGAATTAGGATTGCAAGTTAAGAAAAACAATGCATCGGCAAGCTCGGCTTATCTTCGGCTTTTTACGTTTGATATCAAGCCGAATTGTCGCCATCAGGCCCTTCCAGCGACAAAAAATCAAAGGATAGAAGCATTTTTGAAAAAGAATCAAATAAAAAAGCCGGCATCATCGCTGATCCGGCTTTTTCAATGTGGAAATTAATTGATCAAATCACCTCTTTTACGCGATCGGCGGCTTCCTGGAGAAGGATAGCTGATTTAACTTTAAGTCCGGACTCATCGATAATCCTTTTACCTTCTTCCGCATTGGTACCCTGGAGTCTTACAATTATAGGAATGGATATTTCACCAATGTTATTATATGCATCAACAATTCCCTGAGCCACGCGGTCGCAACGCACGATTCCTCCAAAAATATTTACGAGGATGGCTTTTACATTTTTATCTTTAAGAATAATCCTGAAGCCTTTCTCCACGCGGGCAGCATCAGCAGTTCCTCCAACGTCAAGGAAGTTTGCAGGATCACCGCCGGCAAGCTTGATAATATCCATTGTAGCCATGGCAAGGCCTGCCCCGTTTACCATGCAGCCGATGTTTCCATCCAGCTTTACATAGTTGAGTCCGTATTCTCCGGCTTCGACTTCAGTAGCGTCCTCCTCGGTAACGTCGCGCATAGCAAAGATATCAGGATGACGGAACAACCCGTTTTCATCGAGGTTAACCTTCGCATCGACGGCAATAATCTTGTTGTCGGAAGTTTTAAGTACAGGATTGATTTCAAACTGCGAAGCATCAATGGACTCGTAAACTTTGTAAAGGGTAGTCACAAATTTCACCATAGCCTTGTTGGCGTCGCCTTTCAATCCAAGATTATAAGCAATCTTTCTTGCCTGAAACGCCTGAAGACCTACACGAGGATCGATTTCTTCGTGTAGGATTTTCTCTGGAGTATCGTGAGCCACAGCTTCGATATCCATTCCTCCTTCGGTACTGTATATAATGGTATTGCGTCCTGCCTTACGATTAAGCAGAATGCTCATGTAAAACTCTTCTGTTGCCTCTTGTCCGGGATAATAAACATCCTGAGCAATCAGGACTTTTCTCACAAATTTCCCTTCAGGACCGGTTTGGGGAGTAACGAGCGTCATCCCTAAAATGTCGGAAGCACGGGCATGAACTTCTTCGATGTTTTTGGCGAGCTTCACTCCTCCGCCTTTACCACGTCCGCCGGCATGAATCTGTGCTTTAACGACCCACCATCCTGTGCCAGTTTCGGCCTGAAGTCTTTTGGCAGCATCAACAGCCTGATCAGGTGTGTCGGCAACAATTCCTTCCTGGATGGGAACTCCAAAGCTTTTGAGTATCTCTTTACCTTGATATTCGTGAATATTCATACGTGAAATTTAGCCGCCAAAAGTAGGAGATTATGTGATGATAACCCAAAACTGAAATTTAATTTAAAAAAGAGAATATTTAGGCGGTGTATGAGAAGAAAAACCGGGTGTGCGAAACTCCCAAATTGAGTTATTTGAATAATGGCAAGTGTTTCAGGGGAATTGCATGAAGGATAAAATCATCCTTTTGTGCTATGCCGGAATTTTGCCCGGATCAATCGAGCGGATTAAATTAGCAGCCTTATAAAACTTATTATCTCTAATGTTTGATAATTCTATTGATCTATCCCAATCAAGTAATGAATCATTAAAAATTGCCACCGGAAAAGACTGGTTGGAATGGATTCTTATTCTCGACGCAGCCCTTGCTTTTGACCTCAAAAAGGACCAAATTGCGGCCCGGATTCAGGCAAAATATAAACTTGAGCATGCATGGGCAGTTAAGATCGCCGATGGTTATTCGGAAGCTATGGGACTTGAGGATAAAACGATAAAACTAACTGGGTCAGAACTAACTGTTACCCTTACTATTAATGCTTCACTTCAATTGGTGGAGCAAGCTTTTATTGAACCGGCGTTATTAAGTTCGTGGTTCCGTGAAAATCTTAGTCTGGTAAAACGCAATCCGGGGAAAAACCTCAGGTTTGATTTCCGGGCAAACGAGCTTATTACCGTTAACTTTTTTGCCAAAGGCCCGGCGAAATGCCAGGTAGGGTTGAATCACAGCAGGATTACCGATGAAGAAGCATTGGAAGAAAGGAAGACCTTTTGGAAGGAAAGTCTTTCCGATCTTGCTTCACTTGTAGAAAAATCATGATTACAGGAACCGACATCCGCAAATCGTTCGGAGCATTGGAGGTACTAAAAGGAGTTAATGTTACTATTAAGCCGGGTGAAATAATCTCTATTGTTGGTGCATCAGGCGCAGGAAAAACTACCTTTTTACAGGTGCTTGGTACGCTGGAACGACCGGATAGCGGCAGTATTGGTTTCTTCGGGGAAAATCCAGTTCAACTGAATGACAAGCGTCTTTCTGCTTTCAGAAATAAAAATATAGGGTTTATCTTCCAGTTTCACCAGTTGCTGCCCGAATTCACTGCGTTGGAGAATGTTATGATTCCGGCAATGATAGCTGGAATGCCGGTGGCAAAAATGAAAGAACGTGCGGCTCATTTACTGGACAAATTAAGGCTGGGTGAGCGGAAAGATCATAAACCTTCAGCCATGTCGGGCGGGGAACAGCAACGGGTAGCCGTGGCGAGAGCGCTGATGAATGAGCCGAAGCTTATACTCGCCGATGAACCGAGTGGAAACCTCGATTCCCAAAATGCCAAAGATCTGCACGAATTATTTTTCCGGTTAAGGGATGAAACCGGTCAGACGTTCGTGATCGTAACGCATAACGAAGAACTTGCGAAGATGGCGGACAGAAGACTGGTGATGGTTGATGGGAGAATGGAATAAAGGGAATAACTATTTGGTAGCTTTTCCTTGCAGCAGAGGCCATTTGGCAATTTAAGTTGAAATAAAATGAAAACAGCTCTTTAAAGTTCTGTGAAAAACTCTTTTTTTGCCCCTGTTTAAAAAAAATTGGGATATCAGATTTATCCACAGATGTTATGAAACGGGAGTAATTCGCCGGGTTTCACGGAGTTTACCTTCGGTAATTGTTTGTCCGCAAATTTTTGTATAAACAGCCAAAGAATAATTCTGAAATATTTTTAATTCTTTCTTTCCAATTCACCTTTGCAACTATTATAACCTTTCGCCCGCTTGAAATGGCGCATTAACTCGATTATCCTGTAATTTAATGTTTCATTTTCAATGATTAAATGAAACAGAAACTATTTCCAAAGCAAAGGCAATTTAATGTTTAAGTTACTCAATTAACATCACACGCCCGTTCTAAAACCATGCAGTACGGATTTGTAACCTTGAATTTCAAAGGCATTAGTGTAAGACCATCCCCTATTTAGTGTCTGTCCATAGAGGCTCCTGATGTCGTTGCACTAGTCTGAAAATGCTCATCCCGTCCTAAAGTGGGACTGCGCTTTTTCAGCCGTTGTGCGCCTAATCAGAAGCCTCTGTAGTTCAGACTCCTGACTCTATGGACAGACACTAATTAAAAGCCTCTATAGCTCAGACTCATGACTCTATAGACAGACTCTATTTAGACTCTGTGGACAGACATTCTTGACTACAGTCCCAACTATCAATTATTTTAAGCTCATCTCCCTAACCAAATGCCCCGCTCCGGCGTATTTATCTATGATCCAAAGGCAATAACGGATATCGAGAGTAATGTTTCTCACCTGATTAATATCGTAATAAATGTCGCTCATCGTTCCTTCCCAGTTACGATCAAAATTGATTCCGACCAGTTCGCCATTTGCATTAAATACAGGGCTGCCTGAATTACCGCCTGTCGTGTGATTCGATGCCGTAAAACAGGTTCGAAGCTCTCCATCCTTATCTGCATAAACACCGAAATCTCTCTTTTCAACAAGCTCCTTCAAACGTGGCTCAATCGCGTAATCAGCAAGACCTTCCCGGTTCTTTTCTAAAATCCCGTCAATAGTAGTAAACCAGTTGTATTCAACCGCATCGTTTGGACTATATCCTTCGACCTTTCCAAATGCAACACGTAACGTTGAATTGGCATCAGGATAATATTTCTTTTCAGGAATAACCTCACGTTGTGCTTTCAAATACTGTCGGTTTAGCGGAATAAGCCGATTATTTATAGCTGTAAAATCCTTCTGAATTGTATTTCGGAAATAATCATAATAAAATACCGCGAGCTGGTAGGCCACGTCCTCGTGAAGATTCACAATTGACATCGAATCCGGACTATTAAGCATTTGCATAACAGCAACTTCATCATCCAGAATGCTGGAATCGAACATAGTGTTGACAGCAGTGCTGACGCCGTCCTTAGAAAATCCGTTTTTATAAAACTGCATAAATTCCGGAGCGATGTCACTTTCAGGACGACCGAAATATGCCATTATCATAGCTGCCATTACTTCACGGTCAATCACTGGGTAATAATCTTTGTAAAAAGCCAGCGACGATGCTTTTAATTTCCGGATTACTTCAATGCCTTTTTCTTTGCCTATGTCACTCGCCTTTAACTCAGCGAAGGAGCGGAAGGAATTTGCATGCTTTAACAGTTCGATCGTTAGCAATCCTTCGCTAAAAAGATCATATTCGGGTTGAATTCTTCCAAGCTTTTCATACTCAGCTTTTAATTCAGTTAATATATCCTTATATTCAGCAAATTGAGGAGAGGCCTCTACTTTACTCTGAAATATCTTTTCGTAATTTACTTTTTTTTCAATTGCAGCGGCCTTTTTTAATCCCTTTGTTTCGCCTGACCATTTTTTATGATAATTACTTACGCCGGAATATTTTTTTGCATACTTTAAATACACTTCCCGATCGGCATTCATGTATTTGTTATACACATCCAGCTTCTTCTTTCTCAAAGAAATTTTCAAAGGATTATTAACGTTTACAATTTGCTCAACGGCATAAGAACTAAGGTATTCATTGGTTCTTCCGGGAAAACCGTACACCATCGTAAAATCATTTTCTTTAATTCCCTTTAACGAAACCGGAAAATAATGCCGCGGAACAAAAGGTATATTTTCAGCTGAATATTCAGCCGGCTGATTATCTTTTCCAGCATAAATCCTGAACATGCTAAAGTCGCTCGTATGTCTCGGCCAGCTCCAGTTGTCGATGTCACCTCCGAAATTCCCCATTGAGTTAGGTGGAGCACCAACAAGCCTGATGTCTTTAAAAACCTCAGTTACAAAAAGATAGTATTCGTTTCCGTTGTACATTGACTTTACTAGTCCTTCGTAATGCGTTCCTGCTATTGCTTCCTTAACGATCTCGAGGGAACGCCTGGTTACGAGTGCTTCTCTTTCCACTTCTCCAATTTTATCGAGGCCTTCTGTGATTCTCTTCGTTACATCTTCCATTCGTATAATGAAGGTAACGGTGAGCCCCGGATTCGGTAATTCCTCTAAGCGATTCATTGCCCAGAAACCATCTTTAAGATAATCATTTCCGAGGGAGCTATGAACGCGGATCTGCTCCGAACCGCAATGGTGATTAGTGATCAGCAATCCTTCGGCACTAACAAGTTCACCGGTGCATCCCGCTCCGAAAAGCACAACACCGTCCTTCATGCTCGATTTGTTCACACTGTATATATCTTCCGCGCTAATCTTCATTCCCATCTTCTTCATATCCTTCTCATTCAACTCCTTAAGCAACATGGGCAGCCACATTCCTTCATCTGCCATGACTCTAAACTGGAAAGAAAAT
>Ga0105049_10010982_pt1 | contig 10390 bp, 9 predicted proteins | sample MAT06_FD_78087 | JGI IMG/M metagenome (GOLD analysis project Ga0105049, IMG submission 78087) | Freshwater microbial communities from Lake Fryxell liftoff mats and glacier meltwater in Antarctica - MAT-06 | ecosystem: Environmental > Aquatic > Freshwater > Ice > Liftoff microbial mat | place... | reverse complement strand
TACAACCGGCTGTCCGGCCTGAGCCTTCTGCATGAGGGCGTATCGACCGAAGGCAAGCAGTTGCCGGCGAAGTACCGGGAACTGATCGCCATCGCAGCGATGATCGGTCAGTCGCGCATGTGGGGGGTGAAGCCGCACATGGAGCGCGCACTGAAGCTGGGCTGCACCGAGCAGGAACTGCTGGAAGCATTGGAAACGGCGCTGACCCCGGTCGGTTCGCCCCCGTTTCGGCAGGCGGTGAACATCCTGATGCAGGTTACCGGCTGGAAATCGGCGGCAGAGCGGCCGGAGTAAGGGGGTTGCGCGCGGGGCGCGCAGGGGCCGAGACCTCCACGGGGCGGTAGGCGAGGGAGCGCGCACCGCGCAACGACGCAGGCGGCTCCCGCAGCAGCTTTTCAACGAACTGCCAGTGTGCTAATGAGGGGGGGACTCAGTCGGCCCACAGCATCCTCAGGAGCAGATCATGCCCGCGCCAGATTCGAGCGTTGCACTTACCCAGGCGCTGGTGAGAATCCCGAGCGAGAACCCGCCGACTTCGGAGTCGGCTGTGGGCGATTTCGTGGCGCATTGGCTGTCGGGGGAATCACGCATCGTCGTCGAACGTCATGAGGTGCAGCCGGACCGGGCCAACGTGATAGCCCGTCTCGCAGCAACCGGCGGCGCCCCGCCGTTCGCGATCCTGGCGCATATGGATACGGTGCCGGTCGGTACCGGCTGGACGCACGACCCGTTCGGCGGCGAGATCAGCGACGGAAAGCTTTTCGGCCGCGGCTCATGCGACATGAAGGCGGGGCTCGCTGTCGGCATGTCGCTGTTGGCCAGATTCGCGCGCTCGGGTCGGGTCCCGAAGCGCGAAATCGTGCTCTGCGCCACGGTGGACGAGGAGGGCAGCCACATGATCGGGGGAAACGACCTGATCGACAGGGGCGTGCTCGACAAGGACAGCCTGGTAGTGGCCACCGAGCCCACCGGGCTGGACGTGATCGTCTGCCACAAGGGGCTCGTCTGGATGCAGGTCGAGGTGTTCGGCAAGCTCGCTCATGCCGGAAACCCGCAGGTGGGCGTGGATGCGGTGCGGGCGGCCGCCGAGTTCATCACGAGGCTTCATCGCAGCGTGGACGGGCTCTCCCACCGTCACGAGACGCTGGGCAAGGCTTCGGTCACCTTCAGCCATGCCAGCGGTGGGATCAAGACCAACGTCGTACCGGCCTACGCCCGCCTGGAACTGGATATCCGGCTGCCACCGCCGATGTCGATCGAGGACGTGCATCTGATGGTGAAGACATGCGCCGCCGAAGCGCAGGCGCTGGTGACCGGGTCTTCGTTCGCGTTCAATCAGATGAACAACGACCGGCCACCGGTCGAAGCCGATCGCTCCGCCGAGCTGGTGTCCAGAATGGTCGAGGCGACCCGGGAGGTGACCGGACGCAGCGATGTGGTGAACGGCTTCCCCGCCTACACCGACGCCTCTGTCCTGCAGGCACGCACTGGCAATCGCACCGCACTCGTGTTCGGCCCCGGTCATCTGCTGCAGGCGCATACGGTCGACGAGTACGTTCCGGTGATTCAGATCGAGCAGGCCGAGGCGATCCTCGAGCGAGCCATCGAACGGTTGTGCTTCTGATGCCTGTCGCGCCCCGTATCCTGGTTCATTCGCCCACGGATGGCGAGGCAAAAAGGTATGCGCAGTTAGTGCAGGCTGCGATTCCGGATGCAGATCTGCTCGTTTCCACCAACGCGACCGAAGCGTTTGCAGCCATCGGCGGTGCGCAAGTGCTGTTGGGCTGGAAGTTTCCGCCCGGCCTGCTTGCCAGGGGTGAACAGCTGAGCTGGGTACACAAGGTAAGTGCGGGGGTCGACGATCTGATTTCGGACGCCGGGTTGTTGCCACACGTCGTTGTCACCCGCTCGGACGGCGCGCTGATCGCGCCCCGGATGGTCGAGTATGTGCTCGGCGCGATGTTCGCCATCGTCCAGCGCTTTCCACTCGCCTGGAGTCAGCAGCGGGCGCGGCATTGGCAGTCCTTTCCGGTCGGCATGGCCCGCGGTCGAACCGTTGGAATCGCCGGGCTGGGCGACATCGGTACGGCGATCGCCCGCGCGGTCAAGGCCAATGGCATGCGGGCGGTCGGCTGGCGCCGTTCCCGGCGCGACACGCCTGAGGTCGAGACGCTCTACACCGGCCGCGATCAACTGGAACCTTTCGTGGCCGAATGTGATTTCGTCGTCCTGGTGCTCCCGGCGACACCCGAGACTCAGGACCTGATCTCGCACCAGGTGCTGCGCGCGATGAAACCTTCCGCGCACCTGATCAACGTCGGCCGGGGCAATGCGGTGCACGAAGGTGCGCTGGTCGAGGCGATCAAGGGAGGCTGGATCGCCGGCGCCTTTCTGGACGTGTACGCGCAGGAGCCGCTTCCGACGACCAGCGCGCTATGGGACCTGCCGGGTGTACAGATGACGCCGCATGTCGCGGGACCGGTCGTGCCCGAGGAGGTGGTCGGTTGCTTTATCGACAACGTGCACCGCTACCGGGCCGGCCAGACGTTGCAAAGACAGATCGATCGCAGGCTGGGCTACTGATTCATACTGGCTGGACCCCGACTGGGTCAGCAAGGGGAAGGTCTTCATCCATCGTCCGTCAGGGGAGGTGCTCATGAACACGCTTTACCGCTGGTGCCGTGCCGTACCCGCAGCCGCAGTCGCAGGTGTGCTTTGTCTGTTCGCTGCGACTGCGCTGAGCCAGCCGTATCCCTCCAAACCGGTGACCATCATCGTCCCTTTCGCCCCGGGCGGAATCGCTGATGTGACCGCACGTCCCCTGGCCGTGACCCTGGGCAGGCTGCTCGGCCAGACCTTCATCGTCGAGAACCGCGCCGGCGCGGGGGGCGCGCTGGGCGCTGCCATCGCGGCCAAGGCTCGACCCGACGGGTACTCGCTGATGATGGCATTGTCCAGCTTGAGCGTGATCCCGGAGGTCGAGAAGATCAACGGCAGGGTGCCGTCGTATCTGGTGGATCAGTTCTCGCCGGTCGCGCTGGTGTCGCTCAACCCGGCCATCCTGGTTGCCAGGAGCGAAGCGCCATGGAAGACACTCGCCGACCTGATCGTCGACGCCAAAGCACGACCGGAGCGGATCAACTACAGTTCATCCGGGTTGTACGGCACCAGCCATGTGGCTACCGAAATGCTTGCACAGGCGGCGGGCATCAGAATGACGCATGTGCCTTTCTCCGGCGGCGGGCCGTCAATGGTGGCCCTGCTCGGCGGGCAGGTAGACCTGGTGGTTCAGACCGTCGGGGTGGCCAATCAGCATATGAAGGCGGGCAAGGTCCGGGTGCTCGGCGTTTTCGCCCCGCAACGCGTCGCCGAGATGCCCGGCGTGCCAACCATGCGAGAGCAGGGACATGACGTCGAATTCTATGTATGGACCGGCCTGTTCGCGCCCACAGGACTGCCGACGGAGATCATGGCTCGCCTGCGCTCGGCAATGCGGGAGGCGATGAAGGATCCGGCGTTCGTTCAGTCGATGACTGGATTGAACACGCCAATCGACTACCTGGATACGCCTGAGTTCCAGGCGTTCTTTGAACGCGACGGCAAGCGCCTGGCAGAGGTGGTGCGACGAATGGGCAAGCTGGAATGAACTTCGCCTTCGACACCCGTAAATTGGACCTGACCGTGAGAACCTTCGTTGCCCTGCTCGCCGCCGCTTCTGCCACTCAGGCCCTGGCGCAGTCCGCACCGAACTGGCCGGCCAAACCGATTCGCTGGGTAAGCCCGTTCGCCGCCGGGGGGTCGAACGACATCTTCTCGCGCGCCCTTGCCGCTCGACTGACCGAGGAATACGGGCAACCGGTGATCGTCGAGAACCGTGTTGGGGCGGGCGGCACCATTGGCGCCGAGGTGGTCGCCCGCTCGGTCCCCGATGGCTACACAGTGATCCTGGGCAGCTCGCCCACCCATGCGATCGCCCCCAGCGTATATCCGACCCTCAGCTACGACCCGATCCGCGACTTTGTCGCGATCTCGATGATCGCCACTGTGCCCAACGTACTGGCGGTGCATCCATCGGTGCCGGCGAAGTCGGTCAAGGAACTGATCGCGGTCGCACGGCGGCAGCCCGGGAAGCTCAATTTCGCCTCCGCCGGCAACGGTACGACCCAGCACCTGGCCGGTGAGCTGTTCAAGGTGATGGCTGGCGTGGACATGGTGCATGTGCCGTACAAGGGCAGCGTGCCGGCGATCGCCGATCTGATCGGCGGTCAGGTCGACCTGACCTTCGACAACATGCCCACCGTGCTGCCGATGGTGAACGCGGGCAAGCTGCGCGCGCTGGCGGTGGCGACAAGCCGCCGCTCAGCCACCATGCCAGAACTGCCGACGATCAGCGAGGCCGGCCTGCCCGGGTTCGATGCCAGTCCCTGGTTCGGTGTGTTCGCCGCGGCGGGCACCCCCGGCCCTATCGTCACCCGCTGGCATGCGGAGATCGTCAAGGCACTCGCTGCGCCCGAGGTGCGCGACCGGATGAAGAGCCTGGGTGCAGAACTGGTGGGCAACTCTCCGGAGGCGTTCGCCGCACAGCTTCGCGCCGAAATTCCGAAGTGGGCAGACCTGGTCAGGCGTGCCGGGGTCAAGCTACAGTGAACGACATCGTGTTTCAGGGGATATAGCCATGACTTTCTCGATCGCTGCACGCTGCGAGCGCACCCAGATGTTCGGGGTCGCCATCGCCACCCGGCCGATCGCGATCGGCGCCAAGTGTCCGTTCGTGCGTGCGCAGGTGGGCGCCCTGGTGGTGCAGGCCAACGGCGACCCGCGCCTCGGCCCGCTCGGCCTGAATCTCCTCGAGATGGGCTACTCTGCCGAAAAGGTGGTGGATGAACTGGCCGCAAGCGATGGCGAAGAGAACATCGAGTGGCGACAGATCGGCGTGGTCGACAAGGATGGCAGAAGCGCAGCGCGTACCGGCGCTCATAACGAAGACTGGAAGGGCCATGTCTGCCGCAGGAACTTCGTCGCCCTGGGCAACCGGCTGACCAGTGAGCGCACGGTGTCGGCAATGGCCGATGCGTTCGAGGCGAGCGTGGCGGACACGCTCGAGGAACGTCTGATGCTGGCGATCGAGTCCGGGCGCGATGCCGGCGGTCAGGTCAAGGGACAGCATTCGGCCGCACTGGTCGTCCAGAACCGGAAGTCCTATGCCTGGGTCGACCTGCGGGTGGACGACAGCGACGAGCCGGTCGGAGAACTGCGGCGCATCCTGGAACTGTACAAGCCGCTCATTCCGTACTACGACACCCGGCCTGCCAATCCGTCCCTGCCGCGTGATGATGTATGGCGGGTCGAGCAGGGCTTGAAGCCTTGGCGGTAGATGCGCCGCGCCTCTCAAACATCACGATCGGCAGGAACACAGGATGAATGACGACGACTACATGACGCGCGCGCTGGCCCAGGCCGAGGAAGCCTTCACCCGGGGCGACTGGCCAGTAGGCGCAGTAGTGGTCAACGAAGGGCAGATCCTCGCCCTTGGCCAGAACCGGCAAAACACTCTGTGCGACATTATGGTGCATGCCGAGACGGACGCGCTCCGAAATGCACAAAGCGCGCACGGCCTGGCGGCAATCGCCGGCAGCACGCTGTACAGCACCATGGAGCCCTGCCCGATGTGCGCCTGGGCGCTCAAGATGGCAGGGGTGCGGCGTCTGGTGCTCGGCCTGCGCCATGCCACTCTGGACCGGGTCGACATGGGCGGCTACTCGATCGAGGCGTTCTGCAAGATGGTCGGATTCGACACGCTGGAGCTGACCACCAGTATCAAGTTCGACGAGTGCCTGGAGATCCGCCGTCGCTGGGGCAAGGACCAGGTGCGCACTGCGCCGCCCATCAAGGGCGACTGATCCGTTCGCTAAGCACGTCGGCGGTGAGCACGCCGGCTGCCTGAGGGCAACTGCGGTCAGCCACCTGCCTGACCGCCTGAGTTGGCACGTCGATTGCATCGACGCTTGAGCTGTCCTGTCACCCCTTAGCCAGTAAAGGTCTGCTCATGCCAAAGCTTCCCATCTCGAACACTCGCCGCCAACTGATCACGTCCGCGGGTGCACTGACGGCACTCAACCTGGCCGGGGCCGCCCCGCTCGCCTTCGCCCAGGCCCGTTCACTTGCTGCCAGCACCTTTCCTGGCGCCTGGGAAACCGCGCATCGCGGGGCTCTGTTGCCGGCCGTGCAGAAAATCACCGGCGTCAAGGACATCACGCTGACGCCGCTGTTGCCGCTGGAGAAGATCTCGCGGCTGGTCGCCTCCAAGGCCAATCCTCCGTTCGACGTGATCATCATGGACGATGGCGGCTTCGCCGCCGGGGTCAACAACGACCTGTTCGATCCACTGCCGCCGCTCGCCAACCTCAAGGACATCCCGAAACGCTTCCAGTTCGTCAAGAACCTCGGCGTCGGCGTGTCGCTGCAGGTGTTCGGCATCGGCTACAACACCGAGCGCATCAAGACGCCGCCCACGTCGTGGAACGATCTGCTGCGTCCCGAGTACAAGGGGCGGGTCGGCCTGACGCAGATCGGTTCGACGCTCGGCGGCGCCTGGATGGTCGAGATCGCGCGCATGAACGGCGGTAACGAGGAGAACATGGACCCGGCGTTCGCCTGGTTGAAGAAGGTGCTGCCGAACGTATCTGCAATCGCACCCTCGCCAGGTGCGCTGTCGACACTGCTCGGCCAGGGCCAGGTCGACATCACCGTGCTCTACAGCAACAACCTCGCCGACCTGCAGAACAAGGGCCTGCCGATCGCGCTCGCCCGGCCGGACACCGGCTGGGGTGTGGTACGCAGCGGCATGCACATCATCAAGAACGGCAAGAGTGCCGATCTCGCCGCGGCTTACATCAACGAGGCGATCTCGGTCGACGTGCAGCGCGCGCTGGCGGAGATGCCCTACGCACTGATCCCGACCAACACCCGGGTGCCGATGTCCAAGCCGCTGCTCCAGTACGCCAAGTCGGTCGCCGAGGTCGAGAACTTCAACCAGCCGGACTGGGTGCGCTACAGCCCGCTGCGGCAGGGCTACATCGACCGCTTCAACCGCGAAGTGAAAGTCGGCGCGTGACCGCCGGGAACCGTGCACGGGCAAGCATTCGCGCCCCTGCCCGGGACGCCTTGCCGCGATGAATGCGGCGCCCGGCACGACCTGGACGATAGCGGGCTGCCGGGCGTTCACCGGACCGTATGGTGAACTCGCGTCTGGCCCGGTCGACCTGTTCATCGACAACGGATGCATCGATGCGATCCTGCCTGCAGGCACGGCTGCACCCCGCGGCACCCTGATCGACGGCCGTGACCGGCTGGCCGCGCCCGGCTTCATCAACGGGCATACCCACAGCCACGAGAACTTCCACAAGGGACGCTATGACAACGTGCCCCTGGAACTGTGGATGAATTTCGTACGGCCACTCGAACCGATTCCGTTCACGCCCAGGCAGGTCTATCTGCGCACGCTGATCGGCGCGATCGAGGCGCTGCGCTCGGGTACGACGACGATCTGCGACGACATGAACGCCAGTCCGGTGCTGCGCCCGGAACTGGTCGACGCGCAATGGCAGGCGTACCGCGATATCGGCATCCGGGCACTGTGCGGCATCACGCTGTTCGACCGGCCGTTCTTTCGCGCGATGCCGTATGTCGACGAAGAGTTTCCGCAGGATCTTCTGGCCCGGCTGGATGCGACGAAGTCGACGCCAGCAGCCGAGTTTCTTGCCTTCGCCGAGACACGCGCGCGAAACTTTCCGGCTCGTGAACATCGTGTGGCCTATCTCGCCACACCCTCCGCCCCCCAGCGCTGCAGCACCGGCTTCCTGCTCGCAGTGCGCGACCTCGCCGACCGTCACCACGCACCGCTCATCATTCATGCGCAGGAGACGCGGATGCAGGTGGTCACCGGGCAACTGTTCTATGGCCGCACCATGATCGAGGAACTGGCGGCGATCGGCTTCCTGAAGTCTGCGACCAGCGTGATTCATGCCGTATGGCTCAAGCCGTCCGAGATCGAGCTGATCGCGCAGGCGGGCGTATCGATCCAGCACAATCCGCAGAGCAATCTCAAGCTCGGCTCCGGGCTTGCCCCGATTCGGGCGATGCTCGATGCCGGCATCAATGTGAGTCTCGGCACCGACGGCTGTGGCTCGATCGAGAACGTCGATATGCTGAAGGTGGTTTCGCAGACCGCGCTGATCCACAAGCTGCGTGGCGATGACCCGGCGCGCTGGATCGGCGCGGCAGAGGCGTTCGAAGCCGCCACTGCCGGCGGCGCCAGGGCACTGGGCCTGGATGCGCAGATCGGCCGTCTTGCCCCGGGCATGAAGGCCGACTTCTGCCTCTGGCGCACCGACTCGATCGCTTTTCAGCCGCTGAACAACCCGTTGCACCAGCTGGTGTTCAATGCCAGCGGGGCCTGCCTCGACACGGTATTCGTCGATGGTGAACCGGCGATGCGTGGCGGCACGCTCACCCGGGTCGACGAGGCGTCGCTGCTTGCCGAGGTCGCCACCGAACATGCCACCCTCGCGCCACTCATCGCCCGCGCCGAAGACAGCGTTGCGCCGATGCTCGCCCCGTATCGCCGTATCTGGGAGCGCTGCCAGCGCGAGGCGATTGCCGACGAGACCTACCCCGCGCGTTTCGACCGCTAGCCCGGATGTTTCACGAGTACGAGGTCGGCAGCCTCGTGCTCTCGCACGTTGTTTCCTGGTGTAAAGGAGGTGCATCGGCTTGCGCGAACAGGTCATCGATGGCTACCGGCCGGACGCCAAGCTGCGCCGCCCTTTTGGCATCCGCGTAGGGATCATAGGCGCACATTCCAGGCGGTGTGCCTGCCCGAGCCGGACTCCACATGTAGCGAGGCCGACGCGGTGGTCGCCGCGCTAACGTGCCGCCTCATCGCGGCCGCCGGCACCTTGCCGCCGTGCAGTTTCACGCCAGGCGCGAAAGTGCTTGCCGTATGCGCATTGCACAGCCTTGCAGCGGCGCGAGCAGTGGGTTCGCCGCGCCTCTGCGAGTGACCTGGCTGGAGAGCGTGCTGAGGGCGATCGAGGCGACCACGCGCCCGGTGCGATCAGAGATGGGGACAGCAAGCGCGCGCAAGCCTATCTCGAGTTCGCCGTCAACCTCCGCATAGCCCTGCTTTCGCACTTGCGCCAGAATGACGCGCAGCTTTTTCTCGTCGGTCACCGTTTTCTCCGTCACCGCGGAGATTTGCGCGTCCGCGAAGTAGCGGTCGAGCGCAGTATCCGGCAGCGCGGCGAGCTGCACCCGGCCCATTGCGCTCGCGTATGCCGGAAGGCGGTCTCCGACCTTGACGGCAATCGACATCAGGCGCTCCGCCGCAGGCAAGCGGACCACGTGCACGATCTCCATACCGTCCAGGACCGAGACGGAACAGGATTCCCGCGTCTCGCGCACGAGGTCTTCGAGGAAGGGCTGCGCCACGTCCCACACGTCCATGGATGACATGTACGCGAAGCCAAGGCCGAGCACGCGCGGGCGTAACTCGAAGTGCTTGCCGTCGAAAGCGGCGTAGCCCAGCGTGACCAGCGTGTAGAGCAGCCGGCGCGCGGCAGCACGACTGACTTTCGCGTGACGCGCAACATCGCTCAGCGTCATCGCCTGCCGGCCCTGCCCGAAGACCTCGATGACCGCCAGTCCGCGCTCGAGCGACCTCACCAATTGATCTTTTGGGATGCTCTTGATTGACATGAGTTCGGTTCGAACGCAATATTACCGAACAGATGTTCGCATACCGAACAAAACTCGTCAACGTCCCGACACGTCCCGATACTGTTCTGACACCGGCATGCTTCCCTCGTTTTCCGTTTTTGTGGGTACCCTGGGCACCGGGCTATGGCGCAGCCGCGATACTGGCGGGCACTGGGAGCCAGTGCGTCAAGGGCTCGGTCCCGAGAGCCGGATTTTCTGTCTGGCCTGTGATCCTTCGAACCCCGACACGATTTACGCAGGCGCGGCGGACGGCCTCTGGCAGAGTCTCGATCGGGGCGCGAACTTCCATCACGTCGAGTCGCCGATGAACGCGCTGGAAGTCTGGCGCATAGGGGTCGACCCCGCAAACTCGCGCACCCTTTACGCGGGAACACGTCCCGCTGCGTTGTTCCGTTCGCTCGATGGTGGGGTGCGCTGGACGCGGCTGTCGGCGAAGTTTCCAGCGACGTGTCCCGTAGTCCGTGTTCCACGCGTCACTGCGCTGACAGTTGACCCGACGGACAGCCGCGTGGTTTGGGCAGGCATCGAAGTCGATGGCGTCCAGCTCAGCATCGACGGCGGAGAAACCTGGCGCCGGGTCGGGCCGGCCTCTGGTGAACTGGATATCCACGAC
>Ga0105049_10010981_pt1 | contig 10390 bp, 5 predicted proteins | sample MAT06_FD_78087 | JGI IMG/M metagenome (GOLD analysis project Ga0105049, IMG submission 78087) | Freshwater microbial communities from Lake Fryxell liftoff mats and glacier meltwater in Antarctica - MAT-06 | ecosystem: Environmental > Aquatic > Freshwater > Ice > Liftoff microbial mat | place... | reverse complement strand
GCGAAGAGTTGCTGAGCTGGTGAGTTGCTAAGCTGGAAAGTTGCTGAGCTGGAGAGTTTCGGAGTTGCAGCGTTGCGCAGTTAGAGAGTTACGAAGTTGCAGCGTTGGAGCGTTTTGTGCGAACTGCCGCGCCATCGAAGTCACCGGCTTTGAGGGGACTTCGATGTTCGTAGTGGGTGAAGATCATCGAAGTCGGCCCAGAGCGGCCGACTTCGATGGCACGTGCCTCACCGCCTTACTTTGCCTTCGGCGTCAGGTGCTCGACGAGCTGGTTGAGGTTTCCTTCCATCATCTTGAACCAGTCGCCATCGCCGAGGGGGTCGAGGCTTCCGACCGTGATTCCCGCGGCTTGCGCGATGCGCTTTGCGGCGCCAGCGTTGAACTGTGGCTCGATGAAGATTGCGGGGACGTTCTGGGTGCGGATGACCTGCACCGTTTGGGCGATCTCCTTTGGTGAGGGGTCGCTGGTTTCAAAGGGGCGGACGACGGCGGCGATGCGGAAGCCGTAGCGCTCCGCGGCGCGAGGGAAGGCGTTGTGGTGCGTCACGACCGGCACGCCCTTGATGGGCAGGAGGCGCGTGGACCAATCGGTGTGGACCTGCATGACGCGCTGGATCAGTGCTTCTTCGGCGCTGGCGAGGCGTGCCTTCTCGGCATCGCTCAGCGTGCCGCGGGCGCGCTGGATGGCCTCAATCTCGGCGCGCATCGCGGGGATCAGTCGCGCGACGAGGACGGGATCGAGCCAGAGGTGCTGGTCGACGTAGCCAGCCTCGTGATCGTGGTCGCAGACCTCGCCGGGTGCGTGCTTGTGGACGTGGCCGGAGTTGGGGACTGGTCCACCGGGCTTCTGGAGGCCCACAACCTCGCCGAAGCAGAGCACGCGACGACCCGCGGCACTCGGCCGCCTCAGGATCTCACCGAACTTGGTCTCGAGGTTGAGCCCGACGTAGACGACGAGGTCGGCCTGGGCCACGCGTGCAACATCGGCCGGGGTGAACTCGTAGCCGTGCTCGCTGCGGCCGGGCTGCATCAGCATCGTGACGGCGCTGCCGGGCGGGAGCAGCGGCTCGAGCAGACCCTTCAGCGGCGCGATCGTGACGACGGCGTTGATGGGCGCGGCGGTGGCGGGCGTCACCGGCTGGGCGCTGGCGAGACCAGTCATGCCGGTCATGGCGGTCATGCCGGACATTGCCGCGACGCATCCGAACATCAGACCGGCCAGCACGTTTCGACGTTGCATCGGAGAGGCTCCGGAAGTTGCTCGCCGCGCGAGGGACGGTGGGGGCCGATTCGCGAGACAGATTGATCACAGAAAGGTTGGCAGCGAGGCAGCTGTTAATGAGAATGATTCCTCAGGAACGATACGCCGGTGCTTGGCTGATGGTTCGACGAAAGAGGCAAGCAACGGGGCAGGCGGGGCACATTTTTGAGAGGCCAGTGTTGGGCGGGGACCGGCTGGGGACCGGCTGGGGGCGGCGGGCGACCCAGAGTGCCGCCCGGGCTCATCTAGCGGGGCTATCCTTGGTCCGCATTGGGGCGGTAGCTCAATTGGTAGAGCGATTGAATCGCATTCAATAGGTCGGGAGTTCGACTCTCCTCCGCTCCACTTCGCAAGGCCCCGGGACCTGCCGTCCCGGGGCCTGCCGCGTTTTGCGGAGCGAACCGGTTGGCCGCGAACCGACTTCGTTCTCTCGCTTTTCACCTTTGGCTTTTCACCTTTGGCTTTTTGCTTTTCGCCTCCCCGCTTTTCCGCCTTCCCGTATCCTCCGGCCATGTCCGATCCCCGCGCCACGCCCGCGATGCAGCAGTACTACCGCTTCAAACAGAAGCACCCCGACTGCCTGCTGCTCTTTCGCATCGGCGACTTCTATGAAACCTTTGATGACGACGCCGTCACGATCAGCAAGGCGCTTGGCCTGACGCTGACGCAGCGGACGGCGGGCGTGCCGATGGCGGGCGTGCCGCATCATCAGCTTGAGAACTATCTCAAGCGGCTGGTTGCGCAGGGGTTCCGGGTTGCGGTGGGCGAGCAGCTGATCGATGCGTCGCAGGCCAAGGGGATTGTGCCGCGGGCGGTGACGCGGGTTCTGACGCCGGGCACGCTTGTGGATGAGTCGCTGGTGGATGATCAGGCGCCGGGCGCGCTCGCGGCGATCGCCTTCACGCAGGAGGGGGACGACTCGGGCGCGGCGATCGCGATCGTCGAGCTTTCGACCGGCGACTTTCGCGTGGCACAGTGCGCGGGCTCATCAATCGTGGATGAGCTTGCGCGGCGGGGCGTGCGTGAGCTGCTCTTCTGCGACATTGGCATTGTGGACGGCGGCACTGGCGGCGCGCATCGCCCCGCGCGAGTGTCGCGTGTCATTGATGCGCTGCGCCTTTCTGCGACGCCTCGGCCCGCGTGGCACTTTCGGCCTGAGGAGAGCAGACAGGCGCTGCTGGAGCACTTTGGCGTCTCGACGCTCGCGGGCTTTGGGCTGCGCGATGATGACGCGATGGTCCGGCCAGCTGGCGCGATCCTTCGATATCTCAACGAGACGCAGACGCTGTCGGCGGCTGACATCGCCTTGATCGAGGCTCTGGCCCCCGGCGCGACGTCGACTCGCGCCACGCTGCGCCACCTGCGTCCGCCGCGGGTTGATCGTGTTGATGCCGGGCTGATCCTGGACGCCACGACGCTGCGAGCGCTGGAGATCGAGCGAACGCTGCGCGCGGGTGCGGGCCCCGGCACGAGCGCGGACTCAAGCGATGGCTCGCTGCTTGGCCTCTTCCTTGGGTCGTCGTTCTCCAGCGGCGGCCGCGCGGGGCTTCTTCGGACCGCGATGGGCAAGCGCCTGCTGCGCGAGTGGCTCACGCGCCCGCTGCGCGACTTGCCCGCCATCACCGCGCGACAGGACGCGGTCGAGGCGCTCGTCACGGACCGGACGCTTGCGGACGCGCTGCGCGATGGGCTCTCGCAGGTGCAGGACGTGCCGCGGATTGCGGCGCGGCTGGCGATGGGGCGCGCGACGCCGCGGGATCTTGTTGGACTGGCGCGATCGCTCGCGAGTGGCAGGGCGTTGGCTGATTCCATTGCGCAGAGCCGATCGCTCGCGGAGCAGCACGGCGCGCTGCGCGGCGTTGAGGCGGCGCTGTCGCCGCTGGCGAGCGAGATCCTTGCGATGTGCGTCGAGGCTCCGCCGCCGCACCTGCGCGAGGGCGGGCTGATGCGCGATGGCGTTGATGCCGCGCTCGATGAGGCCCGACTGCTGCAGCGCGACGCTGGTGCGTGGCTCGCGGAATATCAGGCGCGGCTGATTCAGACCCACAACCTTCCCTCGCTCAAGGTTGGTTTCAACCGCGTCTTTGGCTATTACATCGAGCTTCCCGCGGCCCAGGCGCGGACCGCGCCAGCGGAGTTGCTGCGCAAGCAGACGCTGCGAAACGCGGAACGCTTCACAACGCCCGAGCTGCGCGAGTTCGAGGGAAAGGTCACGACCGCAGAGGCGCGAGCGCTGGATCGCGAGCGAGAGCTCTTCGCGGAGATGTGCCAACGCGCCGGCGCACTGCTGGAGCCGATGGCGACGTTCTCGGGCGCGGTCGCGACGCTCGATGCGCTCGCGGCCCTCGCGGAGAAGGCCGTGATGCGGCGCTGGGTGCGGCCCGAGATCGTCGAGGGCCCGGCGATGAGCATCCATGCCGGACGCCACCCGGTTCTTGATGAACTCCTCAGCGGCAGCTTTGTCCCCAACGACACCGAGCTTGGATCCGAAGGATCGCACGCCGCGACTCACGCTGGCGCGGCACTCGCGCTCATCACCGGCCCCAACATGGCGGGCAAGAGCACGTACATCCGGCAGACCGCGCTCATCGCGCTCCTGGCGCACACGGGCAGCTTCGTCCCCGCGGATCGCGCCACCATCGGGCTGGTGGACCGCATCTTCACGCGCATCGGCGCTGATGACGCGCTGCACGCGGGCCAGTCCACTTTCATGGTCGAGATGATCGAGACCGCGAACATCGTGAACCACGCGACGCGCCACTCGCTGGTGATCCTGGATGAGATCGGCCGCGGCACCTCCACGCTCGACGGCCTCTCTCTCGCGTGGGCCATCGTTGAGCATCTCGCGGCGCTCGGCCCGCGCACGCTCTTTGCCACGCACTATCACGAGCTGACCGATCTTGAGGAGCGGCTGCCGGGCAAGGTCAAGAACCTGCATGTGGCGGTGCGCGAGTGGCCGGGTGGCGATGAGCATGCGGAGATCGTCTTCCTCCATCGCATCCTCGCCGGGCGGACTGATCGGAGCTACGGCCTTCACGTGGCGCGGCTCGCGGGCATCCCGGCCAGCGTTGTCGGCCGGGCCCGGAGCGTCCTTGAGACTCTTGAAGTCAGCCATGGCAAGGGGATGGACCCAGCCAGCGCGGCGAGCGGCGAACCATCCACGAAGTCTGGCCGAAAGGTCCCTACCACGCGCATCCCACCTTCGTCGCCATCCCAGCCCAGCGCACAGTTCTCGCTATTCACCGAGTACATGCCGCATCCCGCGCTTGATCAACTCCGCGAGCTGAAGCTTGATGCGATGTCACCGATGGAAGCCTTCGACGCCCTGCGACGCCTGCGGGCGGCGGCGGATGGGGGCGGAAGTGGTTGAGTTGCTCAGAGGCATAGCGAGAACCCACCACCCTGTCGCGACCGTGTTTCCTCGCCCGGACCGACGCTCGTCACTCTGCTCGACCACTTGATCACTTGGCCACTTGATCACTCAACTACTCGGCCACTTCCCCCGCCGCCCCCTTACACTCCGGATCACCCCCACCCCGCCCGCTGATGCGGGCTCGCCAAGGAACCACGAAATGCACATCGCACGCTCGCGTCGCTCCGGTCTGGCACTCATGCTCGCGCTCGCCGCGGGCACTCTCTTTGTTCCGTTTACGCCGCCGATCGCGATGGCCGAGGGCGATGCAGTGCAGCGCACCACGCCAGCCTCCAGCGAGGAGCTTCGTCCGTTTGCCGATCTGGCCCGCTCTCACATGGGCTTCCTCGCGAGCCCGTTCCTCGAAGGCCGCGCGCCCGGCACGGAAGGGAACCGGATCGCCGCGAACTACCTCGAGTGGAACCTTCGCACGATGGGCCTGAAGCCCGCCTTCCCCAGCGAGGCCACGCAGGCCGATGGCACCAAGGCGACGGTCGAGCGTTCGAGCTATCGGCAGGAGTTCATCGCCCCCGCCTCCTCGCACCCGCCCGCGGCGATGCGTCTCACGACGCAGTTGCTGCAGGTCCCCGCGGCCGCTGATGGGACCGCGGCCATCACGCTCTCTCCCGGCACGGACTTCAACGTTGTGGGCATGTCTGGCTCCGGAAGCGTCACGGGCAACGTCGTTTTCGTCGGGTACAGCGTCGAGCGCGATGTCGATGTGCACGAGGGCGGCTACTCGAACTATCCCGATGGCACCGACCTTGCGGGCAAGATCGCGCTCGTCTATCGCTTTGAGCCCATGAATGCTGAGGGCAAGAGCTTCTGGACCGAGGGTCAGGGCTGGTCTCCCGCGGCCACGCTGGACGGCAAGCTCCGCCGCGCCGCGGACGCTGGCGCTTCGGCGATCATCCTCGTCAATCCGCCCGGCGCCGATGACCCGCGCGCGGCGCGGCTTGAGGACATGGCCTCTCTCTCTGGCGGGCGCCCTCTCAAGATCCCCGTCGTGATGATGTCGCGCGACGCGGCGGACCGTCTCGTTCGCGGTTCCGATGATCAGGGCCGCGGCCTTATGGAGCTGCGCACACTCGCCGACGCGCCCGCCGACGGCAAGTTCACGCCCGTCGAGCTCGGCAAGTCGCCCGTTTCCCTCGCCGTCACCATCGAACGCACGCCCATCGTCACCGACAACGTCGGCGCGATCCTCCCCGGCAAGGGCAACCTCGCCAATGAGTTCATCGTGATCGGCAGCCACTACGACCACGTCGGCTACGGCTACTTCGGCACCCGCGCCTGGGCAGACAGCCAGATCAACGACGGCTGGGTCACCACCGACCGCAGCCTGCGCACTGTCGAGCAGGCCCGCACCGAGTTCCCTGGCGCCCGCGGCGTGATCCACCCCGGCGCGGACGACAACGGCTCGGGCTCCGTTGGCAATCTCATCGTCGCACGCCGCCTCGCGCAGGCCTACGCCGCGCTGCCCGACGACGCCAATGCGCGCTCTGTCCTCTTCCTCTGGTTCTGTGCCGAGGAGTCGGGCCTCAACGGCGCACGCGAGTACATGAAGGCACCCATCGCTCCCAAGGAGCAGCACTACATCATGTTCAACCTCGACATGATCGGCCGCCTGAAAGATGGCAAGCTCGACGCCAGCGGCGTCGGTACGGCCGAGGGCCTCGAGGACTGGATGAAGCCCTATCTCGACGCCAGCGGCCTCAACGTCAACTCTCGCAAGAGCGGGCTTGGCCCCAGCGACCACGCCGTCTTCGTGGCCGCGGGTGTGCCCGTCACCTTCTTCTTCACCGGGCTGCACAACGAGTACCACACGCCGCTGGACCAGTTCCAGACCATCAACTTCGAGGGCATCGCGCAGATCACCGATCTGGTGTATCGCATCACGCTCGACACGGCCCAGCGCCCCGGCCCGTTTCCATTCACGACCGCCAACGGCCGCCCCGCCGCCGAAGTCGCGGTGGAGAATGCCAACAATCAGGCCGCGAACCCCGGTCCCACCGCCACGGGCGTCCGCTTCGGGATCGCCCCGGGCGACTACTCGGGCGAGACGCCGGGCGTGCTCATCGGCGAGGTCTTTGACAACCTTCCCGCCGCGAATGCCGGGCTGAAGGCTGGCGACCTCATGACCAAGTGGAACGACAAGGCCATCGCGACCGTGGAGGACTGGATGCCGCTCCTCTCCTCGCACAAGGCTGGCGACGTGGTGACGATCGTCTACATCCGTGACGGCAAGGAAGCAACTACTCAGGCCACACTCGTTGCCCGCCAGCGCAACAACCAGTAAACAGGAGAGGCACTGGGGACTAGGCACTGGGCGGTAGGGGCGGAATTGTTGAGTGATCAGTACCTACTCAACCACCTTCGCGACCTCCGCTGCTCGCTTCCGGAGTCGGTCTGTCTTCCTCTACCCCAGTCTCCATTCCCCAGTCCCTTCCTCCTTATCCGTCTGGAGCCGACTCAGTGAAAGCCAGCCGCGTCATCGAAGTCAGCCTTATTCTTGTCCTTGGTGTCGCCGTGGTCGGCGCCACGCTCGCCCTCGCGCAGAAGCGTGACGACTACACCTTCTTTGATGAGCTGATCGAGGTCAAGCGCGCCATCTCCGACCGTTTCGTCACCGCGCCCGACGAGGCCAAGCTGCGCGACGGCGCGATCCGCGGCATGGTCGAGGCACTCAACGACCCGTACACCATCTACGTCCCCGCCTCCAACGCCGCGGACTTCAACAAGGATCTGACGGGCGAATACGTCGGCATCGGCGCGTCGGTGGGCATGCAGGACGGCTGGTTCACCATCATGTCGCCGCTCGAGGACTCGCCCGCCTTCCGCGTGGGCCTGATGAGCGAGGATCGTGTCGTCGAGATCGACAGCGTCTCGACGAAGGGCCAGTCGGTGGATCAGTGCATCGCCAAGCTGCTCGGCGAGGCTGGCACCTCCGTGCGACTCACGATCGAGCGTTCGGGTGTCCGCCAGGAAGTCACGATCGTCCGCGAGAAGATCAAGACACGCTCTGTCAAGGGCTTCCACCGCTCCTCCACAGACCCAAACGTGTGGGACTTCGTCATCGATCCCTCCCGCGGCATCGCCTACATCCGCCTCACGCAGTTCACCCCGGGAATCACCGAGGAGATCGTCGGCGCACTTGGCGCGGCCGGTGCCGAACTGGGCAGGGTCAAGGGCCTGGTCCTCGACGTTCGCTTCAATCCCGGCGGCCTGCTCAACGAGGCCGAGGACATCGCCGACCTCTTCCTAAAGGATGGCGTCATCGTCTCCACCAAGGGCCGCGCCCACACCGAAGAGATCACCCGCGCTCAGGACGCCGGAACGCTCCCCGACTTCCCCGTCATCATCCTGATCAACGGCCAGTCCGCCAGCGCGAGCGAAGTTCTCGCCGGCGCACTGACCGAGAACAACCGCGCCATGGCGCTCGGCTCACGCTCGTTCGGCAAGGGGAGCGTCCAGAGCGTCCTCACGATGCAGAGCGGCAAGGGCTCCGAGCTCAAGATGACCGAGCAGGGCTACTACCTCCCCAGCGGACGCAGCATCTCGCGGCACGACGACTCCGCAACGTGGGGCGTTGATCCAAGCCCGGGCTTCTACGTTCCGATGACCGACGAAGAGATCATCGCGATGCTCGGGGTGCGCCGGCGCGAGGAAGTGCTTCGCGCCGCTGCGCCCGCTGCCGCGCCCATCTCAGACGAACGATGGAACGACCACGACTGGATCCTGGGCCACCTCAAGGACCCGCAGCTTTCCGCCGCGGTCCGCGCGCTCCAGGCCAAGATCGATACCGGCAATTGGGCGCCGCCCGGTGCCACACAAGAGCAGAAATCAGCGATCGCGACGGAGGAACTGCGTCGCGCCCGCGAAGTCCGCGACCGCATGATCCGCGAGCTTGATCGCCTCGACCGCCGCGTCAGCGCCATCGAAGATGGCACCGACGCGCCAAAGGGCGAGGCCGTCTCCAGCCTCTGGGCAGACACGCTCGACCCCACCGGCGGCACCATCGAGATCAAGGACAAGGACGGCAAAGTCATCAGCCGCCTGAACATCACCGGAAGAGACCTCGAACGCTGGCTGCTCGACGCGGACGTGAAGCCAGCCGAAGCGAAGCCGTGAAGCGGGAGGGTTCGCCGCAGAGGAGGGCAGAGGGCAAGATGGTCAAATGGCCAATGGGCCAACTGGTCAAGTAAGAGCTCTTAGCTGATCAGTGCCGACGTTCCAACATCACTTCGCGGCCTGCGCTCCACTCTGTCTTCTCCGCGATCCGTCTCTCTCCGCCCCTGTTGCCCAGTGCCCAGTCCCCAGTGCCTGTAGCTCTGTCGTAAACCTGCCGTTCCCGGAGCCTTCGCATCCTCATCCTCGGCATTGAATCTTCCTGCGATGAGACTGCCGCGGCGGTTGTTGAGTCGGGCGTGCGTGTGCGTGCCAGCGTTGTCGCGAGCCAGCACGCGCTGCACGAGGAGTATGCGGGCGTCGTTCCCGAGATTGCCAGCCGCGCCCACGTTGAGGCCATCATCCCCGTCATCCGCGAGGCGCTCGCGCAGGCTGGCATCGGCCTTGGCATGCTCGACGCCATTGCCGTGGGCCATCGCCCCGGACTCATCGGATCGCTGCTCGTCGGCGTCGCCGCGGCCAAGTCCCTCGCGTGGTCACTCGGCAAGCCCCTCATCGGTGTCGATCATGTTGAGGCGCATCTGTACTCGGGGATGCTGGTCGAAGAAGGCACGCAAGGTGAGGCAGCAGATCGCGATGGCGTGCCGCTCTTCCCCGCGCTCGGCCTTGTTGTCAGCGGCGGGCACACCGCGATGTATCACATCGACGCGTGGGACGCCATCACACGCATCGGAAGCACCATCGACGACGCGCTCGGCGAGGCTTATGACAAGGCCGCGACGATCATGGGCATCTCGTACCCGGGCGGACCCAACCTCGACCGCCTCGCGCAGCAGCCGGGCGCGAGCGACGCGGCCTTCGACCTGCCCATCAGCCGCCTCTCGCCGACCTCGCTGGACTTCTCCTTCTCTGGCCTCAAGACCGCCGTGCTCTACACCGTCCGGGGTGTGCCGGGCGAGCGCGCCAACCGCGGCCCGCTCGACATGACGGCGCAGAACGCGCGAGATCTCGCCGCGAGCTTCCAGAAGGCCGCCTCGCGCGCCATCACGCTCAAGCTCGATCGCGCGATCGAGGCTTCGCACGCCTCGCCGTATCGCACGCTCCTCGCTGGTGGCGGAGTCACGCTCAACTCGCGCCTGCGCACCGAGCTCGCAGGCCTCGCCGCGGCCCGTGGGCTGAAGCTCCGCCTCCCATCGCCCCCCTACTGCATGGACAACGCCGCCATGATCGCGGGCCTCGCGTTCGAACACATCCGCGCGGGCCGAGCAGACACGCTCGCGTTGCAAGCGATGCCGACAGCGTCACGATGAGACACGCCGCGAGGGCACGGAGATGAGGAGGCACTGGGAGGAGTAAGGCGAAGTGGCGAAGAGGATGAGTGCTTGAATGGTTGAGTGCTTGAATGGTTGAGTGCTTGAATGGTTGAGTGCCTTCGGTGTTCGCTTGCCTCGCTGATTGGCCAGCCGCGGCTCCCTCGATGTCATCGCCTCGTCCCCCAAACGTCTAGTCCAAAGTCACCAGCGTCCACGCTTCTATCCTTCGTCAAGTGCTTCGCTGCTTTCCTGCCTCGCTGCTTCGCTCTCTGATCT
>Ga0105049_10010978_pt1 | contig 10391 bp, 8 predicted proteins | sample MAT06_FD_78087 | JGI IMG/M metagenome (GOLD analysis project Ga0105049, IMG submission 78087) | Freshwater microbial communities from Lake Fryxell liftoff mats and glacier meltwater in Antarctica - MAT-06 | ecosystem: Environmental > Aquatic > Freshwater > Ice > Liftoff microbial mat | place... | reverse complement strand
TTGCGGGTGATCGTGCTGTTCGCGGAACCCATCGAAGCGAGGCTCGAACAACTCCGAACGCGGCTCGCCGGCGAGTACCCGGCGACTGTGAAGCGGAACGCGGATGGCACTGCCGCGAAGGGTGTGGACGGCTTGCCCGCACTCACGGAGGGCGCATCTCTTGATGGCGCTGCGGGGAACGTCGCCAGCATTCGCTTTGATCGTCCCTCGGAGGCAGAGCGGTTCGCCACGGAACCCGGCGTTCTCTCGATCCGACTGATGCGTCAAGCGGCCGAGACGATTAGCCCACTCGGCAAGTTGAACCCCGCCACCGCAAAGGACGTTCTCAAGGCTTCCAATGTCGAAGCCATGCACTCCCTCGGCTACACCGGCAAGGGCGTGAAGGTCATTGTGATCGGTTCCGACTTCACCGGATGGGACAAACTCGTCGGCGCGGGCTTGCCCAAGAAGACCCGCTTGCTCGACCTGACGACTGAGTTGAACCCCGATATCCTGCCGTCACCGACTGACCCGAACCGCGTGGGTAACGGCCTCGCGGCGGCGAAGTCGCTCGCGGTGTCGGCACCCGATGCGGAACTCGTGTTGGTCCGCATCGACCCCGGCGCAATCTTCCAACCGTTCGGCGTAATCCGCATTGCTCGTGGTGAAGTCGCTTACACCGACGCCTTGCGTTCGCGGCTCACCGACATCACGAATCGATCAAACGACATCGCTCGACGCAAGGATGCCGCCGTGACGGAGTACCGCCTTGCCTTCGAGGACTTGGCCGACGACCTCCCCACCATCGCCCGCCGGGATCGCGCGAAGGCCGCGCTCGACGCTGTGATCGCGGCTCAAGCCGACCTCGCCAAGCGGATCGAACGCTTCAATTTGTTCCAGGAGGACACGGTCGCGGCTCTCCTCGGTGCCCGCGTCGTAGTCAACACTTTGGAGTGGGAAAGTGGTTACCCACTCGACGCCCTGAGTCAGTTGAGCCGAACGCTCGATCTCCTCGCGGCTCCGTTGCCGCCCCGCGTGGTGAAGCGACCGGGCGACCCCGCCTCCGCCCCCAAGCAACCGCTCGTGTGGGTGCAAGCCGCCAGCACTGCCGGCGCTGCCGTGTGGGGTGGCCCGTTCCTCGACACGAACAAAGACGGCACGATGGAATACGCCCCGCCCGGCCAGAAACTCCCCGCCGGCAATTGGGCCGCCGATATGAACTTCCTGACTGTGCGTGCCATTGATGGAACGTTAACACCTGACATCGTTGCGGGCACCAAACTCCGCTTCACGATGCAGTGGCGTGAATCGCTCGACCCGAACTTGCCTTCCGTGGACCGCCCCGCGTACCCCGTCGTGCTGCGACTGTTCCGCCAACTCGACCCCAAGGGCGAGAAGCAACCCAGCGACGAGATGGCCGAAGCGGCCCGTTCCGTCGGCGGGCCGTATCCGATTTTACTGGCCAAGACGTTCGTGGTTTACGAACAGATTCTCGAGTTCACGGTGGTCACCGCTGGCCGGTATGCGTTGATCGTGGCGACCGGGTATCAGCCCGATCCACTGCTTCCCTCGCTGCGGCGTGAAGTCGAAGTGTACCCGCGAATTATCGTGGAAACGCTCAGCGCGAAGCAAGGCGACGCCTTGACGGTTTTCGGCTCCTACACCACCCCGGAAGCGGGCGTCGGCATCCCCGGCGACTCGGCGGGTGCCATTACCGTGGGGGTGCCTGTGCCGGGCGAACTTGTCGGAGGGGGAACAGGGATCACGTTGCGGGCGAAGCCGGACCTGTTCGGCCCCGAAACGCTCGATGCGAGCGGGCAAGTTCGCGGCACCGGCATCGCCACGGGTTACGTCGGGGGCATCGCAGTGACCCTCGTGCAGGCCGGCGCGAACGGCTCAAACGTGTTCAAATCCAGCGGCTTCGAGTGGGGGAAGCAGGCAGCGGTCCCCGCACCGTGGATGGAGTACCTGAAGCCACAATCGAAGCCCGGTCGGTAAATGGGGTTGTGGCAAATGCTGCTGGCAACAAGAAATCACCCCCAACACCGAGCACAGGGCTTCCGCTCTGTGTTACAAACGCCGGCCCGTCTGGGGCGAAAAACAGGGCGGAAGCCCTGTGCTCCGTGACTGGTTACCCCGCATTGTCTTTGACCATGCAGCACTTCTTGTACTTTTTCCCACTTCCACATGGGCACGGGTCGTTCCGGCCTACACGTGTCTCATTGCGACGCACGGGGGAGTAAACCGAAGGTGGCGGCATCGGCGGCAGCGGTACCCAGGCGCGAGGGTTGTAACTCGGCAGGTCGATGGGCGGCTTGGGCTTCTTGTCTTCCTCGATCTCTTTTCGCCAGCCCTCAAGTTCCGGGAAATCCTGACCCATGAGGGCACAGGCCGTTACCAGGGCATTCCGCACCCTGCGAGTGAACGAGTCTTCCAACGAGAGCGTTCGGACGGCTTCATTTCCCTCAGTCGAAAATTGCCCGACCAGCGAATCCGCCAGCATTTCTTGAACGTCCAAGTCCGTTTCGCTCTTGAGAAGTGCGATGCTTGCCTGGACGGCGAGATCGGAGTGAATTTCACCGAGGATCATCGCTACGGACATGCGGAAGCGAGGCTCGCCGGTTGGGGCGGCGTCCCAGAGGGTCTGCACGAGGCTGTCGGTTACGATCATTCCCAAGGCGTATTCGCTATCCTCGGCCACGAAGTCGTCTTCCTGAATGGAAGTCAGGAGCAGTGGAATCGCTGGCTTGTAGCGCAGTTTCCCCGCGAGGCGGATGGCCGAGGGACGTAGCAACGCCATCGGGGTTTCGTCGTAATCCTGAACATCAGTGTCCACAATCTCTGCCTGCAAAATCTCCATCATCCGGGCGGCGTTGCGGTCCCCTTGGCGAGCCAGTTCGTCCAAGATTTCGTCTGCGTGGGACCATCGGTAATCCCTCCACTCCTGCTCGTTGTTCAGCGCATCAGCGTGAGCTTCCAACTCCCGCCAGAGAGTGTCACTATCCTTCGCCGCATTCCCGATGCGCCGCTTGAGATTGTCGAGGGCTTCCGGCCCGAACGCGGGGGACGTCTGGAGGGAGGCTTCGTGTGGCTGGACAAGGCTGGGGTCGATGTTGGCAAGCAATGAGACGAGCATCCACCAGTAATCCCAATTTTTCACAGCAAGTTCAGAACGGATGGTGAGTTCCTCAACTATCCACTGCACAGTTGTCTCGGTCTGCACCAGTGAGGAGATCGGATAGTAGCGATCAAACGCTTCGGCTTGCCAGCGGGCAAACGCCTCGATCACCACCGGCATCACCGTCGGGTCCAGGCTGTGGGCGTCTGCAAAGTAATGAAGGGCGGCCTGCCGCACGTCCCGGTCGGGGTGAAGAAGGGCCTGCTTGATTGCGTCCGTGGACAATCGGGACATGATCCCCGCACCTTGAGTTTGGGATGATTTGTAGGCGGTCACAAGCACCACAGCCGCGGAGCCTCTGGCGGCGGTGAATGGCCACGATTGGCATTATACAACGACTCGGCTGAAAGCTATTAGCGGTCCGTTTTCAGTCAAACGGCGGAAAATGAGATGTGTCTGAACCTCAGGCGGATTGCTGGCCGCTTTTCAGGCTGATAGCTGATATACTTCGCGCGGCCCGGATTGAGACGAATTCCGAGCGGTGGGAGTAAGCCCTCAACGTGATCCAGAGCGGGCCGAAATGCTTCGCGGTGCTCGACTTCGTATTGAAGATTGAGACACCGATGGTGCGCAGGTACTTGAAGTTCTGGTGAAACGCCGACATCGGGCCGCACGGCTGGGAACTTGTTGGGCACTACCCGCAGTTGCCAGCCGGGCGAGTCAGGAAGTGTTCCGGCTGTACGATACGCCAACACTTTGTGCGGTGTGTCGTGTTCCTGCCCAGGGCATAACGGCCACGACCGACCAGCGGCCGCACACCGGATCGCGGCGAAACTCGGGTTCGTTCAACATCTCGATAACGTAGAGCGCGACCGCGTTCTTCAGTGGCAATCTCAGCGCGGGTAAGTGGTGCCACCCAGGCCCGTACCGCCCGTGGTGCCTCCGCCGTACATCGCGCCGCCGCTTGCGGGAACCACACCGCCACGCGGGTCCATCGAAGGCACGATTCCGCCGGCCGGCGTGATACCCCGGTTGCCGTTCACGCCCTGGTACTGCGTTTGCGTCAGGCCGTTGCCGCTACCTGGCAGCGGGCCGCCGGTCATCGGGCCGCCAGCCGTGCGGCGATACCAGATGCGATACTCGGTCACGTCTTGCGTCGTGGTTACGCTCTCTTGGTTGACCAGTGACTGCTGGTTATTCAGTTGCTGGTTGTTCACCTGTTGATTGTTCGTGGTGGATTTCCCCACGACAACCGTTTTCTGCTCATCGATCACATAGTTCGGGCCGACGTTCTTCCGGATCAGTTCCTTGGCCGCGCTCATGTGGTAGTATGGCCAGGAATCCGAGTCGGACGGGATGGCGACCACCCCGGTTCCGGATTGCGGATTGAATTCGATGTTGCGTGCTGGCGACGCACACCCGGCCAGCCCGGCGCACATTGTCACCGCACCCAGCAGAAGACGAGTCATAGCATTTTCCCCCGGTCGATGTGCGGCATCTTCCCCCGAAGATAACTCGCTGGGGGTGAATAGCGTGGGATAAATGATGTGTCGAGAGGAGAATTCCTCGGGTAAGGCGAGCGGTCGGCGTGAGCCGACTGTTCTCGTGCGAGCAATCCAGAACAGTCGGCTCATGCCGACCGCTCGCCTTTTGATCGCTCGCAAGTGTGCCTGCCTCACAGTGGGGCGGGCAAGTCGCGGCGGGTGAAGGTTCGTAGCGCCAGTAGGTAGCCTGCAATGCCGACCGCCAGCAAAACGCCGACACCAGGTAGCATGGGGCCGCCGGGCCAGGCGGTTCCGACATCCACGAGCCAGTTGCCGTCGAGCATTACTTTCTGAGGCTGATAGTAGAAGAACAGCGTCAGCGGGCGGACGAACGCGGCCGGTTCCCACAGTTGCCCGATAGTGTTCGCCACGAACATCACCACGATCACCAACACCGCGTACCCTGTCACCTTCCAGCGACTGCGGCCGAACGACGAGAGCGCAATCGTCACCCCGCTCACGGCGAACATGAACGCGGCGGTGTTCGAGAGGCCCGGAAATTCGCCCAGGCCGCTCACAGGCAGCGCTTCCGGGTTCGCGGGAATCGCAAACGGGTTCGCCATCCCCTTGGGGAGCTTGAGGCTCTTCAGCGACGTGTAATCGGGGATGAAGTCGCCCACCACGGCGAGGCCGAATTGCGTTCCCGCGAAGAACGCCAGGCACACTGTGGGCAGCACGACCAGATCGACCAGGAAGTGCGCCAGGATCAACCGGTTCCGGGGCACCGGCTGCGACATCAGCAATTCCATCGTGCCGCGGTCGAGTTCGCCGGCTACGGCCCCCGACGACCGGCCTACGGCCCACACGACGCACAGCGTCAGCACGATAGGGTGAAGCATCCCCATTGCCAGGAAGTCGTTGGGCTTCTCGAAGTTCAGATCGCCCCACCCGAGCGCCGCCTGCGAGACTTTGCCCGGACCCTTGAAGAGCACATCTTGAAATAGGTTCTTGTCTCCGAACACCAGGGCGACGGAATTGAACACGGGGGCGATTTCGACCGTCACCCGCTGCGCGATTTTCACCCAGAACGCGGAGAACGCGAACAGGATGAGGCACACCACGATTAGCGCGGGCCGCACATCGCGGAGCAGCTTGCGGAACAGGATGAACGTCATGGTTAATTCCGGTCTCAGGCGGGGGTGCTGGGTGGGTCGAGCGGGGCAACTGAGGCGACGGGGGGCGTTGACGAAGCGCGGCGGGTGCGGCGTTCACGCGGGGTCGCGGTAGTTGGGCGAGTCCAGAAGGCGGCGGCTTCGCGCTCGGCTTCGTCAGTCGTGAGGCACGGATCGAGCAAGAGCGCCGTCAGCATGTTGATATCGCGGTCCATGACGTTGTCTCCGTGTCGCGGGTGGTGTGGTGAACGGGGCTTGGTAAGAACTTCACGCCGAAAGTTGCCGGGTGAAAGGCTTACACGGCTCGATTCGGGGAACATCCACGCCGCCAAGATCGAGCCACCAATCGCCCAGATCGTCGGCCGGGGTATCGTAGATTTCATCCACGAAACGCGGCTGGAACTCATCGGATACGCGAGCGACGGTGGCGGGCATTTGGTGCTGGGTTTCTGGGGTCATCGCACGTTCCTCGCGGGTTGAAGTTTCTTCACTTTTGGCCTTCCCGCGACCTGATAACGCAGCGCCCGTGCCGTGGTTGCACTTCTTCCTTCAGAGGGCGTCAAGCCCAGTTTCCCCCGATCATTACAATCCGCACGGATTGCCTACCCGCCGTAAACGGTGGGCAATCTATTAGAAACAAGACCCGCCGTAAACGGCGGGCTATATGCAAACAGGGTCGTTCCCGTTAGCCGTGGAACCGCCGGTAGATCGGCGTCAGCCCTTGCGGTTCGATCTTCAAGTCGGTGAGCGGGACACGGGCGAGCCACTCCAGTAACTGCGGCAGCGGTCCCCGGAACGTGAGGCTTAATCGGCCGTTCACGATGGCGTCAGCCGGCAACGCTTCCCCACCGGGGCCGCTGCTGGGAGTCGCGCCGGTGAGTCGTGCCGAGACCACACGGCCATCGCGGAGATCGTCCATGTTCTGCATGTGAACGAGTTCGCCGCGGCGCAGGATCGCCACGCGGTCGCACACGGCTTCGGCTTCCTGAAGCACATGCGACGAGAACAGCACGGCTTGCCCGCGTGCCTTGGCGGCGTGAAGTTGGTCGATCAGTTCGTCGCGCATCGTGGGGTCGAGCGTGTTGGTGGGTTCATCGAGAATGATGAGCGGCACCGCAGGCAACAAGACGGTCAGCAGCGCGACCTTGCGCTTCATGCCGCTGGACATATGCGTTAGCGGGCGGTCGATGTCGATGTCGAGCTTCTTGGCGAGGGCATCCACTTCCGGGCCGGGCACGTCGCCACGGAGTTTGCCAAGGAATGTGACCAAACGCCGGCCGGTCATGGTGTCGTAGAGTCGGAGTTCGCCGGGCAGATATGCGACCCGTTTGCGGGCTTCGACACCTTGCGACCAGCAGTCAAAGCCGGCGATAGTTGCTCGCCCAGCGGTCGGTTTGAGGAAGCCCAGAATCGTGCGTAGTGCGGTCGATTTCCCTGAGCCGTTTGGCCCGAGCAGGCCGACGACTTCGCCCGGCGCGATATTCAGGCTCACCCCGGCGAGGGCGCGGAACGACCCGTAATCTTTGGTTAGGTTCTCGGTGACGAGCAACGGGTCGGGCATGCGATAACTTCCGGAGTGTTGGGCCACACGCAATTCCTAGTCAAACGAACCCGCGATTCCAACCCAGGCGTTTGTTGTGATGCCGCAAGCGGCGTGGTCGGGTAAACTGCCTGCGAACCGATTCGGTCCTCTCGGGTACTTCAAAAGGATGCACAACATGCGTGGTCGTTCGTTCATTGGCGTGGTGGTTATGGGGCTGTTGGCGCTCGGTTCGCACGGTTCGCAGGTCGATAAACCGAAAGCGGGTGCGGCGGAGCAACGGGCCGAGGTCAAGAGGCTCCCGCCGGAATTGGACGCACTGAATGTTGCTTCTCGCGGAATGTACGCTGCCGGCCGCGTGTCGGAACTGGCCACAATTCCCGTGGTTATCATCGTTTCGGGCGACGATTTGATACTCCGCAAGGGTGGCAAACGCACAGGGGTGACCGTGGTTCCCGCCGAGTATCACACCCTGAAATGCGTCGCGCATTCCACACTGGCGCTGTTCACGCACCTCGCGCACGAACCGGGTCGGCCACTGAGCGATGAACGGGTTAAGGCGTTGAAGGAGTACCGCGACCTGATGACCGCTGCGGCGGGGGCAGTCGACAAGTGCGGGTTCGATGCCGACACGCTCGCTCGCCAGAAGCGAATCATGGCACGGGCACAGGAGTTCACCGCCAAGGTTCTTCAGGCGGGGAAAGTGTCCGCCGACGATCTGGCGAAATTCTGCCGTGCGTCGCGGGCCGATGTGCTGGCCAATGCCACCGGGGCCGTGCGGGCGCAAATCCAGGGCACGCACACGCAAGTGATGGCGTGGAAACGCGACATGACCGCCGAAGAATGGGCAGCGCTCGCGGTCATCGTGCCCGGCGTGCAGACAGCCCGTGCCGAGAACGCCGCCGTACAATACTTCGCCCGCCTGTTCGGCGAAACAAAGAGCGAGGGCCACCGGGTGGTCTTCGCCGAAGGGCTTTTCGACGAGGAGAAGGCCGTCAACCTCCTCGGCACACTGCGACTCGACGGGAAACTCTCGGTCGCGGTGTTCGGCGATCCGTTCCGGATGTACCGCGACCTCGTTGCCGACGGTGCCCGAACCGCCATCGACGACATCCTCGCCGCCCCGTGACTCATCGGTGTTTTATCGCGATGCCGCAAGCGGCAATGCTGGCGGCTTGCGGCATCGCGGGGAAAGACCGCTTATCAAGGAAACCTTATGGAAGCCTTCATCCTCTCCGCTGTCCGCACGCCGATTGGGAAGTTCCTCGGCGGGTTGTCCGAACTGCCCGCTCCGCGACTCGGGGCCATCGCCATCGCCGAAGCCGTGAAGCGGGCGAATGTGCGGCCCGACCAAGTGGAAGATGTCATCATGGGGAACGTCGTGCAAGCCGGCGTGGGTCAAGCACCGGCGCGGCAGGCTGCGATCTTCGCGGGTTTGCCCGACACGATCCCGGCACACACGACGAACATGGTCTGCGGGTCCGGGCTGAAAGCGGTTATGCTCGCCGCGCAAAGCATCAAAGCGGGCGACGCCAATCTTGTCGTCGCGGGCGGCATGGAGAGCATGAGTCGGGCACCGTTCCTGCTGCAAGGCGTGCGGCAAGGCTACAAGTACGGCGATCAGAAGACCGAAGACGCCCTCATCCGCGACGGCCTGTGGTGTGCCTTCGAGAACTGGCACATGGGCGAAGCGGCCGAACTCATCGCGGCCAAGTGCGGCGTTAGTCGTGCCGAACAAGATCGCTTCTCGGCGCAGAGCCATCAGCGTGCGGCCGCTGCGTGGGCGAGCGGAGCATTCGCCGCCGAGGTCGTGCCGGTTCCCCTGAGCAATAAGAAAGGCCCGGCGAGCGTGGACCGCGACGAAGGTATCCGCGCCGACACGACACCCGAGAGCTTAGCGAAGTTGCGCCCCGCGTTCCGCCCCGACGGCCTCAATGGCACGGTGACGGCCGGGAACGCCTCGCAACTCAGCGACGGCGGCGCGGCTCTCGTACTTGCTTCCAGCGCATTCGTGACGCAATCCGGGGCAAAGCCGATGGCCCGCATCGTGGCTTACACGATGAGCGGAGTTCACCCGAAAGACATCTTCATCGCCCCGATTCCCGCCGTGAAGGCACTGTGCCAGAAAGCAAAAATCTCGCTCAACGAAATCGACCTTTTCGAGTTGAACGAAGCATTCGCGGCGCAGATGCTGGCGTGTGGAAAGGGTCTGGAACTGGACGAAGCGAAAGTGAACGTCCACGGTGGCGCGGTCGCTTTGGGCCACCCCATCGGGGCCAGCGGCGCGCGTGTGTTGGTGACGCTCGTTCACGCTCTGCACTTGCACAAGAAACGCTACGGCGTGGCCTCACTGTGCCTCGGCGGCGGCAACGCCGTTGCCATGCTCATCGAGAGGGTCGAACCATGATCGTGAAGGCGAACGGCGAACGATGAAGCCTTTGCTGTTGATGCTCGAAGACGACGCGGAACGCATGATTTCGCTTGATAAAGGTATGAATCGTGGCAACCTCGAAGAAATACTCACGGCCAATCAAGGTGGATGGCGTTGCGTATCGATGGCGCATCCCGCCGGAGGTGAGCGACGAACAGGTCGTTCACTTTGGTCGCCTCATTGTGAATGTGTGGTGCGCGGATACATCGGGTGAGGCGTTACTTCTGATCGATGGGCAACAACCCGATCTTCGCCGAGATGGAGCATCCGAGATCGTGACGCACCAACGAGTTGCGGAGGCAATCCGCGATGCAATTGCTGCCGGTTGGCCTTCAACCCAACTCGGTCGCATGTTTCCCATACCAGAAACTCCGCGTGTGTGGGAGGATGGCACCCGTGAGTGAAGCCGAACCACAATACGATGCCGTTACGGCGTACCACGAGGCGGGTCACGCGGTGGTCGCGTTGTCCTTGGATCGGCCGGTTCATCGCGTCAGTGTGCTGCCGAATCGCGACCGCCTGGGGCAGTGCGAGTTCGGTAAGGGTCGGTTCAAGCCGTCGGAAGATGCGCTCGAACGCGAAATCCTCATCGCCCTCGCGGGGATGGCCGCCGAGGCTCGGCACACTGGCGTCTACCACATGGACGCCGCCAATCAGGATTTGCGCT
>Ga0105049_10010976_pt1 | contig 10391 bp, 6 predicted proteins | sample MAT06_FD_78087 | JGI IMG/M metagenome (GOLD analysis project Ga0105049, IMG submission 78087) | Freshwater microbial communities from Lake Fryxell liftoff mats and glacier meltwater in Antarctica - MAT-06 | ecosystem: Environmental > Aquatic > Freshwater > Ice > Liftoff microbial mat | place... | reverse complement strand
TTATCTTCATTGTGTTTCGTGTCGTAAGCAACCAGATCATTCAGCGTAAAGCCATCGTGACAGGTGACAAAATTGATGCTGCGATTGGGTTCGCGATCGGGCTGTAGAAAAATATCGGGGCTACCCAAAATCCGGGATGCAAATTCGTTGATTACGCCAGGATCGCTCTTGAGAAAGCGGCGCACATCATCTCGAAACGGTCCATTCCACTCAGCAAAGCGATCGCCAATAAATGATCCCACCTGATACAATCCGCCCGCATCCCACGCTTCCGCAATGATTTTAACCCCAGCCAACACCGGATCAGATTCGATCGACCATAGCAGCGGCGGATCTTCCATCGGGTGCCCCGACTTACCGCGTGATAGGCAAGAAGCCAGGTCAAACCGAAACCCATCCACATGCATCACATCCACCCAATAGCGCAAACAATCGAGGATTAATCGAGTCACTACTTCGTGATTTGCCTTCACCGTGTTGCCGCAACCCGTGTAATTACTGTAATAGGTGGGATCTTTTTCCAGAATGTAATAAGCGCGGTTTTCCAACCCTCTAAACGACAGCGTTGGACCTTCCTCATTCCCTTCTGCCGTGTGGTTAAACACAACATCCAAAATCACCTCAATCCCTGCCTTGTGAAAGGCTTTTACCATGTCTCGAAATTCATTCACTGGTCCCAATGGATCTTGGGAGTAACTATAGGCACGATGAGGCGCAAAGAATGCCAGAGTGCTGTATCCCCAGTAATTTCTTAAACCGGGTCGAGCGTCTTGCTCATCAAATTCATGGATCGGCATCAACTCTACAGCCGTAATGCCTAATTCTTTTAAATAGGGAATTTTTTCAATCAATCCCGCATAGGTGCCGCGTTTTGCCGGAGCCACCCCAGAGTTCGGATGACGAGTAAAACCAGCGACGTGTAATTCATAAATGATCGTGTTGGCGTAGGGAATGTGAAGCGGGATATCGCCTTCCCAATCGTAGGTGGTCGGATCAAGCACAACGCTTCTCAGGGCTTGGGGGCAATTATCTCCGGGCAAAATTGCTGCTTCTCGGCTGTAATGCTCCCACCCTACTACTGCCGTTGAATATGGATCTAACAGAACTTTGTTGCCATCAAACCGATGCCCTTGATCGGGGGTATAAGGACCATAAACTCGATAGGCATAGACTTGTCCGGCGGTGAGTTGGGGCACAAACACGTGCCAGTAGTAAAACGTTTTATTGTGCTTCGGATCAAGATTGATCACTTGACTGGGCTGGGGATCATCCGGTGCGGCAAACAGCAAAAGCTCGACGGCAGTACTGCTTTTAGAAAAAATGGCAAAGTTTACGCCATCTGGATAAACGGTTGCGCCTAATGGAAAACTTCGACCGGGCAAACCTTCCTGACTTATCGCATCCATTCGACTCATGCTCCCAGACAAATAATTTCTGACGGTATCATAGCTTTCCTTGCGATCGCATAGTGCATAGCCCATGATGGTTGAGGCGGAAATCAGAGATATCTACTTAAAACAAAAGCTGCACGATGTGTGATTTATCTGATCACGGTTAATTATTACTCAGCGGATTTGATCGCCCAGTTATTGACATCGATACAGGGTCAGAGTCATGCGCCTGACTATCGGTTGATCGTCATCAACAATTCCGCCGCAGAAGATTGTGCAACACTGGCAGGCGATCGCCTAGTGATTTTGGAAGCGGGGGCAAACTTGGGTTTTGGTGGCGGCTGCAATCTCGGTTTGAATTGGGTATATGAGCGCGATCGCACGGCAACAGTCTGGTTGATTAACCCCGATGCCACGCTGCCCGAAAACTCCCTCAATCATGCCGCAGAGTTTTGTAGCGCTCATCCAACCCTATCCATCATCGGCACGATCATCTCCGAACCATCGGGAAAAATCTGGTTTGCAGGGGGTGAGTTTGTTCCAGAAACAGGCAGAATTGTTGCTAGCACTGAACTACCTGTTCATCAAAACACTGATTATGTGGAAACAAGCTGGGTCACTGGATGTAGCCTGCTACTCAACCTCCAAAACTTTGACCCATGCCCCCAGTTTGATCCAGCCTATTTCCTCTATTACGAAGACTTTGATTTTTGTCGGCGCTATGCTCAACAGGGGCATTCAGTGGTGATGACCTCAATTCACGCCATCCATCAACCCTCCTCGATCGCCAGCCGCAATCCTACATTGACGCTGCAACACAGTACGCTTAGCTACTTGTTGGCACTAAAGCGACATACGAGCCAGCCAGTCTTTTGGTATCGCCTCAGCCGAATTCTGTTTCACGCCGTGCGCGTGGGTATAGTGCAACCTCAACGAGCGATCGCGATTCTTAGAGGCACACTCCATTTTTGGCAGCGATCGCTATGAGTTTGGCGGAGTTGCTTTTTGAGATTGAACTGGGTTCGTTTGGGGCTGCTCGGTTAAAACGACAATCACCTGACGCTGATAATCTATGAAGCCGTAGGCGGGATAGCCGAAGCTATCAGAATTGCTACTTACCGACCACTCTTTTTGATAATCCTGGGCAGCGACCCGCCGAATTGCAAATTTTTCAAGCTGCTTGTATTGCCCTGCTTCTGTGGCGGCTTGCTGAGTCAGGGGCATGAATGTTCTGGGTTTAGCCACGGGTGCCGATTGTGCCAAGGTGACAAAATCTTGCAGGCGGCTCAGTATGACAGGTTGACTAGGTTGACTAGAAAGATTGGTCGGTGAGGCGGCGATCGCGGAGCGATCGTCAGTCAACGCTGTTTTGACAGCACGATTGGGCAGCTTCGATTCGATCGCGTTGGAGGTCGAATTCAACTGAGGCGAATCGGTTGCTGGACTTGCAGGTTCACTTATGGATGGGATGGGTGCAGTTAGCTGACTCTCTGCCTGTGGAGTTGTTGGAGAAGCTTCAGCGCTGGGCGAGGTGGGGGGAAAGGGCGCGGAGTTGTTTAAGGTTGCGGGGAGTTGGGTTGGGTCTGGCGGAGATAGTGCGGCGGGTTCATTGATGCGCTCTGGAGCCGCGATTCCCGTAGGGATCGTTTCACGAATCGCAGAAGCGGGCACAGCATTGAGCGCGGTTAGCGGAGGTTGGGGAGGGCGTTGCAGGTCTGGCAAATCTTGATAGCCAGGACGCACTAATGGCTTCATGCCAGCGGGAGCCAGAGCGCCTGTCACGGTGCGTTTGGGTGAACTGCGGCTCACCGTTAATGTTTCTGGAACAGCGGCAAGCGTCACACTAGGCAATACGGGCGCAAAGCTTTGGAAGTTCGCTTGATCAACTGAATTTTGGCGAGGGAAAGATTGTGGAATTGCTTGGGGTTGCGATCGCGGAGCCTCCAACTTTTCGGGAGCTGCTGAAGTGGGGCGAGGCATCGAAACCATTGCCCGTTGCTTTGGCTTGACAGGCGGCACTTTAGTATCTGGAGGGGGAGCGGGTTTGTTCAGCGCATCTCCAATTAACAGCCCAGATACCACGGTTGCCGCTACAAATCCCGCACCCAGCAGAACAGTTGTAGAAATTGACTGCCGTTTTTCAGCCGGCTCAGCCGCATTGGCAGATTGCACAACCTCATCTAAATAAAACTGAAAATAGGTAAGCGAACCTTTTGTATGCACGTCGTAGTGAGCGGGCGGCTTTTCGGGGCTACTTAAAGCAGACACCGATTCATCGTTTTTAGATTTCATCGGTTTTAGCATCTTGCCCGTTGCGATTTGATCATTGGCAGCGACTGGTTTGACCGCCGGATGCCTCCGTCCCTGATAGTCCATTGATCGGGTCATACCGTAAAAACTCCTGAAACGAATGCGATGAGGGTGTGGGGTGGGATGCGCTTGGATGACTCAACCACAAGAGAACGAAAAAAGGCAAAGCGAACTTTCTCACTTATTCAAGGGTTCAGTTGGCAATCAGGATCTTCATCACAACTTTGCATTTCTCTGATTTATCACCAAAAGCTTGATGAGAACTTTAAGAACCTGAGCCAAAAAACCTCCGGAGCGTGGGGAATTACGGACGAACAAGTAGGGGAGCGCGTCTTCATCCGTGAAATTAGGGAGTCGATGTTCTTTTTGAGTCTACACAGATCAGTTCAGTCATCCAAAAAACTTGTTAAATACTGATTTCTCTGAATATCGCTGTTTCTTTTGACCCTGTTTTTTGTCACTGATCGCGATCGCTCATGCCCCCTACGCTGCCTCTTATGCATCTTTCTACCATTCGCTCTATTTTTCGGTTTCCTCTGCACTGGTTCATCTATTTCGGTCATCAGTTGCCATCGCGTCGGTTCACATTGCGGTCGTGCTTTTCGGTTACTTTATGGGCGTTGTTGCTACCCAGCAGTTTAGTTGTGGAACCCGCGATCGCTCAAGCGCCTAATCGCACGGCAAAGGTGCAGTCCACCACAAACCTGATGGTGCTGCCTGAGGGAGATGGTTATTTGTTAGGAGCCGGCGATCGCGTCAGGATTGATGTGTTTAGCGTCCCAGAAATCACGGGTGAATATACGGTGTTACCCAACGGCACCATCAATATGCCCCTGGTGGGTGCCGTTGGTGTGAAAAACCGAACGCTGAAACAAGCATCTGGGGCAATTGCAGCCCGATATGCGCCAGTGTTGCAAATTCCGGTGATCACGGTGAATTTAGTGGCGGCGCGCCCGATTCGGGTGGCGATCGCGGGAGAAGTGAATCGCCCTGGTTCGTATACGGTGACTGCCACTGCCTCGCCGACCGAAGGAAACATCCCCACCCTAACCCGCCTAGTGCAGCTTGCCGATGGCATCACTCAGGTAGCCGATCTGCGGCAAGTGCAAGTGCGGCGGGTGCGTCCGGTTGGCAGCAGCGGCGATCAAGTGATAACGGTAGATTTATGGCAACTGTTGAAAGCTGGAGATTTGCAGCAAGATTTGCGCCTGCAAGATGGTGACAGCATTCTGATTCCGGCAACGGCAACGGTCGATTTGGATGAAGCAAGGCAATTGGCATCCGCTAATTTTGCCACTCGGAACAGTCGTCCCCTAAAAATTACGATAGTGGGGCAGGTGAACCGCCCTGGACCTTACACGTTGTTGGAAGGCAACGTGGCTCAGGGAACGCAATTGATTAATCCCAACTTGCTGCAAGTGCCCAGTATCACCCGCGCGATTCAAGTGGCAGGCGGCATTACACAACTGGCAGATATCCGCAATATTCAAGTAAAACGATTTACCCGATCTGGAACGCCTCAATTGGTGAAATTGGATTTATGGAAGCTGTTGAAAGAGGGAGATGCGCTACAAGATTTGCCATTACAAGATGGAGATACGGTAGAGATTCCTCAGGCAACTTCGGTGAGCGATCGCGAAATTACCGAACTTGCCACCGCCAGTTTTTCACCGGATAGAATTAATGTCAATGTTGTAGGAGAAGTTGAAAGACCAGGTGCAGTTTCTATTCAACCTAACACTCCATTAAATCAAGCAATTTTAACAGCGGGTGGATTTAATCAAAAAGCCAAAAAAAGTAATGTTAGCCTCATTCGAGTCAATCCAAATGGCACAGTTAGTAAGCGAGACATTTCAATTGATTTAGCACGAGGAGTCGGTGAAAGCGACAACCCAGCCCTGCGAAATAATGACATTATTATTGTCAAAAAAACGGGATTTGCGACTTTTCTTGACTCTACAAGCGCTTTTCTGGGACCATTTTCAGGAATACTAGGGGTCCTGAGAATTTTTGGTGGCTTTTAGCAAAAAGCGGAAAAATAGAAAGGTAGACAGATAAAAAATAGTCACAATGTATATTTTTTATCGCTGATATTTTGCCAAATTTATATCAGTTGTCTAATTGAAAAGTTAATTAAAATCTACTTTTCAAGTAAGACTTTGTGAAGTGCAAAATAGCATAGCTATCACCTTGATAATCTAGTTCATACTATAAACAATCAGGTCAACTACCAGCCCATATTTTGTTGTCATCTTTCCACATTCAAGCAACAAAATATGCGGAGAGTATCAAAAGCAAAATTGATTTGCAACGCTCACAGATACTATCTGAAAAACAAGCTGGGTTAGGAATGATGAAAATTGCATTAGTTCACGATTACTTAACTCAAAAAGGAGGCGCGGAGCGCGTTTTTGAACTGCTCTGCAAACGCTTTCCTGGTGCAGATATCTACACCTCGCTATATGATCCTGAGCGGACGATCGATTTGGGCGATCGCCTGGTTCACACAACCATGCTGCAAAGCATTCCAGGAGCCACCAAAAACTTCCGGCTGATGGCTCCTTTCTATTACCCAGCATTTCGTGCCCTCGATTTGCAAGACTACGACTTGATCATTAGCAGCAGCACCAGTTTTGCCAAAGCAGTGCGAAAGCGTGCTGATGCGATACATATTTGCTTTTGCCATAACGTCACCCGCTTTTTGTGGGATACGCAAACCTATCTGCGCGAATTTAGCGGCTATCAAAACCTCTACCCGTTCATCGAAAAACTATTTCAAGTAATGCGGCAATATGACCTGAAGTATTCTCAAGAGCCTGATCTGTATATTGCCAACTCCAGCACTGTTGCAAAGCGCATTCGAGACATTTATGGCAAAGAAGCGATCGTGATCAATTATCCAATCGATGTCGATCGCTTCACCTTTTCAGACCAAAAAGAGAACTTCTATCTCACCTCTGCCCGCATGATCAGCTACAAGCGGTTAGATGTGATTATTGAAGCCTTCAACTGGTTGGGCTGGAATTTGCTGATTACCGGAGATGGACCCGAACGCGAACGGCTCCAAGCTCAAGCCTTGAGCAATGTGAAATTCTTGGGTCATGTAACCGATTCCGAACGCACCCAACTAATGTCAACGGCTCAATCTGTCGTCGTGGCTGCCTTAGAAGACTACGGCTTGGTTCCGGTGGAAGCAAACGCGAGTGGCACTCCGGTGATTGCCTATGGCATGGGCGGCGTATTGGATACTCAAATTCCAGGTGAAACCGGCACGTTCTTTAAGCGACAAACGCCCGAAGCGTTGCAATCGGCATTGCTGGAGTCTCGCGATATTGCCTGGAACTATCAGCACATTCGAGATCATGCGGTCAGTCATTTTTCGGAGGCTGCATTTTTTGGCAAGGTCGATCGCGTTTTAGAGCAAGTTTATCAGGCAGCTTAAAGTTTGGCATTTTGACAACATATTTGGGTGATATTCATGCAGGCAACTCAGGCTAGTTTTAATCCGGCGATCGAATCTGAAGCGGGCTATGGGCAGATATTTGCGATTCTGCTGCGTCGTCGGTTCTGGGTGCTGGGGGTGCTGGTTGCCGCGATCGGGGTTGCCGCCTTGCAAACTATGCGCCAAGCGCCAACCTATGTGAGTAGTATGCAGTTGCTGATTGAATCCAACTATCAGGGTAAGCCAAGCGGAAACAACGGTTTAGAAAATGAATTTTCTGATGCCAACGTTCAGGCTGATACGGGAACCCAGATCAATCTGATGCAAAGTTCGGAATTGCTACGCCGAGCGATGGTTTTGTTGCAGCAAGACTATCCTGATATCAACCCTGATGATCCCAGCAGTGTTGCGGGTTTTAAGGGATCTATCAACATCAGTCAAATCACTCAAAAAACTGGCAAAGAAAACGTTGCAACAAAGATTTTTCAAATTGTTCATACGGGCAATGATCCAGTTGAAACTCAAAAAGTATTAGAAGCTTTGAAAAAAGTTTATCTGGATTACAACTTAGAGCAGCAAAAGAAACGACTTGTTAAAGGACTCGCGTTTGTCAACGAACAACTCCCTCAAGTAAAAAACAAAATGCAACAGGCGGAGTCTGCATTAAAGCAGTTCCGTCAAAACCAAGAACTGATTGACCCAGATCTACAGGCAAAAGTACAAACTGAAGGGCTTTTAAGAGTTGAACAAGAACAACAAACTAATCAAGTTCAGCTTCGCGAGTTGCGCAGTCGATATGCGAGTTTGCAACAACAGTTAGCATTATCTCCTCCAGACGCGATCGCCCTATCTCGATTGAGTCAATCTGGTCGCTATCAAAACTTGCTAAACGAGATTCAAAAAACCGATTTGTCGTTGGAGCAACAGCGGCTTCGTTTCAAAGACCAAACTCCTTTTGTGCAGCAGTTGAAGAATCAGCGTCAAAGACAGTTAGCTTTATTACAAGCTCAGGTTCAACGGGTGTTCGGATCTGGTTCTGCCTTAACCAGTGGTTCTGAGGAACAACTGTTGCAGGGGCAATTCGGCAGTTTAGACCAAACCTTGGTAGGACAGCTTGTGGATACCCAAATAGGTCTTCAGGTAGCCGAAGCACGGGAAGCTAGTTTAGCGACAATTCAGCAGCGACTGCGATCGGAATTAAAGCGTTTTCCAGAACTCCTGGCTGAATATGGGCGTTTGCAGCCAGAGGTGCAATTGTCCCAGGAAACCTTGAAACAGTTACTCAAAGCGCAGCAAGATATTGGGTTAGAGATTGCTAGAGGTGGGTTTGATTGGCAGGTTGTAGAAGATCCCCAAATGGGTGCAAAAACAGGTCCTAGCATGATGCGAAACCTGATGTTAGGAGCCGTAGCGGGTTTAATGTTAGGTGGTGCAGCAGCATTTGCTCGTGAGTCAGCAGATGATGCGGTTCATAGTTCAGATGATTTGCAAAAGCAGGTTCCAGTGCCGCTCTTAGGCATGGTTCCAGAGTTGCTGTTTGACGCAACAGGTGATGATATGCCACTGCTGAGTTTGCCGTTTAGCAAATCGCGATCGCTCTCGCCAGGAATCGATCGCGTAATTCAGTGGCAGCCCTTTCGAGAATCGCTAGATTTGCTCTATCAAAATATTCAACTATTGAGTCGAGAACAGCCCTTTAAGTCGCTGGTAATTACATCCGCTTTGGCGGGAGAAGGAAAGTCTACGATTATTTTAGGATTGGCAATCAGCGCAGCACGGTTACATCAGCGGGTATTGCTGATTGATGCCGATCTGCGTCGCCCTAGCTTACATAAGCTGCTGAACTTGCCCAACGATCGCGGTCTTTCTAACCTGCTAACCAGCGATACTCCGATTCCTCAACAAGTGGATGCTCAACATTCCAACCTGCGGAGCAATATTTCAGTGGTGACTGCCGGACCCACCCCAATCGATCCCGCTAAGCTTCTAAGCTCACAGCGGATGCGAGAGGTGATGGCAACCTTTGAACAGAATTACGACTTGGTGCTGCTGGATGCTCCTCCAGTTCTGGGCATGGTGGATTCTATGCTGGTGGGAGCTTGCTGCAACGGCGTAATTATTGTGGGGCGCATCGAGCGAGTCACCCGTTCAGAGTTGACTCAAACGACTCAAATGTTGAGTCAATTAAATGTGATTGGAGTAGTAGCGAATGGCGCATCGCATCAAACTCGCAATGATAGGCACTACCAACGGTAATCAAGTCTGCTTCAGACTCTATGTAATTTACGACTTTTAGTCCCCTTTCACTTATGATTTACCTTCCTCAACACCTAAAGACAAACTATTTGATTCAGCCGATTGAATCTTGTGCGGCGGCTTGCACTTTGAGATGGAGACAGCGAAAGCTAGTGGTTCACGGTGCCGATGAAACGGCGACTCTGTTACCTTCGCTACACGATCAGGAATGGTTGACTAACTGTTTAGAGCGATCGCCCGTTGCTCTGGTTAAGCTCGATCTGGCGATCGGTGAAACAGGTTTAAAGTTTTGGGCAAACTCTTGCCATCAGGCAAAGAAGCCTGCTTATCTACGGTTAGGCTCAACTCCCAATTTGCCTCAAAAACTCCGTCCTTGGAACTGGCAGCTTAAACGAATAATCGACTGGATAGCAGCGGCAATTTTATTAGTGCTACTGAGTCCGTTAATGCTGAGCCTAGCCGCATTGATGTTCGTTGTCTCTCCTGGATCAATTTTCTTTGATCAGTGGCGCGTTGGAGAACGAGGAAAACTGTTCAAAATCATTAAATTTCGGACTATGGTCGTGGGTGCAGAACATCTACATCATCAAGTCATGGGTAATCAGGCAGGCTTGCACAAGCTGAAACATGATCCACGGGTAACACCGCTCGGCTATTGGATGCGGAAATATAGCCTAGATGAACTGCCCCAGCTATTCAACGTGCTGCTGGGAGAGATGAGCCTAGTGGGTCCTCGTCCATGGGCATTGTATGATGCAGTGCGAATTAGCCCAGACCTCCGACTGCGGTTAAATGCATTACCTGGAATCACGGGTGCATGGCAAGTCCAGGGGCGATCGACGTTACTCGATCTGAATACTGTCAACTGTGGCGACTTATCCTATCTCAATAGCTGGTCGATCCGGCAAGACTTTAAGTTTTTGTTGATGACCATTCCCAAAGTGCTGTCTGGGTTTGGCGCTTATTGAGTAACTCAATAAATCTGTTGATAA
>Ga0105049_10010973_pt1 | contig 10392 bp, 9 predicted proteins | sample MAT06_FD_78087 | JGI IMG/M metagenome (GOLD analysis project Ga0105049, IMG submission 78087) | Freshwater microbial communities from Lake Fryxell liftoff mats and glacier meltwater in Antarctica - MAT-06 | ecosystem: Environmental > Aquatic > Freshwater > Ice > Liftoff microbial mat | place... | reverse complement strand
GCCTTGCCCGGCGCATTCTGCCGGACGGATGCTTGGATTGCCGCGAGTTTAGCCGCGCCAGTGAGTCTTACACCAAAAAAGGATGGACCGCTTGGCCGCTCATCATAACTGATGCGGCCAATCATCCGCTTTACGATTCGGCGGTGACGTAAATCGCCTTGGACTAAGTCGAAGCCATGCGTCCAATCATGGCCCAAGCCGACAACGCTTTCACCCGCTACTACGTGGGCGGGCCTTCACCTGCAGTGATACGCCACAGCCACCCGGAACTTGACGACGCACGCAATGGAATCGGCAAGCAAGGAGGCCTTAGTTTCAGCATCGAATCCGAGGCGTTTTAACAAAATACGCAACCCGTCTCCGACCTCAGTGCCGGCGTGGCCGCTTACCACCTCCTACTCAAAAATTTCCTCCACGCCTCCGTCACTGATCGTCAAGGCACCCGCGAGGCCATCGAGACCGCGAGGCGACTCCCGCTGCCTCCCTTTTTTGCCTACCAACTATTTTTGGGCCAGCTAGGGGCTGCAAATACTCCGGGAGCAGATCGCCGAAATAGCCACTGGGCGAACTCTCGAAATTCCCTCGGGCAACATCTTGGACGAGCTGGTGGTAAAGGCCGTCGTTCCCGCCCCGCTTGCTTCTGCCATTCCCTCCACCCAAGCCTCTTTGTTCGCTCCGTGGATGACCCGACACGGCATCAGCGTCGAAGACCTCGCCGAGCCACGCACGGTTTACGTTAAAGAGACGACTACGCTTCGGGTCTAAGCGGACTACGATCCCTTTCACCGGCGCTACGGCGGGCGAAAGATCGGCAAAACCGCCACGCTAGAGTTGTCGGCCGGCAGCCTTTACGTGGACCGCAGGCAAGCCCTCGGCTTCGATGCCGCCGTCCTGCTCGAACCGGGGATGCTGTAGGGCCTCGGCCACTACGAGGAGTTCAACACCCTTAGCTCCGGGGGAATGCCGCTGAGGATCTTAAGGTAACGCCATTACGCCCTTCGGCCACCGCAGCCAACCCGAGTCCAAAAAGGCTGTTAGATTTTTTCCCGCCGTGCTTGGGTAAGCTTGTGTTGGGATTGGGCGTAGCTGGTGTAGGCGAGGGCTATGAATAAGGTGAAGAAGGCAGGAAAGAAGAGGGCGTCGCTTTGGAAGTAATGGAAGAGCGCGGCTCCGCCGATGCCGCCAAGGGCAAAACTGCTTACGACGAGCAGGCAAAGCTTCATGCGCAGGTGGTCCACCTCGAGGCCGCGCAAGGCGTGCCCGACGGCGGAACCTAAATCCGTGATCATGCCGGTGAGATGAGTGGTGCGCAGCAAGGTGCCGCTGTAGGTGCTGGCCATGGCGTTTTGCAGGCCGCAGGCGGCTGAGGCGAGATAGGCACCGGCTTCAAGGCGGCCGCGCATGAGAAAGGCGGCAGCGACAAGCAGTAATCCCTCGATGGCCAGGGCGACCCCGTAGCGGCGGCCCAGACGGAGAGATTCGCGCTCGATGATCATTCCGCTGAGCGCGGCGCCGAGAAAAAAAGAGGCGATGACGAAGCCGAGATGCAGAAGCGCCGCCGTATTGAGCTCATAAAGGGCGATGGCCAGCAGGCTGGTGGTGCCGGTGAGGTGGGTGACAGCCTGATGGCTGTAACCCAGAAAGCCGATGGCGTTAATCATGCCGGCGATGCAGGCCAGGCAACCTCCGCCGATCCAAGCCCAACGACCGAGTTGTTTGATCATACCCCCAGAGCCAAGGCGCCAACGGGCTTGAGAGCAACCTCGCGCCCGACGGCTCGGGGCGCGGCGAGGGGGCTAGGCGGTGGCGGCAGGCGCGACGTAGCCGAAGAGACGGCGACGCTTTATCGCAGCGGCTACAGGAGCGGGGACCATCGTTTCCCACGAGGAGTCGCCTGCCTTGATGCGATCAAGCACGTCGCGGGAGAAGATGTTCAGGATGTCCCGGTTGAAGCCCACGATGCACTCGAGGTAGTGGTTCTCCAGGAGGTACTCGTAAAGGTTGCGCAGATGGGGCACGACCTGGACATTGCGGGCGTTGATGAGCACTTCCTTGGTGATGCGGTAGGGGGCGGATGACGACGCGTTTGGGTAGTTGGAGGCGGTGGCATGATGGCCGGTATCGAGATAACGGTCGTAAGCGGCCTGCTGCATCGGATAGATATAGAGGCGCACGGCGTTGCGGAAGAGGCGCCCGAAGCTTTCCAGAATGCCGCCCTCGAGATGCTCGTAGTATTTCTCGTTAAAGATCTCGAGCAGGTTGTTTATGCTCATGGCCACGCCGACCATTTCCTTGGTGTAGCGGCGGAAGTAGGTGGTGAGCCGGTAATATTCGCTGTAGTTGGAAATCAATACGGTGTAACCAATGTCGCCGAGCAGATCCACGCGGGAAAGAAAGTCGTCCGAGTCAAGGCCGCCGGAGGCGAGCAGGTTGTTCATGGTGATCTCCATCAGGACCAGTATCTCCTTACCCTTGACGGCGGGCTCCTGCATGAACTGGGCGCAGGCGCAGTTGAGCATGTCCACGTTGACGTGGGTGACGGGACGGAAACTGCCGCGCTCCACGAGGATGGCTTTTTTGTAGAGCACCTCGGAGGGCTGAAGCACCTCGCCGCCCGGGCCGAACATGACGGCGTTGGTCAGGCCGTGGCGGACGAGGTGGAGGGACATCAGACGGTTGTCCACGGAGGCGAAGGCGGGGCCGGAAAACTTGAGCATATCCACCTCGATGCGGTCGGAGCCGATGTTGTCGGCCAGCGAGGCGATAAATTTATCCATGTCGTCTCGGAGGTAGAAGGCCGCGTAGATCAGGTTGGTGCCGACGATGCCGATGGCCTCCTGCTGGCGGAGGTTGTCCTTGTCCCACATACGCACGTGAAGCACGACTTCGCTGTGCGAAGTTTCTCCCGGGGCGGCCTGGAAGCGGATGCCCATCCAGCCGTGGCAATCGTTACCGCCCTTGAAAGATTTGGCGGCAACGGTATCGGCGAAGACAAAAAACTTGGTGCTCTCGCCGCGTTTTTCGCAGAGGCGCTCGATGAGCAACGAATACTCGTGGTCGAGCATGGTTTCGAGGCGCTCCTGCGAAACGTAACGGGGAGCCTTGCCGTAAATGGCGTCGCTAAAGGTCATGTCGTAGGCGGACATGGATTTCGCGATGGTGCCGGCGGCGCCTCCGGCTTGGAAAAAGACGCGCGCCACCTCCTGGCCGGCCCCGATCTCGGCAAAGGTGCCGTATTTGGAGTCGTCGAGATTGATCGTCAGGGCCTTGCGGTTGGTGGTGAGAAGATTCGAGGACGCGTCCATAAGGTGAAGTTGATAGGGAAAAAACGAAGGATGCAAAGCGCAGGATGCGTGACATAACGGTTTCGGACTTCAAATCACGTCGCCACAAGCCCGAGCGCCAGCGCGGGCAAAACTTAACGCGGCGGGGAAATGCGGCTCGCCGGGCAAGGTGGCAGCCGCCTAGGTTCAGCGCCATGAAAGCGTTTTTCGCGTCGTTTGTAGGAACATTACTCGCCTTGGCGGCCTTTGTGGTCGTCTCGGTGATGCTGCTTTTTGGCGGACTGGCCGTGATGGCGACCCTCGGGGAGCAACCCGTGACCGTCGCCGACGGCTCCTACCTGGTGCTTGATCTCGACGGGCTCAACCTGACGGACGCGCCGCCTTTGGTGGAAGACGCAGGGCTGGGATGGCTCTTAAGCGGTGACAAACCCAAGCCCCTCGCTCTTCGCCGGGCAATCGCGACCCTGCGGGAGGCGGCGAAAGATAAACGCATCCTCGGCGTATTTATCACCGGCAAGTTCAGCCCGGAAGGCTACGGCTCGGGCTTTGCCGCGATCCACGAGCTGCGCGCCGCGTTGGCCGGGTTTAAAGCGGCGGGGAAACCGGTTAAGGCGTATTTTGACGAAGCGGGAACATCGGAGCTTTACCTCGCCTCGGTGGCGCAGGAGTTGGTCTTAAATCCCTTCGGGTTGATCGTGATGCCCGGTTTAATGAGCGAGCCGATGTTTTTCGGCGCGGCCTTTGAAAAATGGGGCGTGGGCGTGCAGGTCACGCGTTCGGGTAAATACAAGGGGGCGGTCGAACCTTTTATCCGCACCGATCTGAGTCCGGAAAATCGCGAGCAACTGCAAGTCCTGCTCAACGATTTGTGGACCGTGGTGGTGACGGAGGTGGCCGATGCACGAGGGGTGAGTCCGGCTGCGGTGCAGGCCTTGGTGGATGCGGAAGGCTTGATCACCCCGGAGAGCGCCCAACGCGGCGGCCTGATCTCAGCGGTGGCCTATCGCGACGAGGTTTTGAAACAATTACACGAAGAGACGGCGGCGGATAACGATGAACCCTTCAAGCAGGTGGCCTTCGGCGATTACGAGAAGCTGTTTCGCGATAAAGCGGCAGGCTCGGAGGAAGGAACCATCGCAATCATTTATGCCGAGGGCGAGATCGTGGATGGCGACGGCGGCCAAGGAGAGGTCGGCGGAGCGGCCTTCGCCCGCGAACTGCGCGCATTGCGCCAAGACGACAAGATCGCGGCGGTGGTGCTGCGGGTGAACAGCCCCGGCGGCTCGGCCAGTGCATCGGAAGAAATGCTGCGTGAAGTGCGCCTGCTGAAAGAAACGAAACCGGTGGTCGTCTCGATGGGCACTTACGCGGCTTCGGGTGGCTACTGGATTTCCGCCTTTGGTGATCGGATTTTTACCGAGGCGGCGACGGTAACGGGCTCGATCGGAGTGTTCGGCATACAGTTTAACGCGCAGGAACTCGGCGCGAAAGTCGGCCTGACCTGGGACAGCGTGCAGACCGGTGCGCTGGCCGGCGTGATGTCCTCGGCGCGGCCCAAGACTCCGATGGAGCTCGCCGTTTTTCAACGACTCGTGGATCACACTTACGATGAGTTTCTCGCCCGCGTGGCAGAAGGGCGCGGACTCACCAAAGCACAGGTGAGCGACATCGCCCAAGGCCGGGTGTGGTCGGGTAAACAGGCGGTCGAGTTGGGGCTGGCCGACGAGCTCGGCGGACTCGGCAACGCCATCGCCTACGCCGCCAAGCAGGCGGATATCAAGGGCGAGCCTGCGCTCTATGAGTATCCCTCCACCCAGCCCTTGAGCATGGCGCTTAAAGATCTTTTAAGCGGCCGCACCCATCGTCAGACCAGCCTGCGCGGCCCGCTCGGCGGCTTGGCGCGGCAGGTGGAGGCGCAACTTCAGGCGCTGGGCCGTTTCAACGATCCGCGCGGCATCTATGCCCGCCTGCCACTCGAGCTGCAGTTGCGCTGAGGCCGGTTCAACATCCAGTGCGGAGTAGGAAACAACCTCCAAGAACCCCATCCAACTTATGAGCACAACCCGACTCCTTGAAGACATTCCCGCCACCGTGATTCCGGCCGGCACCCCGGCCGTATTGCCGCTCGGCACCCAAGTGCACGTGGTCCAGACGCTCGGCGGCAACGTCACGGTGCGCACTGACCACGGGCTTTTTAGAATCGCGCGCGAGCACGCCGCCGCCATCGCCGGACTGGACGTCGCTCTGCTCGACGCGGCGGCGACAGGCGTTACCACGGCAGAGTTCAACGAGGCGGCGGTGTGGGATGCGTTGCGCGCCTGCTTCGACCCGGAGATACCGGTAAACATCGTGGACCTCGGTTTGATCTACGACCTCGACATCGAGCCGCTTGAAGCAGGCGGCGGGAATCGGGTGGAAGTGAAGATGACCCTCACCGCTCCGGGCTGTGGTATGGGACCGGTGATCGCCGAGGATGCCCGCAGCCGCATCGCCGCGCTGCCGACGGTGACCGAGGCGAAAGTGCACATCGTATGGGACCCGATGTGGACGCCGCAGATGATCTCGGCGGCTGGCCGCAAACAGCTCGGGTTGGAGTAGCGACCGGACCTGAATTGTCTGCTTTTTTTTAGCGCATTCGCCTGAAGCATGAAGCTCGCGCTTGTCACCGAAACTTATCCCCCCGAGGTAAACGGCGTCGCCATGACGCTTAGCCGTCTCGTCGGCGGGCTGAGAGCGGCGGGCCACGACGTCGAAGTCGTGCGACCGCGCCAGGCCCTCGAAGTGTCCGGCCAGGCGGCGGCGCGGACGGAGGATTTTCTGGTGCCCGGCATGGCAATCCCCTTTTACAGCTCCCTGCGCATAGGCTTGCCCAAGGGGTCGCGTTTGGAGCGGCGATGGCGGGAATGGAGGCCGGATGTCGTTCACGTGGCTACAGAAGGTCCGCTAGGGTTGGCCACGCTGAGGGCCGCGAGGCGGTTAAAGCTTCCGGTAACCTCCAGCTTTCACACCAACTTCCATGCTTACGGGGGACATTATGGCGTGGGTCTTTTGCGCGATGCGGTGCTGGCTTATTTGCGCTGGTTCCACAACCGCACGCGCTGCACCCTGGTGCCGACCAGCCAGATGGTGGCGGAGCTGGAGGCGAAACGCTTTGAACGACTCGGTGTGATGGCGCGCGGCGTGGATGCGGAGCTCTTTGATCCGGCGCGGCGCAGCGAAGCGTTGCGAACGGGGTGGGGAGCGGGACCGGATGATCCGGTGGTGCTTTACGTGGGACGGATCGCGGCGGAGAAAAACCTTGGGGTGGCGGTCGCGGCGTTTTTGCGGTTTCGCGAGGTCGAGCCGAAGGCGCGCTTCGTCTTGGTGGGCGACGGTCCGGCGCGGGCGGCCCTTGCGGCGGCGCATCCGGAATTCCACTACGCCGGCATGAAACGCGGCACGGAGCTGGCGGCGCATTACGCCTCGGGCGACTTATTTTTATTCGCGAGCGTGACGGAGACCTTCGGCAACGTGGTGACGGAGGCGATGGCCAGCGGCCTCGTGGCGGTGGCTTATGACTATGCGGCTACGCGCGAGCATGTGCGGGACGGCGTCAACGGTTTCGCGGCGGATTTCGATCGCGAGGAAGCGTTTCACGCGGCGGTTTTGCGGGCGCGCGAAGCAAGAATCCGAGGGAACTGGCCCAAAATAAGATCAGAGGCTCGGGCTACCGCGCTCACTTTGACCTGGGGCGCGGTAGTTACGCGGTTCGCCGAGGATTTGGAAAAGGCCTCGGCCGATTACCGCGCCGAGCAGAAGAAACCGTAAAGCCTTTCTCAGGGCAGCAGACCGAAACTGCCGGCGTCGCGCTGAAACTGGCCCACTGCTCGTGCCGCATCGGAGTTGTCCACGGATATGAGTTTCCAATCCCAAGGTTGCCACGAGTTGCGGCGCCAGCGAAACAAGGTTGGCGAATGCGAGTTGGCGGAGGCCTGGATGGCGGCGGTCGCCACGGGCGAGCCCTGTCCCCCAAGTCGGATAATAGCCCGGGAGGCCGCGCTTTTTGAGCCGGGAGCGAGTACGGTCTCGATACTCTCACGAGTGATGGTGCAGATCAAAAAATGGCTGCGCATGGTTTTGGCCAGTGAGACGGCGCCCGCTCGATCCAGGCCAAAGCCGTCCTTGTAGGTGACATCCAAATACGCGTCAAAGGCCTCCAGGTTGTTTTTCTCCAACGCTCGCAAAGAGCCCTGCCAAGCGCGCTCGACGCCTCGGGTTGGACTGAGCCAAGGCAGACCGGCGAAAAGGGCGATGCCGAACAGCACGCTACCAAGCATCAGGACGAGACGACGGGAGGGTCTGGAGAAATTCATGAAAGGGCGGGCGACGACGAGAGGTGGCAGAAGGTGGGCGGGGCGGCTTATTTGAGCGCGGCCCAGACGCGTTGCACATCATCGTTGTCCTCGATCTCGTGAAGAAACTCGGCGACTTCCGCGCGATGTTCCTCGCTGAGCTCGGGATAAGATTTGGCGATATAGCCCATTTCGGACGTGATGATTGTCCAGCCATTGGCCTTAAGCCACACGGTGACGGCGTGAATGGAGCCCAGGTCGCAGGTGAAGCGAGCGCCCTGCGCTCCCTCGGCGGGAATGTCATCATTTTCGTCGTGAGTGAGCGGGGCGAAATCGTTGGCGCCTGCTTCGATGGCGGTGGCTTCGAGATCGGGCGCGGAAGCAGGGGTGTAGGCCTCGACGATGCCGAGATGATCAAAGAGAAATTTGTTGGAACCGGTGGTGCCGAGAATGCCTTTTTTGAAATGAACCCGCATCTGGGGGGCTAGGCGCTGGACGTTGTCGGTGTAGCATTCAACGACGACGGCCACTTTATGCGGGGCGTAACCCTCGTAGGTGATCGCGCTAATATCAATTTTTTCGCCGCCGGTGCCGGCGCCCTTATGGATGGCGCGCTCAATCACGTCGCGGGTGACAGAGGCTTTTTTAGCCTTATCCACGGCGGCAAAGAGGCGGGCGTTGGCGGCAAGGTCGCCGCCGCCAAGTTTGGCGGCGACGGTGATCTCCTTGACCAGTTTGCCGACGAGCTGACCTTTGCGGTTGTTAACGACGGCGCGTTTTGCGTGAAGCCATTGGCGTCCCATATGAAGAGGTAAGGGTGGGGTTTAGGGGGGGAGGAAAAACAAGAGGCTTTTTTAACCACGATTTCCAGCGCGGGGCACGGATAATCCTACCGAGCCATGACCTAATTTGGTTTTTTTCCGCAGGCGAGGAGTGTTTCGAAGTAGGGTGCCTGATCCTCGCGAGCGACGGTGCTGATTTCGATCTGCTGAAAACCGGAATCGCGGATAAAGCCATGAAGCGTGCTTTCGGTGAAGCCCAGCCAAACGTCGGCGTAGAGCTCGCGGGCTTTTTCGAAATCGTGCTCACGCAAGTCGAGGATGAGCACTTGCCCGCCGGGTTTGAGGATGCGGAAGGCTTCGCCCACGGCGGTCTGGGGATGCTGCGCGTGGTGCAGGGCTTGACTGAGGATGGCGAGATCCACGGAGCGGTCGGGCAGGGGGACGGCCTCTATGTCGCCGAGTTTGTAGGTAAGATTATCGAGGCTGTTTTTTTCCGCGAGCGCGGTGCCGACCTCGACCATGCGAGGGGAGTTATCAATGCACCACACCTTCTTGGCGCGGCGGGCGAGAAGCTGGGAAACAAGGCCCTCGCCGGCGCCAAGATCGGCGATGATAATAGGTGGAGCGAGTCGCAGCGCGAGATGCCCGAGCGCCTCCCAAGAGCGGCCTGGACAATAGTTTTTACCGAGCTTACCGGCGATGAGGTTGAAATACTGCTCCTGGTGCGCGCGGCGTTTTTTCAGGGCGCGTTCCAGCGCGGCGCGATCTTCGCAAATTTCAGGCAATTCGGCCACGGCCTCGGTTGCGCTACGAAGCAAGGCGAAGGTGGCGGGGGCGAGGGCGGGGCGAAGGCTGTAGTAAGCGCGCTTGCCATCGCGTCGGTCCGTGACGAGTTCGGCGGAGCGGAGAAGCGCAAGCTGGGAGGAAATACGGGATTGGGCCATACCAAGGATGTCCTGTAACTCGGCCACGGATAGTTCCTCGCGCAAGAGGAGGGCGAGGATGCGAAGGCGGGTGGGCTCGGCGACTAGCTTGAGAGTATCCCAAGTGGTGGTATTCACGGGTGGAGTCAGAAGAAAGCAGAAGCGGGCGGGGGTGAACCGTAAATTTACGATTAGTTACGGAGCCTGGTGATGCATAAAAAAACCGCGTCCGATGGGACGCGGTTTGCTGACTGGTTGGACGTGGCGCTTTTTAAGCAGCGCTGTCGGCGAAGCGGGCAATGGAGGCGAGGGTATAGGTCTCCTCGTCGCGGCCGATCTTCACCCTGACGGTGTCACCGGGCTTCTTGCCCAGCAGGGCCTGGCCGAGCGGGGTCTTGTAGGAGACGATGTTCTTGTCGGGAACGCTGTCCCAGGCACCGAGGAGGGTGTAGCGGACTTTCTTGCCGGAAGAAGCGACGGTGACCTCAACGATACTGCCGACGCCGACCTGATCCACGCTTGCCTCCTTGAAGTCGGTGATGCGGGCGCGGCTAAGGTCCTTCTCGAGCTGTCCCTTATGGGCCATGAGTACGGTCTGGTCCTGCTTGGCCATCTTGTACTCGGAGTTTTCCTTGAGGTCGCCGTGCTCGCGGGCGGTCGCGATGGCCTTGGAGTTGTCGGGGATTTTCTTGGAGACGATGGTCTCGTATTCCTCGCGTTTGCGCTCGTAGCTATCGCGGGAGACGAGGAGTTGCTCCTCCTTGGAGTCGCCCTCGCCGGCGATGACGGATTGGATCGCGGGGAAGAGCTTGATGAAGCGGGCGAGCAAGGATTTTTTGGTAAGGTCCTCGAAACCCTGATTAAGGAGGAGGGCGTTCGCGAGGTCACGGGCGGTCTCGCCATTGGCGGAGGCGAGCAGGTCGGGAATCAGCTCGGCATCTTCGCTGAGGGCGTCTCCGAGGGGGATGCGGCGGGCGGAGGCAGCCTGGAGGGCCTCGTAATCAATGGCGTAGAAAATGGCGCTGAAGAGGCGGGGCGAAATCATTTCGCCGAGCAGCTTGGAGAATTTCTT
>Ga0105049_10010972_pt1 | contig 10393 bp, 8 predicted proteins | sample MAT06_FD_78087 | JGI IMG/M metagenome (GOLD analysis project Ga0105049, IMG submission 78087) | Freshwater microbial communities from Lake Fryxell liftoff mats and glacier meltwater in Antarctica - MAT-06 | ecosystem: Environmental > Aquatic > Freshwater > Ice > Liftoff microbial mat | place... | reverse complement strand
GTCCCCATGATCGTCGCGATGGTCATGCCCGAGATCGGACTGTTAGAGGAACCAATGATCCCGACAATGCGGCTAGCTACGGTCACAAAGAAGAACCCGAACATGATCACCAGCCCTCCAATCGTCAGCTTGTTCATGATCGAATCCCCTGGCATTCCAGGTAGAACACCCATCAGAACCACCAACGCCAAACTGCCAAGAACCACTACGAAGATGGAAAGATCTCTGTCTGTTCGCACCACGTCCGTCTTCGCGCCACCGATCAGCGACCGGAACGCCCCCAAGAAGGACGCAATGATTGTCGGCATTGTCTTCAAGAGCGTGATGAAGCCAGCTGCTGCAACGGCTCCAGCGCCCACTTGGCGAATATAGGCCCTGTAAATGGCCGCTGCCGAATCCTCAAAGGTTCTCGTCTCTGCGTTCCAACCGAATTTTGGTTTTTGAGTCTCGTCTCGCGCTTCGTATCGAATTCCCAACTTGTCCAGCTGGGCTGCGATCGTTTCTTGCGGCACGAGCGTTGCCAGCAGCGGGGTCAGCGCAAAGGCCGCAAAGATTCCGCCAGCGACCAAAATACCACTGATCTTTGGTCCGATGATGTACCCTACGCCAAGGTACTCTGGTGTGATTTCGCCGGCAACCGAGGCGGACGGTAAGTACTTGTTACCGAGACTCGTGACATATCGCGGAGTCTCCGCAATCACATGCACCACCTTCTGCAGCATCGCATACAGTATGGCAAAACCGAGACCATAAAATGCGGTCGCGGCTAAGCTACCGCCCTTTTCGCCAGCGATCAAAACCTGTGCGCAAGCGGTGCCTTCGGGATACGGCAGCGAGTCGTGCTCTTTCACGATCAAGGGGCGACGCAATGGAATCATCATCAGAGTCCCAAGAACTCCACCCATGATTGCAATCATCATGATGGTGCCAACCTCGAAGTATCCTTTGCTCGCGTCACCGTTCAAAAAGATAAACGCAGGCAGCGTAAACACCACGCCGGCGGCAACGCTCTCGCCAGCCGAGCCGCATGTTTGAATGATGTTGTTCTCAAGAATACTTGTTCCTAAAAACCGCTTGCCTATAGAGATCGCCAAAACGGCAATGGGAATCGAAGCGGAAACGGTAAGTCCCGCTTTTAATGCCAAGTAAACAGTCGACGCTCCGAACAGGATGCCGAAAATCGAGCCGAGTGTAATCGCGCGGAGCGTAAACTCAGGCACCGAATTGTCGTTGGGCGAAATGTAAGGCTGGACGGCATTCCCGTCCGGAGTTTCCGATTTCGTCGACATACATTTACCTCACAAATACATAGATACCAAATTCTCACAATTGGGCGAGATGAGGAATTGTGATCCGTTTCGCTCCCTGCCGCAATGGGGACTAAAAAACAAGCTATTTGAAAAGCGTGGCTGGGTCCGCCGCCCATAGTTTTCGAACAGCCAAAGCACCGCTGATGGTGCACATCAAGAACGTCAAGCAAAAGACCAGCAGCACCCGATAGACAGTCAGCATCATGACCAGTCCCGTCAAATCGGCCAACCAAATGTAAAGTAGCCAGCTGACCAACCATCCGGGAAGAAAGCCAAAGACGCTTAAGTAAAACGATTGCAACATCACAAAACGCAAGAAATAGTAAGGGCCATAACCCATCGCTTTGAGAGTCGCAAATTCAGCAAGATGGTCATGAATGTCGGTGAATAAGATTTGGTAGCAAATAATGACACCAACAAACAAGCCCATCACCGTCCCAATCGTAAAGATGATCCCGATCGGAGTGTTGGTCGCCCAAAAACCGATCTCTCGACGTATGAGCGACTCGCGAGCATAAACGTGAATCGCGTCCCCAAGAATTGATTGCAATTCTGCCTGAACCAGGACACTGTCGGCTCCCTCCGTCAGCTTAACCAATCCCAAATCGACCACGGCCAATGGAGGTTTTGTTCCATTTCTAAAGGGGAAAAAGTGCTCGACGCCCCGATCCGAAAGAATGAGCGAGCCGTCGTAAACAAAGTCCGTTCCGATTTCAACCCATTCTTTCAACTCAACTTTGCGACCGGACAGTTCGGCCTCTTGATCTCGAAGCTTTTGAAGGTCGTGTTTTTCGAAGCCATACTTTTCCTTGCTTTTCCGATCCACCAACGCGAAGTCCATGTCGGTTAACAATCGACACCGAGCATTCATCTCTGCATCGAGAAACACATTCCCCTCGAGCGGAACGCCGATCGCTCGAATGGATCTTGAAACATGCCCTATAACTCGAATCTCGGACATGGAGCGGTCGATATAGATCGGTTGAACGCTGGCAACGTTGGTTGCTGAACGAGCGCGTTGCAGCAATCCGTAATTGAATCGCTGTTCGCTTGGAACGGTGTACCGAGCTGGACTCATGATCACCAGATCGGCATCTAGCAAGCGAAGGATTTGGACTGTGCTATCGAACAGCCCGTTGAGAAAACCGATCTGCATGAACATCAAAACGACAGCGAATCCGATACCCGATGATGCGAGCAGGAGTTTTGGTAAACTGGAAGTCGTATTGAGCCAGGCAAGCGGGGTGCGCATCAAAGAGGGTGTTGGTATTGCTCGTGTAGTCTTAAGTGGCGGCTTTTATGATACCACTTACGCACGGAGGCGCAGGTGTGGCAAGCCCCGCACGAAACAGATGCGTTTTCTCCCCCTCGCCCCTTTTTTAGGGGAGAGGGGGTCGATGGGTGAGGGGTCGAGCGCTGACTTGCAAGCCTCCGGTTCAGTGATTTGTTCATAATTCGAAACGTTAGGAGGCATTGAATTCGCGATTGAAAATCCAATCAAAACGCAGTGCAAAACCCCTCACCCCCAACCCCTCTCCCCTAAAAAGGGGCGAGGGGAGCAATCGCAAAGACGTGGGTAAGAATGAGGTTTTCGCTCTGCCACCCCTGGCAATCAATGACTATCATTCATTCGTATAGCCCGCAGCTCATCTGCCGTTCGGCTAATGGATGACATCGTTACGGATTGTTCTTCCACGGCTGCTGCAATGGTTGTCATATTGACACTCACCTCGGAGACACTTTTCGAAATCGTTTCCGTTGAAGTGACTACGCCGGCGATATTCTGTTGGATATCGCGGACCGAAGATTCAATGTTCTTAGTGGCTGCGGCGGTTTGCTTTGCCAAGTCCTTGACAGCGCTGGCAACGACGGCAAAGCCTCTGCCAGCTTCACCCGCTCGAGCCGATTCGATGGTCGCATTGAGAGCGAGCAAATTGGTTTGGTCTGCAAGCTCCTGGATAACTTCCACGATCTTGCCAATGACGCGACTGGATTGATCGAGGTTCTTGACGGCATCGCAAGTGCTTATGGCAATCTCTTTCGCCTCTTCGGAAAGGCTTGCCGTTCGATTTACATTGGACGAAATTTCGGTGATCGTTTGCGAAAACTGGGACACGCTGTCCGAAATGGAATCGCTGACCACCGACACCTGCTGACGGCTTTCGTAGGCAGCCGTGATGTCGGAAGCAAACTTAACCACTCGAGAAATTCTGCCGTTTGCATCGAACATAGGATTGTAGGATGCTTGAATCCAAACCTCGCGACCCGACTTCGTGATTCGATTGTAGACTCCTGTCTGGAAATCTCCCCGGTTCAGCTTCGACCAAAAATCTCGGTACTCAGGCGATCGTCGTGCAGCGTCGTCCACAAACATGCTGTGGTGCTTGCCCTGCACTTCTCCAAGTGTGTACCCCAATAGCGAGAGGAAATTCTCATTCGCATTGACGATGGTTCCATCGAGTTCAAACTCGATAACCGCAGCCGAACGACTCATGGCGTCGATTTGGCTGCGCATTGAGGCTTCACTTGCTTTCCTTGCTGAGATGTCGGTCGCAAATTTAACGACCTTTACTACCGAACCCGTTTTGGAAAAAATTGGGTTGTACGTCGCTTGAATCCAAATCTCGCGGCCTCCCTTGCCGAACCTCAAGTACTCGCCACCAAGAAACTCACCATCTCGCAATCGTCGCCAGAATCGCTGATACTCTGCCGAGTTTGCAGTTTTTTCCCCAACGAACATGCGATGGTGGTTTCCCTGAATATCCTGCAACGCGTATCCCAACGTATCTAAGAAGTTCTGATTCGCGGTCAGGATTTTGCCGTCAGCATCGAACTCGATTACGGCCATGGAACGGTGTAGGGCGGTCAATTGTTCTGATTGATCCGATATCTCTTTTTCTCTTTTGGCGAGCGCCAAAACAATCTCGTTGTCATTGTTTTTAGTTGCGGCGCTTTTTCCGAAGAAGAGGGAGGTCATCGCGATTAGCCGATCTGTGGTTGAAGAGTTGTCAGACTGCAAAGACGAGTCTAAACGTTCGTCTTGATATCGACGCGACGGGCTCGCAGAACCAACTTCAGTTCCGATTCGCGTTCTTTTGAAAATGGATTTGCGTTTTCTTCAGAACAACCCTTCCGGAAGGCAAATGCAGAACTTGAATTGTCTTTTTTTCTCGTTGTAGTTTGAAATCCTCGGCAATTCGATCTTGACATCCCATAGGTGCAGTAAATAGTTTGGAATAGGGGTAGGACAGTTCCTGTTTTTGATGGGGAGCTTTTCCAATGCAATTCGAAAACGATGCTAGCGACCATTCGATTAATCGGACTTTAGAGCGGTTCTTTGCCGGTCTCTCAGAGTACGCGTTCCATTCCCAATTGGGAGTCGCGGATACTGAGCTGGTGAACTACGTCAGTAAGCTGTTGGTGCGTTTCACCAAGACAGATACGTTACACCGGATACGCCAATTAAACGGCCAACGAGCAACCGAGGTCGTCACCATGATGGCGGAAGCTCAGCATAGAATCGGTCTAGCCAAACGAGAGGTTCACCGGCATATCGGGGATTTCACTTTGTTTTGGACTGGACTCTACCCCGAATCATTGCGAGGACTACAAGGTCCTGATCGTTCGGATCAATTCGTCAGTTACTGCCATCAAGGAAAAATGGCCTACGAAATTGCAAGCGAAATCGAAGCGGATGAGGATTCGGAGGCACCATCCGAATTGCTTCACCGACTCAGTGACCAGTTTGAGATGTGTGCTTATGGACTGCGAGAGATTCGCCGTCAATGGGAGTCGGGGGCAGGCGTCGACGGCGCGATTTTGATCTAGTTCGTTGTCCAATCTAAAATTTGGGTTGACGAACTTAGTTTCACGACGCTCCGCGTCGTGACTTCTACGACGCGGAGGCCCACAAATACCATCCGCTTCAAACAGCCTAGATATCTACTTTGCAGCCGACTTCGGGTTCTTGAGCGAATCAACAACCGGTTTGCTTCGGGCTTCGAGGAGTGCTTTAGAAACACTCTCACGCCGTCCTTCTGGTAAGCTCTCCCAAGCTAGTTTGTAATACAATTCAACTGCTGCCCAATGCCGCTGTTGCTTTGCAGTGCTCGCCAAAGCTAGGTAATAGTTTGTGTCAGAGCTCATCTGACTGGAATCCTTTTTTTCGGTGTGAGTCAGCGCCGCGAGATACTCGTACTCTGCATTTTTTGCAGGCGAGCCTTTGACGGTCGAAGCATACTGTGAAGGTTTGGACTGATTGGAAACCAAATCGGGTACCGCCGGCTTGGTACCTGCTTGGGAGCGTATCATGATGTCCAACTCATTCAAATCGATGATCGTTGCACGAACCATTGCGCTGGCAGAAGTTGTGGTTCCGCCCAAAGCTTGCGAGCCCGGTCCAAGCGAACGGCTGCCCAGGGCACTCCGTTGGTTACCACCCAAATAAGCCTCGCCCGAATCCGGCGCTAAAACGCTTGTCTGAAGCGAAAAGGTTCCCGTGGACGGAAGCTGTACTATTTGGGAAAACGCGAACTCGGCCGAAAAAGGACAAATCGCTAAGATAAAAACGAAAACCATACAGCGTTTTTTAAATGCCCTACTCATCTGTTCTGGCGAAACTTCTCGTGATGACATTCTTTACAACGCCTTACTTTGAGGTGATGTTTGTGTGGCTATATTTTTGGCAGAGCGTATCCAAGTAAAACACCTGCCAGAATCGATGTTACCCACATTATGGCCACTGTACTAAAAAGTTTCTGCGACTTAATTCGAGAAAACATGTAATAGACCAGATAGGGCGGAACGAACAAACACAGGAGCCCCTGTTTTCGCGATTCGAAAAATGCGGTGAAAATCATGGCAATGTATGCAAAAACTGCAATAAGCAAAAATCCTAGCCCAGAGGACCCGGCTATCACAGGCAGCCAGTTCGCTCTTTGAATTTTCGCCAGGAACGCGATCTTGGAAACTTCCCCGGTTTGAGACGCATCCATCTTAATTAGAGCGCCGCCGACCAACGTAAGGAGGCCAGCGAGTATTGCAAACATCATCCACCAGGGACTGCCGCTGGCCAGCATCCGCTGTTGCGTGGACGCCTCGCGTTTCATCATCTCGGCGGCGTGGTTTAGGTTTTTGTTGCCGAATTGCTTTTTCTCAAGCGACTTGTGCCCTTCGACTTTCGTCCCCTCCGAAAAACTGAAGCCGCAGTTGGTACACAAAACCGCGCCCGGCCGCGAAGGTTGATCGCATTGTGGACAAAACGTGCCTGATTTTTGTACGAGCCCGGCAGCATCCAAAAGCCCAGCCATGTTGTTCGTTGTTGCCGCTAACGCCGCCGGAGAGGTCTTAGCCTGTTTCTGGGGCGACGCCGACGGAACCGACTTTCCCGTGGGCGCAGCTGCTCCCGGGATGCGAACCAACTGCTGGCACTTCGGACATTTCCCAGATTTCCCAGCCATGCTGTCGGGAACATTGAGGCTTTGTCCACATTGGCAGGCAACCCGGATCGGCATAGTAAACACTTTCGTTCGAAAAATTCTGGACCCTATTTGAACTAATATTCTGGACGGAGACCCAAGCGAGAACAACGTCATTCCCCGATTTTCTTACAGGAAAGACCCGAACTGCGTTTTTTCGCTTTCGCTTGTGGCACGAAAGTTGCTCTCTGGGCGACCTTCTCTGGTGCAATGCCGTTTTGGCGTTTCGCACCTACCAAACCACAAACTCAGTCCCTCTTTTTACGCATGGAGTTCCCTTCAATGGCTGCCGCAACCAAAGAAAAGACCAAGGTCAAGCTCGTACCACTCGGCGATCGAATCGTTGTTCAACGAGAAGTATCGCAGGAGAAAACAAGCGGCGGGATTTTCTTGCCAGACTCGGCCAAGGATCGACCAACACGCGGAAAAATTATCAGCATTGGCGACGGACGCGTCCTTGATAATGGCAGCCGCTCGACTCTCCAGGTCAAAGTCGGTGACCTTGTCCTTTTCACCAGCTACGCAGGCGAAAACATTGAAGTTAACGGCGAAGAATACCTAATGATGAGCGAAAACGAAGTACTCGCGATCATCGGCTAGTCCCCCCGATTCAATACCACTCTTTTCACAAATCAAACTACGGAGTTATTCAATGGCAAAGATTATTGCTTTCGATCAAGAAGCACGCGAAGCGATTCGTCGCGGTGTTAGCAAATTGGCTCGCGCCGTCAAAGTTACGCTCGGGCCTCGCGGTCGCAACGTAATTCTTCAAAAGAGCTTTGGCAGCCCAACGGTTACCAAAGACGGTGTGACCGTCGCCAAGGAAATCGACTTGGAAGACGTCTATGAAAACATGGGCGCACGAATGGTCCGCGAAGTGGCTTCCAAGACCAGCGATGTCGCAGGCGACGGAACCACGACCGCAACCGTAATGGCAGAAGCGATTTTCAACGAAGGCCTCAAGGCTGTCGTTGCAGGCGTGAACCCAATTCAAATGAAGAGCGGTATCGAAGCCGCCGTGACTGACATCACCGAAAAACTTCGAAAGATGTCAATCAAGATCAAAGACAAATCCGAAATGGCTAACGTTGCCAGCATCGCTGCAAACAATGACCGAGCCATCGGAAACTTGCTCGCTGACGCTATGGAACGCGTGGGCAAAGACGGAGTTGTCACAGTTGACGAAGGCAAGAGCCTCCACGATGAACTTGAATTCGTCGAAGGCATGCAGTTCGATCGCGGCTACCTATCGCCTTACTTTGTAACCGATCCAGGCACGATGGAAGCCGTCCTCGAAGATCCGTACATCTTGGTCTACGAAAAGAAGATCACCAATATCAAGGACCTTGTTCCTGTCCTCGAGCAAGTTGTTCAGCAAAGCAAGCCGCTGTTGATCATCGCTGAAGACGTCGAAGGCGAAGCGCTCGCAACCTTGGTTATCAACCGATTGCGTGGCACTCTCCAGGTTACCGCTGTCAAAGCTCCTGGCTACGGCGATCGCCGCAAAGCCATGATGGAAGACATCGGCATCCTTACCAGCGCCACACCTGTTTTCGAGGCACTCGGCAAGAAACTCGAAACATTGACCTTGGCTGACCTCGGTCGTGCCAAGAAGGTACTGATCGACAAGGACAACACAACGATCATCGAGGGTGGCGGAAAAGCCAGCGATATCAAGTCCCGTATCGACCAAATCCGCCGCGAAATCGAGAACACTTCCAGCGATTACGACCGCGAAAAGCTCGAAGAACGATTGGCAAAGCTCGCCGGTGGTGTTGCTAAGGTCAACGTCGGAGCTGCGACAGAAAGCGAAATGAAAGAAAAGAAAGCTCGCGTGGAAGACGCTCTGCATGCAACACGCGCTGCAATCGAAGAAGGCATTCTTCCAGGTGGTGGAGTTGCTCTCCTCCGTGCTTCGACACAGGTTTCACCAGCTGAAACTTTGACGACCGATGAAGTCACAGGATACAACATCGTGTTGCGAGCTTGCCGAGCTCCGTTGACGATGATTGCAGCCAACGCAGGCCAGGACGGTGGTATTGTGTGCGCCAAAGTTGCCGAAGCCAAGGGCAGCAACGGTTACAATGCACTCACCAACGTCTACGAAGATCTGGTCAAGGCCGGTGTCATCGACCCGACCAAGGTCACACGCACAGCATTGAGCAACGCCGCATCGGTAGCCACGTTGCTGCTGACCAGCGATGCATTGATCGCCGAGAAGCCAAAGCATGACCATGGTAAGAAATCAGCCGGTGGTCACGGCGGCGACTACGACATGTACTAAGACACCTTAGTATCGTGACATTGAAAAACAGAAAACCTCGGCCCCAACGCCGAGGTTTTTTTATTGGATCGACGCGAGCTATTTTTCTTTGTATTTTGGCTACCGGTGGGTTCATCCCAGCGGGGCGCTAATTGGCAGCTACATGCTGAACGAAACCAATGCGATCTCTCCCCCTCGCCCCTTTTTAGCCCCTCGCCCCTAAAACGCCTAAAACGGGGCGAGAGGAGCAAGCACAAAGATGAGGCTAAAGATGAGCGCTTTCGCTCTGGGCGTGCCACCCTGCATCGCTCTGTAGCCCCCAACAATTCCTATGAAGACCATACTTTCGCCGCGTCCGATTCGCTGAACTGATCTCTCGGAATGACGAAGGACTGTCCGTAACGCTTTTGCAATTCTACGATCGCAAAGTCGTTGGTAAATCGAATCTTGGTCTCACTCTTAAGCCTTGCAATCAATCGGTATGCTGGCGATGCAATGCATATCGAATCACTCGAAACGTACCCCGATTGGGAACTAAGTAATGGTTGCGATGATTGAAAGAAGCCAGTTCCGGGAAACCAACGAAGAAGGCTTGCGAACCAGGCTGGCACCAAGAAAATCAAGTACCACTTCCAGGCACCCTCAAAATTTCTCGGACCGCCTGACGTTCTATCAATGGTTTGCGATAGGAGGGGAATTATAAAAAAACAAAGATATGGTCCAAGGATCCAAAGGACTCGAAGTTGCAAGAAGGCAGCAGTCGCTTCGCAGCCATATCGATTGCCAAGTCCCCGTGCTCGAAATGGAATCATGCCGTCCAACAACTCCTCGTTGTCCGGCGCCGCAGCGTCTTTGAAATGAACGATCTCTGGGCGACTGAATTTCAAGAAGTCTTCTTTATCGTAGAATCCTTTGTGAACCTTGGCCACTTCACAAAGATCACTCCACACATTTGAATCCACCCAGTCGCGGTGAATTGGATATTCGATCGCGAACGGATGGTTGGTTACTAGCCAAACGCAATTGGACCATCGGACAATCGACTGAAAACTGTCCCACTGCTGCAGCAATTCTATCGATTCCGTTTTCCAACGCATTCCTTGAGTGGTCATTTCAACTTGTACGTCATCCCACAACCAAGGGAACCGCTTTCGCAACCGCCTCACTTGCGAGCGAACCGAACATCGCGGCGCGGTAACGCACAAGCCGACAAAGAAACTTGCGCAGAGGAACAAAACAAGAGCCCCTCCACTCGAGGTCCAAATCGCGCCAGTCGACAAAAAGCCCAGCGAGAAAAAGATCGTCCCCCAGCGACTTTGGGCAACGTACCGATTGGTATCTCG
>Ga0105049_10010971_pt1 | contig 10393 bp, 4 predicted proteins | sample MAT06_FD_78087 | JGI IMG/M metagenome (GOLD analysis project Ga0105049, IMG submission 78087) | Freshwater microbial communities from Lake Fryxell liftoff mats and glacier meltwater in Antarctica - MAT-06 | ecosystem: Environmental > Aquatic > Freshwater > Ice > Liftoff microbial mat | place... | reverse complement strand
GTCTCGCAGGAAATGCTCGCCGCGGCGGTGCGTGAGGGAGTTCCGCTGCTCCTCTCGATGCAGGAACCACTCGCGGGTGATGGGCCCGGCGTGCAGTGGGCCTATGAGGGCGTCTACCGCGTGGAGCGGCAGATTCCCGTTGGATACCGCGTCGGAGGGACCGCGATCGTCGCGCTCGCGCTGGCGCAGGCGCCCGGGCTCGCGGAGGATGCGCCGCGGCGCGACGCCATCGCACGCGCGGTGGGCTACATCTGCGGCGAGGGGAAGGATCATCCGTTGATGTCCGCGGCGAAGTTTGACGCGGGTTACGACGTGCGCGGCTGGGGCTACATCGAGGCTGTCGCGCTGTTGTCACGGCTCAAGACACTCGGCGCGGTGCCGGAGGGCATGAGCGAGGCTGTCGATGCGGGGCTTCGTCACTATGTCGAGGCGCTCATCGCCATCGAGATGCCCGAGACTGGCGGCTGGAACTACGCGCGCCCCGCCGGAAAAGATGTGAAGGCCGCGCCTTCGTCATTCATGACAGCACGGGCGCTGCAGGCACTCTTCGAGGCCGCGGCGGCGGGGGAGATGGTGCCGCCGGAAGTGATCGAGCGCGGCCTTGATTTTCTAGAGACCACACGCACCACCGCGGGCTCGGTCGTCTACTCGGGATCGAGCACGCCACGATCGGACCTCCGCAGCGGAGACGCAACCCCGGGCGCTGTCGGGCGCATGTGCTCAGTGGAGGCGACGCTGCTGCTTGCGGGACGAGGCTCGGTGATTCACGCGCGCGGCGCGGTTGACGCGTTCATCAACCACTGGCAGTGGCTCGAAGCGCGCCGTCAGAAGACGGGCACGCACGTGCCGCCGTATGGCGTCGCGCCGTACTACTTCATGTTCGCGCACTTCTACGCGGCACAGTGCGTGGAGCTGCTGCCCGAGGTCGAGCGCGGCGAGTATCGGCGGCGTATCAACGCGCTCCTCTTCTCGGTGCGCGATGAGAACGGAAGCTGGAACGATCGCGTCTTCGAGCGATCCGCGGCGTACGGAACCGCGATGGCCATTTCCGCCATCATGCAGCCGGCACTCTCGCGCAGTGGTTATGCGAAGGTGAACGAAGTGCCATGACGTGCCATGACGTGCCATAAACTGAAGGGTGCAGAAACAAAGAGGCCCGCGGCGCAGATCGCCGCGGGCCTTGGTCTTGATTGCCCTGGGTGGAACGCCACTTCATGGCGTCCTTTTTGTGTAGTACTTGAATACACACGCCACGAAGTGGCTTGCCATCTAAACCGTACCAGCCGTGCGTTTACGCGGGCTTCATAGCAATTGGCTGGATCGGCGCGACCGGCTTGAGGCTTGCGGGCGACTTGGTCGCGGCCGGCGCATCGGGCTCGACGCCCCGCTGCATGAGTGGCCGCGTCGTGTCGAGCGAGCGATCGCCCGACTCGGGCCTGATCTCGATGACGCCGGGGCGCGAGGCGTTGTAGGGACGAAGCTCGAGTCCAACGCCGCGGTTGATCGTGGGAAGGGGCGAGAGGCCGCGCGGGCCACCTCCGACCGCGCCGTCGGCGGGCGCGGTGTCGTCGGCACCGTTCCAAGCCTTGCGCGTATCGAGGTCAAACTTCGCGCGGTCCTCGTAGTTGTTGGTCGCGGTGGAGGTGCCGAGCGTTTCGAGCTTGGCCTCCTGGCGAGCGCGGATGTCCGCGAAGCGGCCGGAGATCTGGTCGAGGCTGGAGGCCGAATAGCGGCTGTTGTCCTCGATGGTGGTCTGGCGCTTTTCCATCAGATCGATGAGGCGGTCGTTGCGTGAGATCTGATCAACCTGGCGGTCGAGCGCCCACATCTGCGTCTGGAACTCGGTGTGCTCGGTCTCGAGCTGGCCGAGGAGCGCGGTCAGGCGCTGCTCCTGCTGCTGGAGATAGCCCATGTCGCGGTCGATGTCTGCAACGCGCGTGGTATAGGCACCATGCACCTGCTGGATGCGGCTCGCGCGGCTGTAGGCGCCCTTGAGATCCAGGGGCTCGTTGTTGAAGACGACGCGAACGGTCTGGGCCTGACCATGCGACTGCGCGACGGCGGTCTCGCCGCGCTCGATGAGGCCCTTGATCTGCTCGAAGTCGGCCTCGGCGAGCGAGACGACGCGCTCAGAGACCTCGCGCTCGCGCTGGAGCTGGCCGGTCTGCTGGCGAAGCTCGGCGAGGTCGGCCTTCACATCAGCGATGCGCTCGGGGTACTCGCCCGCGAGCGACTTCATCTGCTGACGCAGCGCGATGGGGTCATCGATCTGCGAGTCGATGGCAGCGTTGATGTTGCCCCGGGCCTGCGAGAAGAGTGCCGAGAGGCGGTCGGGGCCGGCGACGAGGGCCGCAGTTCCACCAACCAGCCCAGCGATCACGGCGTAGCGAACGATGCACTTGGACAAGGCCATGATTAGTCTCCGATAAGCCGACGATGCCCCGCCCGCGCTGGCCCGGAACTCCCCTGAGCTTGCGCGTTCGGGACCCTTGTTGGGAGCCAGCCACGAAGCCTTTCAGGATCAACCAAAGATTTTGCAATCTCAGAACCGTCCCGATCGTGGAACCGGCATATCCGCCGGTTTTCTGTACTTAACGCCCAAGAAATCGCGACGATCCGTTCTTCAATCCGCCTTCGTCGGCCCTTGGTGCCCAGTGCCCATTCCCCAGTGCCTCCTCCTCATGGTGTGTAATCTTCAGGGCAGTTGTGCGAATGAGTGGGGAGGCTCTGGCGGCCGAGTTCGTCCTGAGATGGCCCTATGGAGGTTCTGAACGCGATGCTGACGCCGATCACAACGGGATTTATCGGGCGGCTTCGTGCCAACGACCAGGGGGCGTGGTTCGAGCTCTGGGAGACGTTTGGGCCGGTGGTCCAGGCGCAGCTGACCAAATGGGGCAAGGGCCGCATCGGGTCGCAGACGGTGCAGGATCTCTCGCAGGAGACCCTTGCCGCTCTCTCCGAGTCCATCGAGCGCTTCGACCCCACGCGCGGGGCGCGATTCTCCACATGGCTTCTTGCGATTGCCAAGCATGTCCTGGGTGACGAGATGGATCGTCGCCACGCCCAGAAACGCGGCGGGAACAAGAAGGCCGCGGAGCTCGACGAGCGCTGGATGCTCGAGTCAAACGCGATGGCCGCGGACTCGCGGTACGAGGCTGCGGTCTTCGGGGCCAAGGTCGAGGCGGCGATCAAGGCAGTCGGAAAGGAGGCGGAGTTCGCGGACTTTTCGATCTTCTCGATGCGGGTTCTGGAAGGGAAGCCCGGGCGCGAGGTCGCGGATGCGCTTGGGATCAGCGAGCCGACGGTCAGCCGCCGGCTGGCCCGCGTTCGCGACATGCTGCGGGCGCGGCTGGCCGAGGTGATCATGCTCTACAGCTTCACGCCCGACGAGCGTGAGGAAGCGCAGCGAAAGGGGATCGACCTTTCTCCCAAACAGGACCGTGACGCTGGCGACGATGCCCTCTTTGATGAGGCCATCGGTGAGATCTATCTCCGTCAGATGGAACTGTGGCGAGAGGATCAGGCGGAGCGATTGCGGTGATGAGACGGGCCTGAGCACACGCTGGTCGAGGTGAAGCATGGGAATCATCGGGTCCGGTATTGCTGCGATTGCCATCACGATTGGACTCGTGCTCGCGATTGTCATCTCCGTTGGCTTCATTGTCATGGGCTTGCGCTTGCTGGCGCACATCGCCCGCTTCGTGCGTGGCGAGGTTGGCGACTTGCTGCGGCTCATTGGTGCGCTGCTGCTGATGGTCGTCTACATCCCGATGGCGGTGCTCTCGCTGGTCATCGCGCGATTCTCCGCGGCCTCGCACTATGGCCGCGCGATCCAGGATGAGATCACGACGGCGGGCAAGTGCCTGTACCGCGCGGTCATCGGTCATCCGCTGAGGCTCTTTGGATTGGGCGGACTGACCGAGGGTTTTGAGCGGCGTCTGCCCGGTGTGATGGCTGGCGCGCCCACCGCCGATATTCCGGTGCGAGGGCGCGCGGGCCAGTTTGAGGGATACTCGATCATCGGTTCGCTCCCCACGGGCGGCAGCGGTGCCAAGCTCTACATCGCAGAGCCCGACGCGACCCGCCGCGCGATCCTCGCGCGCGACGGATTTGCCGATGTGGATCGCGTGGTGATCAAGGCCTTCTCGCTCACGGAAGGGAGTTCGCTGCCGCAGATCGTGCGTGAGAGTCGGAGCCTTGACGCGGCGAAGCGGCTTGGCCTGATCCTCGATCACGAGATGGGGCAGGAAAGATTCCACTACGTGATGCGCTACGTGCCCGGCGATTCGCTCTCGATGGCGACGCGCCGCCTGCACGCGGAGAGCGCGCCCGGCGGCCTCGATGCCCGGGCGCTCCGGGCCGCGGTCGCGTATGTCTCGGACCTGGTGGACACGCTCTCGATCTATCACAAGGGCGGGCTCTGGCACAAGGATGTCAAGCCCGACAACATCATCATCGACCATCGCGATGGGCGGGCGCATCTCGTGGACTTTGGCCTTGTCTCTTCGCTGAGGTCAGCGATGACGCTGACGACGCACGGCACCGAGTACTTCCGCGATCCTGAGATGGTGCGGCTTGCGCTGCGCGGCGTCAAGGTGCATGAGGTTGATGGGACGCGGTTTGACATCTATGGCGTCGGCGCGGTGCTCTACTCCGTGATCGAGGACTCGTTCCCCGCGCACGGTGAGCTGTCGCAGGTCACCAAGCGCTGCCCGGAGGCGATCAAGTGGATCATCCGGCGCGCGATGGCGAGCTACGACAAGCGGTACGACTCCGCGGCGCTGATGCTCGCGGATCTCACGGCGGTCCTCTCAGCGCCGGACCCGTTCGCGATGAGGCCCATCGACCTGCCGAGCATGAGCGGGCTCGGCGACGACTCGTCGATTGGCGACACGCCCCCGCGTCAGAGCGCGTCGCGCGTCGGCGCGATCGGAGCGGGCGTTGGCGCGGCGGCCGCGGCAGCCACGACATGGGCTGGTTCGGTCGGTGCTGCCGCGGCGCGGGCGATGGGCGGCGTAGCCGCACCTGCGCGAGAGACGCCCAAGATCCGCGTGACGAACTGGTGGAGTGGTGAGGCGATGCGCGAAGCGCCGGCTCGCGTGGCGGCGGCGTCGCCAGCGGTGCCTGTGAACGCTGTTGTGCAGCCGATGTCGCCATCGAGGTGGATCGATCCGCGCGCGACGGCGGCATTCCGTGGCCGCACCGCGCCCGAGATCCGCGCTGCCGCGACGGCGCGGCGTGCGGCGTTTCAGGCTGGACGGCGCGGCGGCGGCACGCCCGCGGGCCTCAACTGGGGCCTGGGTGTCGCGGTGCTTGTTGTGCTTGGTGGACTTGGGACGCTTGTTGCCAACTCGCTGACGCGCTCGGCCGCGCCCGAGGATGCGGCGGACTTTGCGGTTCAGATCAACGGGGCTGAGCCGATGGAGACAGAGACCGGGGCGGCGATCGCACGGGCGATAGCGTCGGCGGAGGCTGCGGTTGAAGCGGCCGCGGCCCGCGCCGACGCCGCCGTTGAGATCACTCAGGCGAGGCTTGACGCCATTGCGGGCGGGTTGCCAGCGATTGTGATTCCGACCGTTTCGAATCCGCCCACGCTGCCGATGCCAGCGCAGGCTTCGGCATTTGCGGGGACGCGCGTGCTGATCGTGTCTGATGTGCTCGCGCCGCGCACGCCCGAGGCCGAGGCGGCGATCACACAGGTTGAGTCTCTGCTCCGGTCGCAGGGCTTCGCGATCACTGGGAATCTGCGGCGTTTGCCCGCTGCGGCGGACGCGGATGGAGTGGGGGCGGCGGATCGCAAGGAAATGGACGCGGAGAACGACCTTCTTGCGTCGGTGCGGATGAGCCTTGGTCAGGTGCCCACCGACAGCCCCGAGGCCAAGGGCAAGATCGAGGCGTGGATCGTCGCGCAGCAGCGGATGAGCGGCGCCGCGGCGGCCGAGATCGTGCTCTGGATCTCGCCCCCGGCTTCGAAGAGTGTGGGAACGCCGCGGTTTGTGGTGTTCGCTTCGAGCGAGGGTGTCTCGCAGGATGAGAAGCGACGCGTGACGACTGCCGCGACTCGCGTGCGGTCGACCGTGAAGGAAGTGGTCAAGGCCCAGTTGCGGTGAGTGTTGGCCGCGGATGCGCGTGGCGTGATTGACGCGCACGCGAGCGTGAATCGACGTCTGGAAAAGAAAGAACCCCGGGACGACGCGTCCCGGGGTTCTCGTGTTTTTGCGAGCGTTGTCGGAGGATTGAACTCGCGGCCGAGGTGGCCGCTGGCTTATCCGCCGCCGAAGGGGAGGCGGACCGAGTCGGTGAGGCCCGGGAAGTTGCGTTCTTCTTCCTCGTTCTGGATGAGGACGGTGGGCTTGACGAGGATGAGGAGGGTCTGCTCGCTCTTGGTGATGACGCGGTTGGTGAAGAAGCGGTTCAGGATCGGGATCTTGGAGAGGACGGGCACGCCGGACTCGGCCTCGGCCTCGGTGACGAGGCGCTGGCCACCGAGGAGGATGGTGCCCTGGTCGGGAACGGTGACGGTCGTCTGGACGCGCGTCACGGTGACGGTGGGCTGCTGGACGAAGGACTGCGTATCGGCGGAGTTGACGAGCTGGCCACCGGCGACTGCCGTAACGGGCGAGTTCGTGAAGCCGTCGATGCGGGAGACCGCGGCGTCGAGGTTCATGGTGACGTAGCGGCGGTCGGCGGAGACCGTGCCCTCGACGAGCATGACCACGCCCTCGGAGACGGCCTGCAGATCGGGGTCGAAGCCGACGGCCGACTCGCTGACGACCGGCGTGAGGTCGGAGATGAAGGAGACCTGCGTCACGACGTAGATGTTGGCGATCTGGCCGTTGGTGAACGTCAGGCGCGGGGCGGTGAGGCTGACGGTGCGTCGATCGGCCTGCGTGGCCTTGATCAGGAAGTCAACCTGGATGTCGTCCAGGAACTGGCCGGCGATGCCGAGTGCGGGTGCGGTGCTGAGGATGTCGCTTGCGAAGTCGCTCTCGATGAGCTGCTCGGCGAGGCCGAGGCTGTTCTGGCCGGCACCGACGACCGAGAGGGGGCTTGGGAGCGGCGTGCGGAAGGCGTTGGCACCGACGCCGCTGGTTGGGAAGGTGGGTGAAAGGCGGCCGGAGTTGGGGTCGAAGAACTCGTTGGGACGAGTGGTGGGGCGCTGAGCGCGGGCGGCGCGGACCTGGTTGCTGTCGGTGTTGAAGTAGAGGTCGATGTCGAAGCCGATCTGCTCGAAGAAGTCCTGGGACACGAGCAGGAAGCGGGTCTCGACATTGATCTGCATGGCGCGGACTTCGCGGAGCTTGCTCAGCAGGCCGTGGACTGCGCGGTGGTTGGCGGGGGTGTTGGTGACGATCAGCGAGCCCTGGAGCTGCTGAATGAAGCCGACATCGCCGCCGTTTTCCTGCCAGCCCTGAGAGTCAACGTTGGTCGTGATGATGTTGATGAGCTCGTCGGTGCGCTCCTGCAGCGTGCGGCCGGGCTCCTGGTCCTCGTCCTCGTCGTTGAAGGGGCTCTGTCCACCGCCGCCGCCGCCCTGTCCGGACTGGAGGACGTTCTGGAGATCGAGCTCTGGGGCGTTGGGGTAGTCGGGGATCTCGATGAGGAGATCGCGGATGTCGTAGATGACCAGGACCTTGTTCTTGTTGATCACCTCACGCGAGGCGATGGTTAGAACACCGTCGGTGATGGACCAGGCGGCACCGTTGATGGGGTCGCTGCCGCTGGCCTTCTCGATGACGCGATCGAGCACGGTCTTGACGGGAACGTTGGTGAGGTTGAGGGTGATGGGGGCTTCGCGATCGATGCCAACGGTCTCAAGGGACTGCCAATCGACGTCGACGTTGAGGTTGGTGACCTGGGAGAGGAAGCCGACGATGTTGGAGAGGGGCGTGTCGTTAAAGGCGACGGGGATTCGCTTGGTCTCGAGGATGGCAAGTGCGCGGCGGTTGTCCTCGCTATCGGCGAATGCGATGGGCTCGCCGCGGCGGTAGGTGATGGCGGGCCAATCCTCGGGGTACTCCATGATGTGGTCCGGTGGGATCAGAGCGCGGATGTTGTTGACCTCCTGGAAGATGATGCCGCGTTCCTTTTCCTGCTGGTAGCCCTCGGCGCGACGGAAGACGATGATGTCGCGAAGAGCGTCCTTCAGCACGAGGCCGGAGGAGTTGATGGGATCAAGGAAGAGGATCTGCTCGACGACCTGGAGGGCCTCTTCGTACTTCTGCTCGGCCTGGAGGGCGCGAACGCGGGCGAGGGCCTCGTCGATCTTGCGGCCCTTGGCCTGGGAGTCCTGCTGGGCAGCGGAGGCCGCAGCCAGGCGGAGCGCTTCCTCGCGCTCGGCGGAGGTAGCACGCGCGATGCCGTCCTCGCTGGCGTCGATCTTGGCGCGAAGGTCGGCGACCTGCTGTGCGTAGGACTCCATCTCGGCGGTGGAGAAGAGCTGGCGGCCAGCGTTGAGGCGGAGGTTCGCGGAAGCCGCGAGGTCGCGGGCGCGAGCGACCTGACCGCTTTCGAGGGCGCGCTGGGCCTGGGCCAGATCGTTGCTGAACTCGGCGAGGGTCTGGTCCTTGGCGATCTGGGTCTGTCCGGCGAAGGTGCCGAGCACGCCGCCTGCGCCGGTGGGAGCTACGTCCATGCGGACGCGAGACTCTGCGAGACGCTGCTCGGCGAGCTGACGCTGGTTGGCATCGAGCTGGTTGGTGTAGCTGGCGAGGAGGCGGCTGTACTTGTCGGCGGCCTCGCGGACGCGGCCCTCGTCGAACGCGGCGTTGGCCTCGGCGAGGAGGTTCTCGGCCTCGAATCGGCGGGCGAGTTCGATCAGGTCGGTGGGCTGGGCTGGCGCGGGAGCGACCGCGGGCTGCATGTTCTGCACGGGAGCCGCAACGGGGGCCATCATGGGTGCCGGGGCAGGTGCCGGGGCAGGTGCCGGGGCAGGTGCCGGGGCAGGTGCTGGGGCAGGTGCCGGGGCAGGTGTGGGAGCCGGTGCCGGAGCCTGAACGAGTGCGGGTGCGGGGGTTGGCGCGGGCTGTGCAGGGGCGGGAATGCTGTCGCGGCGACGGACTACGCCGGGCTGGAGCATTCCGAGGGCGACCTCGCCGGGAAGCTCGATGGTCTGGCCGCGGGCGATCTCGACTTCGACAAGGCGCGACTGATAGACGGCGAGGATGCCACGCTGCTCCTGGCTGAGCGTGACGCCGGAGCGGTGGAGGGCATCGAGGCCAGCCTTGGAGTCGGGGTAGCGGCCAGCATCAAAGGCTGCGATGGCGGCGTCGAGCGCGTCGGGCGCGGAGGCTTCGAGCGTGGAGCGGCGGCCCTTGGCCTGCTCCATGAAGGACTTGGCGATGTCGACCTGAGCGTTTGTGGCCTTGGGCGCCTTGATCACGGCCTGCGCGTGGCGGTCGGCGGTCACGAGGTCGCCTCGGCTGAGCGCGTCCTCGGCCTTGTCGAGGCTGCTCTCAACTGGCGGCATGGACCGCAGTCGGTTGGCGGCGTTGGCCATCAGCTTCGTGGCCCGACCGCGCTCCTCGTTGGAGAGGGAGGCCGAGCGGGCCGGTGAGGTGATGGACATCAGCAGGCGCTGGGCCTGCGTGGGCTTGCCAGCGGCGAGCAGCTCTGTCGCCGCGTCGAGGCGGGCCGCGGCGGAGACGGACTCCATCGAGGATGCGCCTTCATTCGAAGGTGCATCGGTGGTGCCAGCGACCTGAGCGATGGCGTGCGTGGCGAGGGCGCACATGCCACCGGCAATGCCAGCGAGCGCCACGAGCGAACGGACCTTGCGCGAGTTCCCAAGCACCATAAGCATCTCCAAAGCGGGATCGACAGCGTCAATGAACGGGCTCAATCCGGACACGGCCAGCCTCGAACAGCCAGCGAAGAGGCGGGGACACAGCATTCCAGAACCACTTACCACACGCGACCGCCCGGCTTCGGGCCTTTGGCGGGCCTGCGTGGCCCGCGCTTCGTCGCGGCTTACCGGGTCCTTGAACACATCTGGCCTTGCGGCTTTGCGTGCACATGCCGACGCCTGCGCGCCGCGATCGGACTCCGACAAGGCGGGAAGATACACCCGCCGCCCGCGACTTGCAAACGGACGACAGCCAAGGCGAGGGCAAAATGTTCGTTTTTTGTTTGGACTAGGGTTCTGGCCCCGTTGAAGCCGGTGCGGCGGGCATGCGTAACTTGGGGGATCCACCCACGTGATCAGCCCACGTGATCGGCCCGGGTGATCCGCCCGGGTGATCCGCCCGCACGATCCGGTTTGCGGGACCGGCTCACGGAATCCAGCGCTTCGCGAGGACAAAGCCAGCTTCGGGCTTTGAACCCTTGGTACGGCGCAGCTTGCCGGGGTAGGCCTTGAGCTGTTCATCGTCGAGGCGATCTGCCTCGATCACGG
>Ga0105049_10010970_pt1 | contig 10393 bp, 8 predicted proteins | sample MAT06_FD_78087 | JGI IMG/M metagenome (GOLD analysis project Ga0105049, IMG submission 78087) | Freshwater microbial communities from Lake Fryxell liftoff mats and glacier meltwater in Antarctica - MAT-06 | ecosystem: Environmental > Aquatic > Freshwater > Ice > Liftoff microbial mat | place... | reverse complement strand
CGGTGCACCCTATGGCGAGGCTGCGCCGGCATTCGAGGCGGTCGGCACCGGCACCACATTCGGCATCCCCAACCCGACGCTGATCTGGCTGGGCCTGGGGCTGGCCCTGGCCTGGCTGTCGCGCGCGACCGTATTCGGACGCTGGCTGTATGCCACTGGCGCCAACCCGGTCGCCGCCACGCTGGCCGGGGTTCCGGTCGAACGGGTGACAGTTGCCGCCTATGCGATGTCGGCGCTGATGGCCTGTGCGGGCGGGCTGCTGCTGACCGCCTACATCGGCTCTCCCTCATTGGGGATCGGCAATCCGTTCATGTTTACCGCCATTGCCGCCGTCGTGGTGGGCGGCGCGGCGCTGACCGGCGGGGTGGGCAGCATGATCGCCACCATCGGCGGCGCGGTATTCATTACCGAGTTGAGTTGGTTCGCCAATATCATCCGGGTTTCAACAGGCACGCAGTTTTTGGTAGTGTCTCAGTTTGAAAATGGGCGGGGTTGACGATGCCCAGGAACCTGACCATGCACTCGTTGTTAACCTGGTGTGAACGTGTGGCCCCTACTTTTGCCGCACTTGTCACCTATGTGTCCCATCCCGGACGTTTGCATTGACGAACGGAGTCGGCCATTGTTCATCTCGCTTGCAACACTGCGCGAGTTGATCGCTGGCCTGAAAGCGCGCGCATCGGGGGCTGGCCTGGGGGGTCTTTTCGCCATCGCTATCTGCGGGTCAATCGCAAACCGGGATTGCCGCGCAGAACCAGATCGGTGCTCCGCGTCGAAGATCAACGCCCCGGCCCGTCAGGCCGCCGATTCCAGCGGGTGAAAGCAGGCGGTGGCGTGGCCGGCGGCATCGGTCGTCAACGGTGGTGGCGCGACGCGGCAATGGTCGGTGACGCGCGGGCAGCGGGCGGCAAAGCTGCAGCCCTTGGGCAGGGCAAAGGCGGACGGGATCTCGCCGGTCAGGCTGGCCAGTTCGCGGCGCTGCAACGGGTCGGGGGTAAAGTTCGACGCCAGCAATGCGGCGGTATAGGGGTGGCGCGCGGCGGCAGCCGGGCTTGGCAATTCCTCGACCACCGCGCCCAGATACATCACCACGATCCGGTCGCAGAAATAGCGCACCAGACCCAGGTCATGGCTGATGAACAGATAGGTCAGCCCCAGATCGCGCTGCAACCCCTGCATCAGCGCGATGATCTGCGCCTGAATCGACACGTCCAGCGAGGCTGTGGGTTCGTCCAGCACGATGAAATCGGGATGCAGCGCCAGGGCGCGCGCGATGCCGACCCGCTGGCGCTGTCCGCCCGAAAGCTGATGCGGATAACTGTGGGCCATGGCGCGCGACAGGCCGACCTGGTCCAGAAGTTCGGCAATCCGGGTCGCGCCCAATGGCTGGCCCTGCACGGCGAACGGTTCGGCCAGCACATCGGCGATGGTAAAGCGCGGGTCGAGCGAGGAGTAGGGATCCTGAAACACCATCCCCAGCCGCCGCCGCATCCGGCGCATCGCCTCTGGCGGCAGGGTGGTCAGCGACGTGCCGTCAAAGGTGATCGTGCCCGCCGTCGGCTCCAGCAGGCGCAGGACCAGCCGGGCCAGAGTGGATTTGCCGCAACCGCTTTCGCCCACCACGCCGACAACCGCACCTTTGGCGATCCGCAGCGACACCTCGCGCACCGCCATCATGCTGCGCGGTTTCGACAGCCAGCCGCCGGGGGTGGTAAAGCGTTTCGACAGGCCCTGCAGGGTCACAAGGTCAGGCATGGGCTTACTCCAGCCGGTGATGGCAGGCGACGGCTCCGCCCGGGATTGCTGTCGGGGCCGGTGCCTCGGTCTGGCAGCGGGCGGTGGCGCGGGGGCAGCGTGGGTGAAAGCGGCAGCCGGCCGGATAGCGCGCCACGCCGGGCACCGCGCCGGGGATGCCGGTCAGCGCGCCGGGGGTCATGTCCGGGCGCGGGATGCAGCCGATCAGGGCGGCGGTATAGGGATGGGCGGGCGCGGCAAACAGCGGGCGCACCGCGCGCGCCTCGGCCAGACGCCCGGCGTACAGGACGGCGACCGAGGTGCAGATCTGCGCCACGACGCCCATGTCATGGGTGATCAGGATCAGGGCCAGCCCGCGATCCTTGACCAGGGTGGCCAGAATATGGATGATCTGCGCCTGCACGGTCACATCCAGCGCGGTGGTCGGTTCATCGGCCACGATCAGGTCCGGGTCGCCTGCCAGCGCCATCGCGATCACGATGCGCTGTTTCATCCCGCCCGACAACTGATGGGGATAGGCGTCGCAGATCGCCGCCGCCTCGGGGATGCGCAACCGGGTCAGCAGGTCCACCGTGCGGGCGCGGGCGGCAGAGCGGGACAGGCGCAGATGCATCTGCGCCACCACGTCGATCTGCGGGCCGATCCGCTGGACCGGGTCCAGCGCCGTCATCGGGTTCTGGGTGATGAACGCGATGCGCCGCCCGCGCAACAGGCGCAGCCTGGACTCGGGCAGGCGGGTCAGGTCGATGCCGTCAAAGGTGACCGACCCCGCCGTGATCCGCCCGCCGATCAGCGGCAGCAGCCCGGTGATCGCCAGCGCGGTCAGCGACTTGCCCGAGCCGGATTCGCCGACCAGCCCCAGAATCTCGCCCCGGTCCACCGCAAAGCTGATCCCGCTCAGCGGTTGCACCGATCCGATGCCGACCGACAGATTCTGCACCTGCATCAGCATCATGCCACCCGCAATCTGCTGCGGATATCCAGCGCGCGGATCAGCGCGTCGCCGAACAGGTTGATCGCGATGACGGTGGTGGCCACTGCCAGCCCGGGAAACAGGATGATCCACGGGGCGTTGAACAATTGCGCGGTGCCCGATGACATCATGCCGCCCCAGCTGGGGGTTGGCGGCTGCGCGCCCAGCCCGAAAAAGCCAAGCGTCGCCTCCAGGATGATGGCGTCGCCGGTGGCCAGCATCGCCGATACCAGCACCGGGGCCAAGGCGTTCGGGATCAGGTGGCGAAACACGATATGGGCGTCGGATGCACCCAGGCTGCGCGCAGCCTCGATATAGGTTTCGGACTTGATCGCCATGATCTGCGCCCGGGTCAGCCGGGTGAACTGCGCCAGATAGGCGACGGCGATCGCCACCATCGTGCCGGTGACGCCGGGGCCGATGATCGCCACCAGCATCAGCGCGACCAGGATTTCGGGAAAGGACCAGGTCAGATCGACCACCAGCGTCACCGCGCGGTCCAGCCTGCCGCCGAAATAACCCGCCGTCGCACCCAGCACCATGCCCGCCGCCACCGAGATGGCGATGGCAATCGCGCTGACCGAGAGCGAGGTCCGCGCGCCGTACATCATCCGGGTCAGCAGATCGCGGCCGAATTCGTCGGTGCCCAGCCAGTGTTCGGCCGATGGCGGGGCAAAGGCACCGGGCAGGTTCTGCACATCATAGCGATAGCTGGTCAGCAGGGGTGCGAACACCGCCACCAGGATCAGCCCCAGCAGCCAAAGCCCGGTCAGTGCCCCCTTTGGACTGCGGGCCGCGCGCAGCAGGGCCGATTGGCGCAGCCTGACGGCGGGGGTCAGGGCGGTCATTGCAGCGCGGCCCGAACCCGCGGGTCCATCGCGGCCTGCAGGATGTCGCCCAGCAGCGTGCCCAGCATCACCGCCATCGCCAGCATCAGAAGTGCGGCCTGAACCACCGGATAATCATGCTGGTTCAGCGCCTTGATCAGCAGCGAGCCCAGACCCGGCCGGGCGAACACCACCTCGACCGTCACCGCCCCGCCCAGCACCCAGCCGATGCGCAGCGCCAGGATCGTCACCACCGGGATCAGCGCGTGGCGCAGCACATGGCGCAACTGGATGCGCAAGGGCGGCATCCCCTTGGCGTGCAGCAGCAGGACAAAGTCGCGCTGCGCCGCCTCGATCATCGCGACGCGGGTGACGCGGGCGACCAGCGCCATGCCGCCCAGCCCGATGGTCAGCACCGGCAGCACGACCGATGACCAGCCGCGCGCGCCCGATACCGGGAACCATTGCAGTTGCACCGCAAATGCCAGGATCAGCAGCAGCCCCAGCCAGAAGCTGGGCAAGGTCGAGCCGAGCAGCACGCCGCCCATGATGATCTGATCGGCCAGCCGGTCGCGGTTCAGCGCCGCAACCACCCCCAGCGCGATGCCCAGCACGGTGGAAAACAGCAGCGCCAGCCCCGACAGGATCAGCGATGGCGGCAGGGCCTGCAGCACCAGTTCCGCCACGGGGCGGCGGGCGACGATGGCGGTGCCCAGATCGCCGGACAACAGGTTGCCCAGCCAGATCGCGTATTGCACGTAAAGCGGCCGGTCCAGCCCATAGCGCGCGGTGATGATGGCGCGTTGTTCCGGACCGGAGCCGACCCTGAGCAGGCTGTCCACCGGATCGCCGGGGATCAGGTGGATGATCGCAAAGATCACGATCGACACCGCCAGGAACACCGGGATCAGCAGGACCAGCCTGCGAAGCGTATAACCAAGCATCCCGATATTCCTGACGTTGCTTTGGCGGTTACTCGGAAACCGTCATGTCCAGAATGGTCGCCGCCCCGATCCGGGTGCCATGGATTTCGGCCGGCAACACCAGCCGGTCATGGTTGTAGGCGATGCTTTGGACCGGCTGGTAGATCGGTGCCATCACGAACTGCGACAGGATGTATTCGTGATAGGCGGTAAAGTTGGTGATGCGCTCGGCCCCGGTGGCCGACCCCGACATCGCCTTGACCCGCAGCATTTCGGCCGCAGGATCGTTGAACATCGAGATGTTGGGATAGCCCAGCCGGTCGCCGCCAAAGAACCAGTCGACGATATCGGCGTTGTTCCAGTAATACGACCGCACGGCCGCCTGCTGTTCGCCGGTCTTGTACTGGTCGCGGATCATCGAGCTGTCGAAGGTGGTGATGTCCGACGCGATGCCCACTGCGGCGAACTCGGCCTGGATCACCTCGGTCAGGCGACGAAACACGCTGTCGCTTTGTGTCCACAGCGAGATCGACAGCGGCACCCCGTCCTTGGCGCGCATGCCGTCCGCGCCGGCAACCCAGCCCGCCGCGTCCAGCAGGGCGGCGGCCTGGACCGGATCATAGCTGATCAGGTATTCGGGCGCGACCTGCGATTCCGGCAGGGCCGAAATCAGGAACTGGTTGGCCACCAGCCCGACCCCGCCATAGACCGAAGCCAGGATTTCCTGCTGGTTGACCGCCAGCGCCGCAGCCTGGCGCACGCGGATGTCGTCCAGCGGTGCCTTGGTCACGTTGAACGGCATGTAGACCACTTCCTGACCCGGCAGGATGATCGTCGTGATGGCCGGCTCTTGCGCCAACTGGCCCAGAAAATCGGTCGGCACGCCCAGCAGCATGTCGACGCCGCCGGTCTTCAGCTCCAGAAACGCGGTGGATGCCTCGGGGATCTCGCGCAGGGTGATGGTGGCGATGGCGGCGGGCCCCTTGTTTCCGGCCAGCGACGATCCCCAGGTGTAATCCGCGTTGCGCGCCAGCACGGTTTCCGAGCCGATGGTGAAACTCTCCAACCGGTAGGGCCCGGTGCCGACAGCTTCGGTCACGCCATAGTCATCGCCCAGCGCAACATAGGCACCCGGTTCGACCACGCCCATAAAGCTGGATGACAGGTTGTACAGCAGGTTGGGGTCGGGATAGTTCATCGTCAGCCGCAGCGTGCTTTCGCCCACCGCCTCGATCCCGGCAATCGAGGCGGTCATGTAGGCGTTGTCGGTCGCAGCATAAAACGCCAGCCAGGCGGCGGCCGTGGTGGCATTGAACGACACGCCGTTATGGAAGGTCACCCCGGTTTTCAGGGTAAATTCCCAGGACATGCCGTCCGCTGCCTCGACCCAGCTGGACGCCAGGCCGGGGTGATAGGACTGGTCGGCATCCTGCACCGTCAGCGTGTCATAGATCAGCCGGGCGCCGATATTGGTGTTGCCGGTGGCGATGATGTTGTAGGTCGGCACCCCGACCTCGTCCTGCTGCAGCACAAAGATCGCGTCCTGGGCAAATGCCATCGGGGCCGCAAGGATCAGCGCCGCAAGGCTGACGCCCCCGGCAAGGATGGTATTTCGAAACGAGATGGTCATGGTAGCCTCCGCGTTATGGTTGATTTTTTCGGGTGGCAGGCGAAATTCCAGACCGGGGTGTCGCGCCGGTATGGCCGATGAACGTGCCGTACAGGGCCGAGACCTGCGCCATGCGGTCCTCGACCTCGGCACCCAGATGGGTGAAAACGCCGTTCACCATCTGGCCGATCAGGCTGGCCATGGCGGATGTGGCGTCCCAGAAGTGGTTGAAATCGGTGGGCACGGCGAACATTTCCGTCGCCACGCCGCGCCCCCAGTCGCAATAGGGGTCGGTGATCAGCGTCACCGGAATGCCCCGGGCCTGCGCCTGTTCCGCCAGATTGCGGGCCAGCCGGGAATACCGGCGTGCCTCGATCAGGACCAGACAGGTCTGGGTCGGATCGTCCAGCAGAACCTCCGCGAAATTCGCGCCCGACAGGTCGGCCAGCCGCACGCCGGGGCGCAGGTATTGCAGGCCGTGGGCCAGTTGCAGCGCATGGCAGCGTTCGGTCTGAAACCCCGCCACACAGACGGCGCGGCGGGTGGCCAGCCGCTCCAGCACGCGCTGAAACTCGGCACTCGCCGCGATTTCGTGCACCACGACGATGGCCGCCAGTTCCAGTTGCAGCGCCACCGCGCGTTCGGCGTCGCTGTGGCGCGAGCGGTCGTGGAAATCGCGCAGCCGGTCGCCGATCATCCAGGCGGCATCGCCGAAATCGGCCTGCAGGCGGTGTTTGAGATCCTTGAAATGGCGAAAGCCGATGGTGCGGGCATAGCGTCCGATCGACGCCTCGCTGACGCCGATCTTGGCCGCGACGGTCGCGGCGGTTTCAAACGGCAGGCTGCGCAGGTTGGTCAACATGTAATGCGCGATCAGCCGCTCGGCCTTGGTCGCGGTCTGCACGCTGGCCGACAGCCGGTCGCGCACATCGGCCGGCAGGGCGGCAAGGGTGACGGTCGGTCCTGTCATGCGCTCCCCCCCCGGTTCAGGCTGCTGACTGTCATATTGGACAGAAAACTTGCGAATCGTCAACCTTGCAAGAAATCTGAATTGGTCCTAGGCTTGCGCTACCCTTTTTGCCTGTTGGGAGCCGTCATGCCGTCTGACCCCGTCTCTGCCACGCCGCTCGGGGCCACGCCGCTCGGGGCCACGCCGCTCGGGGCCACGCCGCTCGGGGCGATGCCGCTCGGGGCGATGCCGCTCGGGGCGATGCCGCTCCGGATCGACAGTGCCGAATTGCGGCTGGTGCGGCTGCCGCTGATCACGCCGTTCACCATTGCGACCGGGACCATGGTGGAAAAGGTGTTCCCGCTGCTGACCCTGCGCGCCGACGGGATCGCAGGCTATGCCGAGGGCGTGATGGACCCGACCCCCGATTATCTGGAGGAAACCATCACCGGCGGCATGGGCATGCTGCGCGAGGTGATCCTGCCGTTGGTGGTGGGCAAGGCGTTCGAAAACCCGGCCGCGCTGGAACGGGTGCTGACCCCCTGGCGCGGGCATCAGATGGCCAAGGCGGTGGTCGAGATGGCGTTCTGGGATCTATGGGCCAAGTCGCTGAATCTGCCGTTGAAAACCCTGCTGGGTGGCAGCGGCGACCGCGTCGCGGTGGGGGTGTCGCTGGGCATCGGCCCCATTGAGGATACCGTTGACCGGGTCGCCGCGCATCTGGCGCAGGGCTATCAGCGGATCAAGCTGAAGATCAGGCCGGGGCATGATGTGGCGCTGGTGGCCGCCGTCCGCGCGCGATTTCCCGATTGCCATCTGACGGTGGATGCCAACAGTTGCTATACGCTGGCCGATACCGGACTGCTGCGGCAACTGGATGCCTTTGCGCTGGATTACATCGAACAGCCGCTGGCCTGGGACGACATCCACGACCACGCAACCCTGCAGCAGCGCATCGCCACGCCGATCTGTCTGGACGAATGCATCCGGGGTGTGGCCGACGCCCGCAAGGCGCTGCAGACCGATGCGGCGCGGGTGATCAACATCAAGGTCGGGCGGTCGGGCGGCTATCTGGAAAGCCTGCGCATCCATGACCTGTGCGCCGCGTTCGGCGTGCCGGTCTGGTGCGGCGGCATGCTGGAATCCGGGATCGGCCGGGCGCACAACATCCATCTGTCGACCTTGCCGAACTTTACCAGACCCGGCGACACCTCCAGCGCCAGCCGCTACTTCACCCGCGATCTGATCGAGGAAAAGCTGGAGACCAACGCCGGCTGGATGCCGGTGCCGGACGGGCCGGGCATCGGCGTGCATCCCGACTGGGACTTTGTCCAGACCATGACCAGGTCCGTCGAAACCATGTCGGCATGACCCGCCTGCCCGACGGCATCACACTGCGCGACCTGACCGGCATGGCCGAATTCCGCGCCGCCGAGGCGTTGCAGCGCGCGGTCTGGGGTGCCGATGACCCGGCCGATCCGGGCGATCTGATGATGGTGATCGCACAAGAGGGCGGCCTGGTCGCAGGCGCGTTCCGTGGCGCGGCGCTGTTGGGCTATGTCTTCGGCTTTCCCACCCGCGAACCTGCCGTGCAGCATTCGCACCGGCTGGCGGTTCGGCCAGAGGCGCGTGGCATCGGTCTGGCCCTGGCCCTGAAATGGTATCAGCGCAGTTGGTGTCTGGCGCGCGGCATCACCCTGGTCCGCTGGACCTATGACCCGTTGCGCCACGCCAATGCCAGCCTGAACATCGCCCGGCTCGGCGCGCGGGGGGCGACCTATTGCCAAGACTATTACGGACCAATGGAGGGCATCAACAAGGGCGCCCCGTCCGACCGGCTGCTGGTCGAATGGCACCTGAACGCGCCGCATGTTGTCCTCCTCGCTGCTGGCGAAAGGACGGACGCTTTGCCGGACCAGTCCGGGAAAGTGCGGGTTACGATCCCCGAAGACTTCGGTGCGGTGCTTCTGTCCGATCCCAAATCCGCCCTTGCAGAGCGTCTGCGTCTGCGCGAGTTTCTGCAGCGCAACTTCCGCGCCGGTTATGAAATCAGGGGCTATGACGTAAAGCGAAGGACATATCTGCTATCCCGAGAATGAATTGCAGCCGGAACCGGATCTGGGTTTATGGTCCTGCAGTCAGGTGGTACGGTTCTTCGTGGAACGGGTCGGGCCTTGCTTGTCATTCTTTCCAGATCAATTGGTTTGTCTTGGGCCGAGGCTCATATTGCTCTGCTCTGCTCTGTTCTGTTCAGCAAAGTCAAATGCTCAAATTGGCTGTTCAGGCGCGACGTGATCGAGGACCTGCGGTATCGTGCCGGCGATTGCGGCGGCACAGGCACATTCCTGCGCCAGGCCAAGCCGTGGCGATGAATGTTTTGGCAGATGGTGCCGCGTGGTGATTGGTGTCGGCAGGTCGGTCCGGTTGCGGTGTGGTGCAGCTTTATCCCAATCTGTCTAGGGCAGCGGAAGACATCACGCTACCCGCATGCCGCAGGTCGGCCATCGGGATCTGTGGGTTCTGGCGTGACCACGGCTGCGGGATCGGTGCGCCTGGCCTTGGAACTTTCGCTCGTCTGACTGATGGGCGGGAGCTGGCGTTCTGGGTCGTGGCGCTTTGGATGTTCATTTCTGCTGGGGATTGTTTCCACTGGGGCGACGCAACGCACCCGCGCCTGAACCCGGCCCAGTACCCCGCGCCGCAGCGTGCGAAAAGGAGGCCACATCTTGACGGCAGACTGGATCGCGCAATTCCCGGGCTTGTCCCGACTCGAGCCCGCAGTCCGCGACGTGGTGACCCGCAAAAGTGCCGTGATCGCGGTCCCGGAGGGCACGGTGATCTTCGGAGCGGGCAAATCACGCGAGAACCTGCTACTGCTGCTGGAAGGCCGCGTCAGGGTGCGGCAAGTCTCGGAAGGGGGCCGCGAGATCGTGCTTTACCGGGTCGAGGCCGGGCAAAGCTGCGTGATGACCACCGCCTGCATGCTGGCGCACGAGGATTATTCGGCCGAGGGTATTGCCGAGACCGATATGCGCGCCGTGGCGATCCCGCGCGCGGTGTTCGACGATCTGGTGTCGCAGTCGATTGCGTTCCGCACTTTCATCTTCACCGCCTATTCCCGCCGCATCACCGATCTGTTCCGGGTGATCGAGGATATCGCCTTTCAGCGCGTCGATATCCGCCTGGCGCAGAAGCTGCTGGAACTGGCACGCGGGGCGGATCAGGTCAAGGCGACGCATCAGCAGTTGTCCGTGGAGCTCGGCACGGCGCGCGAGGTGATCTCGCGCCAGTTGGGCGAATTTCAGCGGCGCGACTGGATCGGGCAATCGCGCGGCTCGGTTGATCTGATCGACCGGG
>Ga0105049_10010969_pt1 | contig 10393 bp, 6 predicted proteins | sample MAT06_FD_78087 | JGI IMG/M metagenome (GOLD analysis project Ga0105049, IMG submission 78087) | Freshwater microbial communities from Lake Fryxell liftoff mats and glacier meltwater in Antarctica - MAT-06 | ecosystem: Environmental > Aquatic > Freshwater > Ice > Liftoff microbial mat | place... | reverse complement strand
TGGCTGCCCACCTGGCTGGCGAGATTATTAAAGATGTCGCCCAGGAAATCGACCATGACATAGGTGACGGCCAAGCCGAGCAACACGCCAATCGCGGCTGCCACCAGATCGTAGATCATGCCTTCGGCCACAAACATCTGCACCAGATGCCGACGCTGCATCCCAATTGCGCGCGCCATGCCCATCTCGCTGCGCCGCTCGGTAGCCAACATGACAAAAATCAGAAAGATCAGCAGAATGCCAGCCAGGATCGAGAAGAAACCAAAGAGCGAAAAGATCGACGAGAAGATGCCACCCGCCGCGTCGCCCACAGTTAACAGCGTAGATTTGCTGAGCGGATCGATCACATCAAAGGTGTTCAACTCGCCAAAGGCCACGGTTAATTCAGCTTTGGCATCGGCGGGGAATTCTTGCTCCAACAGCCAGCCACGTATAGTGGTATCAGCCAGGATTTCGCGCAATCGGTCACTAACATCGGGCTTGGTCAGCTCATTGGCCAAGTCACGCACGCCGTCCATCATCCCGCCTAGCGGACTAAATTCCTGGATCAGATCAGCGATGATCTGGGGTCCTTCAAAGCCTTCCATCACCGCCTCTTGGGCATCGCCAGCTGCGGCCACCAGCCGTGGCTGCACATCGGCACGGCGCAGGATAGCGACGACTTGTTGCAGTGCCGTTTCATCCATAGCCAGCACACGCAACCGCTGGCTTACGGCATCGGTATGTTCAACGCCCGACAGATCATCGCCCAGATTGGAGACGAGCACATTGTTGACCTTGCCATTCATAAAGAGCAATTGCTGGGCTTCGTCGAGCCGCAGCATGACGACGGGAAACAACGCGCCCAAGGGTCCCGCCTCTTCCACAATCGCCTTCACGCGAAAGGGAATCGGAATTGGGCCGACGTAGACATCTAGCACGTCGCCCACGCGCGCATCCAACTGTTCGGCGCCTAAGCGATTGAGATAGACATCACCCTGGCGCAATTGCAGACCCACTTGTGCCAACACACGATCAATCTCGCTGCTCAGGGTGTTGAGGTTGAGGGCAGACAAGATGTCTGTCGTCAAGGTATCGAGTGAAAGCGCGCTGAGCGCACCAGCAATCCCCGTGGTCGCAGGGGTAGCCACCGGGATTGTGGCCGTAGGGGATGTAGTAATCGGCGCGGTCGCAACGGGCGTGGGTGTATTGGTCAGCGCCGCGGTGATTGCGCTAGCTGCGGTTGCGGTGGGTGCGCCGGTCGCGGTTGAAGCCAGGGTAGTCGTCAGTGGCGATACAAAAGGCGTTGCCGTAGCTGTGGCAGCAGATGGCGTCGCCACGGTTGTTGCCGTGATGGGCGTGGTTGTACCAAGTGTCGTTGCCCCCAATGCCAGATTATTTAGCGTCAGCGTATCCAAATTGAGGGTCGTCGTCGTGATCCCCATGCTTTGCAGCGTATCGGTCGTAATGCCCAATGATGCAAGACTCAACGCGCTAAGCCCCTGCTCGCGCAAGGCTGTGGTATCGACGCCCAGTTGTTCGATGGTTTCCAGCGGAATGCTGATTTGTGCCAGATCCAGATTGCCATTTTCGACAGACGTTTGCGCGGTGGTCAGGATCTCGCCAATCGACGCGGTGGCAAGGGCGACATCGGAAATATTCAGATCCAAGCCAGCCTGGCGCGCTAACTCGCCCGCCAAGCCAAACAAGTTGGAGGCTTGGGCAAAAATGTTGCCGACCCCCGGTTTCAGGCTCTCCATGACCACGGGCTCGCCTTCGATGTTGGTCAGCCCAAAGCTCTGATCATAGTCATTGTCCACAGCAAAGATAAAGCCCAGCGGCTCGCCTTGGCCGGTGGTAGTATTGCGAATAATGGTAGGAAAAAGAATCGAAGCAGCAACCCGGTCGATAAGCGGATCGGCGGCAGCTTCGGCGCGCAGTTGTTCATAGCGCGCGGTGGTGATGCCGGGCAAGCCCCCTTCGAGAATTGTCAATACGCTGGTCAAGCCGCCGGAGGTTAGATTCTCCAGCACCTGCTGACTCTCACTCACTTCAACGGGCGGTGCATCGGGATCAGTTGTCGTCTCATCGCCAAAATCTTGATTGTCGGATAAGCTGACAAAGAGCGAGAGCAAGGGGGGAGCCAGGATCTCATCGACTTCGCCATAGGCCGCCACCGCTTGACGGCGTAGTGAATAGGTGAGCGTGTCACCCGTGCTGAGCGCGCTGACAATGATAATGGTACTGAGGGCCAGCCCGATCACAATCAACACGGACTGGGTTGGCCGACGCGGAATATTGCGGATGCCCAGCTTGATCAAGACCGGGTTACGCAGCCAGAGCAGGACCAAATAAAGCAGAATAAGGACGACGGCCGCCGTCAAAGCAATGGCCGTGTTGGTACTTAAATTGTTGAGCAGGTTCATGCAAGCACCTCCTGACCGGCTGGCGCGGTAGGTGTAGCTTGTGCTTCATTGCCATCCGCCACGATCAACCCGTCTTGCATATAGACTACGCGATCACACAGCGCGCCAATCGCCGCATCATGGGTCACAATGACAAAGGTCTGGCCTTTTTCCTTGTTTAAGCGCTGCATCAGCGTCAACACATCACCGGCGGTCTTGCTGTCCAGATTGCCCGTCGGCTCATCGGCCCAGACGATGGCCGGTTGGTTGACGAGCGCGCGGGCAATCGTCACCCGTTGGCGCTGCCCACCCGACAGCTCGGCAGGGCGATGATGGGCACGGTCGGCCAGCCCCACCTGTGCCAATGCAGCAGTGGAACGGCGGCGGGCCTCGGCAGGGCGTACACCGCTGACCAACAAGGGTAGTTCTACGTTTTCGATAGCCGTAATCACGGGCAGCAAGTTAAAGGTCTGAAAAATGAAGCCCATCCGTTGCGCGCGATAGGCGGTACGCGCCCGATCGTTCATGGCGCGCAAGTTGACGCCTTCAATCTCGACTTCGCCCGCATCAAAGTCATCCAAGCCTGATAAACAGTTGAGCAATGTCGTCTTACCACAACCAGATGGGCCCATGATCGCCACCATCTCGCCGGGTGCAACAGTTAGATCGATTCCGCGCAAGGCATGGACTTCAATTTTGCCAGCTTGGAAGGTTTTATGAACCTGGCGAGCCTGGATCATTGGTTGGTTCATTGGAGGTTCCTTTTCGTCGTGCAGAGAGGTAGCGCTAGTTGTATGCGCTAGAAAACATGCTAGAGCCTATATCCCGAGATATCGCTAACGATAACTATATCATAGATAGAATGGTACGCTACGATTCTACTTTGGTTGCAAAGCAAGCCGAATATACGATCTACATATGCTATCTACAAAGAAAGAGGGGAAAAGGAAAAGGAGTGGAGAAACCAATAAAGTTCACAGAAATGAAGCGACCCGGCGTCATTGCCGGGTCGCTTCATACGTAGCCACAGAAAGGAGAATCTGGTTTTTGGTAAGATAAGTGGGCCAAAATGCTGAATAACAACATCTGTCCTTAGTATATCAGCGTTTTTCGACAGACAAGCTTTCAATAGACTTACAATTTCTATTGTTACTTATCGGGCCTTAGATGGAGAGGAACAAAAAACCCAGTCCAAATGGACTGGGTTTTTTGTTCCTGGCAGCACACCTACCAGAAATCAACCAAAGGAGAAATCACCATACACAACCTATCGCCTACACGTTCTACTATAGCATAAAAATAGGCATAAAAAGCTTGCAGATGGCTGTCAGCGATGCGCAATTATGCTGAAATTCGCTTGAACGAAGATATCGTTTCGTGAAAACAGGCGTCTATTTAGCAAGGAGTTAATTCGCCGAATCCTAACAAACAGTGATATAGTAATTTTGAGGATACAAATGCTAACATTTTAGATAGCTAAAGTATTACTTTCGTAAATATTTTGTTTGATCACCATTTTTTCTGCTCCCTTCACCGCAGATTCGTCAAAGGGTACCCAATAACCCGGTTGACAGTAAAATTCCAGTAGGTAGGTACATAGTTATAAAGGTAAGGTGATAGTGGTATGTTTCAACTAATTCTCACAATAACGAAACGCTATTGGATCGTCGTGCTTGTGCTACTATTGGGGATGCTTTCAACGTATACAAGTCTGCCAATGTATGGTGCACAGGCATCAACGCCGACCCCAGATGTACAAACCGTGCCAAAGCCAGAAATTCCGCCAACCCCCACCAATACACCATTTCCTACGCCAACACCCAATTCATCGTCCGGTGATAGCACACCAGTCGCGACACCCCGCCCAGCTGAAGATGACGATAACGATGATGAAGAAAACAACGACGTAGAAAATGGCAATAATGACACTGGCAACAACAGCGGGGGCAACAGTGGTGGCAATAATGGAAGCAATAACGGTGGCAGCACAAATACCAACCCGAGTTCCGGCACAACGAGCACCCAACCGGTCGCAACACAGCCAGCGAAGACAGGGCTCACCGGTGTTGTTGCGGCAGTTACGCTCAATATGCGCAAAGGCCCCAGCACTACCGATAATATTATTGACACGCTCTTCATGAACGATCTGGTTGAAATTATAGGGCGCGACAGCACGGGCAGTTGGTGGTATATCTGCTGTGGCGCACGCGCACAACTGTCGGGCTGGGTAAGTGCCCAACTTATTACGCCCAACTTTGCCGCGGCCCAGGCAAATACCTTGATTCCAATCATTAGCAACACGGCGCACGAACCGGCATCTGCTGCACAAAATGCAGCTAGGGGCAGTACAGCACAAGTGCCCGTACTTTTGTTAGAAATGCGCCCGTTGCCCGCCTTTGCCTGGCAGGGACAAACCATGGATTTACACTTTGTGGTCCATAATAAAAGTGCAAACGCCGTCACCAATGTCCAATTACGCAATGATCTGCCACCCGATCTGGTCTTTGTCGAGGCAACCATTGGTAGCCAGGGCAGCATCACCAGTACCAATACCACGCCTACGGATTCGATTTTCACGATCGAGTGGCCAGAGCTTGCCGCCAATGAGCAGTTCACCGCAACTGTGACGATCCAAATTCAACCAGCAACGGCCAGTGGCGTACTGATCGACAATTTGGCAATCGTTACAACAGATGAAGGGGATGAAGCCTTGGCGGGAATTACGATTGCCATGCCACCTGTTGTACTTCCCCAGTTTCGCTAACCTACAACGTTACAGATAGCGGGGGAAGTGGCCGCCAATAGCACCAGCCATTTCCCCCAGCGCGATTTCATAGATGATAACACCGATCCCGTAGCGCAATCTTTCGATAAGCCTTAGTTGAAGAGGAGTTTTTATGTGGAAAATGTTCCTCCTGCCTTTGTTACTGCTAGCCTTTACCGCCTGCCAAAGTGCCCCCAGTACGGCGGTACCCGTGGCGCTAGCAACCACAAATGCAGATGCAACCGCCACGCCGCCCGTCAGTGTTACCTTACAAAGTACCACGCCAGTCGCAGCCGAAGCGGCTGGTACACCAATCATCTTGGTTGCACCCGGGATTGGGCTTACTGTACCCATTGAAGGAATGGGCTGGCAAGTTACCCAGGTAGAAGGCGAACGCAAAGCAGTATGGGAAGTGCCAGCCAATAGTGCAGGCTGGCACCTCAACTCGGCGCGGCCGGGCACAGCAGGCAATATGGTTCTCTCTGGGCATCACCTATTAGAAGCCGCGGTCTTTGCCCCTTTGGCGCGCGGTGAACTGACAATGGGTGAACAATTGCTGATCACCGATGACCAAGGTCATACCTTTGTTTATCAAGTGAGCAAAATTGGCGAGCCACTTCCAGCGATTGGCAGCACGAGCGAAGAGCAAGCGCGGGCAGAAGCCTATCTTGCGCCCGCAGATCAGGCCAAGCTAACCTTAGTAACCGGCTGGCCGGATTTTTCAGATACCCATTATCTATTCGTTGTCGCAGATTTTGTTGGTACAGTGCAGTAAGCCACCTTCTGCCTTCTGAGTCAGTAGTAGCCCAGCGTAGCTAATTTTCTTTTTGCGCCAAGAGTAGCAAAACGCGCACAACCAGCTGGGTTACTGCTGGCATTCCTCTGCTCGCTCCGCACGCTTCCCCGAATCGGTGGTACCCTCCCTTACAGCGATAGGCAAACCTACGTTCTAGCTATAAATCTATCAGCCTGTCCTGTTGTCAAAAATTTTGGCGATACGAGTCAAGCTAGAGCGTCTTTGTGACGCCTTACACTCGGCCAATCAGCGCTACATCTACTTTCTGCTTACGACAAATGCCACACAGTTCCCCGATAACCAGCCAAAGAAACTAGTAGATTACGCCGCAAATAAAATCACCCATCATTACAATATAGTAAGTATTTTTCTAAAAACTGTAAGCAAATTGTCTTATCAACTTATGCTATAATGCCTGCATGTGATAGGTACCTTGATTGCACGGCTCCATCATACTCCATTCTTCTCATTAACTAGGCTAGGTACTTTTCACAGTCACGCGCTTCCGGATTGCACCCAGAGTTATTAAGATCTTAAAGCATCGATTCTGCAAGGAGAAATTTATGCATCAAAACACTAAGAAGAAGTTTTTGATTAGTGTAAGTGTAGTAATAGTGTGTGGGATATTGATCCTATCTACACTACTAAGCCGCAAGTCGGCAATCGCCCATCCGCTATTTGGCAATGGGGCTACGATGTCCAGCGCGGCGGCTGTGCCAACGGTACCGACCGTACCAACCGTACCGACGGTACCCACCGTGCCGACTGTGCCAACGGTAGCGACCGCAACTGCAACCGCAACTGCCACACCTACCCGCGACGATGACGATGATGACGACGATGACGATGACGATGATGAAGATGAAGAGTTGGACGAGCTGAAAGACAGCCCCTTGATCGGCAACTACTGCTTGACCACGGGCGGCATTGGCCTCATCGCTGGTGGCAGTGGCAATTTTCAAGTCAATGTCACGGGCACCCCTGTACGCGCCTATCTCTATTGGGGCGGTCGTTATCCAAAGTCGAGTGATGGCGACGATACAATCCAAGTCGCGATCAATGGTGGTTTGCCAATCCTGGTGAAAGAAGATAAAGAACGCAAATCCAAACTCAAGGATAACACAGCGTACTTTACCTATCAATCTGTCAATCTTGTCGGCGATCCACGCTTTGCCGGGTTGTTGACAGGCTCTGTGTTGGTTACAGCCAGCGGCTTAGAATCCGCCAATACCGCGACCAATGAAGGCTATGGCGTTGGTCTGCTGATCGTTTCGGAAGATCCCAGTTGCCAGACGACCCAGATCAATTTGTTCTATGGTCTAGATAGCTTCTTTGGCAATCAACCGACACTGGCAGTCAGCGCAGCCAGCGTTGAGGAGACCACGAAATCCGATCTCGGCCCGAACAGTGACGTGGTGTGTGTAGACTTCCCAGCCGCAGGCGTTGCGCGCACACTCAATGTCCAAGCGTTTGTTGGTGGTATCGAGAATACACAGCCCAATGCGCTCTGGTCGTTCGCTGGCACTGGCACAAAACCCAAAGAACTGATCACCAACAATGTCGGCACCATCGTAGATGGACCACCCGTGACGCTAGACTATCCGTTCACAGCCAACGCGGGCCCACAATTCGACAATTACACCAATAGTTTTGTGATTCCGGTCGGTGCTACTTTCGCCTGCTATCAAATCGAATCGGACAGCAGTGCTGTCTGGATCAGCTTTGCGACGCAGCTCTATTCATCGGTCATTACACCAACACCGACCGCCACCGTACCGGCTGTGCCGACAGCCACATCGACGGCACCCGCCATTCCGACGGCCACATCCACCGCGCCCGCCATTCCGACGGCCACATCCACCGCGCCGGCGATTCCGACAGCCACATCCACCGTGCCGGCCATCCCCACCGCCACGGCTACCGTACCGGCCATTCCAACCGCCACCCCCACCACCGTGGCTGGCTTTAGCATGACGATCACGACTGCGCCCCTCAACCCTGCACCCGGGGACGATGTTGTGAACACCATCAGCTATACCAACAATAGTGCAAGCACCATTCCGGGTCTCAGTTTCAATTTCACCATTCCGGCGAACACAACCTTCAACAGCGGGGCAAGCACACCTGGTTGGAATTGTACGGGAACTGAACCTGGCTCGCTCTGTACCTTTGTAGTCGGCGATGTTGCGCCTGGTGTAAGCGGCGAAGTGGTCTTTGTTGTGACGGTCGCGAGTAACTTGTCTGTCGCTGGCACTGCCCCCATCATGCTCACGGTTTGGGCGCAGGACGGCAACCAGACCATTTATCAGCAAATCAGTGTTGAGGTCTTCCTCAAAGATCAGCAAAAATTCCTGTATCTACCGCTGATCCACTAAGCTATAATGGATAGCAAGGTCAGTAGACCAACCTATCGCTTATAGGATAAGAACCGGTTATTTGTCGTAGACGTTTCTGCAGAAACGTCTACGACAAATAACGTTTTCATTTCTATACTTCTTCAAACATTTTGTCTCATTCCAAGGGTAGCAAGCGTAGGATAAAATGTTCCTACTGGATCAAGCAGCCAAAGTCACACCAATGTGCGCTAGCAAGTTGTACACAACAATGCGACTTTTAGTGGTTGAGTTGATCTGGAAATATCGAATGAAACGCAATAAGGCATACGTATAATTGAAGTAGAGAAAATTATGGCCCAATCTTTTTCACAAAAATTCTTACCAAAACGGCAGGTAAGTGTGCGCAGTTACTCGATCCGCATTGGTCGTAGCAGCCTGGCGGCTTGTCTGCTCGTTTTTATGGCAACGGTTACTGCGTATGCCCAAAGTTGCCCTCTCTATCCCTCCCCCCATCAACGTATCGGATTCAACGTCGCACGTGAAGGCAATGTCGATATTCGCAATTATGATGCGCCACGCCTGGGTGCTGGCTGGTATCATGATTATACAGTTAGTAAAACTCCGTCTCATCCAGGTGGCATCCTCTATCATCAGATGATCCGGGCCAGTGGGCGCGACACACCAGCCAAGATAAAACAGTTGATCACGCAACTTACCCCAGTCGTCGATGCCAGTCCAGGCGACCTATGGATTCTGGGCAATGAACCAGATCGATATGGCCAAGATGGCTTGACGGCTACCCAATATGCGAGCTTCTATCACGACCTCTATTATTTTATCAAACAGCGTGACCCCACCAGCCGCATTGCCATTGCGGGCATTGTGCAGCCAACGCCCATTCGCTTGCGCTATCTGGATATGGTGCTGGCCGAGTATCAACGATTGTACAGCGAACCCATGCCCGTAGAGATCTGGGACATTCACAATTTTATTTTGCCCGAGAATTGTTACTGGGGTGCTAGCGTTCCGCCGGGGTTGGAAGCGTACCAAAGCGAGGCTGTGCCTTGCCCAGCCAACAACAGCTTGGATGACCACGGCAATATTGAAATTTTCAAACAACAAATTCGCACCTTTCGCCAATGGATGAAAAACCATGGCTATCAAGATCGTCCTTTAATTGTCAGCGAATATGGAAAAATGCACTCAAAATAACATGACTCAACGAACCAGCGTGTACGTGACTTCATGACGGCAAGTTTTGACTTTATGATCAACACGACCGATAGCGCCACGGGCTATCCAGCCGATGGCAATCGTTTGGTCCAAGAATTTGCCTGGTTCAGCTTGAATTACTATGAATTTGATATCAATACTTATTTTGGCTTGAATGGCAATTTGTTTGACCATGCCAGCCGCCAAATTACACCGCTCGGGCTCGATTTCATCAGCTACACCAACAAAGTGACAGTACGCACCACTGATCTAGCCGTAACCAATCTGCAAGCCAGCCCGAGTACGGTCAATAGTAGCGAACCGGTATTGCTACAAGCGAACTTTGTCAATCAAGGTGGCGTTGCTGCCGAAAATGTCACGGTGCGCTTTTGGGCAGGTGATCCGCGCAACCAGGGTCAATTGCTAGGGGCAAGCGCCTTACTGCCCCAAGTCCTGGCTGGCTGCCAGCATGTGCAAACGGGTTCCTTTAGTTGGGTTCCTACACAGGGCGGAAATTATACAATTTTTGCTGAACTCACGGCGGCCAATCAAAATCTCGAAAGTAATACGAGCAATAACTATGCCAGCCAACCTGTAACTGTACAGACTGGCCCAACAGCCACCCCCACCGAGACACCCGGGCTAGGTACGCCAACGGCCATTCCCACTGCGACATCAACCGTCGTGCCCAGTACATCAACGGCCACACCGACGGCCACGCCCACACCTACCGAAACACCAGGGCCAGGCACACCTAGCGCCACACCGACAGCGACAGCCACAATCACCGAAACGCCCGGACCAGGCACGCCTACTGTCACACCAACGGCCACGCCCACACACACCGCAACACCAGGGCCAGGCACACCTAGCGCCACACCGACAGCGACAGCCACGCCTA
>Ga0105049_10010964_pt1 | contig 10396 bp, 5 predicted proteins | sample MAT06_FD_78087 | JGI IMG/M metagenome (GOLD analysis project Ga0105049, IMG submission 78087) | Freshwater microbial communities from Lake Fryxell liftoff mats and glacier meltwater in Antarctica - MAT-06 | ecosystem: Environmental > Aquatic > Freshwater > Ice > Liftoff microbial mat | place... | reverse complement strand
CGTCCATACTTGGCAAGGGCGAATGGCCTATGCCCTGTTGCACGCTGTCGAATACCTGACATTGGCAGCGATCCATCTGCTGTTGCATGGGGATGAGCATTACATCCGCGAGAAGCTGCAATCCGGGCTACATCGGATCACGGGCGCATTGTATGAAGGGGTGCGGAACAGTCGCCAGCCATCCCTCTATCACTTCAAAAGCATCTATTTCCCCGACGAGCGCGACGCACCGACTAAGCCTCAGTAAGAAAGGTTCACTAGTGCAGGTGACAACGGATTAGATGCGCCCGTCAGCATGGATTGACCAGAGCGCACCCGTTTCATCTCGTTTATGGGGGGAAGTTATTGTTCGCCGACCAACGGCTCAATGTTGCGATAGTCGGTATCCCCTTCAGACAGCCAACCTTCGATACCTTTATCACTGCCTTCGACAATTCGGACATACCACCGCAATACATTCTCTGCCTTACCTTCGCAGACCGGGCCACCCAATACTTGGATAACCGTGCCGCTATTAACGGGGGAAAGTTCATTCCTACGGCCAGTAGCACGGTAGAAAAACATGCCGTTGACGGTGGTAATACCACGGGAGCCGGCCTGCAATTGAGTTTCAAGCGCGTTCGGACAAGGCTCGTCGTACCGGGTCGGCAACTGGGCGCTAATCAAATTGCTCGGCGCAATCAGATAGTAATTACTCCCCTCCCCAACCCAACCCACCGCACCGGTTTCTAAGCGGACTTGCCACCAGTTCATCAGTTCGGCACATTCTGGCCCATCCAACACCTCAAAGCGCATCCCCAAGTCCAAGCGGTCAAGTTCTCGTCCGCTGACCGTCTCACGGATTGCCAAGCCAAGGTTATAATTGACATAACCTTCTAAGCCGATCTCAAACCGTGACTGAGCAGCGCCGGGACAAACACGGCCTTGGTCGATAAAACCGTCCTCTTCCGGTTGCGGGAAAACCGTCTTGGGCGGGATTTCGACAATCACCCCGCCGCGTCGCTCAGATGGGGGTGCGCCCAATTGGATGATGCCCGTGCCGAATACTCGTGAGTCAGCCTTTGCCACCCGTTTTTCCTTCAAAACATCATAGAGACGCTCGACATTGACCAGAGTCGGGTTTTCCTCAATCAACAGGGCGGCCACGCCTGCCACGACTGGCGCGGCTGCCGATGTGCCGATGAAGGTTGAGCCGTCATCCATATAGATTTCGCCGGGGGCTGACAGGTCAGGCTTGTCGTAATTTTCATTCTCCACGCCCGCCGAACTATACACGCCCAACTCACGCCGACCATTGACCGAGCCAATCGTCAATGAGCGATACGCATCGGCTGGCGCGACCACTGGGGAACCGACATCATCAGCGCTATCGAAGCCGAGGTACTCGACAAAAATCGTGAAGCGAATCAATTCCTGCAAAGGCTCGCCGTTGTTGATAACTTGGATTTCAAACGATTCGTTCACACCGGCTAACTGCACGACTTCTACCGGATCAAGGCTGAAGTCTTGATCTTGAGCGCGGGTGCTGCTCCCCAAAACATCATCCGTACCATCCTGTACCGCCGCGATAACCTTGAGGTCAAAATTCAGACTAGGATTGGTTGAATTATCCCAACTGAGCAGGATTTTTCCGGTATAGGGGATGTTTTCATCAACCACAATCGCTAAAGGTTGTTCAAGGTTGCCAAAAACGAAATCGTGCATACCGTCGTTGTCACGGTCTACATAATTCCCCTCATAGAACCCTTGCCGGAAGTTGCCCGCAGCATTCACCCACAAGATATTGCGCTCATAGGTTTCATCTGCCAAAGCCGCCCACGGATTGCTACCATCCAGCGGCAATATCGGAAAGCCTACCGAGTGATTGATGATCCTCACATCGGAATTCGCCATCCACTCTACGCAGAGCCGCAGTTCATCCAACTTACCGGCGTATTTGCACGCGAATAGCTCTGCTTCAGGCGCGATAGCGCGGATAATCTCTAATACCTTCGTGCCGTGGTCGTTATTGCTGTTATCGTAATCCAACAGCAGGTCGTTTTCAGGGATTCTGACCGCGCCGGTTCTGTCTCTAAAATCTGATAGCCCACCGAAGTCCACATCAATCACGCCGACGCGCACACCCGCGCCTTTCCAACCCGCAAGATGCCATGTATTGATGCCGTAATCGTTCAGCAATTGATTTTTGGTGATCGGGACGGACTCGAATCCCGATGCGCTCAAACCTATCGCCAATACAGGGGTAGCGTCATCATCAGCGACTTGGGCGTCAATCGGATCTAGAACAGGCGTCGGGATGACCGTCACGCTTTGTTGAGCAGGCACGGCGGGTTGCCATGCGGGGCTGTGATCGCTGTAACGGTTATCGGTCAGGCGGCGCGGCCCGCCAAACCCATTGAAATCAATCAACATGATCTCATCGCTATCAAACTGGTCAGTCACATAAACCAGCTTGCTCCCATCGGGTGAGAGCGTGGGGCGTCCGTTGTTACCAGCGGCATCTTCCGGCGTTGCGCGTTCAGGCAATGAGCCATCCGGGCTGACTGAATAGACCTCCCAAGCCGTACCGCTACGATTGGTATCAAAATAGATACGATCCCCCAGCCAGACCGGAGAGCCGTTGGCCGTCCCCGCCCGATTGGTCACGCGACTGATCCGTGTACCGTTCACCTCGTGGCGGAACAGGTCAATCACGCCGTTTTCGCCATTAGGTTGATCCCAAAATAAGATTTCCAGACCATCCGGAGACCAGACCGGTTCGCCTTTGATGGTGCGGGTATCGGTGAATCGGCGGAGGTTCGTCCCATCAGGGTTGACGATGTAAATATCGCGCCCGTCGCCCGATCTGTCTGAGATGAAGGCGATTTGCGTCCCATCCGGCGACCATGCGCCGTCATAATCGTTGAAGGTCTCACCGAGGAACAACGGGCGGGCATTACTACCATCCGCGCCCATGATATACAGGGTGTCGCGCCCGTCACGGTCGCTGTTGAACACGATCTGCGCGCCGTCTGGTGACCAGAGTGGATTCCAATCCTGCGCAGGGTGATTGGTCAAATTGGCGCGTAAGACATTTTCACCTTCGGTAGACATGATATAGATGTCTTGATTGCCGGTGCGATTAGAGACATACGCCAGTCGCAAATCGCCGCCGGAGTCCTGCGCCAACCCGATCAATGGTCGAGGAACGACCACTATCAGTGCGACCAGCATCCCCCACATCAGCGCTAAAAGGGTGCGTTTTTGTGTCATTGTCTCATCCTTCTAAAATTCACAGCCTTGAGAAGCGAGATCACGCGGGCAAATCAGGCTGAGTTCGCCCAATGTAATCACCAGATCGATAAGACCACCAGCTTGTTCCTTAAACCAGAACAAATCGGTGGGAGAAAGTTCAAACTTGAGGGCCTCTTGATTTTGACAAAACCTTGGGAGCGTGGGTGTTGCCCGATCTTTGACGTAATAGAGGCACATCCCCGCCTCGACCTGATTACTCAACGTCCTAATCACCGGAAAATCATCCAGCAACGAGAACGTGTCCGGATAGAAAGGCATCCTCATCTCCGAGACATTCAGTGACTCGCGGAACATCACGGCCAGATATTCGTCGGTGCTATATTGCACCGTAATCCCTAGCGTTGGCTCCGGCATGGCGGTCTTACGTACATACTGCGACGGGGTTTCTGGCTCTCGTGTGACCACTTCTAAGCGCAACGGGATCATCTCTAGTACCTCGCGGATAATCGTCCCGTCACTGGCCTGTTCCGGTTTATATAATTCCACCGCGAGAAATGAGCGCCCTAGCGCTTGGGCATCTTTGGGGAGCAACAGCCATTCCCAATGGTTGGTCTTGGTCGGGTCAAGTTGCAGCACATAGTCAAGGTCAGATGGGATGACCTCAAATTTGCTCAAAGATGAGCCGGTCAGCCGTGCGCCCATAAAGGCATAAGCGGTGATGGCACGTTTATCGCGCAGGGGGATGTCCGGCGTCGGTTCGGGCGTCCCCACCAGTTGTTCAGGGAAACTCAACTCCACGCGCACGATGATGACATCATCAAGCGTGGCAAGTTCTGGCGCAAAAACACGGCTGGTGGCCTCGCCCAATTCGGTCTGGAGACCCGGGTCAATTGCGCTGGTCACGACGCTGGCGCTCAAACCGACGGCTGTCCCGCTGAAGTCTAGCGCTACTGGCCTCGGTTGCCATGCGGGAGAATTTTCATCCTCGATTGAATCGGTGAAACGGCGCTGCTGGCTGCCGTCGCGATTCATAGTATACAAGTTCATATTGCCGTCACGAGTACTGGTGAACAGGATGAACGCCCCGTCGGGCGACCACGCCGCACGGGTATCAGCGGACGCGCCATCGGTCAGCGCGACACTTTGGCCGTCATCCAGAGTCAACAGGCGGAGCGTGGCCGTACCGTCCGCCCCGGGCGTGTGATAGGCGATCTGGCGTCCGTCCGGCGACCATGCCGGCCACAAATTCTGTCCCGACCCGATCCAAACCGTCTCAACCCCGTCTGTCGGGTTGATTGCGACCAGATGCGCCTCATTGCCGACCTGCCGCCAATAGATGATTTGCGTCCCGTCCGGCGACCAGTCCGGGTCGCTTTTGGGCTGCCCATCGGTGGTGATTCGGCGCACCTCTCGCGTTGAAACAGTCAGTATATACACATCAAAACCGCCGTCGCGGTCAGAGATGAACGTGATTTCATCGACAGTCGGCGACCAAGCGGGCGAGACATCGGTAGCAGGGCTTTGCGTCAGCCTAGTCTGGTTTTGACCATTGGCATCCATGACATAAATCTCAGGATTCTCGTCACGGTCAGACGTAAACGCCAGCCGCGCCCCATCTGATGACCATGTGGGATGCCACTCACGAGAGCGTTTATTGGTCAGGTTATAGGTCAACTTCCCGCTGAGGCTGGTGATGAAAATTTCTTCATTCTTCTCCTCGCCGCGCACGGCCACATAGGCGATAAACGATTGCGCCTTGTCTACCGACTGCGCGCCGATCATGGAACTCGCCAGCGCCAGCAGAATCATCATGCACAACACACGTAACAAACGCATCAAGCATCCCTTCCTGATACACACAACCGCACAGACTCGGCACAGGCGTCCATCTTAGCGAGCCACATCAGGGACAATGGTGCAATCGCCTTGCGTCAGGACTCCGTCCTCACGCACCCATGTATTATCTGCAAGTTTCCACCAGAGATTTCCAGACGGGCGCAGATTCTTACCAATCACGGCGACCACTTGACCGCTACTGAGTTGCCCCACAATGTCAAAGCCCGTGCCGGGGCCATTACGCTGGTTAACGGAACCATCAGCGATGACGGCGCAATCTTCATCAGACTCTGGCGCGATGAGTTCAACCAAGGGTTCGAGCCAATAGTCCTCATCGTCAGCCTCCACCGTCCAACCCACCGAGCCTTCATAGTTGATGCGGTACCATGCGAAGCCATTAGCGCACGTCGGCCCACCCATCACTTCAAAAATCGTGCCGGGTTCAATGCGGAAAAGTATGTCCGCATTGGTAGATGCTTGTGACCTCACACGATTGGCCGTGCCGAACGGGGCAACCCGTGCCATCATATTCGGATACAGGCGAGTCGGGAGGCTGGTGCCGCATCTAATCGATTCCGGAGTCGGCGTGATGGTTGGGGTGTTGCTGGCAGTAGGCGTTTTGCTGGGTGTAAACGTCGCGCTTGACGTAAAAGTCGCCGTCGGCGTGTTGGTCGAGGTCGGGGTATTACTGGCTGTAAACGTCGCTGTCGGCGTGTGAGTCTTAGAGGGCGTCGGCGTAATTGACGGGGTAAAGGTCTTGGTTGGCGTCGGGGTAATCGACGGCGTGAAGGTGTTGGTCGGGGTATTGCTGGCCGTGAACGTCGCAGACGGCGTAAAGGTATTGGACGGCGTGAGCGTAAAGGTCGCAGACGGGATAGGTGTCTGACTGGCGGTGGCCGTCTGCGTCGGTGTGAAGGTGTTGGACGGTGTGAGCGTCGGGGTCAGGTCGCGGGTGGTGATATTGGCCTGCGACTGCACGCTGATCCCCAAAACGACCTCATAATCGTAATTGCCGTCCTGTGATTCCCCGCGGAAACGTTGGGGATGTTCAGCCGCATATTCAACCAGTTGCCCAGCACTGATGATCGGCAGCATGATCGGCTCCCCGATGCGCGTCCAGATGCGGTTAAACGGCGTCGAGTCATTTTCATATAAATCGAGAGAGACCCCGAAATCATCTTCGCAAACGTCGCGCTCAAGCACGCCGATATCCTCGCGGACATCATTACCGCGCAGGCTGGCCGTCCATGACAGTTCAAATTCTTTGCGGGTTCCAGTGCTGACGTCTAACGCGCCAACCACCGGGCCAAGCCCGACATTCAAGATAAATTGATCGCCATCCAGCCCGAAGTCACGCCCGGAACCCGCCTCTTCGGCATTGTTAACACGCACGCGGATGACCTTGACCGAAACATCATACAGGCAGTCCCGTGGGGCTTCAGTAGGCAATTGCACAGGGGTAAAGGTCACGGTTGGCTCATCTTCAGGCAGGCGCACACTCGCTGACTGCGCGATTTCTTGTACAGTCCGCTCAATACTGTTCAGGTCTGCGCCGTTGCTGATGGCCTGAGCGACAACGAATAACCCCTCAGACGTTTGAATTGCGAACATGACCGCTTGCCGTCCGTTGGTCAACGTGACGGCGGCGTGTGCCGCGTCGCGGTCATCAATCACCAACGACTCAATCTCACGGTCATACGACTCAGTCTCAAACGCCAGATAAGCGGTTGCGGTCAGGGCATTAAAAGCGCGGTCAGACTCAACCAGCGTCAAGGTGAGTAGCGCGGTCTGAGATTCTAGGCCGAGTGCGTCGCGCTCCACGAGACTGAGCGCCGCCCCGCCCCGTGGTAGCGCCTCAAACGGTATCACCCGCCAGTTGCTAGGATAGGTGAAACTAAAGGGGGTTTCGCCGTAAAGCTCTGTAATGGTACTACCTTGGCCGGTCCCATCCTGTTGGGCGGCAATCAAAGTCCAACCCATCATCACCAGCAGTAACAGTGCGACATATCGCCCAACTCTCTGAACGTTCATTCCTAGTCCCCCAGAATATTGCGCTAAGGGAATATAACAAGTCTCCTAAGATTTGTCAAAAACAGGCCAAAAAATCATTTCTAAACGCGGATTCTTTATCAAATACGCCAGATTATCTTAGCGATGCTGTGTGTTGTGGGACGAATAATCACGCTCGGTTTGTCGTATTAGACAGAGAAGGGTGGTAGTCACCGAACCTTACAGCGTTAGTTTCATACGTGGTGGGATTGGGGTTATAGGTCATTTGGTGCAGACGGCTCATGCCTGACCCGATTGATAGACGTTGCCAATGGTCATCGAGAGGAGCAACCACGAGGCTGGCGCATGGACGTGTTATCAGATAAAACGCTCTAGCGAACGGTCTCTGCTAGGTGTTTTATGTGACGAACTCGGCGGACATTGCGGTCTGATTCCTATATGAGAGTGGAAAAAGACATGCTGTTTGCGTCCGCCCTAACTCATCACTTATCGCTGGTTTTAATGGTACAAGTGTACCTTTAATCGAGTTAGTCCGATCCCTTAACGCCTACCTCGCCAAACCATCCGGCGAAAAATCACGGGCGCAACGCACACCGGAGTCATCATAGCTATCCGCAGGGGAAATTGCGCCTCGATAGGCCGCACGCACCCGTGAGGCCTCATAACGCCAAGAGCCGCCACGTAATACCCGCATACTCATCGCGTCGTCAGGGTCTTCGGCACGCTCTGCATTGTAGGGATAGCTACGGATATAGGCAGAACTTGTCCACTCCCAGACATTACCGGTCATGTTATACGCGCCAACCCATGTTCGGCTGCCGGGCTTATCATCAACCCGAGTGGGGCGCGAATCGCTGTTGCCTATATAGGTGACATTTTCTTCGACAATCGTATCGCCCCACGGATAAACAGGCCCATCAGGGCCGCGTGCGGCATATTCCCACTCCATCTCGCTAGGGAGTCTCCCGCCGCGTGATTCACAAAAATCCCGCGCTTCATACCATGTCAAGCTATCACGAGGTAGCTCTGGATCAATGAATGCGCCGTAACTACCATATTGGGCATTGCTAACCTCAAATTGGTCTAGCCAAAACGGGGTGTCGACACACTGTTGATGTATAGGGCGTTCATCCAGTGAGCCGTTAGGGTCGCCCATCAAGTAACAACCCGTCGGGACAAGCACCATCGGGACATCCTCAAAAACATGTTCGACTCGCGCCCACTCGCGATTTTCCAACACTGGGAAGCCAATCATGCCCAACATCCCATCAGGGATTCCTCGATCTGGAGTTGCTGTTACATCCGGCATCGGCGTCGCATTTGTGGGTCGTTCAAACGGCCAAACCAGCGTGCATTCTAGGTTTCCGGGTGGGCAAAACTCACCGTACTCTAGGTTATCCCGCTGAACCAATAAGACGAAACGGGTCTGACGGGCGGCAGCATCGTACCAAAAGATGTCAGCCTGTGCTACTGCGTGGATGAGCTTGCGCGTCGTGACTTCTTGGCAGTTTTGCGGCAATGGTTCAGTCGAATTAGTGCGTTCAATTCGTAAACAGATGGGTGTAGGGACAGCGTTGAAACGCAAAGGTGCGAATGATGCGAATTTGTCCAAATAGAAAGTCTGACGGTTGTCATCAATTACGATTTCATAGCCGATCCCGCTTAAATCTACCGCTGTATTCCCCGTGATATACAGCGTCGCGCTCTCTGCGGTGAGGTAGAGTTTTACTTCCATCCCGCTTTGCGCCCGCGCAACGGATCCCATTAGCACCAAAAACAACCCTAAAGCCACTACCGCTTGTAACCGCCCAATCAAACGCACCATCCGCCACACTCCATCCCAATGCTTTGCAATTCTACTTACTGAAAATCTGACACCGCTGGTTAGCTGAACTGCAAATTTGTTTAAGACTTGCCCCACCATCAGCGGGGGTGACCTCTACAACCAAGTCCTCAGGTCGATTGCTTGAATCGTCATGCCAAAATATATCCACCGCCGAAAATTCTTGTTCAAACGTCCGCGACGGATCACACAATTGCGGGAGCGGCGTTTGTGTGTTGTTCCTCACATAACGCAGGCAAGTATTGGCGGTCAGGTTGGGGAGATAATTGTCAAGATTGAAGGTTGCGAACACATCTTCCTCAAACGAAGCTGTCCGAATCAAAACATCTTGCAGGGCAGAGGGGTTATGCAGCACAAGCGTTAAGCTGTCTACCCCCTCAAATAACACGGTGATTAACGGCTGGCTCTCATCTATCGGTGTAGAGGTCGGGCTGGCAGAGTCGGTGGCCGCTATCGAGGTTGGGCTGACGGTTGAGATTGGGTTTTCGGGGGCGGCCATTGTCGCGGACGGTGACGGCGAAACCGCCGCTATCGCGGTTGGCGTTGGTTCATTCTCCAACAGGTGACTGATATACGGGGCGGCGACGGTGGCAAGTACGGTCAAGAGGCCAACCACGACTGCCCAAATCACCGCCCATTTTGTCCAATTGATGGGAGGGGTTGGCTCGATAGCTGTGGAATTGACATAATCCCGCGAGGGGCGAAACCCGAAGGCGCGCAATTCATCCAGTACCGCGTTGACAAAGGCCTCAAACGTCGGGAACTTGTTGAAATCCAGATGTTGGATGCCCGCCAATTCCGGCGGCAGAGGTTGAACCAGCGGCGTATAGAGGATGGGGAAAATCGGTTTGGATTGTTTCAGGGCGAGTTCCCACTCACGTTTCACCCATACGGATTGCAGTGATTCAGGCGTGAGGATGAGCAGTAGCAAATCGACCTTGTTTAAGGCGTTGAGCAGTTCTGCCTCCCATTGGCTGCCCGCACCGATTCCCTTACGGTCATACCAGAGCGAAACCCCACAGCCTTCCAACGCAGCTGCTAACTTTTGTACAAAGGGTTCATCTTTGCGGGTGTAACTGATGAATAGCTGTTTCATAGCTGGATGTATTCTCCAAATACGCGAAATTTGGAAATATTTTCTACAGATGATAACGTAAATGATGGGTTTTCACTAGTGCCTCACTTCACTCCTACCCCTCTGTGCCACAATGTAGAGATGGTCGGAAGCAGGGTAAAATAGCGGGATGATGTTGACCAATTCAGTCAGTCACAGGAGTCTCCTTAATGTCGAGTGCCAGTCCCAGCGCCAGCGCCAACCAACGTCCTGATGAACGCCACCCGCTAGACCCGATCCTCAAGCCGCGCTCGGTTGCCGTGATTGGCGCAACCGAAAAAATCGGTTCGGTGGGGCGCACCATCCTGTATAACTTGATTTCCAACCCGTTCGGCGGCACGGTTTATCCCGTCAGCCCG